>Ga0163144_10025815_pt1 | contig 11450 bp, 8 predicted proteins | sample OliLak19BULKMAT1_FD_123175 | JGI IMG/M metagenome (GOLD analysis project Ga0163144, IMG submission 123175) | Freshwater microbial mat bacterial communities from Lake Vanda, McMurdo Dry Valleys, Antarctica - Oligotrophic Lake LV.19.BULKMAT1 | ecosystem: Environmental > Aquatic > Freshwater > Lake... | reverse complement strand
GGCAGCATCGGCGGTGGCGCTCTCTCCGATCACGTTCCCGATGATCACCATGTCGTCGGTCCCCACACCGGAGAGGGTGAGGCCCTCGAATTTGTTGCCGCTGATCACGTTGGCCTCGCCCAGGGTCGCGCTGCCGATCGTGTTGCCGTGTGCGCCACCGTTCACCAGGATGCCCCCCAGGTTGGACTCCGAAGAAGACCCGCCCGCATCCAGTCCGATCCAGCAGCCCTTCACCACGTTGCCGCTGGTCCCTGCGCCGAGGATCTCGATGCCGTAGGTGCCGTTGCCCGAGATGCGCAGTCCCTGCCCGTTCGGACCGCCGCCGATGGTGCGGCTCCCGCCGATCGTGTTCCCCGTGCCGCTCGCGAGCTGAACGCCGGACCGGGGAAACCCGATGATGTTGAGGCCGCGCACCGTGTTGCCGCTCGACGCGATCACGATCCCACTCGCCGAGCCCGCACCGGAGCCGTTCACGGTCACGCGCCGATCGCTGGCCTCGATCGTGACGTTCCCATCGTCGAGCGCCGGCAGCTCACTGAGCGCGTTGATCAAGGTGGCAGCATCGGAATTGCCGAGATCGAAGATGACCGGGTCGAAGATGATGGTGTCGCCCGCGACGACGCGGTTCAGACAGTCGCGGAGGGAGTCCGCCTCGGCTGGCAAGCCGGCCGCCACGTCCAGCGTGTTGCGGACGACGCAGATTTGAGCGGCGGCAGCCGACGCCGTCCATACCGGCAGGCTCACGACCACAGCCAGCAACCAGCTCTTCACGATCGCGTATTTCATCGGCGGTCCCTCTCAGTGTCGATCGACTATTCGACGTCAGTGAAATCCGGTGGGGGCTTCGGGAGAGCCGGGAACGCGCTCGCCGGGCGCACGATGTCAGCCTCGCATCGGATGTCAACGAAAATCTCGCTGGAACGCAGCGCGTCGCGCACATGGCGCCAAGATGGCGCAGGATAGCGCCGGGTGGCGCTCGCCGGCCGTTTATCCCCGGGCTACGACGGCACCGCCGCACGCACACCACTCAATCCCATCTCCGAAATTTGTCCGGAGCCGTTACGAATCGATGCACGCGACCAGCCATACGCGAGGGACTGGTCGTAACCATCAGTATCTACGATGCGCCCACGCGGGGCCTGATTGGCAAGTGCGCGTTACACGAGTGACGCTCGCTCGCGTGGCGCTGTCACAATGACGATCGGAAGCCGTCGGATCGCGGCCCTATTGGGGAAACCCTGACGGCATGACGTGTGCTCTCTGTGTTAGATGTTTCCATTGCAACCGCCGTGTGAAATCGCCCGCTACCGCCGCGTGCCTGCAAGCACGACGGTTATCTTCTTCCTGCTCCTTCTGACGCTGCTGCTCGCCGGCTCGTTCGCCTCGCCGGCTCACGCGGGTTGTGAGGACAAAGACGCCGACGGCGCGTGCGACGAAGTGGACACTTGCCGTGGCGTCTACAATCCCGACCAGGCCGACAGTGACAAGGACGGCGTCGGTGATGCGTGCGACAACTGCAAGGGCACGTTCAATCCCGAGCAAATCGACAAGGACGGCGACGGGATCGGCGACGCCTGCAACTGTGACGAGAAGGACGGCGACGGCGTCTGCGGCGACAACGACAACTGTCCCGACGTCTCCAATCCCGACCAAGCCGACAGTGACAAGGATGGCGTCGGCGATGCCTGCGACAACTGCAAGGGCACGTTCAATCCCGAGCAAATCGACAAGGACGGCGACGGCATCGGCGATGCCTGCAATTGCGACGAGAAGGACGGCGACGGCGTCTGCGGCGACGACGACAACTGTCCCGACGTCTCCAATCCCGACCAAGCGGACAGTGACAAGGACGGCGTCGGCGATGCGTGCGCTCCGACACCGACGCCCACCGACACCGCTGCACCCACCACGACGGAGACGCCGACCGCGACCGCGAGCGCGACACCAAGCAGCAGCACGACGTCGACGACGGCAACGACAGTTTCCCCGACTCCGATGGCGACGGCTTCGTCGACAGTAACCGCGTCACGCACCACCACACCTTCGAGCACACGGACCCCGACGCCAACACCGACCACGACCATCACACCAGTGCCGTCGGATACACCGACAGCCACGGCAAGCGCGACGGCGTCGACCTCACCGACACCGACGGGCACGCTGACGAGGACCGCGACCGCCACTCCATCGGACAGCCCGACGCCGACAAGTGCCTCATCACCAACCCCGACTGAATCATCCACCGCCACACCGTCGGACACACCGACACCAACACCAACGCCGGCACCTACGACGACCGCGACAGTCTCGATCACGTCGACGCCAACGACCTTGCCAACTGCGAGCGCGACAGCTTCGCCGTCGACGACCGCGACGGCACCCCTGTCACCTACGTCGACGCCACCCTCTGTCTCGACGCCAACGCCGACCGAGACGCAGAGCCACGATCCTGAGCCGACTCTCACGCCGGCGGTGTCTACGACATCGACAGCGAGCCCAACGCCTTCCGCATTCTGCGCCGACGACGTCGTCGACGAGACCGAGGAATGCGACGACGGGAATCTCATCGACGGCGACGGTTGCAGCGAGAGCTGCCGCTCGGAATTAGTGGTCGGCACCAGCAATCGGGTCACGCGGAACGACTGCCTCGTCGAGTGGCTCGCATCGCCCGTTCCGAGCGACGGCGCCAACGAGGTGCCGCGACCGATCTTCGAGTGCGAAGACGACGATCCGAGCTGCGACTTCGGCGACGCGACCGACGACGACCAATGCACGTTCCGAATTGCCCTCTGTCTGAATGTCGCGGATCGGCGTGCGCTCGACCGTTCGGGCGCTCCCGTCTGCCAGACACCAGGCATCGACCGCCTTCGCATCACGGCGCCGTCCGAGCGCCGCACACGCGATAGCATCGAAGGCCGAAACCGCCTGGCGATCGAAGATGCGCTGGGCCAGTTGGGTGCGATCGTCGATGGACGATGCTCGACCGGACGTATGGGCGACCGCTGTAGCAATGACGCCGACTGCGACAGCGCAGCGAGCCTCGGTGACGGCAAGTGCCGTGACCGTCAGGTGTTCTTCACGCCCCCGCTCACGAACCAAGGCGTCTGCACCGATTTCGCCGAAATCGTCGTGCCGCTACGCGCCAACCTCAAAGACGTCCATCCCCGGACCACGCGAGTGCATTTGACGACCGTACCGCCATTGCCGCCCGGCAATGCCTGGCGCCCGCCCGCGCGCGACGCCATTCGTCTGATCTGCCGTCCCCGTCGCACCTCGCCCTGACGCCAGCGCGTTGTCCCTGGTCGTCGTGCGGGTCAGCGAGCGGCGACGACGGGCGTGATTCCTCGAGCGTTTGCCGTCGTCGGCCGTTCGAGCGCGTCGAAGGGGTCACGATCGACGCCGACTTCGAGCTCGCCGTCATATGCTGACGGCGCCTCACGCCGCAGGTTGACGATCGCCGCGTCGAGCGTCAGGGTGCCGCGCCATGTATCTCGCCTACACCCCCGAAGAAGACGCCCTCCGCACCGAGCTCCGCGCGTACTTCGCGACCATCATGACACCCGAGGTCGAGGCCGAGGTCGCGAACGGCGACACCGGCGGCCCGCACTGCCTCGCAGCCGCCAAGCAGATGGGCCGCGACGGCTGGCTCGGCATCGGCTGGCCGAAGGAGTACGGCGGGCAAGGCCGCGGGCTCATCGACCAGTTCATTTTCTACGACGAAGCCTGGCGCGCGATGGCCCCGATCCCGGCACTCACGATCAACGCCATCGCGCACACGATCATGGCGTACGGCAGTGAGGAGCAGAAGCAATTCTTCCTGCCCCGCATCTTGAAAGGCGAGCTGCATTTCGCGGTCGGCTACACCGAGCCGCAGGCCGGCACCGACCTGGCGTCGCTCACGACCCGCGCGGTGCGCGACGGCGACGACTGGGTGATCACCGGCCAGAAGATCTACACGAGCCTCGCCGCCTACGCCGACTACATCTGGCTTGCCGCCCGCACCGATCCGGACGCGCCGAAGCATCAGGGCATCTCGATCTTCGCCGTGCCGACGAAGACGCCGGGCTTCTCGTACTCGACGATCCACACCCTGGTCTCGTCGGGCACGACCAACACCTTCTACGACAACATGCGGGTGCCGGCGTCGGCGCTGATCGGCAAAGTGAACAAAGGCTGGAAGCTCATCACCAACCAGCTGAACTACGAACGCGTGGCCACCGCGCCGCCTGGCATGGTCGACAAGGTCTATCGCGACACCGTGGAATGGGCGCGCGCGACGAAGCTCCCCGACGGCCGGCGCGTGATCGACCAGGACTGGGTGCGGACGAGCCTCGCGCGCGTCCACGCGAAGCTCGAGTACCTGAAGCTCGCCAACTGGAAGGCGATCACCTGCGCCGAGCCCAACCCGGGGATCTCGAGCACGACCAAGGTCTACGGCAGCGAGTTCTTCTGTGAGGCCTACCGGCTGCTGCAAGAGGTCTACGGCTCGGCCGGCATGCTGCGGAGCGACGCGCCCGGCGCGCCGACCCGCGGCCGGCTCGAGCGCGCCTATCAGGGCACCCTGTTCCTCACCTTCGGCGGCGGCGTGAACGAGGTCCAGCGCGATCTGATCGCCCTCTTTGGCCTCGGCATGCCGCGCGTCCCCCGCCATTAGAAACGGACCCAAGACCATGGACCTCGAGCTCGACGAGAACCAACGTTCCATCGCGGATCTGACGCTGCAGATTCTGCGTGAGTCACTGACGCGCGAACGGCTGCGTACCATCGAAGACAGCGCCGACCACGTCGCCGCCGACGAGTGGCAGAAGCTCGCGACCGCCGGGCTCCTCGGCGTGCCGCTCCCCGAGGACGTGGGCGGCGGCGGGTTCAGCTTGATGGAGGCGTGCCTCGTGCTCGAGCAGATCGGTCGCACGGTGGCACCCCTGCCCTATCTCCAGACGGTCGTCGGCGCGGCGATGGCGATCGACGCGCACGGCACGCCGGCGCAGCGCCAGGCGCTCCTGCCGCGCGTCGCCGACGGCGCGCTCGTCCTTGCGGTCGCGTTCGGGGAGTTCGGTGACGAGCTCGCCACGGCGTTGCCCGCGACGACTGCCAAACGCGCAGGCGCGGGGTGGCGTCTCGACGGCGAGAAGCACCTCGTCCCGATGGCGCACGTCGCCGATCACTTGCTCGTGTCGGCTCGCACGGGACCGACCACCTGTGGCGTCTTTCTCGTGGCCGCGCACGCGGCCGGCATCACCCTCGCAACCACCGAGACGACGGCACGCGAGCTCCGCTCGACGGTGCGACTGAAGGACGTCGTCGTCGCCGACGGGGACGTGATCGGCGACCCCAACGCCGGCATGGCCATCGTCGCCGCCACCACCAAGCGGCTCCTCGCCGGGCTCTGCGCGACGCAGGCGGGCGTCGCCGCCGAACAGCTCCGACTCACCGCCGCGCACGTGTCCGAGCGCGAGCAGTTCGGGCAGAAGATCGCGACCTTCCAGGCGGTCGCGCAGCGCGCCGCCGACGCCTACATCGACACCGAGGCGATTCTCCTGACGGCGCGCCAGGCCGCCTGGCTCCTCGCCCACGGCCGGCCGGCCGACGAAGCGCTCCACACCGCGAAGTTCTGGGCAGCGGAAGGCGGCTTCCGCGTCGCGCACGCCGCGCAGCATCTGCACGGCGGTATCGGCGTCGACACGGAGTATCCGCTCTTCCGCTACTTTCGCATGACCCGCCAGATCGAGCTCACCCTCGGCGGCGCCGCGCTGCACTTGCAGGAGCTCGGCGAGCGCATCGCGGCGGGATCGCCGACGGCGTGAGCCGCGCTGCGACTCAGTCGAGCCGCTCGATGATCGTCGCGTTGGCCATGCCGCCGCCTTCACACATCGTCTGCAGGCCGTAGCGACCACCGGTACGCTCGAGGATGTTCAGAAGCGTCGTCATGAGGCGTGCGCCGCTGCAGCCGAGCGGGTGTCCGAGCGCGATGGCGCCACCGTTCAAGTTGACCTTGGCCAGGTCGGCGTCGAACTCGCGCTGCCACGAGAGCACGACCGGGGCGAACGCCTCGTTGATCTCGACGGCATCGATGTCCTGCAACGTGAGGCCCGACCGCTGCAGGGCATTCTTCGTCGCCGGGATCGGGCCGGTCAGCATGATGACCGGGTCGACACCGCCGAGCGCGAACGTGTGGAATCGGGCGCGCGGACGGAGGCCCAACGAGAGCGCCTTCTGTTTCTCCATCACGAGGACCGCCGCGGCGCCGTCGGTCAACTGGCTCGAGTTGCCGGCCGTGATCACGCCGTCGTCCTTGAACGCGGGCTTCAAGCTCATGAGCTTCGCGAGCGAGCTGTCGGCGCGGATGCCTTCGTCGGTGGTGATGACGTCGCGGCTGCCGTCGGGGCGTTTCACCTCGACCGGGATGATCTCGTTTTTGAACCAGCCGTTTCGCGTTGCAGCGGCCGCCTTGTGATGCGAGCCGACCGAGAACTCGTCGAGCGCTTCGCGCGCGAGCTCCCATTTCTCGGCGATGATCTCGGCCGAGATGCCCTGCTGCACGAGCCCGCCGACGCCGTAGAGGTTCTGATCGATGTAGCGCTGCATCATCGTCGGTCCGAACGGCTGGCCGCCGGTGTAGGCGCTCGTGCCCATCGGCACGCGGCTCATCGACTCGACGCCAGCCGCGACCACGACGTCGTAGCCACCCGCGATCACACCCTGGGCCGCGAAGTGCAGCGACTGTTGGCTCGAGCCGCACTGGCGATCGACCGTCGTGCCGACGACGGTCTCGGGAAAGCCGGCCGCGAGCGCGGCGTTGCGCCCGATGTTCAGGCCCTGCTCGCCGACCTGGCTCACGCATCCCATGATCACGTCCTCGATCAGGGCCGGATCGATGCCCGACTTCTCGACGAGGGCGCTGAGCGCCTTCGCGGCGAGATCCACGGCATGGATGGGGTACAGGGCGCCGGTTTGCTTGCCTCGTCCGAGGGGGGTCCGCACGGCTTCGACGATGACGGCTTCACGCATTGGGAATCTCCTTTAGATGGAAGGCCCTACAAAGGGCCGAACGGCCTGGCCGGGGACTCTGCTTGATGCGCCGGGGCGGTTCAACTGGGACGAAAACCGGTTGCCCGACCCCTGCCCGTTCCGGCATGACTCCGGCCATGCCGACCTTCCGCGTCCTCACCGCCCTCTCTGCCCTTTCCTTGCTTCTCGCATCGCCGGCCGCTGCCGCGCTCACCAAGGCGCAGCAAGCCTGCGTCGTCGGCATGAACGCCAGCTGGCAGAAGACCGCCGCCGTGTTCGACAAGGCGACCAGCACCTGCACCAAACGCGTCGCCCAAGGCCAAGACGTCAACGTGCCGGACTGCGTTTTCTCCAGTGCGGCGATTGCCGCCAAGGTCGGCAAATCCATCGACAACGGGCTGCTCACCTACTTCAAGAAATGTGACGACGTCGACGGGGACGGGGTGCCGAAGCTTCCCGCGGTGTTCGTCGGCACGCCCTTCGATTTCGCCGTCGCCTCCCAGATCGAATGGACGCGCGCCATCACGGCGCTGTACGGGGTCGATTTCGAGACCGGAACGATCACCGAGGCGACGAACACGCCCGCGGCGCACTGTCAGGCCGCCGTGCAGAAAGTGCTCGGCAAGTGTGCCGGCGTGCGGCGCAAGGTCTTCAACGCGTGCAAGAAGAGCGCGCTCGCCGTCGGCAAGGATTCCTTTCCGCTCGGCGCGACGACGCCGGCCGAGCTCGAAACCTGCACGAGCTTCGATCCGAAGGGGGCGATCGCCAAGGCGTGTGCCGCACCCGCCGACAAGGTGAGCCAGACGCTCGCCAAGCAGTGCGTCGCCAAGGGCGTCGATCTCACGGTCGCATTCCCGCATTGCGCTGCCGGCGACGTCCCCACGGTCCAAAGCTGCCTGCAGGCTCCGACGAGCTGCGCGGTCTGTCTGGCGATCCATGGCGTCGACGTCCTGGGCGTCGACGACATCAACGCCGACTGCGACCTCTACGACGACGCCGTCGCGAACCGCAGCTGCACCCCGGTCGAGATCCTGGTGCCGGCGTACGCGAACCCCTGCTGCGGCGACGGCCCGGCGATGTGGAGCGGGCTCACCACCGCCGCGAGCCTCGGCCGACCGCACATCAACGTCATCCTCAATCCGGCGAGCGGACCGGGCACCGGTCCCGAGATCGATCCGAACTACGTAAACACGGGTCCCGTCGGCCCGCTCCTCGACGTGCGCGCCACCGGCGCCAGCATCTACGGCTACGTCAGCACGAGCTTCGCGACTCGCCCGATCGCCGACGCCAAGGCCGACATCGATCTCTACTACACGGCGTCGTACTGGCGCGGTGCCGGCGTGCAGGTCGACGGCATCTTCCTCGACGAAATGTCGAGCGACCTGCCGAACGTCGGCTACTACCAGCAGCTCCGCGACTACGTGCACGCCAAAGACGCGGGCGCACTCGTGATCGCCAATCCCGGCCAGCCCGCGACGCAGGACACCAGCAGCGGCGCCTCCGGATTCACCGTCATGGACTACGCGACGGCGGCCGACGTCCTCGTCACGTACGAAGGCACCGACGAGGGTTACCTCGGCTCCTACGCGAATCCCGTCTGGGCCGATGCGCTGCCGGCGAGTCACTTTGCGCATCTGTTTCACGGCGTCGCCGACGAGACGGCGATGGAAACCGTGATCTCGCTCATGCAGTTCCGGAAGGTCGGCATGGTCTACTTCACCGACGACGTGCTCGCGCCGAACCCGTGGGACACCCTTCCCACCTATTTCCCGACCGAGCTCGACATCTTCACGATGCCCTAGCGTGTGACGCGTCGAAAAACCTCGCGCGTTGTGCAAAGCGTGGCCCCATGACCCCTACTCTCGAGGATCGAGCTCTCATCGGTGATCTCGTCGTGGCCTACGCGTTTGCGATCGACGAGCGGAATTGGCCGGCCTTCCAAGCGCTCTTCACGCCCGAGGCCGACATCGACTACCGGTCGGCGGGCGGGATCGCCGGGAAACCCGCGGAAGTGACGGCCTGGATGCCGCAGGCGATCTCCCTCTTCACCTGGACGCTGCATTCGGTGCTGACCCACCGCATCCAGTCGACCGGTCCCGACACCGCCACCGGGTCGCTCCACATGTTCGCGCGCCACGGGCTGCTGTGGTCGGGCACGAGCGAGGTGATGGACGTGAGCGGCGTCTACCACGACCAGTACGTCCGGACGCCGGACGGGTGGCGCTTCGCGGCGCGCCGCGAGCACACGCTCAGCATCACGGGCGGCGAGTTCGCGAAGATCGCCGCGGCGCGCGTCAAAGCCTGAGCGCGAGCCGGTGCCTTGGCGGATCCTCCTCGTCGCAGCGCTCCTGATTGATTTCGCCATCCACGTCAGCGCCGATCTTCTGAACCTGCGCGCGCTTCGGCCCGAGGCGCCCGACGGCTTTCGTGACCTCTACGACGCCGAACGGTATCGGCGGACGCAGGACTACACCCGCGAGCGCACGCGCTTCGGTCTGATCGCGGCGAGCCTGCGCCTGGCGCTGCTCTTGGCCTTCTGGCTCGGCGGCGGCTTCGGACTGGCCGACCGGTGGACGCGCGGGCTCGGGTGGCCGGAAGTCCCGACCGGTCTCGCCTTCGTCGCCGTGTTGCTGCTCGGCACCGCGCTCCTCCGCCTGCCCTTCTCCTGGTACTCGACGTTCGTCCTCGAGGAGAAGTACGGCTTCAATCGCGCCACGCCGCGCACGTTCTGGAACGATGCCGCGACGGGGGTCGGCCTCGCCGTGGCGCTCGGCGGCCCGTTGCTCGCCGCCATTCTCTGGCTCTTCGCGTCGGCGGGGCCGCAGGCGTGGCTCTGGTGCTGGGCGCTCGTCACCGCGTGGACGATCGGCGTGCAGTACGTCGCTCCCACGTGGATCATGCCGCTCTTCAACCGCTTCACGAGCCTCCCGGCGGGTCCGCTGCAAGACGCGCTGCTCGGCTTGGCCGAGCGCGTCGGCTTTCCGCTCGCCGGCGTGTGGGTCATCGACGGCTCGAAGCGTTCGAGCAAGGCGAACGCGTTCTTCACCGGCTTCGGATCGCGGAAACGGATCGCGCTCTTCGACACGCTCCTCGCCACGCTCGCACCCGACGAGGTCGTCGCCGTCGTGGCGCACGAGATCGGGCACTACAAACGCCGGCACGTGCAGTGGGGCCTCGCGATCGCCGGCGTCCACACAGGGGTGCTGTTCTTCGTCTTGTCGTTGGTGCTGGAGGCGCCGTCGCTCTTCGCCGCGTTCGGCATCGACCGGCCGTCGGTGCACGCCGGGCTGGTCGTGTTCGGGATCCTGATGACGCCGCTCGATCTGCCGACCTCGCTAGCGCTGAACGCGCTCTCACGTCGCCACGAGTACGCCGCCGATCGCTTCGCCGCCGACGCCGTCGGCAGCGGCCGCGCTCTCGCCGGCGGCCTCCGTCGCCTGGCCGCCGACACGCTGTCCAACTTGACGCCGCACCCGTGGTACGTCGCGCTGCACCACTCACACCCGCCGGTCGTCGAACGGGTCCGCGTGCTGGAATCAGCTGGTCAGTCGAGCCGCGGCTGACGCCGGCGTGCCGCTAGTTGTTGTCGCGGGTGAACGACATGATCCGGCCCGAGTTGCCGTTGCCCTCGTCGGCGCGCGCCCGGTGCTCGCCGCTGCGGTAACCCTCCGACCGCATCGCGGCGATGAAGCGGCCGCACTGCGAGCGGCCGGGATCGGCGACCATGACCTGGCCGTCGGGAGCGAGGTGGCGCGCGACGAACTCCGCGAGCACGCCCGGGTGATCGCGCTCGTACAAAACGTCGCTGCCAACGATGAGATCGAAGCGCCCGAGGTCGACGTCGGCATCGGCCCACGACGCGCACCGATACGCGATCGGCGGCAGGCCGTTCAGCTCGGCATTGATGCGGAGGAACTCGCCGGCGAGCGGATGGTAGTCGCTCGCGGTGACGTCGGCCTTCCGGCGCGACAGCACGAGGCTGCTGAGTCCGAGCCCGCAACCCACTTCGAGGATCCGTTTGCCCGCGAGCTCCAAGCGACTCATCTCCCCGGCGAGCTGAAGCCCGATCGGCCAGACGAGCCCGAACAGCGGCCACGACGCCGAGGAGATGCCGGCACGCTCGGCCTCGCCGTCCGGATCCCAATACTGCTGGCGGTCGCGCAACGCCCGGATGCGGTAGTCCTCACCGCCCATGCGGTGCGTCGTGGTCTCGACCTCGTAGCCGAGGGAGGTCAGCGCAGCACCGCATCAACGTCGCAGCGGCGGAACACGTTCATGGTGGGGACCATGACGGTTCCGCCGCTGCTCGGCAACCGAGTCGACTAGTGCACCGCCGTTGATGTAAGATCAATGGATCCCGCTCGTCGTTAGCAGTATGCGACGACGACACGTGGTCAAGGTCACGGCGAAGCAGCGGCGAGCGCTGGAAGCGATCATCGCGC
>Ga0163144_10025812_pt1 | contig 11451 bp, 11 predicted proteins | sample OliLak19BULKMAT1_FD_123175 | JGI IMG/M metagenome (GOLD analysis project Ga0163144, IMG submission 123175) | Freshwater microbial mat bacterial communities from Lake Vanda, McMurdo Dry Valleys, Antarctica - Oligotrophic Lake LV.19.BULKMAT1 | ecosystem: Environmental > Aquatic > Freshwater >... | reverse complement strand
GCTCGCTCGAGCCGCCAAGATTCCCAGCCGCTGGCGTCAACGCTGAGCCGCTGCGAAAGTCTGCGTTGGGTTCCTGAACTGACCTTCGGCAGCGGCGAGCTACAGGTCGTTATCGGCCACGACCTGCCGCTCGCCTCCGCCGCTTGAAGGTCAGCAACAGACTGGTTGCTGCAGTTCGGTTTGGGCGGGCGAATGTCGGCGGCGGCCAATAGCTGCCGGCCAGCGGTCACTGAGGCGAGTGACCGGTCCTCTCCAAAACTTGACGCCCGCAGGCATCGTCGTCATGCAGATGGCCTGCAGCTCGAGTGGGTGCACCAGTTCGACCATCTGTTGACGAAACGCCGCCGGATATGACGGCTTGGGGGTTGACATATCGGACTCCTTCTTGAGTGAAAAAGTGTCCGCGAAATTGGGGGAACTTCAACTTCAGACCTTGCAGGTTCTGGGCCTTGAGTTCACGTATGCCGAGCATGCGCTGCATGGTGCCGAGCTCCGCCGCTTCGCGCCCTTGGCGGATGTCCTGTCAACGTGGTGCCGCCCGATGGATGCGAGGCTTACACCCGCGTGATCACGCTCATCTCGGGCAGGCGCTGCCAGGGTAGGCCCGCGACCAGGGCGTCGCACTGCACCTGCGTCAGCGACAGCGGCGTGGCGTTCCCCTCGTGCGGCCAGATGAAGCGTCCGACGTTCAGGCGCCGCGCTGCACACTACACGCCGAAGCCGTCGTGCACCAGCAGCTTGATGCGCGTGGCGCGCACGTTGGCGAACACGTAGCCTCGGTGGCGGCTGGCGGCACCGGTGACTTGAACGACGCAGGCCAGCAGCCGCTCGGCGCCGGCGCGCATGTCCACCGGCGCAGTGCACAGCCTGAGCTGGTCGATACGGATCACTTCGACAAGCCCGAGGTCAGTTCGCGCAGCCAGGCCACGCAGTCGCCGGTCGTTGAGCCGGGCCAACGCACACTCAGGTGCAGTGGACCGCGACGCAGCTCGACGTGGTTCACGGCTTGGACCGGCAGGGCCGCATCGGCCGGGCTGACGCGGTCTGCCCGCGTGGGCGTATCCAGCTCGATCGGCAAGAACCGGGCATCAGCAGCAGCAAGCAAGGGTATAGCGGCCGGCGGCGGCACGGTCACAGCCTGGATACCCGTGCGCTTGAGGCCGCGGCCTTCGAGCCACTTGCGAACAAGATTGGCGTTCAGGCCATGGGCCAGGGCAACAGCGGCGATCGAAGCGCCAGGCTCGTTGCAGGCCGCCAGGACCTTGGCCTTGAGCTCGGCGCCGTGCCGTCGGCGGGGAACAGGCTTGGCTTGCATAGGTGTCCACCAATCGAATAGGTGGACACCATCGTCACCGCCCGACAAGGGGCAAACAATGTGGGATGGCTAGACGCGCACGGTACAGGCGCAATCCGGCCCCAATGTGGATGCGATGCTCGAACACACCGTCGCCCACCGGCTCAACGTCGCCGAGAAGACCTTGCTCGAACCGCTTGATCCGAGAGACCACAACGCCGAGACCTCTTTCGCTTCCCTCGTCGGCACCAGCTGGCCGCAGCCCGCCAGCCATCATTTCTCGTGACGACAGCCCTGGCGCCATGTCGTTAATGCGTGTGACGACCGGAGGGCAACGCCTGCGCCCAATGGCATCGCGCCAATTACAGGGCGCATTCCCGGTCCTCAACCATCCTCACAGGAGTCTTGCCATGAACACCTTCTCCATCGCCCTCTCCGCAGCCCTGCTGGCCGCCGCTTCCACGCAGGCCTTGGCCGTCGTCGACAGCGCGCGCGGCAACACACAGCGTGTAGAGGTCAGTGCGCCCGGCGCGGCCATGAAGGCTGCGCAGGTGGTTCTGGCGTTGCGCGACCTCGACAACGTCTACGAGATGAGCACGGGTCGTAATCTGGCCGTGAGGGCCTCTGGCGAAACGCTGCAGGTGCGCTACGGCCGCCGCGGTGCCGTCAACTTGAAGCACGACGGCAAGGGCATCTTCGTGTCGCACGACGGCCAGTTCGAGCTGCAGTTCGGGCTGGACGCCAACGGCGACCCGCAACTGGTGCGCCTGACCCTGCCGGCCAAGCTGATCTGAAGGCTTAGCGATCCTTAGCGATCCTTTAGCCCAAAGTAAAGGACTTCAAAGCCTGCTGCGAACGACAGTGCGTGCCAGGGCCACATGCCACCTCAGGCGTGTGGCCCGGCAAGCCCGCCAAACCGGCGTGACCTCAATGCAATCAGGAGAAGTCCATGTATTCCGACCATGAAGTTTGCGCGCTGAACCCGGGCCAGGAGCGCGTGACCGATGCCTCGCTGGCGCAACTGGCGCTGGCTCTGTTCGACGAGATCGAGTGCGGCCTCATCGTCTGCGACGGGCACGGTGCCATGCACTTTGCCAACCACGCCGCCAGGCAGGAAATGGAATCACAGCAGCTGCTGCTGCACGGTGGCGGCGTGCTGCGCCATGCCCCGGGTGGCAGTGGCGAGTTCGACACTGCGCTGCGCCAGGCCGCGCAGCGGGGCCTCCGCAGCCTGGTGCGACTGGCGCAGGGCAGCGACCAGTTGATGGTCACTGTGCTGCCCTTCCGATCGCAGGGCGTCAACACGGCGCTCGTGCTGGTAATGCTGGGCCGGCGACAGCCCTGTTCCGACCTGGGGCTGGAAATGCTGGCCGGCAGCTACGGCCTGACGCTGGCCGAACGCCGCGTCCTCAACGGCCTAGTGCGCCAGGCCACGCCGCGCGAGATTGCATCGGCCAACGAGGTGAAGCTGAGCACGGTGCGCACGCAGATCTCGTCGATACGCGCCAAGTTTGGCGCCCGCAGCATCGAAGGCCTGTTGCTGCGCGCCGCCCAGGTGCCCCCGGTGGCCAGCGCGCTTCGACTGGCCGGTGTGTCCTACGCTGCGCCCCAGGCGGCGCCAATGCTGGCGGCGGCGTGAGCGCCGCGCCCAGCTCTTGTTCCCCATCCAACTAAAGGAGAGAGATCATGAATGAACCCTTTGATCCTGGCGCCGGCCGCAACGCCTGGCAGCGTGGCCTGGCCGGCTTTGCGGGCGTGGCCGTGGCCTGCGCCGTGCTGGCCTCGGTGACCGTGCTCTTCGGGGATGCCTCGAGCATGCCATGGCTGCCCGGGACACCGTCCAACTTGGCCGCCATGCAGCGCTGCGCAGGCGTACACACCACGGCCGCCCAGCGTGCCTGCGCAGAGACGGTGGTCAGCTCCGTCCTGGCGCGCGGCTCGGCTACGCGCGTGGCCGGCAACGACGCCGGAGAACGTCCCTCGCCAGCGCCGCGCTGATGATCCGCCGGGCCGGCCCGCTCACGCTACGCGAGCGGGCCGCGTGACACCCCCAGCGGCCCGGGCGGCGGCGTTGCGCCTGCCGGGCTTCACCCAGTGCCCAACCCGTTCCCATTTCCCCGCAGAAGATTCACCATGAAGTCCCATCTTGTTTGCCTCTTCGCCGGCATCGGCGCCGCCGCCGCGGTGCCGGCCTTCTCCAACATTGGCGGCCCCACGCTAGAACGAGTCAAGATCCAGGTCAGTGCTCGTGCTCAGCCCCGGCCCCCTTCGGACGGTAGATATTTGGCACTGTTGAAGCTATGCTCCACAGAGTTAACGCGCCGCGTGTGGAGCATTTGTTCCTAGACCCTGTAGGCATCACAGCCAGCACGGGAGTCCGCGCGGGAATAGATAAGCGGGAGGATTCCGATGATTGAGCTTCCTGATTGGGCCACCGAACTACTGACGCGGCCTCAAGGCAGTCAGGTCAGCCACGCCCTGAACCTCGCGCTTCCGCTGAAGAAAACGGCATCGCTGCCGTGGCTGCTGTGGGACATCGCGGTGGCGCAGCCGAAGATCAGGACGGCGCTGTCGGAACTGGACTTTGTCCACTACGCTCGCTTCGTGCCCTCGTGGGACGGGTCGGCGCTGATGGTCACCACAGAGTTCGATGGGCCGCTGGAGCCTTACGTGCAGGACTTCGTCATTGCGCTGGGAGAGGTTTTCAACACGTTGCTGAGCTATGTCGACCCCTGCATCGAGAACCCCCCGCCTCCTGATGTGCGGAGTGATCCTGAAGGCTTTCTGGCTTTCGTCAAGCGCTGGAACCGGGTGCCGCTGAGCCGGGTTCCTGAGCTGCGCTTCCCCGAATCCTTCGACTACCCGCTCTACAGCGCCTATCCTGACAAGACCGTCGGCGACATCGAAGGCCCGCGCAGATACCTGCCACCGCCGGCATTGGACCGGCCTCCGGCGGTCGTCGAACTCGACGACATCCAGGGCAACATCCTGTCGGGATACCGCGCCCGTTCGGCGACGCACTTCTTTTACGAGATCGTCGACCCCGGCCCGGCACGTGAGTGGCTGTCGCAACTGCACGAACCGAGTCCCGACTGGCCCGGCATCACGCCGGCGACACGGTGGACCAGCCGCGCGAGCCGGCCAGCAACGATGGTGCAGGTGGGCTTCACCTTTGCAGGGCTGCAGCTGCTGTTGCCGGAGCGCAAGGGCAAGGCGGGTCTGGACCTGTTTCCGGCGGCGTTTCGCGAAGGGGCCGTGGCCCGTGCCGCGCTCAACCATGATGTCGGCGAGAGCGATCCAGCGCAGTGGCTGTTCGGCGCCCTGGACTCGAAGAGCCGGCAGCCAATCCACCTGGTCGTTTCGGTGTTTGCCCAGCCCAGCGACGCCGGTCGGATCGCCACGGCCAACGACGACCTCGACCTATCGGCCCAAGGTAAGGCGCTGGCCTGGCTGCAGTCGTCTTCGGGTGCAACGGCCCATGGGCTGAAGGAACTCTGGGCGCTCAAGTCGGAAGCGCTGACCGATGGTCGAGAGCACTTCGGCTTTCACGACGGCATCACGCGGCCACGTATCAACGGGATGTGTCAGTCCGAGCGGGCCGACCATCAGCCTGCCGCAAGCCCGGGCGAGTTCGTGCTGGGCGAGAACTACACCAGCCGCTTCGGCGGCCCTTCGATCGGCCCGCGCGAGGCGAAGATCAAGGACTTGCTGAGAAACGGCAGCTTCGCGGCGATGCGCCTGCTGGAGCAGGACGTCGACGCCTTCGATCTTGCCATTGGCTGCGAGGCAACCAGACTGAAAGTGCAGCCGGAACTGCTGGAGGCCAAGCTGATGGGGCGCTGGAAGTGCACCGGGCAGCCGCTGTCGCTGTCGCTGCATGACCAGGAGCCTGGACCGGAGCTAGGCCCGAAGCGCAATGACTTCGACTACGCGCCTTCGTGGGAACACCCTGACGTGCTGGACGACCACTATGGCAGCCGCTGTCCCGTGGGCGCGCACATCCGCCGCACCAATCCACGCAGCGCCAGGGTCGCCGGGCAGCGGCACTCGCGGCGCCTGCTGCGGCGTGGCATGCCGGCCACCTGGCCCGACGTCAAGGGCCATCTGCGCAAGGGGCTACTCGGCCTCTTCTTCGGCGCCAGCCTCGAGCACCAATTCGAGTTCATCCAGCAGCAGTGGATCCACGGCGATATTGCCGCCAGCGGCATCCGGGGCGAGCAAGATCCGATCGCCGGCCAGCGTTCGCAGCCGGCCATGGTGGCGATACCCGGCGTCGGTTCCGTGACCCTGCCACCCCTGGTGCGCACACGCGGCAGCCTTTATCTCTTCTATCCCGGCCTGTCGATGCTGCGCGACTTGGCCCCTGAGCGGGCCCTGCAGGTGCAGGTCGAGCCTTCGGATGCAGATCCCGATGCTGCCACTGTCACAGATGCAGCCCGCAAAGCCGAGATTGATTCCCTGCTGGGATGGATGGAACGTTGGATGCCCGAAGCCGCCGCTGTCGTGCGCGCGGCCTTCAAGGGGGGTCTGCCTTCCGGCAACATCGCTAAGCAGTTGGTCGAGTCCTTCACCGCGCCCCAGCGGGCGGCAAGGCCGCCGGCAGGTGTACCCGTGATCGGCCCCGACAAACTTGACGTGATGGACCCAGATTTTGTCGCCCACCCGTATCCGCATTGGCTGCGGCTGCAGCAGGATTACGGGCTCGCTCTGGCATACATCCGCGGCCACGAAGCGGTCTGGGTCTTCGACAGGTCGTTGGTGAAAGAGATGTTCGGGCGGCCTGCGGACTTCGTGCAGCAGGCCTCGGGCGGCATGCCACGCGGCATCCTGACGGCCGATGGTGACCAGCATCGCCGGCTGCGAAAGGCTTTCGAAGAGGCTTTCAAGACCGTCATGCCCAAGATCCCCGCCTGGGTCGACGTGGCTTGCGGGCAAGCACGGGATGCGCTCAACGACCACCACGAGTTCAACTTCGTCGAGAGCTTCGGGCGCCGCGTGCCGCGCCAGGTGTTCTGGGAAGCCTTCGTGGGTTCCGGGCTCGACGATCGCGAGCGCCACGCCGCCGACACCTTTGCCGAGATGCAGGTGCTGGTCTTCAACCAGCCCGAGCCCCGTGCCGGGGGCGACCAGGCCGCGGCAGTCGATGCCGGTCTGCGGCTCGCGGTGCTGCTGGCCAATGCGCTGGCCCAAGCGGTGCGGGCATCGACCTCTCCCGGCTTCACGCCAGTTTCGATCGTTGACACTCTCGCGGCGAAGGTCGAACTCCTGATCCCGCGGCGTGGCCGGACCCTGGGATTCGTCGAAGTCCTGATGTCGATGGTTCAGACCGTGCTGGCCGGGATGGCCAGCCACTTCCTGCTGGGCTCAGCAGTGCACAAGCTGCTGCAGCGCGATCCGCGAGTCGACCGCCATGGCGTGCGCCCGTGGGACGCACTGGTGAAGAAGGCTGATCCTCAGGTGCTGGCGCTGGCGCTGGCCGAGGCGCGCCGCTTCGACCCGCCGGTAACCATCGTGCCGCGCTATGCGGCTTGCGATGGAGTGACTCTGGGAGAATTCCGCTTTCCGAAGGACACGCCGGTCTTTGTTGTCGTGGGTGCGGCCAATCGCCAAGGGCTGCCGGCAGACTGGCCCGACCAGTTCCAATTCGACCGGCCCGCCGGGCAGATCGAGAGCCTGTCTTTCGGGCACGGCCTGCACGAGTGCGTCGGCGTGGCACTGCAGCAAGCTATCGTGCCAAGGGCGCTGGCGTTTGCGCTGAACCAGTGGCCAGCACTTCGCCTGGCACGCCCCGATGCTGTGCCACCCTGGACAGACAACGTCTTCTTCCGCAGCCTGCGGGCCCTGTCGGTGACCCTGTGCCCTGCGACGGCGAGCGAGCCTTTGGTGGACCTTGAGCGAGAGCACCCCCAGGCGTGAATGACGGACGGATGAGCGAGGGCCTCAGGTTCGGGCGTCTAGAGATTCGGGCTGACTTGCGGCAGGTCTGGCTCGATGGCACCGTTGTGCCGCTGGGATCGCGTGCGCTTGATTTGCTCCTGCTGTTGGCCGAGAACCGCGACCGGGTGGTCACGAAGGACGAGATCTTTGCCCGCGTCTGGCCGCGCCTTGTCGTTGAAGACAACAACCTGAGCGTGCAGGTCTCGACACTGCGTCGCGTGCTCGGCGCCGAGGCCATCAAGACAGTCAGCGGCCGCGGCTATCAGCTCGTGCTACAGCCGCTGGGCCAAGCCAAGATCCTGCGGACGGTGACCGGTAACCTCGGGCGCCGCGAGCCCAAGCTGCTGGGACGCGACATCGAGTTGGGTCAGCTCGTTGAGGCCTTCGACCGTGAGTCGCTCGTCACGGTCTGTGGCCTCGGCGGCGTCGGCAAGACCGCGTTGGCGGTAAACGCGGCGCGAAGGCTCGCGCAGCGCCATGAGCCCTCGGACGGAGCCTGGCTGGTCGACCTGAGCGTCGTCGTTATGCCCGCTGCATTGCCAGTGGCGGTTTGCCAGACGGTCGGCATCGAGTACGAAGGTGGCCGGGACGCGCTGACCGAGTGCCTAGCCCATCTTCGACACCGACAGCTTTTGCTGGTGCTGGATAACTGCGAGCACCTCGTCGAAGCCGCGGCCGACTTCGTGTCCCGCTTGCTGGCGGTGGCGCCCGACGTGAAGGTGCTCGCGACGAGTCAGGAGCCGCTGCGGCTATCGGGTGAGCGCGTGCTGCGGCTGAATCCCCTGCACGTGCCGGCTTCTGCCACGAGCGGCGACGCGCGGGAGGCCGGCGCCGTTCAGCTGATGCTGGAGCGGCTTCGCGGCCCGTTCGGCGAAACCTTCGAGCCGACCGACGCCGAGTTCGTGGAGTTGGTTGAGATCTGCCGCCAGCTCGATGGCATTCCGTTAGCCCTGGAGTTTGCTGCCTCGCGGGTGCCGCTTCTAGGGCTGGCGGGTGTCCGCAGCCGTCTGCACGACCGTTTGCGGCTGCTGGCCGGCGGTGCACGTGCCGCGCCGGCCCGGCATCGCAGCATGCAGGCGGCGCTGGAATGGAGCTTCGGGCTGCTCAGCGAGCGGGGGCAGTTTCTGCTTGAACGGCTGGCGGTGTTCCCCGCCGGCTTCAGCCTGCAAGGGGCGGCCTTCCTGCTGCCCGAAGTGTCGTCCGATGACCTGCTCGAACACCTGCAGGTGCTGGTGCAGCGTTCGCTGGTCGAGACTTCGACGGGGGAGCGGCTTCGCTATCGGCTCCTCGAGACGACCCGCGCCTTCGCGCTTGAGACCCTGGCCGCCCGCGCCGACAGCATCGACTGGCAGCAACGGCTGGCGCAAGCTATGGTCAAGCTGTGCCTGCATCTGGCGCGCGAGCGCGACAACGCTCGCATCTGGCAGGAGATGCCCAACGCCCGCGCGGCGCTGGGATGGTCGCTGGCGACCCCGGGACAGGAGGCGACGGCCGTCACCCTGGCCACCTACACCGCCGTCGTGCTGGCCGCGGACGGCGCCGTCGGTGAAGCCCTCGACAACCTGCGTCGGGTCGAGCCCCTGATTGCCGCGCCGCTGAGCGATGCCGTGGCGGCCCGCTTCTGGCACTGGATCGGTCGTTTGGGTTTCGAAGGCCGCCTGCCGAACTCAGAGTGCATCGAGTCGCTGCGCAAGGCCGACGCGATGTTCCTGGCTCTGGATGAGCCGCGGCATCGGCACGCGTGCCAGCGCCACCTCGCCGAGGCCTGGTTACGTTCCGGACGGCCCGATCTGGCTGAGCATCACCTCACCCTGGCCCGCGAACTCGAGGGCGTACAGACCTCCGCGGTCGACCGAATGCGCCGGCTTCGTGTGGATGCGCTGCTGGCCGACACCCAGGGACGATCGGCTGAAGCCCTGCGCCTGGCCCAGTCGGCCCTGACCCTGGCCGAGGCCCACGGCATCGACCGCTATCGAATGCAGTTGCGGGCCGACATGGCCTGGATGCATCTCAACACCGGGCAGGCCGAGGCCGCGGTCTCCGCCTTTCAGGAACTGCTGGTACACCTCGACGACAGCATCCGCCAGGGGCTCGCCCGCGCCCGGGCCTTGTCCGGCCTGACGGCTGCGTTCGTGGCGGCGGCGCGTATCGAAGAGGCGATCCGCTCCGCTTGGCGCAGTGTGCCGGCGCTGCAGCGGGCCAACCTGTTGCGCTCGCGCTGCGACGTGTTCGCCTGGCTGGCCGTTGCCGTCGGCGATGCCCGCTCGGCCTCGCTGCTGCTGGGCGCGGGCGATGACTTCGCGGCCCGCAGTGAGACCGAGCGCGATCCGATCTCACAGCTCGCCCGCCGCCGCGCCCTGCTGGCCTTGTCACCCCTGGTGTCGCAAGAAGAAATATCCCACTGGCAGTCCCAGGGTGCCGCCACCGGGGATGCGGAGCTGATCTACGTGCTGCGGACAGTGTTCGGCATTCCCAATTCGCCATCCCTGAAGGCGCAGAGCGGGCCCTGACGCCCCTGCGCCTGCATGCTCGGCTTGCAGCCGATCGTCGCGAGCTACTTCAACCCGACGAAGTGAGCCGCTGAACTGCAGGGTCAGCGGTCGCCTTCAGGGCTCCGCCAGGGGTCGGCAGAGGGCTGGCGCTCGGCCAGGATGGCCACGGTAACGAGCAGTTAGCTCTGGCCCCAGCGCGACAGCATGTGTAGGTACAGACGGCGCTCGACGCCGCTCACCCGGCGGTCGGCGACGATCAGGCCCACGGCGGGGCGGACCACAAGCAGACGCAGGCCGTAGTTGCAGACGTCGGCTTGGCTAAAGGCGACATTGAGCCCATGCCTTCGGCCTTGAAGCATGCCGGGTCGGGCAGGCTGCCGTTGAATTCATGTGCCGCGGTGCCCATGCGGGTGCTCGAACCAGCCGGGGTCGCTTTGGTCGCCTGGCACTTGCTCCTTACGCAACCCGATAACGCTGAACGTGCCCCCCATGCCCACCGCACTAAAGGGCCTGTGGGCGGCATCATGGCCGCCGTGATGTCGGACAGGGGCATCTCCATCTCTGTCATGTTGGACTTCTGGCTGCTGGGTGACGAACCATGGATTCCAGGCCGGATGCACCGCCACCGGGTCTGGTATGAGTCCTTCGGCAGCGCCGTGCCGGAGCATCTCGCGCTGAACACCGGCATCTCGGGCGATCGTACGGAGCACCGGCTGTTCCGGATCCTGCCGAAGTCTCAGGGCGGCCTGGCTCAACTGGATGCAGAAGCGTTGGCTCCCGAATTCTTCTTGTTGACGGCCGGCATCAACAACGGCTAAGCGTCCGAGACGCCGGTGGCTGATAGCGTGTTCGAGGGTGTGCTGGCAGTGATGCGCTCGCGTCACGCGTACCCTCCCGGGGCGCGGCTCTTGCTGCAATCGATCCTGCCCACGTTAGAGCCGGACAGCGACGATGCGGTCATGAGACCCGTGAACGCTCGGCTGGACGCGCTGGCGAAGAGCCCCGAGTTCGCCGGCTTCACCACTTGGCGCGACCTGTATCCGTCGTTCGTCGATGCACATGGGGGATGAACGGCTGTTCCTCGTAGGCCTGCACCTGAGCGACGCGTGCTACCGCGTGCGCTGCGACTGCCTGATGCAAGCCCAGGCGACCGCGCGCACCTCAACTCGTTCATCCAGTGCCCGTATCCAGGACGTGCCATCGTGGCGGCCAGCCGGCGCAGATGCCAGGCAATTGAAGTCGGCCCTGCAGAAGCCCATTCGATGCCGTGAACGTCATCACCGGGTCGGTGCTTCCAGTTCAACCATAGAGACGCGGTCGCTTCTACCGCCTGGACTGGCCCATGGGCGTGCTATGGCCGCAGTACCTCGTACAGCCGCCGTTCGAACTGCCGCCAATCGCCGGGCCGAGCGACTGCTTGGTGCCAGTCAACGTAGGTACGGCCGCCAGCGGTGACCGACAGCACCCGCTGCACAGCAGTTGTTCGAGGTCTCCGCGGCTACACCCGCTATGGGTCGTTAACGGTCAGCTATCCATCGTCAGCGAACACCGGCTTTGTGACCTTGACCTGACATTCGATCAGGCGCGGGCGTTCGTCGCTTCCTTGGGACTTTGGCTGCGACGGGCAACCTGCATTCGGATCGGTCAGCCCTGCTGACTCAGCAAACCCGCGCCGCGCATGGCCTGCAAGACAGCCTGCGCAACGATTTCGGCCTGCCCAGCCGGTTG
>Ga0163144_10025811_pt1 | contig 11451 bp, 13 predicted proteins | sample OliLak19BULKMAT1_FD_123175 | JGI IMG/M metagenome (GOLD analysis project Ga0163144, IMG submission 123175) | Freshwater microbial mat bacterial communities from Lake Vanda, McMurdo Dry Valleys, Antarctica - Oligotrophic Lake LV.19.BULKMAT1 | ecosystem: Environmental > Aquatic > Freshwater >... | reverse complement strand
GAGGTAATCTGAACATATCACCACGACACGTTGCTCTGAGTTTGTTCCGTCCTTAAAGACTTGCAAGCATTTTCATTCTGCGATGTTCCAAGATTTGGCAATAATCCTGGGAAATTCATGTAAAATTCACGCTAGTATAAAGGGCTGGTCCTAACGGCAAGCAATTGGCGGTCATGCAGCCGCATAATGGCAAGGAAGGGGTAACCGGGTCTTATCAAACGGCCGTGCAAGTCGTCGATCTGGCGACCGGCAAAATGTTGCGCGAGACGCTGGTCTCGTTTGTGGGTCGGACCGAGGAACTCGCCTGGACCAGCGACAGCCATCTGTTGATCGGCCATGAGACGGCGGTTGATGTGGCCAAGCAGGTGCCGCTCTGGCGTTATCACGGGGCCGAGCAATTGCAGGTGGTCAACGGCATCTGCTGGTTCTGGCTCAAGGAACATGACACTGAAGGATTCGTGCCGCTGCAGCTTCCCCACGCGCTCGCCAAAGAACAAGTTACCAAATATGTCGCGCCGCCGGTGGAATATCTCATGAAGCCGGGAGCCAAGATCGCGATGAATCTGACCGGGATCGGCGATGCCGATCAAATTCAAGCCGCCGAAACGGCCTACAAAGCTCAGCTTAAAGCGAACGGTTACACCGTCGATCCCAGCGGCGAATTTCAACTCACCGCAGTCGTCGAAGCGGGCAAGACCGAAGAGGTCACCTATCGTAACTTCGGCGGTTTACCCGGCCGCGGCGAAGAGACCTACTGCTTTACCCCGATGATCAGCAAACTCTCGATCGAGTATGAAGGAAAGTCGATTTGGGGAACCGGCGGGGCAGGGGGTATCCGCCGACGGGATTCATTCGCTTGAAAGAAGGGGAATCGACCGCCGACCTGCTTGCCGAACGGCAGAAGCCGAACTACAAATTTTTCGCCGGGGTCAAACTTCCCAAAGCGGTCGTCAAACCGCCCCAGCCGCTGCAATTGCAATCGTCGCGAGTGACGGCGACCGGGTTAAGATAATCGTAGGGCGGATCATGATCCGCCGTAGATTGTTTCCTGTGCCCTCTATCGATACGCGGCGTAATGCGTTCCGCACTACGTTAAATATTTCTATGATTTCCGTTGTTAGTTTGATCGATCACGCCGTCCTGCACCCGACCCAGACCGAACACGATCTGGCCGCCGCATGCGAATTGTGCGCGCGAGTGGGGGCATTTAGCGTTTGCGTCAAGCCGTATCTCATTCCGGCCGCCGTCAAGCTGCTGGCTGGCAGCCGCGTGCTGGTCAGCACGGTGATCGCCTTTCCGCACGGTTCCGCGCCGCCGGAAATCAAAGCGGCCGAATCCCGCTGGGCGTGCGAGCACGGAGCGAAGGAACTCGACATGGTCGCGAATATCGGCTTGGCCCAGGCCGGCGAGTGGGCCGCGGTGGAAGACGACATACGCGCGGTTGTCGAGGCGGGCCGCGAGTTTCAGGCGATCACCAAGGTGATCTTTGAGACCGACATGTTCACTGGCGACGAAGTCAAAATCGAACTCTGCCGTGTCTGCGAACGGGCCGGGGCGGCGTTTGTCAAAACCAGCACCGGCTTCGGATTCGTCAAGCAACCCGACGGAACGATGGCGACGCGCGGGGCGACCGATCACGACATCGCGTTGATGCGGCGGACGTGCGGGCCAAATGTGGGGGTAAAGGCAAGCGGCGGAATCCGCAGCCTGGCCGACGCGCGGCGGTTGATCGCGCTCGGCGCGACCCGCCTCGGCACCAGCGCCACCGCGACCATCGTCGCCGAAGAAGCGGCCGAGTTGAAAGGGAAACCGCCCTCGAACTTGACGGAAACGACGGCGTTGTATTGAGTTCGCCCCAGGGGGTCGGGAGTCTTTGGCGAAAGTTGTCTCTCCAGAGGCACAGTGTTTGCCCGCCAAAGACTCCCGACCCCTTGGCTCTCCATTTCTCAGCGGTATACCATTATGGAAATAATTGAATTCGACGCAATAATTGTGGATGGAAAGATTGAGATTCCCATAGCCCTCCGCGCGCAGATTCCCAATCAAGTCCATTTGACTTTGAGTTCGACCGAAAAACAGCATGACCCCAACTCGCCTTCGATTCTTCGCATCATTGAGTCCGGTGAATTTTTGATGAATGACTTTCGTCCGTTGTCGCGTGAAGAGGCGCATGAAAGGTAAACACTGTCGCCACCACAGGGGGTCGGGAGTCTTTGGCGGAAGTTATTTATCAAATGATGCAGTCTTTGCCCTCCAAAGACTCCCGACCCCTTGACGTTCCATATCTGAAATGGCTTAAGCCGTCGTTCAACCCTTTCAGGGTTGATATTTATTCGTATATTGATACCCAGGGTAGCTCGCTGCGCTCGCCAACCCTGGGCTGAGATATGTAAGGCTTTCAGCGTTAAATGACATAGTCGCTGCATTCTGTCGAAGTTTTCCTCCTCCTAGTTCCTCCCTCCCTCCGCCATGCTCGAACTCTATTCCCAAATTCAAGACGCCGCCGCCTTTATTAAATCCAAATGGTCCGCCGCGCCGCGCGTCGGCATCATCCTCGGCACCGGGCTGGGGAGCCTTGTCGAGAATATTCAGGTCGAGGCCGCCATCGACTATGCCGAGATTCCGCATTTTCCCAAATCGACCGCCACCAGCCACCGCGGGCGGTTGGTTTGCGGCAAGCTGTGCGGGCTGCCGGTGATGGCGATGGAGGGGCGGTTCCACATGTACGAAGGGTATCCGCTCAAACAGATCACGCTGCCGGTGCGGGTAATGAAGGCGCTCGGGGCGGAGCTGCTGGTGGTGAGCAACGCGGTCGGCGGAATGAATCCGTATTACGACTTGGGGCACATCATGGTGATTGACGATCACATCAATCTGATGGGGGGGAACCCGCTCGTTGGCATTAACGACGATCGCCTCGGCCCACGGTTCCCCGACATGAGCGAGCCTTATGACCAGGCGCTGATCGAGGTCGCGCTTGACGTGGCGCGGCGGGAAAACATCGTCGCGCATAAAGGGGTGCTGGTCGCGGTGACGGGACCGAACCTGGAAACGCGGGCCGAGTATCGATTCCTGCGGCAGATCGGGGCCGACGTGGTCGGCATGTCCACCGTGCCGGAAGTCATTACCGCCGCGCATTGCGGGCTGCGGACGATCGGGTTTTCGATCGTCACGGACATGTGCTTCCCCGACTCGTTGGAAGTGGCCGACGTGCAAAAGATCATCGCCACGGCGATGGCGACCGAGCCGAAGCTGCTGAAGCTGGTGATGGGCGTGCTGGCGCGGTTTGAGGAGACGCCGCGGCGGGGGCATTAATGCAAAGGTGGTGCGGGACGCAGAGGGGGTCGGGAGTCTTTGGCGAGCGACGACGTTTCATCTTGTTAGCGATAACTCGCCAAAGACTCCCGACCCCTTGTGGCAGCTTTCGCAAAGCTGGCCACTCTGATAGTCCTCCGGCTCCCTCCTCCTTGTGGGGAGGGCTGGGGAGGGGGAAGAGAATAATGGAGGAACATCCATGACGCTACGTTACGCAGTTGTCATAGAACAAGGTACTACAAGCTATGGCGCTTACGTTCTCGACCTGACAAGCTGTGTCGCAGTGTGCGAAACCCGCGAAGAAGCTTGGGAATTGATCCAAGAGGCGATCACGCTGCACATTGAAGACATGAAAGCCGCGGGTCAGCCAGTTCCCTTACCGACCTCGGGTGTGGAATTCGTGGATGTGGCGGCGTGAACGGGTTACTCATTCGGTTCTTCCAACTTTGGCTCTTTTGGCTCCCAATTGGGCGAGAAGATCGCATAATCGTCAAAATTCTCGCCTGCAAAATTTCCACTACTGAATCCGCCGTGATCGATGTCGTCGTAGCCGACGCTATACATCAAAAAGTCTTTTCCGTCGCTCCGGTATGTGAGTGTTGCTTCTCCATCTAAATCAAACGGCTGCATTATAATCCCCTCTTCCGCCAATTCTGTGAACTTGAGCGGATACTTGCCGTGCTTGGCGTGAAACCTGGCCAGGGCAAAACTAATCTCCTGCATTTCAAATAACATGTGCATCCGACGAGCGGCGGCTAAAGGAGTTGGAACATACAGCAATCTTGCTAGTATGGCTGTAACGACTTTCGACCGCGCTTCGCGCGTCATGGAGTTTAGGCGGATATTGGCCCAGAGTGAATTGCTTTCGATGTTCTTGCAGTCAGATTTAAGCCGATCAAAAAACTCCTTGATCGCCACGAGTTGAGTCTTTCGATCCTGTATTTCGCTGATTTGCATCCAGAGATCATGATATTGATCAATTTGAGTCATCATTAAATCGAAATCGTATCGCCCCCGGTTTTCAATCGTCTCGGGACGCTGCAAATCGCCGACATCGTTGTTCAGATTTGTCCAGTGATAGCCGAATTCCGCCAGATTGCAGATCAAGTCCAAACCGAAATATCGCTCATTCTCATTCACAGCTCGTGCTATTTTGCGTGGCGTGATGCGACGAAACTCCTTATGCAATATTTCAAGATCCACAGCGCCAAGCGGTGCATGATGAACAAGATATTTCAGCGATTGCTGGACTAAATGAGTAAAAACCGCGCAGGAAACTAAATCATCTATTAAGAGAGGACCGTTCTTGATTCGTTGACATAGTAATAACCCAAACCGGATTTCCTCAGCGGCGACCGTGTAATTTCCTTCACCGCACAACAACATCATCCGCGCGGCCAGATAATGCGAAATAGAGTGAATGCACTTATTGAGCGGAGAGATTGAGCTAAACAAGCGGCCGTGGTTCTGTTCCGCCAACCAGGGATGATACCATTGGTCGCGTTGCTCTAACTCCTTTAGCTTGGCCATAAGCTGCTGTTGCGAATCAATCCAACTGGCGACCAATGGATTTTCAGCTCTTTTCCAAGGACGGCTTAAGCAGTTGTACAACTGCGATTCCACGCGGTCGCGAATCGTTCTCAACCGCTCGTCGTCGTCTTCGATACCACGCTCCTCTTCATTCGGCGGAGGCAAGCGCTTGGCGGGAATTGTTAACACGTAGTCGCTATACGACTCAAAATATGTGACATTTGCGGGCAAAGGATCCATACCCAGTTCCTTAAAGTATTCCCTCGCACGGCCTTGAAGTGCTTTTGGTCCAAGTATTTGGACTAACAGCACAGCACCGTTACGTTCGGTCTTCACGCCTTGCTTTTGGCGCAGATTGATTGCAGCGAGATAATCCGGATACCCGCTCGGTTTGAGCGGCGCGGTGATGCGGGTAGTCTCTTTGCTGATCGTAACCAGCGGTTTTTGCGCCGCCGGTTCATCGGCTGTTAGAAGTTCACAAACCACCCCCCCAAGGAGAGTAATCGCGAAGAGGCCCAACACACTGCCATAACTTGCTGCTCGCAAGCGGCAAATTGAAAATCGCTGGTCCATGGTTCTGCTCCTCAAGAAATAAGGAAATTGATGATGAATTGCGAAGGATGAATTGTCCACGAACCGGTTGCTGCGACATTCCGGGAAATCGCCTAGCCGCGTAACTTCAGTACTGACATTATTGCGATTGATAAGTTACTACAAAATGCCCAACGCAGATTACAACTTTTTTTTGTATTTGCCGGACCTGGTCCTCATATTTGGGTCTTCATCCGGCCGTACGACAACCGGCGGCATCGGCTCGCGGCCCGGGCTGTAGATCGCATAATCGTCGCAAAATTCAGGTGTGCCACGCGGATTAACTCCGAAATAGCCGCCGCTATCAAGACCATCGCGCCCTCTGCTGTAGAACACAAAACTGCCGCCATTTGACTGATAGACGACTTTCGTCTTGTCGTCATATTCACGCGGCCAATCGGCGATTCCAAAGTTTCTCAACTCGAGGAAATCGAGTGGATATCTTTGATGCTTAGCGTGAAAGCGGGCGAGCGCGAAATTGGCAAGCTGCATTTCAAAAGGCGACTTATTCAAGTGCGCTTCGAAGTTAAGAATGCCTGGGAGCCAAAGATTATTTAACACAATGGAGATCGCCGCGGAGCGTTCTTCATTCGGCAACCGCGAGATTAAGTCTTTGAGTTCATCCACATCGTTCGTGAAATTTTTATCTTTCGCTGCATTACGATGTTCGGTAAGCAGTTCGTCCATAGCGACGGTTCGCTTTTGCCCGTCCGCGATTTTGACAATTTCGATAATTCGGTCATGCAATTGATTCATGTTTTAGAGCATGAGATCAAAATCAAGCGACTTTCGCTGGGCGAATGGAATCGGCGTGAGAATGTCATTGAACGACGTGACATAATTCTGCCAGTCGTAACCGTATTCCGCGATATCACAAATCGCCTGGAGCACCGCATAACGCTCATCAGTATTGATTTTTTCGTCAACACACCGATGGGATCAAGGCTAAGGTATTCCCGTTCGAGCAGGTCCATATCGAGCGCATTTGCCGGGACCGTTGTGAGCAGAAAGCTCAACGGCTTATCGACCATCTGCTCAATGAATTGCCGGTTCAAGCGATAACTGATAGCGAAGGGGTGCTTTCGATAGAGAGCGCAAATATGAATACTCTCTTTGATTGATTGCGCGGCTGCCGTATATTCACCGTTACCGATTTGCCGCATCGTCTTGGCCGCTTGCAACGACGCCAGATTCCGCATTGATTGCGAGACATTAATGCTGGGCGATTTCTTATACGGTCCTTCGGCTGAAGAAATAAGGGGGTTATACCAATGATCGAATTTGTGGATCTGCGCAAATTGAGACAAGGCCGCAGCTTGGGAATCAATCCACTCCGCCGCGAGCGGATTCTCGGTATCTTTCCAAGGTCACAGCCGCGCTGTATCTAACCGCTCTTTCATTGCGTCAACGATTTTATCTAAGCCATCAGCATTGAATTGATAAAGTTTGAATTTTACATAGTCCGGATGCGAATGCAGATAAGTCCGCATGTCAACCAAATAATCTCCGTGCTCGGGAAGCGGTTCGATTTGTAAACGGCGATAAATCTCTTCTGCAGGGCCTTCGATTAGCTTTGGTCCGCCCATCCGCAATAAAAGTACCACAGCGTTATTCTCCGGGGTGACGCCCTTGCTCATGGCTTGATTGAGCGCAGCCAAATAATCCGGATACCCGCTCGGTTTGAGCGGCGCGGTGATCCGCGTCGTTTCTGTAGAGATTGTGACCAGCGGCTTTTGCACTGCCGGTTCATCGGCGATTGAATTTTGGTTCGCCTGCCAATTCAGCAAGACGGCCCCGATCAAACCGAATCCCAACAAACAGATTTTCGAGTGCCAGAAGCGCCGCAGGAATACCTTGTTCATGTTCCCACTCCCCAAAGAAAAGAGGAACTCCGGCAGCGGTTAAGAAAAGAGATAAGTTCCGCAAGCGTGCAGCCGGAGCGCGTGTTGAAACGCTCACTTCAATATAAAGGAATAGCAATGTTACTGTCAACAAAATTGCTGACCAGTCGGATTGGCGCGTGCCACTGGCATCCCGCTAGGGCTTTCGCTAGTTTAACAAGATTAGTTTTTGGCCGAGTTTATCGCATTTACTTTGCATCCCATGCCCCCCTTCGCCCCCGCCGCCGTCATTGCCCGCAAGCGCGATGGGCATACACTGCACGCGCACGAGATTCGCGATTTCGTCAACGGGTTCACCGCCGGAGCGATCCCCGACTATCAGATGTCTGCGTTGGCGATGGCGATTCTGCTCCGCGGGATGACGATCGACGAAATCGCCTGTCTGACCGAGACAATGCTGCACAGCGGCGTCACGCTACAATGGCCGGCCGGGTCGCCGCCGCAGGTCGATAAACATTCGACCGGCGGGATCGGCGACAAATCGTCGCTCATTCTCGCGCCGCTGTTGGCTTGTTGCGGGTTGCAGGTGCCGATGATCTCGGGCCGCGGGCTGGGGGCGACCGGCGGCACGCTCGACAAACTCGAAGCGATCCCCGGCTTTCGCACCGATCTTTCGGTCGCGGAAATGCAGGCGGTGACCGAGCGGGTCGGCTGCGTCATCACCGGGGCAAGCGCGGAGTTGGCTCCCGCCGACAAAAAACTCTACGCACTCCGCGACGTGACCGGCACCGTCCCCTCGATCGCGCTGATCACCGCGAGCATCATGAGCAAGAAGCTGGCCGAAAACCCTAAGGCGCTCGTGCTCGACGTGAAGTGGGGAAGCGGCGCGTTCATGAAACGCTTTGAAGACGCAAAGGCATTGGCCGAATCGCTGGTCCAGACCGGCCGCCGTTTAGGCGTGAAGACGACTGCACTGCTAACAGACATGAACCAACCCAACGGGTGGATGGCGGGGAATGCGGTCGAAGTGCTCGAAGCGGTTGAAGTATTGCAAGCGGCAAGCGGACCAAGCGACTTAATGGAATTGACAATCGCCCTTGGTGCTGAGATCTTGATGATGACCGAGCGGGCGATGGACATGGCCGAAGCGAAACGAATCATGGTGCGACATCTTCTCTCCGGCCACGCTTATGAAAAATATTGCCAGATGATCGCCGCGCAAGGAGGCGATCCGCACGCGGCGTTGACCGTCGCCCCGGCTAGCGAAGTTACCGCGACCAAGACGGGCTACATCACCGCCTGCGACACCGAACAACTCGGGTTGGCGATCATCGAACTGGGGGGCGGCCGCAAAACGCTCAGCAACACACTTAATCACTCTGTGGGTTTAGAGTTTTTGATAAGGATCGGCGACGAAGTCGAAGTAGGCCGACCTTTGGCCAAGATATTTGCGCCAAAGAACAAAGCGGCTCTTGTGCGTGAAATGGTCCGCGAAGCCTGGACTATCGGCCCCGAGCGGGCGGAACCGCCGAAACTGATCGTGGAACGGATTTAGGTTATCCGCAGATGACGCGGATTTCGCAGAAGATATTGATTGATATGGGGAGTGACACCTGATCAAAACCCGCAGCGTCAGCAAGGGAATTTATATCATTACTCCCCCGCGCTGACGCGTCGGGCTGTAATTAATCCATGCTGATCCGTGAGAATCCGTTTATCCGCGTTCATCCGTGGCCTATTTTTTACGCCGATACCATCGGCCGCTTTGTTTCACTTACGAAATCAATCATCATGCCCGCCATCCCCCAACGCGATCAACTCATCGCCGCCGCTCTCGCCGCGCAACAGCAGGCGTATGCTCCGTATTCCAAGTTCCAAGTCGGGGCCGCGTTGCTCACAATTGGCGGGCGGATTATTACCGCGGCGAATGTCGAAAACGCCTCTTATGGCCTGACGATCTGCGCCGAACGTGCGGCGATTTGCACGGCAAATGCGGCGGGGGAGCGGGAGTTCGCCGCCATCGCCATCGCAACGGTCGGCGGAGCCGCGCCGTGCGGGGCGTGCCGCCAGGTGCTGGCCGAATTCGCCCCCGCTCTGCCGATTTTACTGGTTGATTCAAGCAACCCGTTGTTAGTGCAAGAGACAAATCTAGGTGATCTGCTGCCGATGCATTTTTCATTGAAGTAGATCCCAACGTCCCGTTGGGAACTAATGCATTACTCAATTAAAAGCGCGAAAGCGCCCGCGTTTATGCAGTTGTCACCACAGGGGGTTGGGAATCTTTGGCGTGCGACAGTTCACTATGAGCAAGGTCGTTGCACGCCAAAGACTCCCGACCCCGGTTGCGTCAATTCGTAGGACGGAGTTGCACTCTGTCAATAAAAGGCGAAAGTGTCGGAATAAAATTCCGACCTACATCGCGATCAGGTCTAGACAGGGCGGCCGGACCTACTTGGGGGGATCGCCTTTCTTATCGGATGGCACATCCGCAGTTGGCTGCTTGGTTGGCGGGGCGTCGTTTGACTTCGCTGCCGGAGCGCTCGTATCTGCGGGCGGCAAGCTCTTCTCGTTCGCGTGTGTTGCCGATTGCGGCGAAAGTTCGCGAAGTTCATTTTGCAGTTCGCGGTTCATCTTGCGTAATTGTTCCAGTGTCTTTTTCTCTTCCGCTTGAATTTTCGCTTGGTCTTCCTGTTTTTTGTACTGCATCGACTTTTGGAACTGTTCGCGGCGGTCGGCAAAATCGGCGTCAGTCAAAAAGATTCCCGCCACGCACGCCGTCATAAACGACGCCAAATTCCCCCCCAGCATCGCGCGGAAACCCAATCGCGCGATGTCGCCCGTCCGTTCCGGCGCTAGCGGGCCGATGCCGCCGATCTGGATGCCGATCGAGGCCAACGTGGCAAACCCGCACAAGGCATAGGTGATCAACGCCACCGAGCGATCGGCGAGTACCACACCCGACCCAGGTTGCAGCCAGGTCGAGAGTAACGCATAAGAATTGAATTCGCTGGCGATCAACCGCAGCCCCAATAACTCGCCCGACTTAAAACAATCTTCCCACGGAATCCCCATCACCCAGGCCAATGGATAAAATAGGTATCCCAACATCGTTTCGAGCTTCCAATCGGGCGAATCGACGGCTGCGATTCCCTGCGCATACCAATAATATTGATCTCCCAACCAGCCTAAAAATCCGTTACACATCGCGATTAAGGCCATAAACGCGATCAACATTCCCGCCACGTTGATCGCCAGCTTAGTCCCGTCCGCCGCCCCTTCCGCCGCGGCATGCACGATGTTGTCGGTCGTCACCTCGACCTTGAACTTCACTTGGCCGCGCGTGACCGGCTCTTCGACCTCGGGCTGCATGATTTTGGCGATCACCAACGTGGCTGGAGCCGCCAGGACCGACGCGGTCATCAAATCCGTGGCGTTAATCCCCATGCCGATGAACGCCGCCATCACGCCGCCGGCGATTGTGGCGAACCCCCCCACCATGATCGCCATCAATTCCGATTGCGTCATCTTGGCCACATAAGGCTTAATCACCAGCGGCGCCTCGGTCTGGCCCACGAAGATATTCGCCGCCGTGCTGAGGCTTTCCGCGCCCGAGGTGCCGAGCGTTTTCTGCATCACGATCGCCATCACCTTGACCACGACCTGCATCACGCCGAGATAATACATCACCGACATCAGCGACGAAAAGAAGATAATCGTCGGCAACACCTTGAAGGCGAAATAATGCTCCCTAAAGGTTTCTTCGCCGAAGACGAAGCCGGCGCCCGCATCGACGTAGTTCAAGAGCGTGGTGACCAAATCGCCGGCCGACTGAAAGAGCGCGCGGCCGGCGCCGGTCTTCAAGACCAAAAACGCGAAGATAAACTGCAGCGCCAACCCTCCGAAGATCACGCGGTAGTTGAGGATTTTCTTATGCGAACTCAGCAGCCAGGCCAAAAACATCATCACGAATAAACCAAAAAAGCTGATGAGTCGTTCCATATGATATGCTCGCGTTTGCTAATAATTGGTGATGGCGACGGAAGTTCAATCCCGTTATACGGCTGCGCGCCATTGTTTTGCGGCGACTTGTCAAGATCGCACGCGTGGGACTGGCAGCAGTGAAGCGGCCAAGCCCCCAATATGCTAACACACTCGCAAAGTGGAAACAGTCCCG
>Ga0163144_10025808_pt1 | contig 11453 bp, 10 predicted proteins | sample OliLak19BULKMAT1_FD_123175 | JGI IMG/M metagenome (GOLD analysis project Ga0163144, IMG submission 123175) | Freshwater microbial mat bacterial communities from Lake Vanda, McMurdo Dry Valleys, Antarctica - Oligotrophic Lake LV.19.BULKMAT1 | ecosystem: Environmental > Aquatic > Freshwater >... | reverse complement strand
CCGGAGACTTCCCAGTCATGTCACACCTCTGCGAATCAGCGCCGATAGCGAATCGCAGATCCCATCCGTTGGTCAACCAATCAGAATCTGCTTAGAGCCCGACCCGGCGGGCCACTTGGGGACGGAGCCCGGACTGCCTCCAGCATTAAGGAGTAATCCGGGCTCCGTCCCCAATATCCCATCCATCCCCAATATCCCGGAGTGCGTCCCCAACCGGGTTCTGACTTCTTCAATTGCGGTCTGGAACCGATTCTTTGTGGTCGTGCGCACGCCATCTTCCAGCGTGAAGCACTCGAAGGTGCCGTCGACCAGCAGACGTCCGATCGTGCTGTCCGGCTTGTACTGCTCTCGAACGAGTTTGATCTCCATCTCCGGTGATCCACCGCTCGATTGCGCAGTGGCAGTGCGATCCCGATCGCGATGAACACGCCGCCGCAGGCCTGGTTGAAGCGGCGCCCGACTATCCACGGGGTACGTCCCCAACCGGGTTCTGACTTCTTCAATTGTGATCTGGAACCGATTCTTTCTGGAACCGATTCTTTCTTGGATTTTGGGAGGCTACCCTAATCACGATGGCTTGCCGCACTGTTTTATTTCCATGGCCTTGCGAACGGTCTCTTTTTCTCCGCGAACGTTCGCAAGCTCCGAGGCCTCAATTCCATCCCCTTGCCCAAAACCAAGCCAGAACGCTTGGACGCTGCTCGATTTAATCCGCTGCTCTTGAGCTACGACTAACTGATTTTCGCGGCGAGCCAGGGACTCTAACTCCACAGCTAGACGCTGACAGGGATATTCTTCATATTTCAGCCCTGAAGAGTACGAGCCAGTAATTTGTGATGCTGGCGTAGGCATATTGAAACAACCAGATAACAACAGAGAAGATATAACAGCGACCTTAATTTCTGACAATTGTACTCCCATTTGTGATTCTCCCGTGGTTGAAATCTAATGTAATTTAAACATTAAGATCTGCTGCACAACGCGGCGCTGTGATGTCTAACATGGGTGCGCGAGGATGGCGGATCGGTTGCTCCGTCATGGACTTGACCCTGACCCCGGAATTGCATGTTGGTCGGCAGCATAACACGGGGACAGGCCCTGCGATGCCCTGCGCGCGGCAGGAGTCACCGATTGGAGGCGATGCGCGTCACGGGTAGGCCGCGCACACCTCCCAGCCGAGTTCGTGCGCCTGGGCTTGCGCGCCGGCGATCCACTCGGCGACTAGAGGATGCGCGAGCACCGCGTCTGCGTAGGCTTGCGCATCGGGGGCGAGAGCGACGGCGTAGGTGCGGAAGCGGCTCGCCACCGGGGCGTACATCGCATCGGCGAAGTTAAATTGCGCGCCGAAGAGAAACGGGCCGTCCGCGCCCCAGCGCGCGCGACAATCGCGCCACGCGGTTTGCACGCGCGCGATTTGCGCAGGCACGCCGGGGCGGCTGATGAGCTTGATGTTCGAGGGCAGGCCGTTGGTGATCGGCCAGCGCTTGATCAGGTTCATCGGCAGGGCCGCGCGCAACTCGGCGAACGAGGCGTGCATCTCGGCAGCCGCAGCGCGCGCCGTGGCCCGCGAGTGGCGGTCGCGCGGCCAGATCGCCGACTCAGGTGCGAGCTCCCAGAGATATTCCGCGATCGCCAGCGTGTCGGTCAGCACGAAGCCATCATGGATCAGCACGGGGATCAGGCCGGTCGGTGAGATCCCGGCGAGCTTCGCCTTGCTGTCGGGGCGGCTGAGGTAAAGCGTCTCCGCCTCGAACTCGAGGCCCGACAGCTTGCACGCCAGCCAGCCACGCATGGTCCAGGTCGAGGACCATTTGCCGCCGATGATCAGGCGCATCGTCATGCCACACCTCCGTCATACAGATGGCATGCGGCCATGACGCCGCCGATGTCGCGCAGCTCGGGCTGATCGCGCCGGCATCTCGGGCCTGCGGCAGGGCAGCGTGGATGAAATGCGCAACCGCTGGGCGGATGGATCGGGCTCGGCATCTCGCCGCCGATCAGCTCGCGCGACCCATCGCCGGCGCGCCGCGCATCCGCGACGGCGGCGAGCAGCGCGCGCGTGTAGGGATGGCGTGGCGCCGACCACAGCGCCGCGGCCGGCCCGACCTCGACGATGCGGCCGAGATACATCACGGCGATGCGGTCGCTGAGATAGCGTACGAGGCGGAGATCATGGCTGATGAAGAGATAGGTGAGATCGAGCCGCTCCTTGAGCGCAAGCAGCAGGTTCACGATCTGCGCCTGGATCGAGACGTCGAGCGCGGAGGTCGGCTCGTCGAGCACCACGAAGCCGGGCTCGATCGCCAGCGCGCGCGCGATGCCGACGCGCTGACGCTGCCCGCCCGAGAGCTCGTGCGGATAGCGGCCGGTCATGTCGCAGCGCAAGCCCACCATCTCGAGCAGCTCGACGATGCGGGCGTGGCGCTGCGCGCGCGGGAGTTGCGGCAGATGCACGGCGAGCGGACTCGCGAGAATCCTGCCGATCGTCAGCGAGCGGTTGAGCGAGGATTGCGGATCCTGGAAAACCATCTGCGCGCGACGGCGGAAATCGCGTAGAGCAGGTTTGCCGGCGCCGACCAGATCGCGGCCTTCGAAGGCGACGCGTCCCGCGCTCGGCGGCTCGAGCAGCAGCGCGAGGCGGCCGAGCGTCGACTTGCCCGAACCGCTCTCGCCCACGAGTCCGAGAATCTCGCCGCGTGCGATCGACAGCGTGACATCCGTGACGGCATGGACCATCGGCGTCGCGCGGCGCCAAGGGGAGAGGCCGCCGCCGCCCACCTTGTAGCGTTTGCTGAGCGCGTCGAGCGTCAGCAGATCAGGCGCGCGCGTCATCACGTCGGCTCCGCGCGCCAGCACGCCGCATGGCGTCCGGCGCCGAGGCTGCGTAGGTCTTGCATCCGAGTGCAGGCCTCGGCCGCATCGGGGCAGCGTGGCGCGAAGGCGCAGCCCGCCGGCAGCCGCGCGAGATCGGGCGGCTCGCCAGGAATCGCCGGCAGCTTGCCGTCGTCCTTCGTGCCGCGCGGCACCGAGCCGAGCAGCGCGCGCGTATAGGGATGGCGCGGCTCGGCGAGCACGCGATCCGTCGGCCCCTGCTCGACGATGCGCCCCGCATACATCACCGCCACGCGATCGCAGAGCCTGGCGATGACCGAGAGGTTGTGCGAGATCAGCAGCATCGCCATGCCGATGTCGCGGCGTAGCTCGGCGAGCAGGCCGAGGATCTCCGCCTCCACCGTGACGTCGAGCGCGGTGGTCGGTTCGTCGGCGATCAGCAGGCTGGGGCGGCAGATCAGCGCCATGGCGATCAGGATGCGCTGCTTCATGCCGCCCGAGAGCTGATGCGGATAGGCGGCGAGGCGCGCTTCGGGCTCCGCGATGCGCAGCCGCGTGAGCAGCGCGATCGCGGCTGCGCGGGAGTCGAGCGCGGTGCTGCCGCGTTGCAGCTGATGAATGCGCGTGATCTGCGCGCCCACGCTCATGACGGGGTTGAGCGCGGCCGCCGGATCCTGCACGACGATCGAAATCTCGTTCGCCCGCAACGCGCGCAAGGCATCGGGCGCCAGCGCGCGCAGCTCCGCGCCACGATAGAGCAGCGTGCCCGCGCGGATCGCGCTCGCCGGCTCCAGCAACCGCACCATCGCGCGTGCCGTCACGCTCTTGCCCGAACCGCTCTCGCCGACGAGGCCGACGACTTCCCCGGCCGCGATGTCCAGATCGATGTCGCGCGACGGAAAGATCTCGCCGACCTCCGTGCGGAATCGCGTCACCAGGCCGCGCACGGATAGCAGTGGAGCGGTCATGTCTCAGGCGTCGCCGCGACCGGTGATCTGCGCGGGGTCGAGCAGATCGCGCAGGAGATCGCCGGCGAGATTGAAGGCGCAGACGGTGAGAAAGATGAGCAGCCCGGGAAACACCGTGAGCCACCATTGGCCGGACATCACGTAGGTGCGGCTATCGGCGAGCATGCCGCCCCAGGAAGGCTGCGGCGGCTGGATGCCGAGACCAAGGAACGAGAGCGCGGCTTCCGAGAGGATCGCCGTGGCCACCAGCAGCGTCGCGTAGACGACGACGGGCGAGATGCAGTTGCGCAGGATGTCGCGGAAGACGATGCGCAGCTCGGAGGCGCCGATGGCGCGCTCGGCCAGCACGTACTGCTCGTTGCGTTCGACCAGCACCGCGGCGCGCACGATGCGTGCGACCTTGGGCACGTTGAGCAGCCCGATCACCAGCATCAGCTTGGTGACGTGCGGGATGGTGATCGGCCCCCATTCGACATCATTGGCGCCGAGCGCCGCGACGACGGCGATCGCCAGGATCACGGGAGGAAAGGCCATCAGCACATCCATCACGCGCATGATCGCAGCGTCGATCAGCGAGGGGCTGCGGAATCCAGCGATCGCACCCAGCGGCACGCCGAGCAGCAGCGCGAAGGCGACCGTCGTCAGTCCGACGCTCAGCGAGACGCGCGTGGCGTGGACGCAGCGTGCCCAGATGTCGCGGCCGAACTGATCGGTGCCCATCAGGTTGGTGAGGCTCGGCTCCTGCAGGCGGTTGCGGCTGGGGCGGATCGGCGAGAGTGACGCGAAGAATTCCGGAAAGAACGCGATCGCGACCAGCAGCAGCACGAAGAGGAAGGCGAGCAGCGCGAGCGGATCGCGCAGCAGGACGCGGCCCAGACGGCGGCGCTTGCCGGCGCTCGGGTCGACTCCGATGAGGGTTGCCGGGGTGCTCATGCACTCTCGCGCACGCGCGGGTCGAGGAGGGCGTAGAGCGCATCCATGACCAGGTTGATGAGGACGAAGACGAAGACGTTGAGCAGCACGACGCCCTGCACCAGCGGATAGTCGCGCGACAGGATGCTCTCGAACAGCAGCCGCCCCATGCCCGGCAGATTGAAGATCACCTCGGTCAGCACGGCGCCGGCGAGGAGATAGCCGAAGGAGAAGCCGGCCGCGGTCAGCGTCGGGATCAGCGCATTGCGCAGCGCGTCGTTCCAGATCACCGCGCGCTCCGGCACGCCGAGCGCGCGCGCGACGGTGATGTAGTCGCGCCCCAACACGTCGAGCATCGAGGCGCGCAGCATGCGCGTGATCGTCGCGGCATAGGCGGTGCCGAGCGCGATGGACGGCATCAGGATATGCGCGGTCGAAACTACCAGCCCGGCCGAGGGCGGTGCGTAGCCGCCGGGCGGCAGCCAGCCGAGGATCACCGCGAAGAGCAGGATCATCAGCAGCCCCTGCCAGAACACCGGGATCGAGACGCCGATCAGCGCGATGATGCGGCAGAGATGATCGACGAAGCGGCCCTTATGCGTCGCGGCCAGAACGCCCGCCGGCACGGAGATCAGCAGCGCGATCGCCAGGCTCATCGCGGCGAGATGCAGCGTCACGGGAAAGCGCTCGAGGATCAGCGGCAGCACATCGGCCGAGAAGAAGAAGGAGCGGCCGAGATCGCCGGTGAGCGCCGCGCCGATCCAGCGCAGATACTGCTCGTGGAGCGGCCGCTCCAGGCCGAGCTGCGCGCGCAGCTCCTTGATCATCTCGGGCGAGGCGTTGACCGTGAGCATCCCGATCGCCGGATCGCCCGGCAGCGCGCGCATGATCAGGAAGATGACGAGGCTCGCGCCGAGCAGGACAATCGCGAGCGTCGCCGCGCGGCGCGTCAGGAAGCCGAGCATGACGGTGACGCGTGACGCTGGATCAGCCGCGCCGCGCCTGCGTCAGATCCATGAAGTAGGAATAGCGCGGCTCGAACCCGGACACATCGGCGCGCCAGAGATGATAGACGTTGAGCCGCCCGATCCACAGCGCCGTGCAATCGTCGACCAGGTATTTGAGCACCTTGCGTAGACCCGGCAGCTTCTTCTCGGGCTCCACGTACTGGAACGACTCCTCGACGGCGGTATCGTAGTCGGTGCTGTAATGCTTGCCCCAGGCGTTCTGGGCGCCGTCCTTGTGGAAGGAATTGAAGATCAGATAATCCTCGATCGAGGACTGCATCGAGGGATGCGGGAACGACATCCAGTCGCCGTTCTGCGCGTTGCGGTACATGCTGATGAAATCGGTCTGCCGGATGTTCATCTTGATGCCTAGCTCGGCCAGGCTCGCCTGCATCACGACCGCCGCTTCGCGCGCCTCGATATAGGCGCTGGGCACGGGGATCGTCGCCTCGAAGGTGAAGCCGTTGGGCATGCCGGCCTGGCGGAGATGGAATTTCGCGCGATCGGGATCGTAGTCGAGTTCCTTCGCCAGCGCCGCGTCGTACCAGTATTCGCTCGGCGCTGCGGGCAATGCGCTCGGCGTGACCAGGCCGTAATAGATGTCCTCGCAGATGAACTTGCGATCGATGCCGCAGGAGACGGCCTTGCGCAGATGGACATTGTCGAAAGGCGGCTTGTTGCGGTTGAGCGGGCTGTAGAACACGCCGGCCGAAGGTCGCGACGCGCCTTTGAATCCCGCCATCTTGCTGGTCGACACGAAATCCTTGGGCGGGCAGTTGGAGATGATGTCGACCGAACCCGCGCGCAGATTGGCGAGCTGCGTCGCGGCATCGGGGATGCGCAGGAGCTTGATCGATCCGGTGCGCGGCTTGACGCCGAAATAATCCGGATTGGCTTCGAACTCGGCGGCGACGTCGGCCTGGAATGATTTCGGGATGAACGGGCCGGAGCCGGCGGCGCGGCTGCCGCGGTAGAGATTCTCGCCGGTGGCGGTCTCGTTCACGACGTCCGATCCCTTGCGTACGATCGCCGCTTCGTAGCCGAGCAGCTTGAGCCAGCCGGCGAAGGGGCGATGCAGCTCGACGCGCACGACGTGCTCGTCCTGCCTGGTCACCGCCTTGATGAAGCGGCCGAGATTCTGCCGCCGCCGCGCGGTCGCGAGGTAGCGCTCATAGGAATAGACGACGTCGTCGGCGGTCATCTTGTCGCCGTTGTGGAAACGCACGTCCTTGCGCAGCTGGAAGGTGTAGATCGTGCCGTTCTCGGTGACCTTCGGCAGCTCGGTCGCGGCATCGGGCACCAGCGTGCCGTCCGGCGCGATGCGGATCAGATTCGAGTAGACCAGGAGATTGGCCGCGCCGGTCTCGATGTTGGCGACGTGCCAGGGATGGATATTGGGCAGATTGCCCAGGATCGACGCGGTCACCGTGCCGCCGGGCGCCGTCGCTTGCGCTGCCGCGCGTCCTGCGACGCTGCCCAGCGTGGCCCCCGCCGTCACGCCCACCAACGCCGCGCGTCTTCCGATATTGTCTGCCGTCATCGTGATCTCTCCTGCTGTGCGGGCAGAGTGTTCCGCGCCCATACATTCTAGGCAAGGCTAAGCGGAAGTCTGCGTGTGCGTCGCCCCCCATCCCAACCTTCCCCCGCAAGGGGGGAAGGGGTTTCATCGCGCTTGAGCGCTACAGCGCGCGAAACCACAACCGACTCCTTCCCCCTTGTCGGGGAAGGTTGGGATGGGGGGAACTGCAAGCGCCATGTCGAAAGGCGCCCGCGACCCGGCGACTCCCGGACATTGCCGAGTCGGCATTCGCTTGCGACACTTCACGAGCGGATGACGCTGCCGAGTCGTGCCGTACGCGTCCGTGGTCCGCAACCGTGACAACCGAGGCGATCGAGTGAAGCTCCGTCAAGCAAGACTTCAGATCGAAGGAAGCGTAAGGCTCGCGCCGGCGAGCATGCCGGTGGCGCCGGCTGCGGCGTCGCTTGCGCTGGAGACTTCGCTTCTCCTCGCGCTGCCGCAATCGACCCTTCCGCGCCCGCCGCCCGATGGCGGGCTACCGGGCACGCAGGTCGCGGACCCGCCGGACGGCGACGGGGAAGGTTGGTTCCGGCATCTGCTCGCCAGCTTCGAGCATGTCGATCCGCGCGGCGGATTCCTTGCGCTCGCCGAAGCGGCGATCAAGGCGTGCCCCGGCGATGCGGAAATTCTGCTGCTGGCCGCCAACGCCGCTCTGATCGACGGCCGGCACGAGCGCGCCCTCGTCTTCCTCAAGCGCTTCTCAAAGCGCGCGGAGGCGTCGGCGGAGAAGCTGCTGCGCGCGTTCGCGTGGAATCTCGCCGGACGGAAATCCGCAGCCCGGCTCCTGCTCGAGAGCAATCGGCTCGCCAAGCTGCATCACGCGTTCGCATATTACCCGGCGGGTCGGCCGCAACTGGCCTGGCTGATCGGGCAATTGGACGCGATCATGGAGCCCGATCGCCAGGCGCCGTCGCGGTCGACGTCGTATCCCGGCGCACGCCAGCCTCGCGGCCCGCAACGCCGCGGCCGCCCGACCAGCGCGCCGGGCGCAGGCACGAGGAAGAAGGACGGTGAGAAACAGCTACGCGAACCAGCGACGATTTCCGCGCTTCCTCTCGTCGACATTGAAATCCCGCTTCGCCTCGAGATCGATCTCGCGCCCCTGACGCACGCCATCGCGCAAGCGGCGGAGACCGACGGCAGGGTCTTCCGGCAGCGCGAGCGCCTCGCGCGACTCGGCCTCGTCCAGGGCTTCGACGAGCTGCTGTGCCTGCCGCATCTCGTCGGCGTCGAGCCGCTGTGGCACCAGATCGAGACCGTGCGCAAAGTCCTCAAGCAGTTCCGCGGCCGCGTGCTGCTTGCCGACGAGGTCGGACTCGGCAAGACCATCGAGGCCGGCATGGTACTCAAGGAATACGCGCTGCGCGGCATGGCGGAGCGCGTGCTGGTGCTCACGCCCGCCTCGCTCGTCGGCCAGTGGCGCGAAGAGCTGGAGTGCAAGTTCAGCCTCGACTTCGCCACGACTTACGATGCGTTGCTGCGCGAGGACCCCGCGCGATTCTGGAGCCAACCCCGCATCGTCGCCTCGATCGCGACCGCGCGCCGGCGCGAGCACATGGAGGCGCTGGCCGCGCGCCAGCTCGACATCGTCGTCGTCGACGAGGCGCATCATCTGCGCGATCGCGCCAGCGCCGGCTGGAAGCTCGTCGATGCGCTCAACAAGCGCTTTCTGCTGCTGCTGACGGCGACGCCGGTGCAGAACGACATGATCGAGCTCTACAACCTGCTCACGCTGCTGAAGCCCGGCATCTTCAAGACGTTGCAGGAGTTCCGCGCCGCCTACATGACGCCGGGCAAGCCGCGCCTGCCGGCCAATCCCGACCGCCTGCGCGAGCTGATGCGCGGTGCGATGGTGCGCAACACGCGCTCTGTCGTGGCGCTGAAGCTGCCGCGCCGGCATGCCTCGACGTTGCGCGTCGAGCCGGCGCCCGGGGAGGCGGAGGCCTATGCCGCCCTGGCAGACGCCGCGCGCAATCTGGCGACGAGCGGTGGTGGCGCCGGCCGGCAGCGCCTGCTGCTGCATCATCTGCTCGGCGCCGCGGGTTCGTCGCCAGCCGCGGCTGCGCGCGCGGCGCGGCGGATCGCCGAGAAGCATGACGGCGACGCCGCCTGGAACGCTCTCGCGCAGCGCTTCGCCGCCATCGCGTGCGGCGGCAAGGAGGCCGCCCTCGTCGATCTGCTGCGGCGCAATCCGCAGGAGAAGAAGATCGTCTTCGTGCACGCGCGCGAGACGCTCGAGCATCTCGGTCGGCGCCTCGCGGAAGCCGCCATTCCCTTCGAGCGTTTCGACGGCAGCATGAGCGGGCCGGACAAGGACGCCGCCATCGAGGGATTCCGTAGCGGCGCCGCGGTGCTGCTCTGCACGCAATCGGGCGGCGAGGGACGCAACATCCAGTTCTGCAACACGCTGATCAATTTCGACGTGCCCTGGAATCCGATGGCGATCGAGCAGCGCATCGGCCGCATCGACCGCATCGGTCAGGCGCGTGAGGTGTTCGTCTTCAACCTCGTCACGCGCGGCACCATCGAGGAGCAGGTGCTCGGCCTGCTCGAGGAGAAGATCTCGATGTTCGAACTCGTCATCGGCGAAGCCGGCGCGATCCTCGGCAACATCGAGGAAGAGCGCGAGTTCCCCGATCTCGTGCTCGACGCCTGGCTGGAGGTGAGCGAGGCCGGCCGCGATGCGGCCTTCGCGTCACTGGGCGAACGGCTCGATGCCGCACGCCGTCAGCACGAGGGGGCCAAGGAACTCGACGAGCGGTTGTTCGGCGAGGATTTCGAGACGGCGTGATCAGATCGGTGCGAGGCGAGAGATAGCAAATGCCAATGCTGCGCGAGTTCGTCGCCGACCTCCTCGAGAGCGAAGGCGCGGTCGTGGAAACCGTGGAGCCGGATGGCTTGGAGGTGATGGCGCCGGAGGTTCTGCGCACTGCGTGGGGCTGGCCTGAATTGGCGCGTCTGGGCTTCGGAGCGACGGCGCCGATCGGCGCGATCCCGATCGGTCTCGAGGGCGACTGGCTCGATCGTCTCGGTGCGCTGTTGGGTGATCGCGGCCGCCTCGCTGCACGACAATTGCCAAGGCCTGATGGGATCGCGCCAGTGGATGATCCGGAGCGACGGATCGGTCGCGTCTTGGATTTGCCGAACGCGGTCTGGCGTCTCGCGTCGGTCGAGCCAGACTGGAGCCGCTGCCTCCTGCTCGCGTTCCGCTACACCGCCCTCTCGGACGAGAAACGCGAGGGGCTCGTCTGGCTCGGCTTCAACTGCACGACGGGCGCCGTGCTCGATGCCGAGCTGTTGACTTCACTGCGCCGTTCGCTCGAGCACGCGGAGGATTGGCAGGCGCCGCAGCCCGAGATGAGTCGCGCGGCCGGACCGTTGGCGGATGCGGCCAGTATCGTCGCGCGCACCAGGCCGTTGCTCGAGAGTCTCGTGCGCGCCGATCTCGAGCCGTTCGTCGCGGCGATGCGCCGTCGCCTCGATCGCGACCGCCGGCGTGTGCACCTCTATCACGACGATCTCCGCCGGGCCGCCCTGCTCAAGCTGGCGAGCCTCGAACGGTCGAGCGGCGCGAAGGCCAGCGAAAAGGCCGAGGCGGCGATCAAGCGCGAGCGCATGCGCGTGTCCGCGATCGAACGCGAGTACGCCGCGAAGCTCGACGATCTGCGCCACAACTACGCGCTCGCGGTGAAGGTCGAATGGGTGCAGGCGCTCGTGCTGCTCACGCCGGTGCAGCGCCACACTCTGCTGATCAAACGGCGCAAAGGTGAACGCAGCGTCGCCATGGACTGGCACGTCGCGGCGCGCCGGATGGAGCCGGCGCCGTGCGATTGGGGCGATGGCCTCGTCCGCGCGCGTTTCGTCTGCGACGACCGCCTCCATCTGACCGATGCGGCCGGCCAGGCGCCATGCCCCTCCTGCAGCAAGCCGTTCTGCCGCGCCTGCCACCCCAGCTGCCCGCGCTGCCAGGCGAGCATCAAGGAGACGACTCGATGATCCAGGGCGATTGGGTGAATCAGCAGGTGACAAAGCGAGCGAATGCTGAATCTGTGGTGATGGTCTTGATTGGCGAGGAGGATCACCCGGATGGCGAAGCGTGCGACGGCTGCGGAGGCGTTCGACAGGGTCGTTGATTTTCTTGAGTCGTTTGAAGCT
>Ga0163144_10025805_pt1 | contig 11453 bp, 10 predicted proteins | sample OliLak19BULKMAT1_FD_123175 | JGI IMG/M metagenome (GOLD analysis project Ga0163144, IMG submission 123175) | Freshwater microbial mat bacterial communities from Lake Vanda, McMurdo Dry Valleys, Antarctica - Oligotrophic Lake LV.19.BULKMAT1 | ecosystem: Environmental > Aquatic > Freshwater >... | reverse complement strand
GGTAAGAGCGCTCCTACACGTCCTGTTCTCTTCCTTCTCCTGACAACCCGTCGGCCGACTGCGCGCGCACCGCAGGCGCGCGCACGCCTGCCTCATCGAGGAGTATCAAATGTTTCAACACTTTGTCATCCGATCCGTCATGGCCGCTGCGCTCATGCTGTTCGCGGCGACGGCCGCGCAGGCGCAGACAGCGCTGCTCAACGCCTCCTACGATCCCACGCGCGAGTTGTATCGCGCCTTCAACGAGGCCTTCGCGAAGTACTGGGCCGCCCAGTCGGGCGGACAGAACATGACGTTCCGTCAGTCGCATGCCGGCTCCGGCGGCCAGGCCCGCTCGGTCATCGACGGTCTGGAAGCCGACGTCGTGACGCTCGCGCTCGCCTACGACGTGGAGGCCATCTCGAAGGCCGGCCTGATCACGCCGGGGTGGATCAAGTTCCTGCCGAACAACAGCGCGCCCTACACGTCGACGATCGTGTTCCTCGTCCGAGAAGGCAACCCCAAGGGGATCAAGGACTGGAGCGACCTGGTGAAGCCGGGCGTGCAGGTGATTACGCCGAATCCCAAGACGTCGGGAGGCGCGCGCTGGAACTACCTTGCGGCGTGGCAGTACGCGAAGGCGCAGCCGGGCGGCAACGACACAAAGACGCGGGAGTTTATCGCCGCGCTCTTCAAGAATGTGCCGGTACTCGACTCCGGCGCCCGGGGTGCGCTGACGACGTTTCTGGAACGGGGCATCGGCGACGTGTTCCTGTCGTGGGAGAACGAGGCGTTTCTCGCTCTCGACGGTGCCAAAGACAGAGTGGACATCGTCGTGCCGCCGCTGAGCATCCTCGCCGAGCCGTCGGTCGCTGTTGTGGACAAGGTCGTGGATCGGCGCGGTACACGGGCCGCAGCGCGCGCGTACCTGGAGTTTCTCTACTCGCCAGAAGGGCAGGAGATCGCGGCGAAGAACCACTATCGCCCGCGCGACCCGAAGGTGGCGGCGAAATACAGCGGCACGTTCGCCACGGTCACGCTCTTCACCATCGACGAGGCCTTTGGCGGCTGGGACGCCGCGCACAGAACGCACTTCGCGGACGGCGGAACGTTCGATCAGATCTACCGGCCGGGAGCGCGGTAGATCTGGAGCTTCATGTCAGAATGTCGCCGCATATGCCCACTCGAAAACCGGTGTCTTCATCGCACGTGCTCTCCGGCTTCAGCCGGACCGTGGCGGTTCTGCTCGCATTGTTCGGGTCGCCGGCGCACGCACAGACGACGCCGCCACCCAAGGCGCCCGCTGTGCTCGCGCGATGGATTGATGTGCAGAACGCGACGCTGAACATGAGGTACCGGATCGCGGACAACAGTGCGGGAACGGTGACGACGAACCAGGTCCAGCATCGGGAGAGCCTGAGGGCGCGTGTGAAGTTCGACGCGAGGGGAAGGTACGCGCTGAACGTCGGGGTGTTCAGTGGATCGCGGTTCACCAGCAGCTGGAACAACACCGGCATCGGCCTCGGCGATCCGGTGAAGACCCTGGCGGTTCGCGCGCTGTACCTCGCGGCGCAGCCGATCGCCGGCGTCGAAGGTCAATATGGCGGTCTTTACATCATCAAAGGCGAATCGTCGGAGGTGACGACCTATGACGAAGACGGGTATGTCACCGGAGGACGCCTCTCGCTCAGGCGCCCGCGGGACCTGTTTCTCGACGAGATTTCGGTAACGATGGGCTATCTCACCGCCGACGCCCGGGAGTTCGGTATCAGCAGGCGTGTGAAATATCTCGACGACACGCCGAACTACCGACACGTCCTCGTGGACAAGAAGATCGGCACGCGCGCCGGTATTTCAACGGACTTCACGTCGGCCGCGGGCGCGAGGACATGGCGCGCGGCGGCGAACCTCAAGACCCCGAAACTGCGTGTCGCCGACTCGATCGTGTTCGAGAACTACAAACGCACGAACGGGAACGCGCGCTACGGCTTCGCCGTGACCGCGGACAAAGCGCTGACACGGCGGGTCAGCATGAACGGGGGATACGCGACGATCGATCCCTTCTACGGCGGGCTCAACGCCGATCGATTCAACATCGGCAAGCGCGTCTTTGTCATGACCACGTATGCCGTCTCTCCCAGGTTCACGACCTCCGTGTTTGTGACCACGGCTGTAGGACGGAACGTGGCCCTCCCGCAGCGGACGCTGTCGAACCTGGTGTTTTCCTACAACGCCCTGCCGGATCTCCGGCGTACCGGATTGTTTTAGATCCCACCCATGAAGACCCGACACCATACCGTGCTGCCGGGATTCCGGCTGACGCTGGGTTTCACCATCTTCTACTTGTGTCTCATCGTGCTGGTGCCGCTGATGACGCTTCCGGCCCGGACGGCAACCCTCGGGTGGAGCGCCATCTGGCAGACCATCAGCGACCCCCGCGTGGTCGCGTCGTACCGCCTCAGCGTGGGTGCGGCGCTCGCCGCGGCGTCGATTAACGCCGTGTTCGGGCTCATCGTCGCCTGGGTGCTCGCGCGGTATCGCTTCCCCGGCAAGCGGATTGTCGATGCGTTCATCGATCTGCCGTTCGCCCTGCCCACCGCGGTGGCCGGGATCACGCTGACGACGCTCTACGCGCCGAACGGGTGGCTGGGGGCGCCGCTGGAGAAATACGGCATCAAGGTGGCGTTTACGCCGCTTGGCATCACCATCGCGCTGGTGTTCATCGGGCTGCCGTTCGTGGTGCGGACGCTGCAGCCGGTGATCGAGGATCTGGATGTCGAGATCGAAGAAGCCGCCACGAGCCTGGGAGCGAGCCGCGGCGTGGTGCTGACCCGCATCATCCTGCCGTATCTCTACCCCGCATGGCTCACGGGGTTCGCGCTCGCGTTCGCGCGGGCGGTCGGCGAGTACGGGTCGGTGGTCTTCATCTCGGGCAACATGCCGATGCGCACGGAGATCGCTCCGCTGCTCATCATCACGAAGCTCGAGCAGTACGACTACGCAGGAGCGACAGCCATCGCGCTGGTCATGCTGCTCATGTCGTTCACGCTGCTGCTCGTCGTCAACGCGCTGCAGGGCTGGAGCAGCCGAAAGCTGGCGCACTAATGGCCCACGTGCAGACTGGACGCACGCGCGATCCCAGGAAGGGCCTCACCGAGCCTGCGGCAGTCCGTTGGGCTCTCACCGTGATCGCGCTCGTCTTTCTGACCCTGTTCCTCGCGATTCCCCTGGCCGCGGTGTTCACCGAAGCGTTCCGCCACGGATGGACCGCCTACGCAGCGGCCGTCAGGGAGCCCGACGCCCTCGCGGCGCTCACGCTGACACTGACGGCGGCCGCCATCGCCGTGCCGGCGAACCTGATCTTCGGCGTCTGCGCGGCCTGGGCGATCGGCAAATTCCAATTCCGCGGAAAGCCATTGCTGATTACGCTGATCGACCTGCCGTTCGCGGTTTCACCGGTCATCTCTGGCCTGGTGTTCGTGTTGCTGTTCGGACGCCAGGGGGTGCTCGGGCCCTGGCTGGCCGATCACGACATCCGCATCATCTTTGCCGTCCCCGGAATCGTGCTCGCGACGATCTTCGTGTCGTTTCCCTTCGTGGCGCGGGAGATCATTCCGGTGATGGAGGCGGCCGGCTCGCAGGAAGAGGAAGCGGCGAGGGTGCTCGGCGCGAGCGGGTTCCAGACGTTCTTCCGGGTGACGCTGCCGAACATCAAGTGGGGTCTTCTCTACGGCGTGATTCTGTGTAACGCGCGCGCGATGGGAGAATTCGGCGCTGTCTCGGTCGTCTCCGGCCACATCAGAGGATTGACGAACACGCTGCCGCTGCACGTGGAAATTCTCTACAACGAGTACCAGTTTCAGGCCGCCTTTGCCGTGGCGTCGCTGCTCGCTCTGCTGGCGGTTGTCACCCTCGTGGCCAAGACCATCGTCGAATACCGCGAGCGGCGCTCACACGAACCGGCCCATGAAGGAGCGCCGGCGTGAGCATCGCGATCCGCAATGTCAGCAAGCAATTCGGAACCTTCGCCGCGCTCCGCGACGTGAGCTTCGACGTGCGCCCGGGCGAGCTCGTGGCGCTGCTTGGACCGTCGGGCTGCGGGAAGACGACACTGCTGCGCATCGTCGCCGGGCTCGAATCGCCAGACGCCGGCGCCGTCCTGTTCGACGGCGAAGATGCCACGTCGCGACAGGTGGGAGAGCGCCGGGTCGGGTTTGTCTTTCAGCACTACGCCCTCTTCCGTCACATGACGGTGTTCGAGAACGTCGCGTTCGGCCTCAGAGTCCGTCCGCGGGCGCACCGGCCTTCGAACGCCTCGATCCGCGAGAAGGTGACGAACCTGCTGAAGCTCGTGCAGCTCGATTACCTCGGCGATCGATATCCCTCGCAGCTCTCGGGAGGCCAGCGCCAGCGCGTGGCGCTCGCGCGCGCGCTCGCGGTCGAGCCGAAGGTGTTGCTGCTCGATGAGCCATTCGGGGCGCTGGATGCAAAGGTGCGGCAGGAGCTGCGACGATGGCTGCGGCGCCTCCACGAGGAGATCAAGCTGACGAGCGTCTTTGTGACGCACGATCAGGAGGAAGCGCTCGAGCTCGCCGACCGCATCGTCATCATGAACGAGGGGCGCGTGGAGCAGGATGCGAGTCCCACCGAAGTGTTCGAGCATCCCGCAAGCCCGTTTGTGATGAATTTTCTCGGTAACGTCAACATCTTCCACGGCCGCGTCGAGCAGGGGCGGGCGCTGCTCGGTCCCCTGGCCGTGGACTATCCCGAGCATGCAAGCGCCGTATCGCAGCCCGCGGCGGGCTACGCCCGCCCGCACGAACTCGAAGTCGCACGCGCCGATTCCGGCAACGGCTTGTGGGCGATTCTGGAAATCGCCAATGTCGCCGGTGCCATTGTGAAGCTCGAGCTGCTCGACGACGGACGGAGGCAGCTGCAGGTCGAGGTCGCGCGGGATCACTACGATGCGTTGAATCCGAAAATCGGCGAGCGGCTGTATGTGAGGCCGAGGAAGATCCGCGTGTTTGTCGGTTGATCGGCCATCGGCCATCGGCGATCGGCCCTGCTATGACGATGGACGATGGCCGATCGACGATGGCCGATCCGCCGGCAGCGCGACGTAGAACGTCGCGCCTTTGTCGAGCTCGCTCTCGGCCCACACGCGGCCGCCGTGACGGAGGACGATCCGCTGAACGTTGGCCAGCCCGATGCCTGTCCCTTCGAACTCTTCGGCCCGGTGCAGCCGCTGAAACACGCCGAACAGCCGGTTGGCATATGTCATGTCGAACCCGACGCCGTTGTCGCGCACGAACATCACGACCTCTTCGGGATTGCTGTCCTCGCAGCCGACCTCGATCGTGGCCTGCTCCCGCGTTCGAGAGTACTTGAACGCGTTCGACAGCAGATTGGCGAAGACGAGCTGCAGCATGTTCGGGTCTCCCGCCACTTCGGGCAGCGGGTTGATCACCCAGGTCACGCTGCGACCCGGATCGGCCTGTATCGCGTCGCGTTGCGCCATCCGAACGATCGAATTGAGATCGACGCGCGTGTGCAGCATCTCGGCCCGTCCCATGCGCGAGAACACGAGCAGCGAATCGATGAGCTCTCCCATCTTGACCGCGCTCTCCGAGATGAGGCGCAGGTACCGCTTGCGGCCGGGATCGAGGTCGGCGCCCTTCGACTTCAGAAGCAGCTCGGTGAAACCGCTGACATGCCGGAGCGGAGCGCGAAGGTCGTGAGAGACAGAATAGGAAAACGCTTCCAGCTCCTTGTTGGCCGCCACGAGCTGATCGCTGCGCTCTCCCAACTCGCCGATCAGCTTCTGCTGCCGCTCGCTCATGACAGCGTTATCCATTTGCACCGCCGTTTCGCCGCAGCAGATCCGCAACAGCGCCAGGTCGTCACCCACAAACAGCGCGCCTTTCGGCAGGACGACAAAGAGAAGGCCTCGCGCTCCCACCCTGCTGGGAATGGGGACGACGTACACGCTGCCCGGCGCGCCTCCCGGCAGCACCCACTCGAACTCCCTGACGAGGGTCGCGCGATCGTCCCACCACGCTTTCAGCAGACGCCCTTCGGGCACCGAACGTCCAGGTTCGAGATATCCCCAGCGGCTCACCTGCACGATCAGATGCTGCTGCCGGTCGTCCCAGAGCGCTACCGCAGCGCCCTTCGCGCCAACGGCGGAGATCACGAACACGCATAAGCGATTCAGCAGCTCGTGCTGCGAGGGCAAGCCCGCGGCGAGGGCGCGCTCTGCGAGAAACCCATAGAGCTCGGCCGACTGCCAGATGCGCCTGATCCATGGAGGCGGCGCGAACGCAAAGTAATAGTTGAGTGCCGCGCCGAGGGCCGTCAGGTGGATAAATGCCGCGGCGCCTGCGCGAGCGGCCGGCACATTCGAGATCAGCACGGCCAGCACGAACACGCTCGCAAGCAGCACCGCGCCCCAGGCGGCATGCACCATCCTCCAGTGGGTCACGCCTCCTGCGGCTTTCGCGCCCCCTCTGAAAGCCCACGCGACGTATGCGAGCAGCCAGATGAAGTATGAAAATGCGAACGCGATGATCGGCACGGATCGCACTTCGACGATCCATGCAGCGGCGAGCGAGAGCGCCAGACCCACCGCCGCCACCCGCCGCACCGTGCTCGACACGGGCCGGAAGTGCGACACGACCAGCATCAGAAGATACGGATGCGCCAGCAGCACGCTGATGCCCAGCGGGCGCATCCAGGCCACCTCGAGGTGCGCGAAGCGAAAGGCACGCTCGAGCATCAACAGGAGGGCGAGGGAGCCGAATACGAGAAGAATGTCGAACGAGACGCGATCGCGCCAGCGGATCCACTGCACGAGCACGATGATGGCGAGCAGGACGATCGCGCCCTGCGTCACCCATTCCAGGAATGTCTGGAGGCTCACCCCTCTATTGAACTACAGACCCGGTCAGGGCCGATCCCGCCAGCTCATTCACGAGCTCGGCCTGCACGATGAAGCGTTGCGGGGCGTTGCCGACGAACGAAAAGGGGTAGCAGGTAATGAGGGTGACGGTCGGGTTCGGCGTCGGCGCCAGCACCCAGACGTCTTCGGGGTTCACGATGTGCGTCTTCGTCACGCGGTAATGAAACTCGCCGCGCGCCGTGACGATGCGCACGTCGTCGTTCAGGCGGATGTGCTCGAGCCGGCGGAAAAGGCCATCGCGGTGCGCGGCCAGCCCCACATTCCCGCGCTGCTGCCAGGGCAGCGGCGTCTCCGGAAGGTGCCCCACCGCCTTGCCAAGGGTCTTGTCGTCATCGCCTTCCGCCACCACCGCCGAGAGACTGAGGCGGGGAATATCGACGCGCCCGATCAGGTCTCCATTGCTTAGCGGCTTGGCAGTGTCGGGCAGCCTCTCCAGGACCTCGGGCGGGCGCTCCACGTGCACCATCTGCTCCACCTCCGCTTTCGCGGCACGCTGGAAGCGCCACGTGTTCGCCGTGAGAAGAAGATAGTAGGCAAGGCATGCGACGCCGAACGCCACCAGGGCGCGCTGCAACCACGTACGCGCGCCTCCCGCAGGATTATCGAGCATCGCTCTGCACGTCTTCCCCGCCGACGAGATACGCGCGCCTCGTGCGCACCGCGAACTTCTGCCCGCTCGGCGAGCGCACGTCGACCGCCACGCGGCGAAGCTCTTCCCTCGTGGCGGACTTCGCCGTTTTCGGAGGCACAGCAGAGGATGGGACGTAACCGAGGGTATACATGTTTCTGATATCGAGGGCGACGCGCTGAAACACGTCGGCCACCTCACGGACGTTCTTCGGACGGAACGACACGCCGCCGGTCATATCAGACAGCTGATGCAGGAATCCAGGGTCGGCCTCGGAATCCATTGGGTCCACCAGGGCGATGGTGTAGATGACGGCGTTGGAGCCCTGGGCATTGGCGAGCACCTGCGAACGCGTCACGACGCTCGCATTGTCGCCGCCGTCGCTGACGACGACGAGCACTTGACGCTCGAAGCCGCCCTTGCTGACGTAGCCGAGTCCGGCATGCACCGCGTTGTAGATCGCCGTCTGGCCGCGCGCCTTGATGGCCTGGATCAGCGCGACGCGCAGCGTGGGCTCGTGATGCGTGAACGGCTTGTCCGGAGGCAATGGGCTATGGATCTGTTCGTTGAAGCCGAGCACGAAAAATTCGTCCTGAGGGTTCATCGCCTTTGAGAAGGCCATGCTCGCCGCGATGACCATGTCGCGGTTCGGCGACATGCTCCCGCTGCTGTCAATCAGCAGACCTACCGTGACCGGTGCATCCTGGGTGTTGAAGAAGCTGATCGTCTGCGGATGCCTGTTCTCGGATACACGAAAGGCTTCCTGGCCCAGGCCGCCGACGTAGCCGCCTTTGCGATCTCGAACGGCCACGTGGAGGACGACGAGCTCAGACTCTGAAGAAAAATTCGGGGCGTCCTGCGCGGCGCCGGACTGGGTGGCGATGATTGCCAACACGAAAAAGGATGTCAGCAGTCGCATGATGGGGCTTGTCGATGGTCGATGGTCGATGGTCGTCGAACACGACCATTGACCATTGACCACTGACCATCGCCTAGTCTACTTCCGGTTGCGAATTGCCGCTGCACCGAGCAGCGACATCAGCCCCATCAGGCCGATGCCGACAAGCGGGGTGCTCGTCTTCGGCAGTCTGGTCCGGGTCGATGTATTCGCCGCCACCGTGCGTTCCTGCACGGGAGCCCGCGCCGCCATCGTGTCGGCTGAAGCGGTCGTGCTGCCCACGGGCGGCGTGTTCGCCGCCGCCTCGACGAGCTGTCCGTCCGTCAGCGCCGTTTCCTGGCCGCTCGGCGACACATACGCCAGATCCGCCGTCTTCATCTGATCGTTCGTCACGGACTCGGCCTGCGTGGTCAGCACCGTCTGATTCGTGGCCTGCGCCAGCCGGCGCGCCTGCGACTTCGGATAGATGAACTCACGGCCGATGCTGTTGCCGGGATACCACCACGTTTTGACAGCAGTGGGCCGGCCAGCGGGGGTCTCGAGGAACCGAAGCTCCGCGTCATCGGACGGCCTCGGACGCTCCGCGTTGATGGTCAGGAACATCCCGTAGGTCTTGTTGGTCGAGTCTTTCGCCGTCACCTGCATCACTTTGCGACCGGTGGTCGCATCGGCGAAACGGAAGATGTACGTGCCCGGGGGCAGCGTCACACCCGGCAGCTCAACCGGCTGGTTGAACGTGAACTCCGTGCGTGAATCCATGGTCTGTGCACGCACCGGCAGCGCCGACATCGTCGTCAGGATCGCAGCCGCGCACGTGGTCGTAATCAGTCTCTTTTTCAACATATCTGGTCCTCCTTGTCGGATACAGAGGTTGCAATTGGCTTGCCGGTACTGCGAAAAACGGGGCCGCGCCACTTAGAGGGATCTCTGTATGGAAACCCGTCACTTCCGACAATCCTGAACATCGTTCAAGCTCACCCGGCACCTGTAAAAATTTGCCCTGTGTATCAGCTAGAATCGCCCAAGATTCCTCGGAAAAGACCGATCTGGCTCCGCTGATCGGGGCCGATCTGGACGTCATGGAACGGGATGCGAAGAAAATGCGGGGCGAGGGACCGTTACAGGCTCTCTCTTAAGCGCCCGCCATCGAGCAGCTGCGGTTGGAGACATCATCCCGCTTCTGCTTGAACACGCGAACCCAATCGTCAACGGTCGACGTCTTGTCGCGGATCGTAAACTGTGACACGTCGAACAGATCCCGGATCTGCTGATCGGAAAGCTGCATCATCAGGTCGGCGAGGAATTTCCGTCCTGCCTCGCTGATTTTCGGCCGGTCGAGGGTCCCCGTGAATGACTGATCCATGTCGCCAACGCAACCTGTGTCGCCCCGCCAGATGTCGGCGTCCGTCCAGGCCTTCAGATTGACGGCGCCCGGGTTGTCCTTGTTGAAGGCATTCGCCTTCCCGAATGTCTTTCCGAGGTCGCTCAGCATCATGACCGGATGCTTGCAGCTTCCGTCGGTTGATACGGGAAGCCCCCTTGACTTGTCGAGACACAGCAGCTTCTGCTGAGCGGGCTTCGTGTCGGTGTGCTGCATGAACACCGCGAGCAGCTTCAGCGCGTCGCGGTGGGCGACCGGAGCGCCGCCCTGGCCCTGATCGACCGAATTCAAGTCAATCCAACCCCAGCCGGAATCTTTGCTGGTTTCCATGACATGACCAGCCATCGGCCGTTCGACAACGGCCGGATCGAACGTGTGCGACGTGCCAGCGTTCGCTTTTGCACCGGACGCCTTCGGATCCGTGAACGGTTCGGCAGAGCAGCCGCGGCACACAACTTTGACGGGATACATGCCGTCGGCGCCGAATCCGAGCGCCCACAGGAGCCTGGTTGCCGCCACTTCGGCGTAGACCTCACCGTTGTCCTGGCCGTACTTCACCTTGACTTCGTCAGTCTCCGACACGCGGCACCAGAATTTCGGGGTTTTACCGCCGGAGTCTTTCTGGAAATAGTCACAGGTGATCGTCTCGCCGGGCGGGAACGCCCCAGGCATGGGAGGACCAGCCTTCAAATCCATGGTGGCCGTGCTGACGGGAGCCCACACCTGGGCCATTCGGACGGCCTCTATCCGTTTTTTGCTACTCAGCTTCTCGTAGGGGTCTTTATCGGCGGCATAAAGGGCCGCCGTGCAGCAAATAGCGACAGTGAGAGCAGCGGCACGCATAGCCATGCCTCGGATGGAGCAAGAGGTGTACCGGCAGGGTACGGGGTAATGCAGCACACGAAAAGGGCTCGGCGCAGACCCTGAGTTTACGCCGAGCCCTTTCACCTACTTAGCTTTTAGCGAGAGCTTCTGCACGCGCCAGTTGGCGAGCTCGCCGACCAGCAGCTCGTTCTCGTTGCGACAGTCGATCGAATTCACGAGACTGAACTCTTTCGGCAGCTTGCCCGCCGTGCCGAACTTACCAAGCACAGTGCCCTTCAAGTCAACCTTGTAAATCGCCGCATCGTCCATGCCGTCGGGATCACCGGTGTGCGCCACGTAGAGAACCGGCTGCGGCCCGCGTGTGAGGCAGAGCGCCGTCGGGGCTCCGACGTTCGCGAACTGCGTCCTGAACGTGCCTTCGGTGTCGAACACCTGAATGCGCTTGTTGCCTTCATCGCCGACGTACACATTGCCCTGCGCGTCGATGGCGATGCCATGGACGATGTTGAACTGTCCTTGACCGGTGCCGCGCGATCCCCAGTTCTTGATCCACTTGCCGTTGCGATCGTATTTCGCCACGCGCGAGTTGCCGTAGCCGTCGGCGACGTAGACATTGCCCTGTGCATCCCACGCGACGTCGGTGGGACGAGAAAAGCTCTCGCCTTCGACGCCTGCGCCCGGCAACGGGGCCGGGCCGGCCGGCGCGGCGCCGCCTCTGCCACCACCGCCACCGGCTGGCGGCTCGGGCTGAATCGTCGGGATATTAGTCGGCAGGGGCGTGAGG
>Ga0163144_10025803_pt1 | contig 11455 bp, 8 predicted proteins | sample OliLak19BULKMAT1_FD_123175 | JGI IMG/M metagenome (GOLD analysis project Ga0163144, IMG submission 123175) | Freshwater microbial mat bacterial communities from Lake Vanda, McMurdo Dry Valleys, Antarctica - Oligotrophic Lake LV.19.BULKMAT1 | ecosystem: Environmental > Aquatic > Freshwater > Lake... | reverse complement strand
TGGGGCTACCAGGCTAAGCAGCAAATGGTGCACATGGCCAAGACTTAAGCTTTCAGGTGTAAAAGTTTGGCTATCAGTAGGTTGGGCAATCATAAAATGCAAATGTCTTTATTAATAAACGTTAGCGGGGGCGTTGTGCCAGCCAAAGCTGTAGTGCAGCTAGTGTTTTTGTGTTTAGGCACTCGTGTGGCAGCAGGCCCCCTTTGCGTGCTACAGCCACCCCATATTGCATATCTGCAAAGCCTGCCAGTTTGTGGGCATCTGGGTTTATGCTAATTACTACGCCCGTTTCTCTGGCTTTGCGTACCAGCCGCCAGTCTAGATCTAGCCGCCAAGGGCTGGCGTTTATCTCTATGCTCACTTGGCGGCGGGCACAGGCAGCAAAAATCTGGTTATAGTCTAGGAGATAGCCCTCGCGCTCTAGCAGCAAGCGGCCCGTAGCATGCCCCAGTATGGTGGTAAATGGGTTTTCTATAGCGGCAAGCAAACGGGCTGTGGCCTTTTCTGCGTTCATTTTTAGGCCAGAGTGTACAGAAGCTACCACATAATCAAAACCCGCCAGTAGGCCTGCCGGGTAATCTAGCGCCCCATCGGGTAAAATATCAGATTCTATCCCTTTAAGAATTTTAAACGGGGCCAGTTCAATGTTTAGGGCATCTATTTCTGCCCACTGGGCTTGTACCCGCTCTTCTTCTAAGCCATGAGCATAAGTGGCAGTCTGGCTATGGTCTGCAATGCCAAAATACGCATACCCAAGGTCTCTACAATGGGTTGCCATTTCCCGCAAGGTGTTTTGGCCATCGCTATAGGTGCTGTGGCAGTGCAAAATACCTTTAATAGCTGGCAGGCTTATAAGCTGCTGGCCCTCAGGCGGAGCGGCGGCAGGGTCATCGCGCAGCTCTGGCTCTAGGTAGTAGCCCAGCGCTTTTTCAATAAGCTCATACTCGCCTAGGCCTAAAGTTTTTAAGATTACAGACTGCACCGTACCACCTGTTGCAGCAGGTAAGCCAAGAAAAGTATCTGGGCCAGTTAGCATTACTTGTTCTTGGGCCATAGTAGCCGGCGTACAGGTATAAAGGCAAAAAGCAGTGCCGTCTACCCATGTGCCCACATACATGCCTGGGCCAGATTGGCGCCTGTCTAGCGTAAAATCTGGCAGTAAAGCTAGTACTTGCCCCCCCGTAGTTTGGGGCTCTAGTGCCGCCAATACCTCTACCCTGTTAATAACGTCCATACTGCGGGCTACATCGCCCACGGCCACAGCATCAGCCACTTCTGGCGCAGTGGTAAGTGCCTCTATAGCAAGTGCCGCTAAAGCCATGCCAGCATTTAACCTGCATTTGCCTTGGCGGGTTTGCAACGTAGCTACATGTAATAAGAATGCCTCTTGGGTACCCTTGCCAAAACCAGACAACGTAGCCAAGGTGCCCTCATTTGCTTGGCGCACCAGCTCATCAAACTCTGATATGCCGTGGGTGTGCCACAAAGCCCCCACCTTTTTTACACCAAACCCTGGCACCGTAAGCATTTGCAGCACACCCTGCGGTATTGTGGCACGTAGCTCCTCGAGCTCTGTGCTGGCCCCTGCAGCAGCCCAAGCCGCTGCTTTAGCTGCCATACTCTTGCCCAAGGCTTGTTCTTGCTCAGCAACTGATAAGGTGTCCCACTCTGATGGGCCCCTCTCAAGTGTTTGTGCCGCACGCCTGTAGGCATTAGCAGCAAATGCGTTCTGGCCAGCCAGCTCTTTTAAGCGGGCCAGTTCTTCAAAAATCTCTGCCAGTTCTGCCGTGTGCATTTTAGCACCAAAAGTACAAAGGACGGCATGGCATCAGTTGCTTTTCTAACTGTTGTAGTGTAAAAAAGGGTAAGGCAGGGCAGTTTTTAAAGTAGATGGATATTTGTTTGTGCTGCCTGTTGTTACAATAGCGTAGGTGCGTAAACCAAACCTATATCCATATACTGGGATAATCAAATTTAACTTTTTTAACCCTGATTTGTGTAAACATTTTCATATAGCCTTGCTTTCTACCTTTCAACAAAATCATATTTCACAGAACCATACGAGTATTTATAGACTGTATACCTTTGATTATGAACCTATTCTACAAGACTGGTAGGATAAGCGGTTAAATATATTACTAATACACTAGCCCTTAACAACCAAGCTGTTGGTAAATAAAAACATAGAAAAACACATTAAAACCTAGGAAAAGGTAGAAAAAATACACTGCCACTCCATAGAAAAGAGCGCAAAGTAGTATAATTTAGATTTGTGAATGCGCAGATGGTGCGGCAACTGCCGGCAGGAACCAGACAGCATTAGCCTAATGCATATGGTACTAGAACAAAAAAGCACACAACAAGAGCTCGTTAGAGAAAAACTTAAAGAAGTGTTTGGCTACTCACAATTTAGGGGTACCCAAGAGCTTGTAATAAACAACCTTTTAGCAGGGCATAACACCTTTGTTATCATGCCCACTGGGGCTGGCAAATCGCTTTGCTACCAGCTGCCAGCCATGGTAAAGCCAGGCACAGCTATTGTTATATCTCCACTAATAGCCCTGATGAAAAATCAGGTAGACCAAATGAACGCCGTGGGCGTGCCCGCAGAGTTTTTAAACTCTACGCTCAATAAGGCGGAGATGACACGCGTAAAAAACAGCGTACTATCAGGAGCAACAAAGCTTTTGTATGTGGCACCAGAGTCACTAACAAAAGAAGAAAACATACTCTTTTTACAAAAAGCCAACATAAGCTTTGTAGCCATAGACGAGGCCCACTGCATCTCTGAGTGGGGCCATGATTTCCGCCCAGAGTACCGCCGCATCCGCACCATAGTAGAGATGATTGGTAACCTGCCATTAATGGCCCTCACGGCAACAGCCACACCCAAGGTGCAGCTAGATATTCAGAAAAACCTGAGTATGGAAGATGCCCACCTGTTTAAAAGCAGTTTTAACCGCCATAATCTCTTTTACGAAATACAACCCAAGCGCGATACCCGCAAACAGCTAATGCGGTTTATACAACAGCGCAAAGGCGAGAGCGGCATCATCTACTGCCTTAGCCGCAAAAAAGTAGAAGAGGTTGCAGAGTTTTTACAGGTAAACGATGTAAAAGCCCTGCCATACCATGCTGGCCTAGAGGCATCTACAAGAATGAAAAACCAAGACGCTTTCTTAAATGAAGATTGCGACGTTGTGGTAGCAACAATAGCTTTTGGTATGGGTATAGACAAACCGGATGTACGCTTTGTAATACATTACGATGCCCCAAAATCTTTAGAAGGATACTATCAAGAAACTGGCCGCGCAGGCAGAGATGGCATGGAAGGCCACTGCCTAATGTTTTATGCCCAGGCAGACATTGCCAAGCTAGAAAAGTTTAACAAAGACAAACCCGTAACCGAGCGCGATAACGCCCGCCACCTACTGGCAGAGATGACAGACTACGCCGAAAGTGGCGTATGCCGCCGCCGCCAGCTACTCCACTATTTTGGTGAGGTAATGGCAGAAAACTGTGGCCATTGCGATAATTGTAAAAAGCCCGCTAACACCACCCGGTTAGAAAAAGAAATTTCTCTAGCCTTACAAACTGTAAAAGCCATGGATGAGCGCTTTGGTGCCCTCCATATCTGCGATGTGTTAACAGGCGTGCGCAATGAATACGTAGAAAGCTACGAGCATTACAAGCTGCCCATGTTTGGCAAAGGGGCCCCTAACTCAGGAGATTTTTGGTACAGCGTGCTGCGCCAGCTTGGCATTAACCAGCTCATAGAGCGTGATAGTGATAATTTATCTATTCTACGGCTTACAGAAAAGGGAGAATACTTTCTCACAAAACCCACCAGTGTGGCAATAGTTGCAGACCATGATTTTACCAACACAGATACAGATGATGAAGAGGCCAACAACGATGCCTCTGCCCGCACCCGTAGTTATGACGAAGGCCTTTTTAACCAACTAAAGCTGCTGGTAAAAAAAGTTGCCAAAGAAAAAAGCCTGCCCCCTTATGTTATTTTTCAAGATCCTAGCCTTGCAGAGATGGCAACCGTGTACCCCACAACTGAGCAAGAGCTTAGCCAGGTAGTAGGGGTAGGGCAGGGTAAAGTAAAAAAGTTTGGAGCTCCTTTCTTGGTTGCTATTAAAAAGTATGTAGAAGAAAATGACATAGAGACAGCCTCTGATGTACTCATAAAAACGAATGCGAATAAGAGCAAACAAAAGATTGATATCATAGCCCAGATAGACCGCAAGATTACCCTAGATGAAATCTGCGAGCGCGTGCGCATGCCCATGCCTACGCTGCTTACAGAAATAGAAAATATCTGTTTTAGCGGTACTAAACTTAACCTAGATTACTACCTAGACAGTATTCTAGAGTATGACCGCCAAGGCGAGATAGAAGACTACTTCTTGGCCTCAGAAACAGACAGTATTGATGCTGCCATAACACAGCTAGGCAGTGAGTACTCAGAAGAAGAGATAAGGCTTATGCGCATTAAGTTTTTTAACGAACACGCTAACTAACACTTAGCATTGCCCAAAACAAAAAAGAGGCTACCTGTATGGTAGCCTCTTTTAGTAAATAGACTAAATGATTTTAACAGCTATATACTTGCCGCACCATAATTTTTATGAAAGGCTGCTATGGTCTCAATTCCCTTTAAAAAATTAAAAACTCCAAAGTTCTCATTAGGGCTATGTATGGCATCAGAATCTAAGCCAAAGCCTAGTAGCACCGTTTTGAGGCCAAGTACTTTTTCAAAAAGGGCCACAATGGGTATGCTGCCACCCTCTCGCAAGGGTATAGGCTCTTTACCCCACGCCTGTACAAAGGCAAGCTCAGCGGCTTTGTAAGCAAGGCTATCTGTAGGGGTTACAGCAGGCCAGCCACCGTGGTGCGCATTAACAGTAACTTTTACAGAGGCAGGTGCAATAGCTTTAAAATGCTTTTCAAAAAGCTGCGCAATCTCGTCTGGGTTTTGGTCTGGCACTAGCCGCATACTTATTTTGGCATGCGCTTCAGAGGCTATTACAGTTTTGGCACCCTCTCCGGTGTAGCCTCCCCATATACCATTCACATCTAGGGTTGGGCGTATAGACTTACGCTCCAGGGTGGTGTACCCATGCTCTCCCATTGGGGCAGCCATGTCTAGCTCGGCTAAAAACTCAGCCTCAGAAAAAGGAGCTTTACCCATAGCCGCGCGCTCTGCATTAGAAAGCTCGCGCACGCGATCATAAAAACCGGGTATGGTAACCCGGCGCTTATCATCATGCAGGCTGGCAATAATATCGCAAAGTACGTTTATAGGGTTTGCAACGGCGCCGCCATACATACCAGAGTGCAGGTCTCGGTTAGGGCCCACAACATCTACAAACATATAAGCTAGCCCACGCAGCCCCACACAAATGCTTGGGTTCTCATTAGAAAGTATGCCCGTGTCTGATACTAAAATCACATCGGCTTTTAAACGGTCTTTGTTTGCATCTAAAAAAGTGGCAAGGTTTTCTGAGCCCACCTCTTCTTCGCCTTCTATCATAAACTTTAGGTTTACGGGCAACGGCTCACCACTTGCCAGCATAACCTCTAGGGCCGCAATGTGCATAAACATCTGGCCTTTATCGTCGCAGGCGCCGCGGGCATATATTTTTTCGTTTTTTAATACAGGCTCAAAAGGTGGGCTTGTCCAGAGCTCAAGTGGGTCTGGTGGCTGTACATCGTAGTGGCCATACACAAGCACGGTAGGCTTAGATGGGTCTGTTAACTTTTCGCCATATACCATGGGGTGGCCTCCAGTTTCTAACACTTCTACGTTAACAGCTCCAGCCTTTAACAGGGCATCTGCAACCCATTGGGCTGCCCGTCTCACATCTGGCGCATGGTCACTATTGGCAGAAACAGAAGGAATACGTAAAAGATCAAAAAGCTCTGCTAAAAATCGGTCTTTATGTTTGCTTATGTAAGCAGGGTAAGTTGTTTCCATCTTAAAAAGAGGTAAAAATTGGCTAACGTGTGAGATACGTTACAGCATGCAAATTAACAGATTGCTGTAGCTTTGGCACTGAAAAATGGCTTATGAGTATCATCAGCTTTTAGTAATTTATTGTAAACCTTTACGTATGCGCAAGAAAATAGTAGCCGGAAACTGGAAAATGTATAAAACATACCAGCATGGCCTAGAACTGGTAAGTGAGCTAGCCCCCATGGTGCTTGATGAAGTGCACGGCAATGTGCAGGTGGTTTTGGGTACACCCTACATACACCTGCAGGCTATTGCGCGCTTGGTAGAGGCTGTACCACGCATAAAGGTTGCCGCACAAAATTGTCATTACGCAAAAGATGGCGCCTTCACAGGTGAGATATCTGCCGCACAAGTGGCCAGCACGGGGGCGGCTTATGTAATCTTGGGCCATAGCGAGCGCCGCCAATATTTTGACGAAGGCGCTACCCTTTTATATGATAAAACCGTAGCCGCATTAGAGGCGGGTCTCACGCCTATATTCTGTATTGGCGAGACCAAAGACCTACGCGAGGCTGGCACGCACAATAGCTATGTGCGCTCTCAATTGGCCGATGTTCTCTTTAAATTAAGCCCGCAAGACATGGCTAAGGTGGTGATTGCCTATGAGCCTATCTGGGCCATTGGTACAGGGCTCACAGCATCGCCAGAGCAAGCCCAAGACATGCATAAAGAAATACGGACTGCCCTTGCAGAGCATTTTGGCCCTGCCTTGGCAGATAACATAAGTATCTTGTACGGTGGCAGCGTAAAGGCAGCCAATGCTAAAGAGCTGTTCTCTCAACCAGATATTGATGGTGGCCTTGTGGGCGGAGCCAGTTTGCAAAGCCGTGAGTTTGCAGAAATTATTAAGGCAATGGCTTAGCAACTTCATGCTTTTTGTAAAGCCTGCAACCCTGCACAGCGGGCTTTTTTACTGCACACTTTTTACGGCTATGTCAAAAATCAGGTTTTGGTTTGCAGGTATTGTTCCCGATCCCCTACCGCCATACGCTTGCCCAGAGGGGATAAAAAGACGGCCTTTCTCGCCTGGCCGCATGAGCTTTAGCCCTTCTTGCCACCCGTTTATTACAGTGCCGGCACGCCCAATCTCAACCCTAAAAAGACTCTCTGTAGAGTCTACTGTGTTGCTATCAAAAGCCACCCTTTCTCCATTGGGGAAATAACCTCTATAGCGCACATAAACAAAGTTGCCGCTACGGATAAAGGGTTTGTCTGGTTTGGCAGAGTCTATAACTACATATACCCCTGTGGGGGTGCGTGTATAGCCCGTAATGCCCTTGCGGGTTAGGTACTCTCGCAGGCGGTCATCATCTGTATCAGCTTGTTGGGTTGTGGTAAGTTGCACTGTGGTGCGCTTGCAGCTTTGCACGGCCAGCAATAAAGCCAGGCAAAACAAAGGCAACAGGGGGATACGGATAGGCTTCACGATAGGGGGGGGCAATACACAAAAATAACAACAGCATGGGCAGGCAGGCTCTGCCCTTTACTTTGCTACAAAGATGAACGCACCACCGCTGCAAAAATTTGTTTGGGAACCTCTGCGTGCGGCTGGTTTACAGACATATCTTATTAGAGAGGATATTAGCCACCCAGAGGTATCAGGTCCTAAATTTTACAGACTATTAGCCCACTTAGCATTTTTAAAAGCGAGTGGCATAACGCACGTAGTAACAGCAGGCGGCATGCACAGCAATCATGTGCATGGGGTGGCCGTATTGGCAAAACATCAAGGCTTAAAGGCCACTGCTTACATTAGAGGGTTAGCCCATTTGGCCCCAACTCCTTTATTGCAAGCCTGCCAAGCCGCTGGCATGGAGTTACTACCTACCTCCTTTTCAGAGTTTTCTCAGCGTAAGCTGGGCACAATGTACCCTAACATAGCCCTGCCAGTTGGTACCAGTTTTGTGCCTATGGGGGCGGCTACACCCGCAGGTGTTGCTGCCATGCAGGCTATGGCCAATGCCTGGTTTGCTACATACCCCGCTCCAGATTGGCTAGCGCTTACGGCTGGCACAGGTACAACGTTGCGGGGCATCTGGCCAGCACTGCCACTTGCTACAAGGGTTTTTTGTGCGGCACCTTTTAAAGACGCCACGTTTTTAAAAGAAGGGCTGGCCAGCGCAGATTCCTCCAAACTTTTTCTGGCTACCCTACAAAATCCTAGCAGATTTGGCAAAACAAAGGATGAAGCCCAGTCTGTTTTGGCAACTTTTCAAGAAGATGTACCACTTTGGGTAGACAATCTGTACATGCCCAACATGCTTGTTTCCTTAAAAAATGCAGCAGAACAAAGTCTATTTAAAAGCGGGCAGGTGCTGTGGTTATTGCATTGTGGCGGTGCACCCACAGAGCGCATATATCCTTAAAACAGCTGAAAAGGCAGACATTTGGCTTAACACCCGCCACACTTTAAATAGTTAAAAAACCCTATTGCAGCATCATTACTGGCTTATGGTACCTCGTATTAGTAACTATTAGTACGCCCCACCCTACACGCGTGTACAAACTACCTGCACTTATAGATTTTACACCTTGGGCAACTTCTACTTTTACTATCGCCAAAAGGCACTTGCCCTTTAAAGGAAGTAGGTACTGAAATGGTTAAAAAGGTTTAGTTAGTTAAGTGCACAAAGAGAGGCGTTTATAACGCCTCTCTTTGTTTTTATACCCCCCTATGTTATGTGCTAGGCCTGTTTGGTAAAAATGGTATTGGCTAATAGCTGTGCAGCAGATAGTGCCTCTAGGTTTAGGTTGTTTTTTAAGCCGTTATCATGGGCAAAAGCAATTAGCTCCATAGTGTCTAAATTGCCTAATAAGGCATCGCCAGATAGTGGGCACCCCCCAAACCCGCCCAAGGCCGTATCAAAATGCACACAACCGTTTGCATGAGCTGCTGCGGCAAGTTCTGCGGCTTTACCTGCTTTGGCGTGCAAATGGCAAATCCAGATTAAATCAGGAAAGTCTGTAGCCATTTTCTTGTATACATTGCCCACTGCATCAGCATCAGCTTTGCCCACCGTATCTGCTAGGGCTATGTGGCCTATGCCCATAGAGCGCAAACGCTCGGTGTGCTCTTGCAGCCTAAGTGGGTTTATGTTTTCATTATACGGGTTGCCAAAAGCCATAGATAAATAAGCCGTTACGGCCACACCCTCTGCACGGGCTAGGGTGGTAATAGCTTCTAACTCATCCAACGCCTCTGAGATGCTTTTGCCCGTATTAAGTTGCTGAAACTGTTCAGAAACAGAGAGCGGAAACCCCAGAATATCTACGCCGCCCGCATACAATGCATTTGTTGCACCCCTTTTGTTGGCAACTATTGCAAGCAGCTTTGTAGTGCCTTTATGAGGCAAAATCTCTTTTAAAACCTGCGCCGTATCTGCCATTTGTGGTATGGCTTTCGGGTTTACAAAGCTGCCAAAGTCTAAAACCGGAAACCCAACTTGTAGCAAGCTTTTTAGATATTCAACTTTTGTATCTGTTGGTATCCATTGCTGTATACCCTGCATGGCATCGCGAGGGCACTCAGTAAGAAAAAGTATTAAAGGTTTAGGTAGCATATTGCTTGTGTGTAAGGCCAATATATAAAATCCTGCGCAAACACCATGCCCAAATATGGCCCACCCTTAGATAGTCTAGTGCGCTGCCCTTGGTCACATAGGTCTGCATTAGAGATAAACTACCACGACACTGAATGGGGCCGCCCTTGTTTTGATACTCAAAAACTGTTTGAGTACCTGATTTTAGACACCTTTCAGGCTGGTATAAGCTGGCGCATAATTTTACAAAAGCGAGAGGGGTTCCGCGCAGCGTTTTACAATTTCTCTGCCCAGGCCATGGCTGCCATGTCTGATCATGAGCTTGAGTTCTTGTTACAAAACCCGGCAATAATACGCAACAGGCTTAAGGTATGGGCTGCCCGTAAAAATGCACGTGTCTTTTTAGAAGTAGAAGAAAAGAACCCAGGAGGCTTTGCGCACTTAATTTGGAAACATGTAAAGGGTATACCCATAGTAAACACCTATACAGACCAGACGCAGGTGCCTGCCAAAACAATAGTTTCTGAAGCGCTTTCTAAAGAGTTAAACAAAACGGGTTTTAGTTTTTTTGGCCCTGTAACCGCCTATGCTTTTATGCAGGCTGCCGGCCTAGTAAATGACCACCTAGTTACTTGCCATTGCCACCCAGCTAACATAGTTGCTTAAACCGTGTAAGTGCTCGTTTGTAAACAGGTCTATTATAAACAGTCTTGCTAAAGTACCAAGCTCTTTTGTTATAAATTAATATATTGATATTTCGTTATTTAATAGGCTTTTTTTAAAATTCTGTTTTATGTCAATTCATCCAAATTTTATGTAAGTATAATGGTGCGCGGCAGTATTATTAAATGGTTTGTTAATTAATATTGAAAATATAAAAAAATTTAAGCTATATTTTTAAAAAAGTAAAAAATTTATCTCTTATTATGTTTGGAAATTACGAAATTACTAATCTAACTTGCATACGCTTTCAAAAGGTAATCTTTTGCCTTACAAGTTTACACCATTTCACACACTATCTGGTGCATATTTAATGTACGCTTTGCAAGCCCCTACAGGTTCAAGCGTCTATTTTTACACACCTAAATACACCGACCGTCATGAAGAATCTCCTTCTCCCTGCGGGCATACATCCTAGCGAGGTTGTACATAATGCTGATCCAGCTACGCTTATTTCTCAAGCTATAAGCCAGGGGCTGGGCACATTATCAGACACCGGAGCATTAATGATGGATACCGGCCACTTTACTGGCCGTGCCCCAGATGATAAATATACCGTAAAAGACGGGCTTACAGAAAATACCGTGTGGTGGGACTCTAACAACGCCGTTACAGACGATGTTTTTTACCGCTTGCTCACCCGCATGGCAGAGTTTTGTACAGGCAAAAAACTGTATGTGCAAGATCTCTTTGCCTGCGCGGCTCCTGCAGTACGGTTATCTGTACGGGTAATAACTACCCTGCCCACCTCTGCGCTTTTTGTAGATAACATGTTTATAAAGCCTACAGCCACAGAGCTGGAGGCATTTGCACCCGATTACACGGTTATACAAATACCAGAGTTTGAGGCTAACCCTGCCCATGACGGCATTGCACGCAAAAACTTTGCCATGCTAAATATGTCTCGCCGGATGATACTCATTGGCGGCTCAGGCTACACCGGCGAGATGAAGAAAGGCATTTTTACAGTGCTTAATTTTATACTGCCACGCCAAGGTATACTGGCCATGCACTGTTCTGCAAATGTGGGCAAAGACGGCAAATCTGCCATTTACTTTGGCCTATCTGGCACGGGTAAAACCACCTTATCTGCCGATCCTGACCGAGGCCTTATAGGAGACGATGAGCACGGCTGGGATAACAGCGGCATCTTTAATTTTGAAGGAGGCTG
>Ga0163144_10025802_pt1 | contig 11455 bp, 7 predicted proteins | sample OliLak19BULKMAT1_FD_123175 | JGI IMG/M metagenome (GOLD analysis project Ga0163144, IMG submission 123175) | Freshwater microbial mat bacterial communities from Lake Vanda, McMurdo Dry Valleys, Antarctica - Oligotrophic Lake LV.19.BULKMAT1 | ecosystem: Environmental > Aquatic > Freshwater > Lake... | reverse complement strand
TCCCCAACCGCCAGAACCTGGGTTTTTGGAGCAAGCACCATCAGTGTGAATGCTAATAATTTTTAATTCGACTGAATCTGCAATTTGAGAATTATTGATTGGCGAAGTCTTTGGAGTTGAACTTTGAGGTTGCGATGTGGAGATAGATTCTTTTGTGTTTGTTTCTAAAAGTTGAGAACGTGATCGCACAATTTCCACGGCAACTGAACCTTGAAAGTTAGGAATTGGCGGACGCTTAATTACTCGCAGTTCGACTTTTTCAATCATCATGTCTTCGAGAAGAGAGTCAGCGATCGCACCAACTAGCCGCTCGATTAGTTTATATTTTTGAGTCTGAATCAGCGTCTCGATCTTATTGATGCAAGAGATATAGTTGACTGTATCTTCAATATCATCGCTGTGGGTTGACTTCTCAAAATCCACCCATAACGTTGCATCAACTTCAAACCATTGACCCAATACATTTTCTTCGGGTAAATAACCCACATATCCATAGGCTCTTACCCCTTTTAGATAAATTTTGCTAGTTGACATAATCCTTCGAGCTTCATTTAAGCAATTCATTATCACTCAATCGATCACCTTCTATGCAGATCTCTAGGTAAAGCTAGCAAAAAATATCTTTCTGAGAAATCGAATATATGCAAATTTAGAAGGGCGGCATCTCTAAAGCGATCGCACCTAACTTACCTTTGCGAAAATCATATAAAATCAACCTCGCAACTTTATCTAAATCACCTTGAAACTTATTTAAAGTAGCGACTTGGTGAATATATTCAATGCCTGAAGTCACGGTCTGAGGATCGATAATGTAACGGCTGCTCAATTTCGCATTTAATTTGATCAACAGATCTACTGCTTCGGCTGCTACCAACACATTGTCGTAAGCAGCCTGTCCGATATCATCACAAATGGCTAATTTCATCGCCGCATCTTGATCGTGCAGCAAAGGAGGGATTACGCCAGGCGTATCTAGTAATTCGATCTGATCGGAAATTCTGATCCAGCGCAATTGACGGGTTACCCCTGGACGATTCGCACTTGCGACTACCTTTTTATTGAGCAACCGATTAATTAACGCCGATTTGCCCACATTTGGAAATCCTACTACCACGGCGCGCACTGGACGCGGCAACATTCCTCGACCGTGCCGCCGTTCATTTACCTTTTCGCCTGCCACTTGGGCAGCTTTTAGTAAATCCACCATACCTTTGCCAGCCTGTGCATCAGTGAAGTAGGCGATGCGCTCTTGCTCAGTAAACCAGCGCGTCCATTGAGATTTCACGCTCGAAGATATGGCATCAATGCGATTGCACACCAAAATATGAGACTTGCCTTCTACCCACTTTTCAATTTTTGGATGTTTACTAGACATTAAAATGCGTGAATCACGCACTTCAATTACTACATCCACTAACTTAAGCTGTTCTAACAATTGTTTTTCAGCTTTGGCTATATGTCCGGGATACCACTGAATTGGGCTTGCCATTAATTAAAAATACTACTAAAAATACTGGGAAGAGTTACTTAAACTATATACCCCTGCTAAGATATTAAGAAATATTAAGACGCTCTTTATAATAAATACTTATGTACAAATTAACTTTTCCCAAAATTTTTCAAAGATTTATAACTTTGGCGATCGCCTTTTTTCTACCATTAGCGATCGCTTTTATCAATATACCTGCTGCCCATGCTTTCGACGCGCCAGAGTTGCTGCCTGAAAAGTATACAAATGTGATTGATTTAGGACGATTCCTGAGTGATTCGGAAGAATTGGCTTTAGATCAAAAACTGACAGAATTTGAAGATAAAACAGGTTGGAAATTGCGAGTACTCACCCAAGTTGATCGCACTCCTGGTCGAGCAGTCAAAGAATTTTGGGGGCTAGACAATGCCAGTGTGATGCTAGTTGCAGATTCACGCGGACGTAATTTACTTAACTTCAGCGTTGGTGATGCAGTGTATCCCCTGCTGTCACGGGGCTTTTGGATCGAGTTGCAATCACGTTATGGTAATCAGTTTTATGTGCGCGAACAGGGACATGCTCAATCAATTTTGTCCTCTATTGATGCGATCGCCACTTGTTTAGATCAAGACGGCTGTATAGCCGTCCCTGGTATTCCTCAAGAGCAATGGATTCTTACCCTAATTACTTCAATTGTTGGTGGCATCATCTTTGGTTTTGCAGGTCATCCACGCAAAGAAGGCGAAATCTTTGCATGGAAATGGGCGCTAATTTTCACGCCGCTATGGGGAATGTTGTTTATCTCTTTCGGTCTTGGTCCCGTTTTGACAAGGACTAGTGAATGGGTTCCCATTGTTCGCAATGTCGCAGGGTTTGTCGGTGGTGCAGTAGTTGCTTATCTTATTCCCTCTCCCAAGCGTATTACCCCATCTCCTGAGGCTCGGTAAAACTAAAAAGAAGAGGCTTAGAAGCCCCTTCTTTTTAGTTTATGAATACTTTAGCAAATCGCAAAAGATTTGCTTAATCATCATTCTCGACTTTAGAAACTACACCAAATTCAGGTATGAGGCGGCTTCCCATACCAATAAAGACAACACGTTGCTTCTTAAGTTGACCTGGTGGAATTTTGCCAACTACATAGACTGGGCGAGTAAGAGCAACTTCATATGTACTAGGAAAAAGAACGGTTTTTTGGAAAGACAAAAATACAAGTGAATCTACTGCATTGCTGTTACCAATTGATACAGGTTCAGTACTTGATACTTGTGTAGACTTAGACTCTACATAGTTCAGCAAACTTTGGTTATTGACAAGCACGAATAAGAATTTGGTCTTGCTAGGAGCCAAGAAGCTCGGACTCAGACCAACCAACTTAAACAGTTGACGGTTGGTAAGAAGAATGAGAATTGATTCATTACTAACTGGTGGCAAAGCGGTTGTGCTAGAAGCTGGAACAATCAGATTTCCACTGGTGATATTACCCTTCAGGTTAACTGAACTATTACTATTAGTAGAGGTAGTTGTAACAGTGCCGATAACAGCAGCCTTAGCATCAGTGAAAGTGCTAACTTTGGTTGGAATTGAACCCGAAGCTAAAGCAGTACCGCGCACTTCATCGTTAACGTTGAATACGTTTGTGCCATTCAAATTGTCAAGTGTGGCATATTCAAACTTAGTGAGTTGTGCTGTGCCATAGGGAGTAAGAACAGTTGTCGGACTATTATTGACAACTGTAGTACTTGAAAAACGGACTACATCAAATGTGCCACTTGTAATTGGAACGATCACTGTATTCGCAGGCAAAGCTGAAATGCTTGAAGTCGGTACTTGAATTGAAGAACCTGTTTTGATTGTGCCTGCTACTGTTGCAGGAGTTGCGAGTGAAGACACTGGCGAAGCACCGACGGGAGCAGCTCCGTTAATAGTGGAAATATTACCCTTGATTGTGCTTTGAGCATTTGTAAAAGTTGAAGTTCTACCATCGTCAAAATTGACAGATCCGTTAGTAGAAGTGCCTTGAATGTCGAAAGCTCCATTAGTCATAAGTGGTGTGGAGGTAGCCGTGGTTCCTGTTAAGCTCGTAATTTGAGCTGTGCCTACTGGCGTTAAAACTGTGATCCCTGCACCAGTTGGATTGCTAACTGCACCTGCACTAGTTAAATTTACGGAAAAATTTCCCCCTGTAATTGGAACTGAAGTCGTTTGAGCAAGTGACGGATTTACTGCGATCGCTGATGCCGTTAAGGTAAGTGCGATCGCCCCCAAATTGAATGTATATTGCTTGATCCGAGTTAGCATTTTCTTGTCCTCTTAATATTTTTTGTTAGTGCTTGATTAATGCTGAAACTGAGGCATTAATTGCCAAAAGATTCAGATAAGACGTAAATAGCTCGGAAGTAGTTCCAAATAAGAACTTATTTCACCCTAGACGGCTAGGCTATTTCTATGGTTCCCAAGATTTTAAAGATTTTCTTGTTAACAAACTAAATTTTAGATTTGTCTACAAAAACAAGGGCAGTGATTTTCTCTGCCCTTGTTTTATGGATTTAGCTTTAAAACGTGAAAGTTGTACGAACAGCGCCCACAGTGATTGTGTCACTACCAGAAGTCTGTACAGGATTAAAAATAAACAGTACTCCAGGGGTGATGCTGATATTGTCATTCAAACGCATTCTGTAGAACAACTCTAAGTGAGTAGTGCTAGCAGGCTGTCCACCAAAGTCTCCAGCATTAACCCCATTCAAACCGATCGCGCTAGGAATGTTGAATGCAGGAACTCCACCTTGAGTAATGGTACTGCTAGTGATTTTGGGAGGTTGACCAACGTAGATCCCGCCCAAATTGCCCTCTGCAAACAAATCAGGGAAGTTTAAAAATGCCATCCAGTTAAATGTGGTAACTGTTCCACCCAGACCAGCATCTCTTGTATCGGACGAGGTGTAACCTGCCCAACCCCCTAAAGTGATCTGACGAGAGATTCTCCATGACAACGTACCGCCAAAGGCGTTAGTTGAGAAGCGTCCAGCGATCGGACCAATTAAGTTATCACCAACACCTGTATTTAGACTGGCATTAGTTGTGTAGGAATTAAGGTAATAAAGCGCGAGGTCTATAGTATCTGTAGGGGTGATCGAAAGCTGTGCTCCTGCAGTAAAAGGCCCACCCGTTAGACCATTTTGAGGATCGGATGCTAATGATGCTGCATAAACAGCTTGCAAACTGATATTATCGCTGATTTGTAAATCAAAGCCAACCCCTGCTTGTCCTGGGAAGTTCAAGATTGGGTTGCGCTGAGCAAAGGCTGAGAGTGCCCCTTGACCTGCACTTTCATAACGGTTGGGACCACGAAAGACACTTGATGGACTCACGCCTGCGGCTCCGACAATTATGGCAAGGCGATCGCCGACCAAAAAGCGGTAGGACAAGTCACTAAGTTGTAGAGAATTACCAGTGTTAAGCTCATATCCTAGGCGAGTATAGGTGTTGGTAAGAAAGTTGTTGTTAACAAAAGTTGTCGAAGCTGTCGAGGCATTACCTGCTTGCAAGCCTGTCAGTAAAATGCTGCGATTTTCGAACTGCGTCACCAAGCTTAATTGCAAGTTATAGCCAAAGGTGAGATTAGTGGCATCATCGGGCGTATTTTTGATGCCATTTCTAGGGGTTAAACTGCCAGTGTTAGCAAAGCGGTTTTGCAAGCCAAAAATTGCTTGCCCATAAAGCTTAGTAGTGGTTGAAAATTGCTGAGCTTCAAGCTTGACTGTTTTAGCATCAAGAGCATCCACCCGACCGCGTAAAGTAGCAAGTTCTGCGGCAAATTCTTCTTGAAGCTTTTGCAAAGTAGCAAGATCTTCTTTGCCAACTTTATCAGATAGTCCTGAAGCGATAATTTCGTTGATTTTATCTAAGCAAGCATTTAATCCAGCCGCAAATTCATATCGGCTAGTTGCTTGTTTGCCACGGAAAGTGCGATCAGGATAGCCAGCAATGCAGCCATAGCGCTCAACCAAAGATTGTAATGCGGTGAATGCCCAGTCTGTGGGTCTGACATCACTTAGTTGCGAAACCGAGGTAACGTTTTGAGCGGTGGAGTTCTGTTTTGTCCGATCGCTGGTTTTAATAGGTTTAGTTGGAAATGCCTCAGCATTAATCGCTTTAATAATTTGCGAGTCGGTATTGAGATTTACAGGTGATATAGATGCTTCGGTTTTGTTAGGAGCGATCGCAGGCATGATCATTGGATCTCGACCAATTGCCCGAACTAGCTCAGATTCATTTGTGGAGATAGTTGTATTCTTCTGAGCTTCAGCCTGAGCACAATTAGTGCTTAAAGTACCAACAATAAATGTTGAGGCGATCGTCGTTGCTGTAAGCACAACTAAGTTGACTGAATCACCAGATTTAGGTTTGAGCATAAACTTTTTACAATTCTCACATGATCACTGAGTAAAATTAAACTTCATATAAGTACAAAAATACAATTTCAGAAGTTATATATTAATAAAAATTTTAGTTTGTGATAATTGAAAAATTATTGAGAGCTTTTATCAAGTCTTAATTTCTGAATTCCTAGTTTTAGAAATATGCCCCGCACACCTCAACTTACTTATGATCGCGGCACCTTAATTCTTCATCCACCGCCTAAAGGCAAGGCATGGATTGAATTTGCAACTTGGGATGATCGCATTGAGAAGTTCCGTATTCCTGCTAATCGATATCGCGAGTTAATTTTGACTTTGCGATCAGAAGGGATTGTAATCGAAGATAAATCACGGAAATATAGCGAACTTAATTTAATTTCTCATTGCCAAATGGAACCTTATGCACACCAAAGCGAAGCTCTCACAGCATGGCAGAGAGTAGGAAAGCAAGGTGTGGTTGTATTGCCAACTGCCGCAGGTAAAACCTATCTAGCGCAACTTGCTATGCAAGTGACAAATCGGAGTACTTTAATCGTTGTACCAACTCTTGATTTGATGCATCAATGGTATGCCCATTTACTGGCAGCTTTCCCTGACGTGGAGATTGGTCTATTAGGGGGAGGTTCTCGCGATCGCACGGCGATTTTAGTGTCAACTTATGATAGTGCCGCGATTCAAGCCGAAGCGTTGGGCAATCTTTACGGCTTGATTGTATTCGATGAATGTCATCATCTACCGACTGACTTTTTTCGTGTAATTGCTGAATATGCGATCGCTCCCTATCGTTTAGGACTAACTGCCACGCCAGAACGTAGCGATGGTAAACACGCTGATTTAGAACTTCTGATTGGTGAGGAAGTTTATCGCAAATCTGCCGAAGAACTAGCAGGTCAGGCTTTAGCAGAACATAAAATTGTGCAGATTAAAGTTTCGCTTTCTGAACAAGAACGCGATCGCTACGACTCGCTTATTAAAAGTCGTAATCATTTTTTAAAAGAATCGAAAATCTCACTCGGTAGTTTGGAAGGATGGCAAAGATTTGTCCAAGCTAGTGGGCGATCGCAGGCGGGGAGAAGGGCGATGCTTGCACATCGCGAATCAAAGGAATTATCTTTAGGCACAGAATCAAAATTGCGAGTTCTGTCAGATTTACTCGCTCAACATTTTTCCGAACGCACTCTAATTTTCACTAATGACAACGCGACGGTCTATCGTATTTCTCAAGATTTATTAATTCCTGCACTCACGCATCAAACTCCTGTTAAAGAGCGTCACGAAATTTTGACTTTTTTTCGAGAAGGTAAGTACAAAACTTTAGTTACATCTCATGTTTTAAATGAAGGTGTCGATGTGCCTGATGCGCGTATTGCTATCCTGCTATCAGGTACAGGTTCAGCCCGTGAATATATCCAGCGTTTAGGGCGGGTGTTGCGACGTGGAAGTGAGGCAAATAAACAAGCTATTCTCTATGAAGTTGTGACCGAAGATACAAGTGAAGAGCGAACTTCTGAGCGGCGGCGGGGCATTGAGCGATCGCGTCCACAAACTAATAATCAAAATGACAATGTAGTCCAAATAGGAATTCAGTATGGTGGCGACATTCAAAAAAGTCAGCCTATAGCGGCTGAAACCCACAACAAATATGATGTCTAACCCGAAAGTAAATAGCTTTTCTCTACTTTTAGGTATGTATACATTTTTTGACGTAAGAAGCCATAAAAAATCGTTTAAAATAAGTTAAACAGCGATCGCGTGGTGGCATCTATGGAACTTGCAGCCTATATATATGATGCTTGGGCGTATGAACAAGCCAATCAAGAACATCCGTGTTCTTTGGATGATACTGACTATGTTAAAAATCAGACAAATATACATGGCTGGGATTTGACCGAGATTAAGTGGCAATCCTATTTGCTGCCAGCGATCGCAATTGCAAGTCTTAGTGGGCTTGGCTTAGATTTTAGAGGTTCAGTTGAGGCTAGTCAATTACTAGAGCCATCTGTGAATGCTCCACCTTGGTGCGAAAACTTATATTTATGTGATACAAGTTATGTATTAGAGGTACAGACCTTACTAGCTAGACGTGGTTTTGCTTTAGATGTGATGGACGGAGTCTACGGCAAAAACACCAAACAGTCGGTAATGAATTTTCAGAAAACCCAAAAAGATCTTACTGTCGATGGTATTCCTGGAGAGAGAACAATTGCATTGCTGCGTGAGCCTTGCAGAGATTCCTCAGTGACAGTGCCAATATCATTTAATCGAACAAATCAAGTTACAACTCAAGTTATTAGTAGCGATCGCGTTAGACAGCCAATAATTGTGCGCGCTGATAATCCTCAGGAAATTAATATTCAGAGATTTGCGGGAGAAGAATTTGGTAATTTGCAGATATTACTCAAGCAAAGGGGCTTTTATCAAGGTGAAATTGATGGGCGGCAAGGACAAGTCACAACTGATGCAGTATTAAGAGCGCAACAGGCTTATGGATTGCCTTTAGATGGTTTTGCGGGACCTTTAACAATTCGAGCATTGTTAGCAGGCGGTAGTAATGTCGCTTTTACTCAACCTGCTTTGAACCGTTTGCCGTCCTCACAAAATGTTCTGGAAGTTCAACAATTGCTCAAGGAGCGAGGTTTTTATGATGATCAGCTAAACGGATTGTATGACCTTCGTACTAGGTCAAGTATCTTGAGGGCACAACTTGCCTATGGACAGCAAGCAACAGGAGAATGGAATCCAAATTTGCTCACGGCTCTCCAAGTGCAAAACAATGTTCAAAATATCGCGTATGTTTCAAACAATCAAGATATTCGTCTGATTTCTAATAATGTTCAACCAGTAGTTGTACAGCCAGTAAATGTTCAGCCAGTAGTTCAATCAGTAAATGTTCAGCCAGTAATTGTTCAACCAGCAATTGTTCAACCAGCAATTATCCAACCAATAAATAGTTATCAGACTCCAGTTTCCAGCCAAAACTTACCCTTACAGCCCGTAATAGTTCTCCCGTATTAATTCTCAATTCATACTAATTAAAAATCTTAATCTAAATTACAACAAGGTCTAAATTATGGAACTCCTAGCTTATATTCATGAAGAATTTGTATATTCTGATCAGGCGATCGCCCCTGACGACAATGTTTCTTCACCTTCACATATTGAATTAACCTTTCAAACTTGGTTACAGAGGATAACGACTAAATCTGCCAAACTTAGTTTGAGTGTGATCCTCGCTAGTACAACAGTATTCATTGGTTTAGGCTCAACCCTAACTGCTCTCGCCCAAACCGCGCCATCATCGAATGTTAGGTATGTACAGTCATTACTGGCAAAAAATGGCTTTGACCCTGGAGCGATCGATGGTGTGGCAGGAGCATCAACTAAAAATGCGATTATTCGCGCCCAACAATCTTTGGGTCTAACTACTGATGGTGTTGCAGGAAGTCGCACAATTGCGGCTTTAGAAGATAGTGGTTCAGTAACTCCGATCAACACGAAAGCCGAACTAAAAGAAACTACTGCTCCTGTTTCATCATCTGTGATGAATCTTCAGAAACTATTGGCAGATCGTGGTTTTTACAACGGTGCAGTTGACGGTGTGATGGGTTCGCAGACTCGCGCTGCAATCATCTTGGCTCAAAAAACTTATAATCTCACGCCTGATGGTATCGCAGGTTCACGAACCTTAGCCGCCTTAGAATCCGATAGCAATAAAACGTCTGTCACACCTATAAGTACTCCGTCTTTAACTAAAAGTGCTAAAGTCACAAATTTGCAAGAGTTACTTAGTAGACGTGGCTTTTATGATGGAGCGGTGGATGGACTCATGGGTCCACAAACACGCTTAGCGATCGTTGCTGCTCAGAGAAACTATGGATTGGTAACTGATGGTATTGCTGGTTCTCAGACCTATGCCGCATTGGAATCTGGAAGTAGTAATGTCAACATTGCTGATAGGAATCGTGATGCTATATCTAAAGCCACGACTGATATTAAAGTTACTGATATTAAAGTTGTTGACAAAGATGTTTTAGCATTGCAACAGTTATTAGCTAGCCGTGGTTTTTATAGAGGTGCGCTCGATGGGGTCAAGGGTTCACAAACTAAGGCCGCGATCGCTTCTGCTCAAACTGCTTATGGTTTGACTGCCGACGGTGTGGCTGGCGCTAAAACTATGGTAGCATTGCAAAACAATGTGAAGCAGCCATCAATCTCACTAAGCCCGAAACCCACTACTAATAATCAAGTCCCCACTCAAGCTGCTAAGGCTGTTGTAGTACCTGTTAATGATGATGTCGCCAATTTACAAAATTTGCTTACTGATCGCGGCTTCTATACTGGACCAATCACAGGTTTCCTTGGTTCACGTACCAAAGACGCGACTATTGCAGCACAAAAAGCCTATGGCTTAACAGCTGATGGTATCGCGGGCGCGCAAACTATTGCCGCCTTGGAATCAGGAGCGCCACGCCAACAAATTGGCGTAAACAATAATGTCACTCCAACTGTTCGTGTCGAGACAAAACCGCAATCAACTCCTCAACCACAGCCAACAGTTACTCAGCCAGCAATTCCTCAGCCAACAGTCACTCAGCCAACAGTCACTCAACCCCCGCAGCCTACACCACAAATTCAGCCTAGACCTCAAGAATCTGTTGCCCCTCAACCAAAAATAACACCCGTATCCCCAGCACCCCTACCGCAAACTAGTGCAAATGATACAGATGTCTTAGCATTACAAAACTTGTTGACTAAGCGGGGTTTTTATAACGGCAAACCTGATGGCGTATTGAATGCAGAAACTCGTAATGCGATCGTCAGAGCGCAAAACTTTTATACGATTAGTCCAGCAAACGGCTTAGCAAGCAATAAACTAATTGATAGTCTTAGTAAAGATACATTTGTTTCAGAAGGCAATTAAGTCAGATGCGGTTTCGTAATCTTGCTATTAATTTGGGAGCGATCGCGATTTTGGCAGCGATCGCTTTAAGTTTACAGTTTCCAAAACTAAATCAGCGTTTGCTGGGACAGACTTTAGCAGATACTCGTAAAGGCGTAATAGATGAAGAAGCTCGTCTCAAATTAATTCGGCAATTGCCGATGCGTGGTCTTGGCTTTAATAATATGATTGCTAACTTTACCTTTTTGCAATTTTTGCAATATTTTGGTGATGACACAGCAAGAAATTATTTTCAGACAGGTTATAGCCTCAGTCCACTTTACTTTGAAAATATTGTTGGCCGCGATCCCAGATTTATCAATAGCTATCTATACATGTCAGCTAGTGTGTCGATGTTTGCGGCAGTCCCAAGTGAGGCGATTAGCCTTTATACAAAAGGGCTACTATCCCTAGATCCTGATAAACAGTCAACTGCATATACTGTGTGGCGGCGGAAGGCAACTGATCAACTTCTATTTTTGGGTGATGCAAAGGGGGCAAGAGAATCTTATCTCAAAGCCGCAGAATGGGCTGAACAATCAAAAGCGACAGACAAATCCTTTGAAGATCCCCAACTAGTTGCACAAATATCCCGTCAATCAGCAAAATGGTTGGAAGAAGATCGCGATC
>Ga0163144_10025801_pt1 | contig 11455 bp, 7 predicted proteins | sample OliLak19BULKMAT1_FD_123175 | JGI IMG/M metagenome (GOLD analysis project Ga0163144, IMG submission 123175) | Freshwater microbial mat bacterial communities from Lake Vanda, McMurdo Dry Valleys, Antarctica - Oligotrophic Lake LV.19.BULKMAT1 | ecosystem: Environmental > Aquatic > Freshwater > Lake... | reverse complement strand
CCGCCACTCCGACATGAACGGCGCCGTGTCGCCACGGTAAAGCACGCGGTCCTGGTCGTAGCGCTCGGCATGCGCCTTGGCGTCCGGGCTTTGCTGGCGTCCGCCGGGCCCGCCAGCTGTCGGCGTGGGTGGTCCAGCATGGTCGTCAGCAGCCGCCGCTGCGCGCCGTTCGGCGTTCAGCTTCTGCATCGCTGCGCGGTCCTCAACGCTGCGCAGCACGATACGGTTGCCCATCAGCATGGGTGCGCCGATCAGGAGGCCGTTGTCGGCGTCGACCGAGACTGAGCCCCAGTTGAAGCCGCCGGCATTGCCCGGATACTGGAACGTGCCGCCCCAGCTATCCTCAGCCTGACCGTAGCCGCCGCCGCCACGCATCGGCGGGGTGAAGTGTCCATCGTACCGCATCTTCTTGAACTCGATCCGGCAGTGGAGCAGGTCAAGCGGGGTCAGCCCCCACATGTCTTTCTCGACCCGATCGTCGCGGAAGTGCGGCAGGGGTGAGAAGGGCTGCGTCGTCGTGACGAATTCGCCTTTCTCCGGGTTTTGCGGCACAGCCATCTCCGGTGTGTCGTAAATCGGCACGCCCGTGCGCCGATCAAGCAGGAATATCTCGCCGCGCTTGGTGGGCTGCGCCACGGCCGGGATCAGTTCGCCTTCGCCATTCTTGCGGATATCGACGAGCACCGGTTGGGACGGCGCATCGTAATCCCAGATGTCGCGATGGACCGTCTGGTAAACCCACCGGCGCTGTCCCGTTGCGGCGTCGATAGCGACGACGGCAGCAGAATTTTCTTCGGCTTCTTTCGAGCGGAGATCGCCGTCGAAATAGTCCGGCGATGAGTTGCCTGTCGGGGCGTAGATCAGGTTCAGCACCGGATCGTAAGCCGTGTTCGACCACACGTTCGGCGTACCGCGCGTGTATTCGCCGCCCTCGTCGGGCAGGCCTTGATAGCCCGGATTGCCCATGTCCCACGCCCAGGCGAACTGGCCCGTGATGGCGTCGTAGGCGCGAAGCACGCCGGAGGGATTGCCGATCTGCTGGTTGTCGGTCACCCAGCCGCCAACCACGATCTTGTCGCCCGCCACCAGCGGCGTCGACGTGACCATGAAGTTGCCGAGCGGCGAGTAGCCGAGACCGGAGACGAGGTTCACCTCGCCTCCAAAGCCGAACGACTCGCAGCGGCGGCCGGTCAGCGCATCCACGGCGATCAGGCGAGCATCCACCGTACCTGTGACGATCCGCCTGGCGCACTCGCCGGCATAGGTCGCCGGAGCTTCATGATAGCCCACGCCACGGCATGTGCGCGCAAAGGTCGAGCCATTGGCGAGGCCGCCGGGCACGTTCGTTTTGGTGTCGTGGCGCCAGCGCTCTTCGCCAGTGTCGGAATCGACGGCGATCAGCGTGTTGCCGGCTGTGCAGATATAGACGAGCCCATTGGCCATCTGCGGCGTCTGCTTGAAATCATAGGCGACGCCGGTGCGGAATTCCCAGGCTTTCTCAAGCTTGGCCACATTGCCGACATTGATCTGGTCGATCTGCGCGAAGCGCTGTCCGCCCGGCACGCCGCCATAGTGCTGCCAGTCGGTGACGGCAGGTCCGGCGGCGACGGCATTCTTCGTGCCGTCTGCAACGGGATATGCCTGGAACGCCGCCACAGCGAGCAGCAGGGTCGCCGCGAGGCTGGCAAAGCCGGGCCAGCGGCCACCCGCGTAGAAGGGCTGAGTCTCGCCCCGCTTCATCGCATTGCGATACCATGGCGCGATGAACCACAGGCCGAGCACGATCCAGCCATCAAGGCGCGGCAACAGCGCCAGAAAGTCGAGCCCCGTCTCCATGAACGCCCAGACAAGGGTGCCGATCGTGACCAGCGCGAACAGCGTCGCCGACAGCTGATTGCGCAGCACCAGCAGCGCAGCAACAACCGCCAGCGCGATGCCGATCACCAGGAAGTAGAAATCCCCGCCCAGCGACAGCAGTATGGCACCATACCAGATGTTGTAGGCGGCAACGACCGCCAGCAGAGCCGCAAATGCAGTATTGAGCCCAAGCTGCAAGGCCAGCGGCTCTTGTCTCCGGATCATGAGCACGGCGTGCGCTGTGGCGGCTGCAAACGCGATCGCCGTGACAAAGTAGAACATCGCCGCCGTGAACATGCCGGAGTTGACCAGCGGCGGCAGCGGGTTCGGATCAAATTGCGAGGGCGGCGGCGCCGGAGGGGTCAGCGCCGCAACGCCTCCCCAGATCGCAATGATTGCAACAATGCCGTAAACGGCCGCAAACGCCCATGGGGCGACCCGCGAAGCCATGCTCTCCTCCCGTGTAGACCTTGTGCCCTCGCCCAACCCCGGCGGGACCGGTCCTTTGCGTCAACCTAACGCCTTGGAACCCAGCCTGCAAAGCCGGTTCGTGGCGCGGCAAACGGCCCTTCCGGCCCGGGTGGAGGTCACAAGGCCGTGCGCCGGCAGCGTTATGCGCGCGTCAGGCGAACGGCTTCATCGGCTCGGCCTTGTGTTCGGCATAGACGGCCTCGTCGTCAGCCTCGACCAGGCGCACCTCATACCCCCACAAATCCGCGAGATGCTGCAGAACGCGATCTGCATCCTTCTGCTCCAGGGTCACCCCATTCAAGACGTTGTGGCGCAGTTCCAGCCGCCGGTCGCCGGCAAGGTCGACGTCGACGACCTGGATGTCCGGATCGGTGCGCGCGACATCGTACTTGCGCGCCAGCGCCCGGCGCACCTCGCGATAGCCCCGCTCGTCATGGATGGCGGCCACCTCCATCTCGTCCTCGGCGTGATCGTCCACGATGTGGAAAAGCCCCATCTTCCGGATCAGGTGCGGCGACAGGTATTGCGAGATGATGCTCTCGTCACGAAAATTGGCCCACACGCTTTTCAGCGTCCCGTAGGCGTCGCCATTGCCGGCAATGTCAGGGAACCACGAGCGGTCCTCGTCCGTTGGCGTCAGCGAGATGCGCTCGATATCCTGCATCATCGCAAAGCCGAGAGCGTAGGGGTTGATGCCCGAATAGCGGCGGTCGTCGAACTCCGGCTGCATTACCACGCTGGTGTGGGAGTGCAGAAATTCCAGATACGATCCGTCGCTGATCTGCCCCTTGTCGTGCAGGCGGGTCATGATGCGGTGGTGGGTCCATGTGGCGCAGCCCTCATTCATCATCTTTGTCTGGCGCTGCGGATAGAAATACTGCGCGATCAGGCGGATGATGCGCAGTATCTCGCGCTGCCAGCCCTGAAGCCGCGGCGCGGTCTTCTCGAGGAAGTAGAGGATGTTCTCCTCGGGCAGTTTCAGGATCGCCTTCCGGCGCTCCTCATCCAGTTTTTTCTTCGTCGCCGGCTTTTTGCCCTTCGCCTGAGGGACTGTGCGCCACAAGTCGTTGAACAGCGCCTCGCCATGCGCCCGGCGCTCCTTCTCGCGCCGCTCTTCGGTTGCCAGATCCATCGAGCGCTTGCCCGGATAGCGATGGATTCCGTGGCTCTGCAGCGCATGCGCCGCATCGATCAGCCGCTCGACGGCCTCGACGCCATGGCGCTCCTCGCACTTCGCGATGTAGGCCTTGGCGAAGGACAAGTAGTCCGCAATCCCGCTCGCATCCGTCCACTGCCGGAACACATAGTTGTTCTTGAAGAAATGGTTGTGCCCCATAGCCGCGTGCGCCAGCACCAGGGTCTGCATCGTCGCGGAGTTCTCCTCCATGATGTAGCAGATGCAGGGGTCCGAATTGATAACGATCTCGTACGCCAGGCCCTGATAGCCCTTGTTGTACATCATCTGGTTGCGGGCAAAGTCCTTCCCGAAACTCCAGTGCTTGTAGAACAGCGGCATGCCGACGCTGGAATACGCATCCAGCATCTGCTCGGACGTGATCACCTCGATCTGCGTACGATACGTGTCGAGACCAAGTTCACCCTCGCCGATTTGCCGTACGGCGTCGAAAATCCGGCCAAGCGTTTCAAAATTCCAGTCAGGCCCACTGAACAGCAGGCTCGATGGCGCAGGCTCCGGCACCTTCACGAGCCGAGATTTCTTCCTTCGTGTCAGGACTGAGTCGTCGCTCATCTCAAGCCTCCGCTTCCGCCCCTGTGCCGCCTGCCCCCTCTTTCGCGAATAGCTCGCGGAAGACGGGATAGATATCGCGGCGATGGCTGACCTTGCGCATCGCCATGCGCTCGTCCGACGCCACCACCGGCTCGTAGGTCCGCCAAAGCGAAGACCCGTCGCCGCCACCATTGTCGCGCGCGTGCCCGACTTCGAGATAGGCGTAATACTGGCACAGCGGCAGGATGGCGTTCTTCAGAAGGTTGATCGTGTTCAGATTGTCCATCGGCAGGTTGTCGCCGTCGCTCGCCTGCGCTGCATAGATGTTCCACTGGTTTGCGGGGAAGCGGTCCTGGACGATGCGCGCCATCTCCTCCAGCGCGGTCGACACCACCGTGCCGCCACTCTCGCGCGAATGGAAGAATGTTTCCTCGTCCACCTCCTTCGCCTCGTGGGTATGGCGGATGAACACCACGTCGACGCGCTTGTAGCGCCGCTTCAGGAACAGGTAGAGCAGCGAGTAGAACCGCTTGGCGAGGTCCTTCATGTGCTCGTCCATCGAACCCGAAACGTCCATCAGGCAAAACATCACCGCGCGCGCCACCGGCCGCGGAATTTGTTCGTAGCGGCGATAGCGCACGTCCAGCGGATCGATGAAGGGCACGACGCGCATGCGTGTGCGCTTGCGCTCCAGCTCGGCGCGCAGGGCGGCGGCCTTGTCTTCCTGCCCTTCAAGACCATCGAGCCGTGCAATCTCCACTTCCATGGCGGAGATGTCCTGCGGGCGGGGCCGTCCCAGCGCTGTGCGCCGCGAAAGCGAGTTCCGCATCGTGCGGGACACAGACAGCGAGGATGGTGGTCCCGCCGAGCGAAACCCGGCGCGCACAGGCTTCGTCTCCTCCACACCCAGCACCTGCCGCTTTGCAAGATCGGGAAGCTCGAGGTCCTCCAGGAAGAGGTCGAGAAATTCCTCGTCGGACAGCGCGAACCGGAAATCGTCCTCGCCCTGCCCATCGGCAGACGCTCCGGACCCGCCGCCGTCTTCATCAGGCCGCTGGATTCCGTCCCCACGCACATACTTCTTGTTTCCGGGCAGAACGTATTCGCGCTTACCGCCCTGGCTCCCGCGGCGCAGAACGGGCTCGCGCACGCCATCCGCTGGAACGACGATGTCGCCGCCCTTGTCGATGTCCTTGATCGAACGCTTGCCCGAGGCCTCGCGCACCGCTCGCCGTACCAGCGCACGCGCCCGCCTGATGAATCTCTGGCGGTTCGCCAGCGACTTGCCTCCCGGGTCCCGACGTCTGTCGATGATGTTCATGCCCAGATCCTGGCTGTGGTCCTAGCTGGTCTGCTTGACCCTCATGTACCACTCGACCAGCCTGCGCACCTGCCGCTCGGTGTACCCGCGCTCCATCATCCGCTGCACGAATTCGTCGTGCTTCTTCTCGCTCTCCGAGTCCTTCTTGGATCCGAACGAGATCACCGGCAGCAGGTCCTCCACCTGGCTGAACATGCGCCGCTCGATCACTTCGCGAATCTTCTCGTAGGAGGTCCAGCTCGGATTGCGGCCCTTGTTGTTGGCGCGCTGGCGAAGCGTGAATTTCACCACCTCGTTCCGGAAGTCCTTCGGGTTGGCGATGCCGGCCGGCTTCTCGATCTTCGACAGCTCCTGGTTCAGCAGTTCGCGGTCAAGCATCTGCCCGGTATCCGGGTCCTTGAAGTCCTGGTCCTCGATCCATGCGTCGGCATAGTCGACATAGCGGTCGAACAGGTTCTGGCCGTAGTCGTGATAGCTCTCCAGATACGCCTTCTGGATCTCGTGGCCGATGAACTCCGCATAGCGCGGCGCAAGATCGGCCTTGATAAATTCGAGATAGGCGCCCTCCGTATCGTCCGGAAACTGCTCGCGCTTGATCGCCTGTTCCAGCACGTACATGAGGTGGACAGGGTCGGCTGCAACCTCTTCGGTATCGTGGTTGAACGTGGCCGACAGCGCCTTGAAGGCAAAGCGCGTCGAGATGCCCTCCATGCCTTCATCGACGCCGGCTGCGTCTTTGTACTCCTGCAGCGTGCGCGCCTTGGGATCGACCTCCTTGAGGCTCTCCCCGTCATAGACCCGCATTTTCGCGAACAGGTTGGAGTTCTCGTGCGGCTTGAGGCGTGAGAGCACCGAGAACCGCGCCAGCATCTCCAGCGTCCCCGGCGCCAGCGGCGCTTCCGCCAGCTCCGACCCGCGCACCAGCTTGTCGTAGATCCGCGTCTCTTCGGTCACCCGAAGCGCATAAGGCACCTTGATGACGTAGATGCGATCGATGAAGGCTTCGTTGGTCTTGTTGTTCTTGAAGGCGCGCCACTCGCTCTCGTTCGAGTGCGCCATCACGATGCCGGTGAACGGTATCGCTCCGATGTTTTCGGAGCCGACATAGTTGCCCTCCTGCGTCGCCGTCAGCAGGGGATGCAGCATCTTGATCGGCGCCTTGAACATTTCGACGAATTCGAGAACGCCCTGGTTCGCGCGGTTGAGGCCACCCGAATAGGAGTAGGCGTCCGGATCGTTCTGCGAATGCATCTCCAGCTTGCGGATATCGATCTTGCCGACCAGCGAGGAGACGTCCTGATTGTTCTCATCGCCCGGCTCCACCTTCGCCACGCCAATCTGGCGCAGCCGCGACGGCTTCACCTTGGCGACCCGGAACTTCGTGATGTCGCCGCCGAACTCGTCCAGCCGCTTCAGCGCCCAGGGGCTCATCAATCCGGTCAGCCGCCGACGCGGAACATTGTAGTCCTTGAACAGCGTTTCGGCTTGGGTGTCGGGATCAAAGAGCGCCAGCGGGCTTTCGAACACTGGCGAGAGATCATTCCCCGCCTTCAGCACGTAGATGTACTGGTCCTCGATCAGCGCCTTGATGCGCTCGGCCAGCGATGACTTGCCGCCGCCGACGGGACCCAGCAGGTAGAGCACCTGCTTGCGCTCCTCAAGTCCTTGCGCACCCTGCCGGAAAAAGGCGACGATCCGCTCGATCGTCTCTTCCATCCCGTAGAACTCGGAGAAGCGTGGATAGACGCGGATGGTACGGTTCGAATGGATACGCCCCAGCCGCGGATCCCGCGATGTGTCGATCATCTCTGGCTCGCCAATCGCAGCCAGCAGGCGCTCGTGCGGACCCGCATACATCAGCGGATCCTTCTTGCAGCCTTCCAGATACTCCTGGATCGTCATCACCGTCTCGCGACGGGTCTCGAAGGCCTTGGTGTAGCTGTCGAACAGATCGCGCGACATTATTGCTCCCATCTCTGCCCTTTCGGGCGCCAGAGGCACGTACTGGGCTCGCCGGCAACTCGCGGTGCGAGCCGTGCAATCCCTCGTAAGCTGCACCCTGTCGGGAGTAGCGCGCCCTGCCTCGTAGCGGGTGCGGCGGGGCGCGACCCTGAGTGGTGCGATGAGGAACTGTCTCCTCAAATGTCGGCGCCGCGGATGACAAATTGAAGAGGGGCTCTGCAATCCACCCCGGCGCGTGACTCAGGATAATAGACGAATCTCGAAGTTGAACCAGCGCTTGCAACATTTGAACGAGCTGCTTTTCCCTTCCATCGCCCGCGTGGTGCATTGGCAACATCGGGTGCGGTTTGATCGTGCAGCAAGGGCTGCGAGACGCCTTTGCCTTGTGCATCGCCGCCACAATTCGCCAGGAGGGGGTCGATCATGCCCCGACGCCGGCCGCCAACGCGCGCCGCGCCTACCAGGGCGGCGCCCGCTACCCGCTTATGTCGCAGGTCCAGGCAGTTTGGCGCTCAACATGGGAGAGTGCCGAGCATGATCCAGGAAGCGCTCGCGGCACTGGACAAGCCATTGGCTGGCATTAGCCTCGGCGGATCGATGTTTGGGGAGTTGTGGTCGTGAGCCTGGCGCGTGCGCTTGTCCTGTCGCTGACAGTGCTGGTGATTTCGACGGCGTCGACTGCGGTTGCACAGAACTCTGACTAGCTGGCCCGTTGCCGGCTCCAGCTGGCCGAGGAAAGCAAGCCGGAATCGGGCCGGTATTTGTTCCAGACGCGCGGCAAGGTCACAGGCGCTGAGGCCAGAGCCCAGCTGGATTACGGCAGCGGGGTGTCAGCCCGCGCAGCCCTCTACCCGACCGCTGCGAAAGACCTGCTCAATCCCTATTCGAACGTTTCGCTCAGCGTCAGTTACTTCATGCCAGGCGACGGCAACGGCAATCCGGCTGTTGGCGCTGTCAGCTTCCGCGTAATCGGGGCGGGCTTCGCCGCCATTCCCGGGCCTCCCATCACGGTGATGCTTACGGTCGAGGGGACAAGATTTGGCCCGTTCGAGCCCGCCCTGGTCAGCTCCGGCATGTATTCCGTCTGGCTCGATACGGCGCAAACCGACGGCGACGGCAAGCCGCCGATATTGGGCGACGCCGATTTCGGCAAGCTTGTGAAAGCGATCGAAACAATGAAAGCGGTGGAAGTCGCACTCGTTCGCGAGGGGGCCGAGATTGTACGTGGCTCCATCCCAACACCGCAGGCAACTTCATGGCGTGACGGTCTTGGCGCGTGGGCGGCAAGAATGAACGGGGGTGTGGGCGCTGCCACATCATGCCCCGGCGGGGACATTCTGAACTGACCCCTTCACGTCACGACGCCCCTTGGCTTAAAGAACGCATCGGCTGGCGCAGGACAGGACTTTGCCAGTTCGCCGAGGAGCGCTTTCTTGCGGGCGAGCATCTTCGGGAACATGTCTTCTTTACCGAGGTGAGGGAAAATGTGGTCGTTCAGCACTTTTGCCTGCCCGGAGGAGGCGATCGTCGAAGGATAAGACCTGTGCAGGTCAGGGATGACCTTCGTGTCGCACACGCGGTGCTCTTCGATACCTTCGGGAACGCGGCGCTTGTCTTCGGCGGCATCAGTCGCTTCGACGAGAGCTCGGTAAAACAGCTCTTCCTCAAGCGTGGTGTGGGCCGCCAGCTCGACCCCGAGCCGCTTGAGAAGCGTCTTGCGAGCATCAACTTCGTGCTCGGACGCGTCGCAAACTCCTTCGAGAGCTGGCGCAGTGTCTCGTGATCGTCGAGCCGAAGCGTGATTGCATGCACGGACACTTTTCCTGATGCTCTGGTTGAATAGTGGTGCCGCGCGCCGTGGAAGTTCCAGACATGGTGATGGCGATCCTCCAGATCGCCGGTCCATGTGAGGTCGCAATCCCCATGGCGCATGTCATCAGCGCCTTCGACATCGAGAGTCTTCGGGCCCCATCCGTCGAAATTGTGCGCAAGTCTGTCGATCCACGACAGCTTGCCAGGCAGCGCCTGCGCTGTGGCAGACGCCGCTGAGGACTACCCCCTGGACCATGCTCGCCGCCGCCCGGGTGTGGCCCGCGACGGAGATCAGGCTCATAGAGCGCTGTCAGGTTTCCACGCATCGTCGCGGCGGCATGATGGAAGCTTCATTGCCACCCCCCGCCGCTGGCGATCCCGGCAGGACTTGAACCTGCAACCACCCGCTTAGAAGGCGGGAGTCTATTCGCGCAAAATCAAGGGGCTAGCATGTAAACGGGCTCAATTCCGGCTTGTTTAGTTTCAAGGCGCTATGAGACGTCAGTAAACCGAGAAGTCGCCGCCCATCAGGCACTGATCGCCTTGTCGATCACTGCGAATTTCTTCCCGTCCACCATCACGAACGCACTTGCACTTCGACCTCTCGGCCCACAACGAGCCGATCAGGTCCTTCTCCTTGGCGTCGTCGGTTGAGACAAGATGAGCACAGGCGCAGTTTCCGCGGTCTGCACGCCCGGCTTGATCACCCAGAGCGCCAACCGGTGTATCTAACGACGGGTACTGCCGAGCTGGCGAGACGTATGAGCCCCTTGGTGCCGGGAGCGAACGGCTACTGCGAACGTTTTCGAGGCGAACTTGAACCGGGCAATGCGCTTCGGCCCGCCACCGCGATGACCGCTCCATCGGCACCGTGGCGCACTACTGGGAACGACGAATCTGGCGCAACACCCCTTAGAGGAATCTTGGCCGGGCGCCCATGCTCCACGCCTCCATCCCGACAGCCGCGGCCATCCCCTCGATGGGCGACCTTGCCCGGGCCAACAAGTTCTGCAAGGCCCTTCCCGTGAGCCTCCCGGGGCCAGCCAGAACATCGGCACGGTTAAATATCGCGCGTACGGCGTCATCCAACGTGCGATCTTTCGTCAGCCGCCCTTCTATGCCGGCAACGATCTCGGCGACCGATAGCTCTTTCAAAGCAACCGGCTCCGAAAAAATGTAGCGAGGGTGATGATCATACACGATGCGATGCACACCTGCGCCAGCTCCGCCTTGAACACTCGCGCCAATCAGGATTTCGTTAGGCGTAAGCCGAAGGCTTTGTTCCAGCACCTTCTCTTTCTGAAAAGCCATCTGGAAGGACATCCAGTTCGAAAAACGCGGTGCTAGGTAGTAGACCTCGGCACCATTGTCCTCCAGTTCCTTCAGCCTGAGGAACTGGTCACCTGACAGGTCGATGTTAAAACGCCAGAACGGTCGCGCCAGCGCAGGCACAGTCTGCGTCGGGGGCGATCTGTGAAATCGTCGAAGTTCCTGCCCGAGTTTGAACTGGAGCGCGATCAGGCGGCCCGGTGCCTGAAACGACACATCGAATCCAAGCGTAGCTTCATGGATCAAGTTTGGCAGGAACGGCGTAACGCGAAGTCCGATGCTCCGAAGTAGATTCTCGACTTCCCGCGTACACCCATATCCGTAAGAAAATTCCGAAAGTCTTTCGTGAAGATAGATCATGGCGTTTGCAAGCGGTTCACGGGGTGGCTGGAATCACTGACCAGTTTGAACCTGAACCAGCCAGTCCCGAGCAAGCCGACGCGGAACATGCAGCGCCAACAGATCAGCCTTCTTCACAATAACCTTCTTCCCGCCTGTGAGGTCCATGTTGTGCAATTGAACCGTAAGCTGGTTCGGAGCAGCAAAAACGCCGTCGCCCGGATACTCGCCGATCTTGGAGGAACGCCCCTGCATAAACGTCTCGATTGAACCGTCCTTGAGATCGATGTCACGCGCAGCATCGAATTTGGGCCGCATCCTATAGACCGACGCAGTCATTGCTGAGTTCCGCCTAAGAGCCTCGCCCAAGGTTAACAACACGCCGGTGAAGGCAGCTGTGTCCCGTTGATCCTCACAGCGATAGGCAAGGAGAAAATCCAATACCCTGCCTAGTCCAACATCGTGAACGGCCAAGTGCTGTTGTGCGGGCCGATCAGATACCCATGTTCGATCTGAACCGCTCCGGGTTTGTCGGGGGCTCCTTTTCTTGAGAAAGTGGAGCCATGAGCAAGAAGCACGTACCGAAGTATTCGCCCGAGGTCCGCGAGCGAGCGGTCCGGATGGTGATGGAGCAT
>Ga0163144_10025799_pt1 | contig 11456 bp, 9 predicted proteins | sample OliLak19BULKMAT1_FD_123175 | JGI IMG/M metagenome (GOLD analysis project Ga0163144, IMG submission 123175) | Freshwater microbial mat bacterial communities from Lake Vanda, McMurdo Dry Valleys, Antarctica - Oligotrophic Lake LV.19.BULKMAT1 | ecosystem: Environmental > Aquatic > Freshwater > Lake... | reverse complement strand
GCATCCCGGGTTCCAATGAGCCACATCTTAGTTCGTTAGGAGGGTGACGAGGTATCAGGGCTAAGGGCTGAGCCTGTCCTGAGCCGTATCGAAGGAGGAAATGTTCCTAAGCCCCCGACGAAAAAGCGTTCATCGTACTCACACGCGGCAGCACAGAAATGTTGGTCATCCACAAAAAAGAGTCCCACTCGGTCCCCTCTTTCACATTCTTATCTCGTGTACTCCACCGTATAGATGAAGACATCGAGGATCTGATTATCTTTGTTGCGCGACACGATGCGGTACACGTTCGTGCCGGGCTTTAGCGTGCCGTACGCCGCGGTCGCCCAGTAGTTCCAGAACGTGCGGCCGGGCGTGTAGAGCTTCAGCTGGTAGCCGTTCACCCACACGCTGGCGGTCTCGGCGATCGTCGTTCCTTCCAGTAAGAAGCCCGTGCCGCTATGCGTAGCAGTCGCGCCGGGAGTCGGGGACGTTACCGTGATGGTGCCCGGCCTCAGCGGGTTGTTTGTCGGGAGTGTTGATTCTGATACGGACGGGGCGCTGCTCGCGGTGCCTGCAGCGGGCGTGGTTGGTCCGGCTGCGCCGACGATCACCGTCAGCGTGGCGGGCGCGCTGCGCCTGCCGGATGCGTCTTCAGCGACGACGTTGTACACGTTCTCGCCTTGTTTCAGGTTGCCCAGGCGCGTGCTTGCTAGGTAGCTCCAGTCGGTGTCGCCCGTGCGGAAGAGCTGCAGCTTATAGTCGTTCACGTACACGGCTGCGGTGCCGACGGGCGCCGTGCCTCGCAGTTCGAATTCTTCCTGCGGGGTGCGTACGGTCTCGCCGTTTTTACCCGGGTTCACGATCGACGGCGATGCCGCAGCGGACGCGGTTCCCGCGGTGACCGTGCGTTCCTGCTGTTGCACCACGACGCCCGTGCGGTCGAGCGCTTCCACACGGATAGTGAAGGTCTCGGTGGCGGGCATTGCCAGTTCCTGCGTGTAGGTGCCCTGCGCGCGGTTGATCGTTGCTGGATAGCCGTTCACGCGGACGCGTTCGATCCGAGCCCCTACTTTGCCCTGCACACGGACAGTGCTGCCCGAGACGGTCTGCCCATCAGCGGGGGTTTCGATGGTGATGAGGTTTACGTCCGTCGTAGGTGTATCGTGAGATGATCCGCTGCCCGTAGGAGTCGCGATTGCTTTGCTCTCCTCGATAAACGCGCGGCGCACGGCCAGCGGGTCCATCGCGCTGCGGAAACGGCGAAGGTCGCCCTCAAACGCGGCATCCTCTGGCACCACCAGTTGTTGCCCCTCGCCAATAAAGACGTCGTCGGTACCCGAGACAGACACCTTCACGCCGTCACCGTCGGCGCTGAAGACCAGGATTGAACGCGCACCGAGTATGACGTCGGCGTCAGACGGGAGTTCCGCCGCGTAATTGTCGGTCGCGATCGTGCGGATTACAGCTCCGCTGTAGGCGTCGACACCGGGTGTGCGCGTCCAGAGGGCACCGCGTACTAGCGTGGCTCCGATTAACGATTCGTTCGTGCCCTTGCCACTGTCATCGACCGTGATTTCCGATTGTTCGTCCATTCTGAGAATCGTGCCGTCGAAGAACGTGAGCAGCGCGTTGCCGCCAGCGTTCGAGACAATGTGGTCCTCCGGCCACAGCTTCAAGCGTCCGTCGGGCCGCTGCATGAGGCCCCCTTCCAGTGATACCGTGACGTTCGATCGGTTTTCAACATCGAGCTGCACGGCTTTGCGTTCCACGTTGTTGCCGATCCCGAGCGCTCCGAACGTCCAGCGCGCGACCATATAAAGGAGCAGCCCGAGGACTGCGAGCGCGATCAACCGACGGACGACCCTTCTTGAGGGAGAGGGTTCCGCCAGAGAGTAAGGACCGCGGCGATGGCGGTAACGGGGCAACATGGGAAAAAAAGCGTACGGCGAACCGGCCGCTATCGCAAGGTCAACGGTTGTATTCAACCCGTAACGCGCTCTACTTCCGCCATCGACGTTAGCCCCTGCTCAACCAGTGCCTTCCCCCACTCCTTCATGGTGATGTAGCCGTCCTTACGTGCCTGCGCTTCGATGAGGTCTTCGCGCTCCTGTGTCAAAATCAGGTCGCGCAGGGCGGGCGTCACCTTCAGAAGTTCCGGCACGCACATGCGTCCTTCATAGCTTTCGGGCGCCGTCGGGTCATAGGCCGTGCCACGGAGTTCTGGCTTCAGGGTGCGCACCAGGCGCTGGGCGAGCACCGCACGGAGGGCGGGCGCGAATGTGTAGGGCGACACACCCATAGAGAGGAGGCGCGGGATCGCCTCGATCGCGGAGTTGGTGTGGAGCGTCGAGAGTACTAAGTGACCCGTAAGAGCGGCATCGATGGCGGTTTGAGCGGTTTCGAGATCGCGGATTTCACCGACGAGGATGACGTTCGGGTCGTGGCGGAGCACGGAGCGCAGGCCCGAGGCGAACGTGAAGCCATGGTCCGGATCGATCTCGCTCTGCACAATGCCGGGAATTTCGTATTCGACCGGATCCTCAAGCGTGATGATGTTGCGGGCCGTGCCGATGAGCGACTGCAGCAGCGCGTAGAGTGTCGTTGTCTTGCCCGAGCCGGTCGGACCCGTGACGAGTACAAGGCCGTATGGCATTTTCGCGATCTCCTGGAGTTCCGTTTCGAAATCCGACGGGAACCCAAGCGTCGTCAGTGGCTGGATGCCGCGTGCAGGGTCGAGGAAGCGCAGTGTGATCGTTTCGCCGAAGCGCGTCGGCAGCGTCGCAACACGGACGTTCACGAGGCGGTCCTTGTGCGCGAACGTGTACTGCCCGTCCTGTGGCACGTTCTGTATGTTGAGCTTCAGCTTGCTCTCGAACTTCACCTTGCGGACGAACGCTTCGTAGTCGAGTTTTGTTACCGTACGGAGGGGTCGCAGCTGTCCGTCGAGACGCACCTCGAAGCGCACGCCCTTGCGTTCGGGCGACGTGTGGATGTCCGACGCGCCTTTTTCAACGGAATAGGCCTGAATGGCGGCTAAAAGTTCTTCTCCGTTGGCGGTTGCAGGATCGAGATTTGCCATCCCCATAGTATATCACATTTCGGCCCTGCGTGCTATCGTCGGGGCCCATGTCCCTGCACCGTTTCTACCAGCAGAGCGAAACACAAAAAAAGCGCTTGCTGTTGCAGAGAATGGTGTTCGTCCACGGGTTCTTCCTCGTGGGTGGTTTGCTCATCGTATCGCGGCTCCTGGAGCTCCAGGTGATTAAACGCACGGCGTACGCGGAGGCGGCGCAGGAGCAGCACTTCGGCGGCGTGACGCTCCCCGCCCAGCGCGGCGAGATCCGCGGTCTCAACAGTAAGACAAATGAGACCTCCATTCTCGCAACCAACACGACGCTCGATCTGGTGTACGTCGATCCTGTCAGCACGACGAATCCGACGCTCGTCGCGGAAACGCTGGCCGACATCCTGCTCACACCGCGCGTTCATGAAGAGTGTTCCCGCGGCGGCGATGATTGCCCGCGCGAACTCATTTCCTTCGTTGATTCACCGTATGTTCCCGCGTTCGATCCACTTGCGACGCTTAAGCAATTATCCGCGGGCCCACTCTTTGAACGGCTTCCGGCGCACTTCGGTGAGGGTGATCCGATGCCAGTGACGGTCGACCTGACCGAGGCGCGCCGCATCCTCGCGCGCGACATCGAGCGCCGCGTCTCCCAGAAACGCGTCGTCTTCGCGCCGATCAAGTACGGCGCCACGAAGATCGAACTCAAGGCCGTCGCTGACCTGCGCATTCCCGGCATCACGGTGAACGAGAAATCGGGACTCATTTGGGCCAACCCCGAAGAACTCGACCAGGCGAGGCTCTCGTCGATCCTTAAGCAGATCTCGACCGTGCTCAAAGACGACCCCGAGCGCCTGCGCAGTGTGCTCAAGAGCCGCCCGCTCCGCTACGTGGCCATCATGCGTAAACTGTCGCCCGAACTCAGCCTGCAGATCAAGCAACGCAAGCTCAATTCGATGAAGCAGACGACCGTTCGAAGGTCCGAGTCGAAGTCCCCCGCCGAAGCGGAGCGTATCGAAGATCCACTCGGAGGCATCGCGCTTATTTCCGAACACTGGCGTTACTATCCCGACCCGACGATCGCATCGCACGTTATTGGGTTCCTCAATGTGAACCAGGAAGCGCAGTACGGCATCGAACGCACGTACGAATCGCAACTCCGCGGCCGCGAAGGCCTTATCAGCACGGTGAAGGTGCCGCTCGGCGGGCAGATCCTCACGGGCGACCAGACCATCGTCGATCCGAAAGATGGCGATACGATCGTGCTCACCATCGATCCGTTCGTGCAGAAGGAGGCTGAGCGCATCCTGCAGGCCGGCCTCGAGAGGTACAACGCCGAGAGCGCCCAGCTGATCGTGATGGATCCCATGACGGGACGCATCACCGCGATGGCCAACGCGCCGCTCTTTGATCGTAGCGAGTACGCCGGCGTGTATGAGCAGGAGCCGCTGCAACTCTCCAAGGAAAAAGAGGGGGAGATCGTGGTCGAGATCTACGAACCGTCCACGAACGTGCGCATCGTGCGCGACTACATCCGCAACGTCTTTACGGGCTCAGGCCGGCTCACGCTGTCGCAGGAGATCCAGGCGGAACTGACCGATCTCGAAACACGGCACGACTTGCATGATTTCGCGCGCTACTACCTGTACGTCGGCCAGCACTTCCGTCACGAACTGTTTCCCACCGCCCTCAGCGGCACGTGGCTGAAGTTTAAAAACAACATCGGCGTCGGCGCGTACTTAAACCGCAACCTCCAGGAAATCTACGAGCCGGGCTCGGTCATGAAACCCATCACCATGGCCATTGCGATCGATCAGGGGGAAGTGGCTCCGAGTGACCAGTACCTGGACAAGGAACCGGTAAAATTGCAGGACGGCCGCGAGATCTACAACAACGACCGCGCGTTCTACGGCCTCGTGAATATGACGAACTGTCTCGAGTTCTCGATCAACACGTGCATGACGCACATTTCGGGCAAGCTCGGCGCCAAGCTGTTCTCACGCATGCTTGAACGATTCGGTTTCGGCCGCATCACGGGCATCGAGCTTGAAGATGAACTGCCCGGCGAGGTCCATCCGTGGAGGGAATGGAGCGACGCATTGCTCGCTACCGCGTCGTTCGGACAAGGTGTCTCTGCTACTCCATTGCAGATGATCGTGGCTAGCGCCGCGCTCGCAAACGGTGGCAAGCTCATGCGTCCGCGCATCGTCGACCGCGTCGTGCACCCCGACGGTTCCGTGGACTACACCGATACCGAAGTCATCGATCAGGTCATCACGCCGCAGACGGCCGAAACACTCACCGCGATGATGGTCAGTTCCGCGACGCGGGGCTTCGCGAAGCCGGGCAAGCCGAACGACTACATCGTCGCCGGCAAAACCGGAACGTCGCAGATTGCTGGTCCGGGCGGGCGCTACGAAACGGGCACGGGTTCCACCATCGCGTCGTTCGTTGGGTATGACCCCGCTCCCAACTCGCGCTTCATCATCCTCGTGAAGATCGACCGTCCGAGGGGCTCCGTGCACGGCGCCACGGCGGCGGCGCCGCTCTTCAAAGAGATGTCGACGTTCCTGTTCAAGTACTACGGGGTGCCGCCGAATGCACGGTAAATAAAGATTTCCCATATCCTTCTTTTTAGGTGAGCAATCTGAGACGCATGCGCTGCCGTGCGCGGTACTTTTACGTCCAAAAGTACCGCCTTTGGCAAGCCTGCCTACCGGCAGGCAGGCGGCCCCGAACTGCAGATATTCCTTCATACTGTCATCTCGAGCGGAGACGAGAGATATGTACCTTTCCACGAAAAATGTAGTTCTCGTCTCCGCTCGAACTGACATACATGAATGAATACACCACGAAATAGGACAACTTCTCCCGTTCGGCGGAGTCTGGATCCTTTGCACTATTGTCATGGTGAGCTCGTCGAACAATGCACACCGTATGTCGCTCTTCGACCCTTCGGCATGCTGAGGGCAGGCTACGCTCAGGGTGACAGTAGGTATCGCGTCACTTTACGGTGACGCTCTTCGCTAGATTCCGCGGCATATCCGTCCCTCGGCTACGCTCGGGATGACAGGAGAGGTCATTCATCATTTTACCGTTACTGATTTCGCAAGGTTTCTTGGCATGTCAGGGTCTTTTCCACGCTGCACCGCGAGGAAGTACGCCAGCACCTGGATCGGAATCACGTTCACGATCGCTTGCGCGGGGCCTGCATCCGGCACGCGCACCCATTCGTCGAAGATCTCGTTTTCGTTGGGCGCGACACCAATCACGAACGCGCCGCGCGCTTTCAACTGGATCGCGTTGCTCAAAATATCGGGGAGCGTTTCGTCATTCCCCGCCAACACCACGCACGGCGTGCCCTTGTCGATGAGTGCGATCGGTCCGTGCTTCAGTTCCCCTCCCGCAAATCCTTCCGCGTGGATGTAGCTGACCTCCTGGATCTTGATCGCGCTCTCGAGCGCGAGCGGGTAGTTCCAGGACTTCCCGATGATGTACATGTCCTCCTCATCCTTGATCTTCTTCGCGAGTGCCTCGATGCGTTCGACGTAGCGCGGGTTCAACATGTCGTTGATCATCGAGGACGTTTCGAGGAGTAGCTGCTTGCCTTGGTGCAGCTTGCCCGCAAGCGCATGCGCTACGAGCAGTAGTACCGCGAGCTGACCCGTGAATGCTTTCGTGGACGCGACCGCGCGCTCGGGCCCCGCGTGGATGAGCAGCGTGTAATCTGCGGCGCGGTCGATCGATGATCCCTTCACATTCACGATCGCGAGCACTTTCGCGCCTTTACTCTTCGCCACGGTCATTGCCTCGAGCACGTCGGCCGTTTCGCCCGATTGCGACACGACGAAGAGCAGGCTCTCGGGCTTCAGGAAGTGGTGGTACACCGTAAACTCGCTCGCGGGCGCGACGTTCACGTGGTGCCCCGCGACGACAGAGAAGAAGTACTCCGACGCCGCGCAGGCCTTGTGCGCGGTGCCGCACGCAACGAGGAACGTCCCCTTCGCGTTCTTGATGGCCTCAGCTATCGCATGAATCTCCTCGTCGCTCTGATTCACGGAGCGAGCGACGCTCTCTTTTTGGTCCATGATTTCTTTGAGCATGTAGTGCGCGTAGTCTCCTTTCTCCGCCTGCTCCGCCGTCCACGTGATTTCGATCTCGCGCTTCGGTTTTTCTTCGCCAGTGAAGATGTCGCAAAACAGGATTGTTGTGCCGTCGGTCATGAGCATCTCGCCGTCATCCAGGTACTGCACTGTGCGCGTATGGTGCAGGAATGCCGGCGTGTCGGACGCGACGAAGTACCCCGATGCTTTCTGCACGCCCACGATCAACGGCGAGCCCGTGCGCGCAGCGACCATCACGTTCGATTCGGTGTTGATGACGACGATGCCGTAGCGCCCGGTGAATCGTTTGCAGGCCATTCGCACCGCCTGTGCGAAGTCATTGGTTTGTTTTAAATACTCTTCGATCAGGTGCGGCGCGACCTCGGTGTCGGTTTCCGACACGAACACGTGCCCCTTCGCTTTCAATTCGTCGCGCAGTTCCTGGTAGTTCTCGAAAATACCGTTCTGCACGACCGCGATCGTCTTGCTCTCGTTGAAGTGCGGGTGCGCGTTCTCCACGGTGACGCCGCCGTGCGTGGCCCAGCGTGTGTGGCCGATCGCGAGCGAACAACCCGTGCTCAGGCTCGCGCCGTCGACGCCCGAAATCTTGCCGATCTCCTTCTTATAGAGAAGCGCCCCTCCTTCCTTCCATGCGACGCCCCACGAATCGTAGCCGCGGTATTCGAGGCTTTTGAGGCCGTCCACCGCCATGATCGTCGCGTCTTTGCTGTTTCCGACGTACCCGAAGATGCCACACATTTATACTGAGTGTAAGCGAAGTATGGCGGGTATTGTAGGGACGGTCTCAGGTGGGTCAATCATTGCGGAACAACATGAATGCCGTGCTGTATCCGGCAACGGGTTCCTTTTTCTTGACTCCTCTCCCCTCGTCCCTTACCCTCCGGTCACCCAATTTTCCTATGCCGATCACAAAGTCAGCCATTAAAGCAGCCAAACAGAGCAAAGTGCGTCAGTCGCGCCTTCTGCCCTACAAGACCCAGATGCGCACCCTGATGCGCAAGATGCGTGATGCTGTAAAGGACGGCAAGAAGGATGACGCCCAGAAGCTCCTCGCGAGCGTCTATAAGTCGATCGACATGGCCGCAAAGAAGAACATCATCCACCGCCGCAACGCGGACAGGAAGAAGGCATCGATGGCGAAGCTCCTCGTAGCGTGAGCCCTACTCGCCCTGAGCCGCGGCGAAGGGGGAAGCTCATCGCATTCGACGTCGGCGAACGTCGAACGGGGGTGGCTTTTTTCGATGCGCAGATCGATTTCGTGATCCCGCTCGATACCATTCATCACCAGAACGAACTCGAACTGCTCGACGCGGCGGATGCGGTGTTACAACAGCGCGGCGCAAAGGACATCGTCATCGGGTTGCCGCTCCTCCTCTCGGGCGTCGAAGGCTCGCAGGCGAAGTTCGCGAAGATGATCGGCGCGCAGTTCGTCGCGCGCGGATACTCCGTCGACTACATCGATGAGCGCTTCACGACCGATCGCAAGACGCCGAGTGATGGCGACGCGAAGGCGGCGTGCATCGTACTCACGACGTATCTGCAGCAGAAAACAAAGCGGTAAGAATCCCCCTCTGGCTGAGGACTTTTTTGATGAAAGCATTGAAAACATGCGTAGAACAAAGTCCTTTCGATGTGTTGACAAAGGCTGAAAATGCTATAAATTAGCTTATCCTGCTACTTGAAATCACCTTCGTTTACGCCTGCCCACTGCACCCCGACTGTGGATAACAGTCCAGGCGAACCACCGGAATATCTTTTTATCCTGTCAATGTTCTGGTAAAACGAGGGTTGTTCTCCTTCCCGACCTTATGGTTGACCTCTCCACCCCTCTCGCGTCGCAGCAGACTGCGCAAAATACGAAGGTTGCAATCAACCTTCAGTCGTTGCTCGATGACCTCTTCATGGTTCTCACGGAGAAAGAGGCAATGGTGATCCGACGCCGTTTCGCGTTGCAGGGTCAACCGAAGCAAACGCTTGAAAAGATCGGAAAGCATTTCAAAGTCACTCGCGAACGCATCCGCCAGATCGAAGGCATCGCCCTCAGCAAGCTGCGCCGCACGGTCCGCACCACGAAGCTCAACGAAGTGAATGAACTCGCCAAGAGCATCCTCCGTGTCCACGGCGGCCTCATGCGCGAGGACGAACTCATTAGCCAGGTGCTCAAGCGCATGCCGAATTCCACGGAGCTCGACGGCGCCGTTCTACGGTTGTCCTATTCGATCGATAGTGAGATGAACTCGAGCGGTCACAGCGGCACGTTCGTCCCCTTCTGGCGGCTCGAAAGCCTCGCCATGGAGGACGTCTCCCTTATCGTCGATCACATCGTGAAAATCCTCAAGAAGCGCAAAACCTGCATGAAGAAGGACGAGCTCATCTCTGCCGTTCAGGCGTTGAACCTCTTCAAAGATCGCATCCCCTCCAAAGAACTCATCTCTTCGTCCCTCACGATCGACGAACGTCTTCGCGAGATCGATGACGGTTGGGGCCTCACCGAATGGCGCTTCGTCCGTCCTCGTTCCATCCGCGACAAAGTAGAGATTATCCTCCGCAAGACCGGTACGCCGCTCCACTTCATGGAGATCGCGAACCGCATCCGCGAAGCCCGCTTCGACCACAAGAACGTCACGGTCCAGGCCGTCCACAACGAACTCATCCGCTATCCCCAGTTCGTCCTCGTGGGCCGCGGTCTCTACGCGCTGCGCGAATGGGGCTATGAACCGGGCACGGTGGCCGACGTTATCGAGACAATCCTCCTTGAGAAGGGTCCCCTTTCCAAGAAAGAGATTATCTCCGAAGTCGCCAAGCAGCGCACGGTGAAGGTCGGCACCATCTCGCTCAATTTACAGAAGATGCCGTACTTCGTTCGTGTGGGTCGCGCCGTCTACGCGTTTGACGCCACGAAGAAGAAGTAACCGTTCGATAGGCTCAGGGTAACAACAGTGAATCCAAACGGGGCCTCCTTGGTCCCGTTTTTCATGGGTTGACCCCCGCCTCCGCACAGGGACAATGGACGCATGCACAATCGCTCCGTCCAAGTCCTCATTGTCGCAGTCGTCCTCGCGCTCTGCATGTACATCGTCTGGTCCGGTTTCACCGGTCCCGGCCGTCCTCGCCTTCTCCCAGAGGGGGTGCAGACCATGACAGGCACACTGATTCCGGCGGAGTTGTCGCTCATGCGTCGCGGCACCCACGTGCTGAAAATCGATGGCGAAGACGTTGCGTACGTCGAGAGTACGACGGTGAATCTGCGTATGTATGAACTGACGGAAGCGGGTGTCACGGGAACGTTCCGCCACAACACTGATCCCTCCGATCTGCCGGTGCTCCTTGCGTCGTCCGTGCGAACGGTTGAGATTCCTGCCAAAACGATCGAGGTGCCGTCGGTCGGCTTGACCCTGCGCATGCCTCTTGCGTGGTCCGTCGAGACGTTCGTCGATGGCGCGGCGTTCTCGCTCACGGGATCCGCTACACCCTTCCTGCGCGTTATGCGATCGTCCCTCACACGTCTGCCTGAGGGCACAGCTATGTTCATCGGCGGCTACGATGCCGTGCGCGTCGATGGCCTGAATGATTCCCAAACGGTGCACCTACAGGCCGGCCGCACCATCGTGACCTTTACGTGGACCTCGACCGACAACGCGCAGTCACCTGGTTTCGCCCAGATGCTGCGCACCGCCGTCGTGCGGTCGATGGCCAATTCCTCTCAGAAGCCTATGACAGGTGGCTTCCTCCGCATGCCGTCGTCGTCCGGTACCACGGGCTCCGCCGGGCCAAGCCGCCCGCAGCCGTGTGGTGGTCCCGCCGGCGTTCTCTGCCCCGCGGGCACGTACTGCGCCGTGAATTCTCCCGACGGTGTGGGAACGTGCGCTCCGCTCCGCTGATTCCTTATCGCGGCGATTTCGGTAGTCGTAGTTTCGGCGCATGACAGCAGGCATCGCACGCGCAGAAACGTTGCAGGTGAAATTGAACGTGCGGTACAACAGCGACAAGGTAGAACATCAGAAGGAGACCGCCCGCGCGCAGTTCCTCTCTATTGGTATCGACGACATCGGCGCGTTTCGCGTGCCGGTCGACGGCATGCCGTTCATTGAGTTCGACGATCCCCGCGTCATCCAGCACGTGAAGACCTTCAAATACCTGATTGTGCATTCGATGGAAATCGTGCCGAGAGAGACCGTTTCCGTGCCTGAAAGCGACGAAGATGCCGGAGAGGCGTAAGGGTGTACGATAGTACACCACAACATCTGTGCTACGGCGCAACGGAACCTGCTTGATCGCTCGGATGG
>Ga0163144_10025798_pt1 | contig 11457 bp, 9 predicted proteins | sample OliLak19BULKMAT1_FD_123175 | JGI IMG/M metagenome (GOLD analysis project Ga0163144, IMG submission 123175) | Freshwater microbial mat bacterial communities from Lake Vanda, McMurdo Dry Valleys, Antarctica - Oligotrophic Lake LV.19.BULKMAT1 | ecosystem: Environmental > Aquatic > Freshwater > Lake... | reverse complement strand
GACATTGCCTTGTCCTCCCTTCCCTGTTCTCTCCACATCGTTGCGACACTTGGCAGGTCATTGGCAGGTCATTGGCACGTTGCTGGTTCGTTGGCAGAACAAGCCACTGACCCGCGAACTTGAAGCGAACCCGACGGCTGGCACGGCGGCAATCTGGAGGCAGCACGAAGAGCAGAGAGCAGAGAACGCACCGAAATCATGACAGCAGTTTTTCCAATCGCAGTTTCTGTTTCTTCCAGTCGGGCATGAGGCTTTCCAGTTGTGCGTAGAATTTGCGGGTGTGGTTCGGGTGGCGCAGGTGGCAAAGTTCGTGCAGAATAACATAGTCCATACAGGCACGTGGGGCGCGAATGAGATCGGAGTTGAGCGTAATAATTCCCGTGCGGCTGTAACTACCCCAACGCCGAGACATAGGACGCGCAACAAGGCGCGGCGCGGGCAAGCCCCAGCCTTCAATAAGAGGCAAACATTCCTGATGGCGGGCAGAAAGCCACTGTTCGGCACGTTGGCGATACCACGCATTGAGCAAGGCTTTGACCTGTAACGGATCGTCGGGGCAGGGCAGATTGATCCAGAAATAACCATCTTTGAGCGTGACCGAGGACGTTTCGGCGGCGCGGACGCGCAAGCGATACTGCCGCCCCAAATACAGGTGCGTTTCGCCAGTGACATAGCGGCGCGGAGGCGTGCGCGGGTGAAACTGAGCGAAATCGCGCTGCTGTGCCAGTATCCACGTCGCCCGCTTTCGCAGTTTGCGTTCGATGGCGGCATCTTCGGCGTTTTGCGGGGCGCAAACCTCAATGCTCATATCGGGATAAACCGTGATGGCAAGCGTTGCCCGCTCGGTGCGCCGCAGAGTATAGACGATGGTTTTTGTGCCGTACTGAAACGTATTCATGCGATGCGGCTCCCTGCGATTTTCTTGACCGCGTCCCAGATTTCTTCCCAGACGCCCCAATTCAGAAGGACGGCATTCTCTTTGGAGAGGACAAAAAGGGTATCGTCAATATCGGCACGCATTCGGTTTAGTACGTCCTGCTTGCTGCGCCAGTCTACGACTGCCTCACGCCGAATGATGTCCTCCATCTGCACAGCAAGAGCGGCGGCAGTTGCTTTGGTTTGTGTGTCGGCGAACGGGTCGGGTTCAGGGAAAAGTTTGTCTTTGCGCTCGATAAGAAGGCGGTAGATCGCCTGTGCTGCGTCCCGCTCCCGAATGACTTCCGGCAGGTCGTCGCCGCGCTGCGAAACGTACTCTTCGCGCAAGTCTCGCGCCTGACGCAAATATTCCAATTCCGAGATGAGATGTTCGCGGAACGCTTGAATGGTCGCGGCGATCATCTCCGAGAATTTGCGGCACAGGGCAGGGTCTTCGTCCATGCGCTCGATGAGGGTGCGCTGCAAGTTGGCGGCGATCATGTCGGCTTGTGCGGCGGGGGTTTTCATCTCCTTGAGGGCGGCTTCCATCTCGATTTTGTTGAAGATATTGATTGGCTTGTCAGTCAGTACCTGCACCGAGTCGGAAGAGACATAGGTATTGAGCAGTTTGGCGATCTGCGGCTCATATTTGCCCATATCTACGGCGTCGGCATAGCGCAGTCGGACGGCAGTTCGGAGTTTTTGGAACCGCTTCAAGGCGTCTTGATAGCGTGCGATGGTTTTGGCGTCGTTGTCGCGGTGAAACGTCTCGGTAGACAGGGCGATTTTCAGACTTTTGGAGAACGCCGACAGCAGCCTATAGAACTCATCACGCACATCATCGGGGGCGAGAAATTCCTCATATTCCTCTTCGTCCGCCGTGTTGGAGATGGACGCGAACAGACCGAGCAGGTCGCCGTATTGCTGCGGCAGGGCTTGCAACGCTTCGTGGATGGGCTGAATGGTTTTTTCGATGTCTTCGAGATCATAACCTTTGAGGGCGGCATACTCGTTGAGAGCCTGATCCAGTTTGCCCAAAATGCCCGCATAATCCAGAATATAGCCGAAATCTTTGTCGGGATAGAGGCGATTGACGCGGGCAATGGCTTGGAGCAGGGTATGGTGCGACAGGTAGCGCGTGAGGTACAAAACCGTGTTGCAGGGCGCGTCGAAACCCGTCAGGAGTTTGTCCACGACTATCAGGATTTCGGGCGTTGCTTCGTGCTTGAATTTGCCAATGATGCTTTTTTCGTAATTGTCGTCGGAACCCCATTTTGCCCGAATCGCTTTGCCGAACGCGATCAACTCTTCTGGGACTTGTTTGCCTTCTTTGTCGTCGTTGCCTTCGCGCTGATCGGGGTCAATGGAGATCACGACTTCGCACGTAACGGGAGTTTGCACGCCGCTGTTGAGGTTGCGGATCGCATCATGGAGTTTGATGGCGGAGACGCGATCCGGGGCGACGACTTGTGCCTTGAAACCGTCTGCGCCCTGCCAATTGGCGCGGAAGTGGTTCCAGATGTCGAACGCGGTTTCTTCAAGGCGTCTGTCCGTTTTCAGCAGACGATCCGGGCGGCTGTACTTGGTTTTGAGGTCGTCTTTCTCGGCGTCGGTCAGCCCGACAGTGACGCGCTCGAACCAGCGATCTATGGACTCGCTGTCCACGTCCTGCGGGACATGGCGACGCTCATACAGCAGCGGCACAACGGCGTGATCGGCGATGGCTTCCTCCATCGGGTAGGCATCAATGATACCGCCGAACTTGGTGGCGGTGCTTTTGTCGGCTTTGAGCAGGGGAGTGCCGGTGAAGGCGATATAGCACGCATTCGGGAACACCTGCCGCATTTTCACGCTGAGTGTGCCGTATTGGGTGCGGTGCGCTTCGTCCACAAGCACAAAGATTTGCGCCGAGTCGTCTGCCAGTTCGCCCTTGTTCATGGCGGCTTCAAATTTCTGGATGAGCGTGGTAATGACGCCCACGTTCGGATTGCGGATCAGTTGGCGCAGGTGTTCACCGCTTTTCGCTTGTTCGACTTCGAGACCGCACCGCTCGAAGGTTTTGGATATTTGTTCGTCCAAGTCGGTTCTGTCCGTGACCAAGACGATACGCGGATTGACGATCTGTTTGCAGAGGGCAATGGCGTTGGCGAGCATGACCATTGTGAGCGATTTGCCGCTGCCCTGTGTGTGCCAGATGACGCCGCCGCGTTGGGAGGGATTAGGGATTGGGGATTGGGGATTAGGAGCGTTTTCCTCACTTGCAACCACCCCCCTGCCCCCTCCTTCGTAAGGAAGGGGAGAGTTTTGCTCCCTCCCCTTGTGAAGGGGAGGGTTGGGGAGAGGTTGGGTTAGGGGGGCTTTGGGCGTAATCCGCGCCATCGTCTTGATTACGGCGTCGTACTGTTGATGGCGGGCGATCTTCTTTTCTCCGCCGTCATACAGAATGAAGCCGCGTGCCAATTCGAGAAGGCGTTCGGGACGGCAGAGATGATACAGAAGGCGGTCTTGTTCGGTGATGCGGCGTCCCTCTGTTTCGACGGCGGAGAACTGGCGTTCTTCACGCACGAAGTCAGTGGCGAGGGCGTTGTAGTCCAGTTCGGGCAGAGACTTGCTGAGAAGTGCGGCAATTTCGGCGTCGGTTTCTTCCGCAAGGTCACGGCTGCGCCACACCGACCAGTATTTCGTTTCTGTGCCGACTGTCGCGTATTTGGCATCGTGGGTGTTGGTGGCGATCAGGATTTGGACAGGGCGGAACAAGTCCGGCACATAGTCCGCGCTCTGGTAGGATCGCAGGTCGCTGATCGCTTCAGACAGCGGAATATCCCGCGCTTTGCATTCGATGACGACGAACGGAATGCCGTTGACAAACAGGACAAGATCGAGGCGGCATTCGGCGTTGCTGTTGGCGCGGAGCAGTCGGTATTCTTGCGTGACGTGAAAAACATTGTTGCGCGGGTTTTCCCAATCGATGTAGCGCAGGGTAAAACTTTTGGTGTCGCCGCCTACGGTTTGTTCCAGACTTTTGCCGAGCCGCAGCAGGTCATAGGTCTTTTCGGTGGCAGTGAGCAGTCCTTCGGTCAGGGGAATGCTGTCGAGGGCTTGCATCCCTTTGCGAATGTTGGCGGGGGCAAAGAAATAGGTCTGCCCCTTGTGCCGGATATGATTGACTTTCATTTCGGAGAGTTGGCGGCGCAGAATGTCCTCCAAAACGGTGGGCGATGTTTTGCCGCCGCGCAGTGCCAACGCCTCCTCGCGGGTGAGGTATTGGTAGCCCATGCGGGCAAGCAGGGCGAGGGCAGGGAGTTGGGACTGTTCGCGCTCGGTTCCGGCAAATTGGGGCATTGGGTCGGTGTTCATGGCGTCACCTCCTGCGTGGAATGCTCAGGGCGCGTAGGGGCAACGCTTGCGTTGCCCTGATCTATATGCGTATCGTCGTGCATCGTGGTATCGGCAGCAAAGGGCACCGCACGTTCCGTATTGGGGACACCAGAGGGCAACGCCGCAGGATCATCGGCATTTCCAGAGGGCAACGCAAGCGTTGCCCCTACGGTGCGGCGTATGCCGTTGAGAAGGTCGTGCATCAAGCCTTGTTTGAGTTTGGCTTGAGTGTTGCGCTGTTGTTTGAGCAGGGAAATTTCTTCGTCCATGAGGCTGAGAGTTTCGGCGATATGTCGCTGTTCCGCCTCGTCGGGAACGAAGACGCTGATTTTATACAAGGTTTCAGGGTGGATGCGCTTTGAGCCTGTTCCTGTGGCAAGCCGCTCCAAACTTTCGTAGAAGTGTTTGCGCGAGAGGAGGCGCAAGACGAAGTCAGGCACATATCCGGGCTTCCAATCGAAGGCAGGAACGTCCTGCGAAGATGTCCACCCATCAAGATAATCAGGAACGATTCCGATGGCTCCACGCTGTAAATTTTGTTTACCATAGATGAGCTGTCCTGCTCTGCGCTGATAATAGACGGTTGCGCCTTCGGCTTCGACGTTCTGCCGTGTACGCGGTTCAATGCCTTCGAGATGCAATTTGACCGTCATGCGTTTGAGAGAGTGTTCTCCACTGGCAGGAATACGGCTTTCCGCAATCATATCACCGATTTTGACACTGTGCCAGTGTAGCCCTTTGCCCGTGCCGTCGAGCAAGCGTTCTGCGACGGCGTTTTTGTGGCGTTTGTTGGCGTCAATGAGGGCATCGGCGGCACGAACAGCGGCGTCGGCATCGTCGAGGATTGCCACGATACGGGCTTGTTCGTCGAGCGGTGGCAAAGTCAGAGGCAGTTTAGAAACAACACCTGCGCTAAGATTAAGCATAGTTTGCCCAACTGCATTGTCGCTCAGCCATTTTACACTGTCTGTACGTGCCATTAACATATAGACAAACTTAGAAACGGCTTGGTTGTTCAATCTTACTCTAAGGCAACCCGTTCCGCATATCCAGTTTTCTTCTGTATCCCGCACCAATGCGGCACGCCCAATATCTCCCCGGCGTGCCAATAAAATATCACCGGCTTTTGTATAATGCCTTGATAACCTGCTTGCAGTGGTTTGTTCAATCCGCGCAATGGTCGTCACAGATATAGAGCCATTGATCAAATCACGCGGCATGACGACAGGGATACCTTGTTCCGTATAGTCGTAGGCGTGAAGTTGACTGCCAAAGGGACCCGTTTGGACATGAGCAATTTTTCCTAAAGGAGTTTCATGCCAACCATTGGGAAGAGCATTGTTATGGATTTGAGTCATTAAGTTATTCCTTCATGGGCAGGTTTTTGAGGCATTATGCCACCCGTTTTAAGGCATCGCAATTTGAGAGAGAGGGCAACGCAAGCGTTGCCCCTACGCACGTTTTTTGTAATCGACCAATCGGCGAAAATGATGCCGAATATGGGACGCATCGTAGGGGTGACGCTTGCGTTACCCAGCCTTGTATTCCGCGTTACCCAGCCTTGTATTCCGCGTTTTCCGTCATTGGTTTCGTTAGGGTTCCATCAGAAAGGCGTTCTCCATGGGGCAACGCAAGCGTTGCCCCTACGCATGAATTTCTACGCGAAACGCATCATCGTTGGGGTAACGCTTACGTTACCCTGTCTTGCTTTGCCCCGTGTTCACTGCCACGTTAATCGGGTTTTCGGGGTCTTCATGCCATCGGGACGGGTTGGCGGCAATATACAAACGAATACGTTCAAGGTCATCTTCATCTCGAACGATGTGTTCGTAATAATTGCGTTGCCAAAACGGACGCTCTGCCCGTCCCAACGCCGCATTGCCGCGCCGCGCCGCAAGCGACTTGAATGCATTCATGACCTTGCCCAAGGTTACGCCTTCCCTCTCACCATTGATGGAAAATATCCCGTGAAAGTGGTTCGGCATGGTAACTGCCGCATCCAACGTCACGCCGAAGCGTTCCACAAGTCCCGCCCATTCTTCCATAATGATCTCGCCGACAGGCGTCAAAACGCATTGCCCGTCCACAATCTCGGACAGGACGCCTTCGCGCTGAAACACCACACACGTAATGAAATAGGTCGCGTTCCGTGAATAATCGAATGTCTTCAATCGAATGGAACGCCGATGGTGATAATCGGGATTGTATCGCATTCAACCCTCCTTATGGATAATGCGGAAACTCGGTAGGGGCAATGCTTGCGTTGCCCTGTGTTTCTGTCGGCGTTGCCCTGTGTTTCTGTCGGCGTTGCCCTGTGTTTCTGTCGGCGTTGCCCTATGTTTCTGTCGGCGTTGCCCTGTGTTTCTGTCGGCGTTGCCCTGTGTTTCTGTCGGCGTTGCCCTGTGTTTCTGTCGGCGTTGCCCGATGAAACTCTCTCCAATGTTGTACATTAAACGAATGCCGGACAAGTTTGCAGGGCAACGCAAGCGTTGCCCCTACGTCGCGGGCGGTATGTTTTTGAGGCGTTCAGCGAGTTGCTCGAACTCGGCTTCGGCGGCAGCGTCTTCGGCTTGGCGGCGTTGCGCCTTGTACTGCGCGAACTCCTGCGCGGCGTGGTCTTTGGCGTCGCTTGCCGATACGCTTCCGGCATGGGTCAAAACTTCGCAGCCGTTGAGGGTCAGGAAGGCGTCCAGTTTGGTTTTCCAGTCCGCCATCGTCATGGGCTGGCGGTTTTGCGCTTGGAACTCGGCGAACGACAGATATTGATCTACAATCAGGCGCAGTTGCTTCATCTCGTCTTCGGTCAGGTAGTTCTTCGCCACGTCGGTATCGGCTTTGCGAATGCGCCCTGCCGGTGCGTTCTTCCATGTGGTCAGCCCCATATTCGGCTGTGCGGCGTCTGCACGTTCTGCAATCATTTCGGCGGCGGTGCGCCCATGTATGGCGTAGTGCAGTTTGTTCTGAACGGTTTGGAAAAACTCCTGCGTCATGGCATGGCTGGCGTCATAGTCCACGCTTGTCTGATAGATGTCACAGACTTTTTGATAGAAGCGTTTCTCGGAGGCGCGAATGTCCCGAATACGATCCAAGAGTTCATCAAAGTAGTCCGCGCCAAGCCCGCCTTCTTTCAGGCGTTGGTCATCGAGCGTGAACCCTTTGACGATGTATTCGCGAAGCCGCGCCGTTGCCCATTGCCGAAACTGTGTACCACGATGGGAACGCACCCGATAGCCGACCGAAATAATCACGTCAAGGTTGTAGTGCCGAGTGGAGTATTGTTTTCCATCGGCGGCAGTTGTCAAGTATTCCTTGACAACTGATTCTTCGACGAGTTCGCCTTCCTCGAAGATGTTGCGCGTATGCAGACTGATGTTCTGCTTGGTGGTCGCAAACAGTTCGCTCATTTGCGCCTGAGAGAGCCAAACGGTTTCCTGCTGAACGCGGACTTGCACGCGGGTTTGCCCGTCGTCGGTTTGGTAGAGCAGGAGTTCCGATGCGGCGTTGGTGTTGTCTGCGGGTGTCATGTGTTGTTGCTCCTTTTGTTTTGGTCGGTTTATGCGCCCGTGTGTTATTTGATGCCCAAGCCGCTCAAATGTTGTTGGAGGCGTTGGCGAACTTTGGCGAGTTCGTCCTCAAGTGTGAGAATTTCCGCGTGCAGTTTGGGAATGTCTACAGGTTCCTGCGCGGTAAACGTGTCAATATAGCGCGGAATGTTGAGATTGAAATCGTTGTCGCGGATTTCGTCAATCGGAACTTTGCGGCTGAACCGTTCCACTTCTTCGCGATCATGGTAGATTTTGGCGATATGATCCGTGTCGGGAAGGCGCAGGGCGTTCTGATTTTTGCCGGGCTGAAAGAGTTTGCCAGCGTCTATGAACAGAACGTCGTCGCGGGACTCGTTTGCGCCGCCTGTTTCGCGGGAACGGTCAAACAGCAGGATTGCCGCCGGAATGCCTGTGCCATAGAAGAGATTTTCCGGCAGTCCAATCACAGCATCGAGCAGGTTTTCTTCAATCAGGCTTTTGCGAATGACGCCCTCGGAACCGCCGCGAAACAGGACGCCGTGCGGCACAATGACGCCGACGCGCCCCTCTTTTGGCAGGGCAGTTTCAACCATGTGCAGGATAAACGCATAGTCGCCTTTGCTTTTGGGTGGAATGCCGCGCCCGAATCGCTTGTGCGTGTCGGCACTGACCTTGTCCGCGCCCCATTTGTCGAGCGAGAACGGGGGATTGGCAACGACGATATGGAACCTGCGGAGTTGGTCGTCTTCTTTGAGTTAGGGTCGAGCAGCGAGTCGCCCCATTCAATGATCGCCGAGTCCTCATCATGCAGCACCATGTTCATGCGGCACAACGCCCACGTACTGCCGTTGGCTTCCTGCCCGTAAAGGCTGTAGTCGTGATGCCCCTCTTTGCTGAGATGTTCGGCGACGCGAATCAGCAACGAACCGGAGCCGCACGCAGGATCGCAGATGCGATTTCCCTTTTTTGCGTCAAGCAGTTTGCCGAGCAGAATGGAAACTTCCGGCGGTGTATAAAATTCGCCGCCTTTTTTGCCCGCGCCGCTGGCGAACTTTCCGATGAGGAACATATAGGCGTCACCAATAACGTCATGTTCGACGCGGGATTCGCGCAAGTCCAGAACCGACAAATCCTCAAGGAGTGATTTTAGGCGGCGGTTGCGGTCTTTGGCTTCGCCGAGGTTGTCTGAGTTGAAACTGATCTTGCGAAACACGCCAAGCAGTTTGCTGCGGTTTGCCTCTTCGATCTGGTCGAGTGCCTGATCGATGAGTTCGCCAAGGTTTTCGGCGTTGCGGTTTTGGTGAAGATGCTCATAATCGGCGTCGGGCGGCAGCTGGAAGCGTTCGCGCTGCATCTGTCGGCGGATCATCTCTTCGTTGTCGCCGTAGCGTTCGCGGAGCGCGTCCAATCGTTCGCGCCATACGTCCGAAACGTACTTGACGAACAGCATTGTGAGGATATAGTTCTTGTAATCAGAGGAATCGATCATGCCTCGGAAGGTGTCGCACGCCTTCCAAACGACTTTCTCTATCTCATCTTTTGTAATGGGTGTAGTTTCTGCCATCAGCGCATTTCCTTCTTCAAAATATCGTTAAGCGTGGCTTGCAGCCACTGTTCTTTTTTTGCCAGCAGTTCCAAAGTAATGCGGGCTTCGTCTTTCATCAGCGCGTCGGCTTCGACAATGCGCTTCTGTATCTCAAGGGGCGGAACGATGACTTCCAGTTCATTTAGCGTTTGTATGCTCACCGAGGCGGTATACGAGCCGTGCGCGTTTGCCGCGAAATACTTCTGCGTCTCCTCGCGGTTGAGAAACCACGTAAGATAGTCCGTTGAGACGCGGCGGCTATGCCATTCGATGACGAACAACGGAGCCACAGCGACAACGCCGCGCAGGGGCGGTGCATCTGCGGCAGAGAATGCGAGGCGGCTATAGGTCGGCACAGACAGCAATTTTTCGACTCGTCGCAAGAAATCCGGCGGTACGACGGCAACGGTATAGGACGTGCCGCGACTGCGGAACAGAATATCGCCGTCAGTAATAAAATCGCGTACATCGGCTTGCGGCAAGTTCATGCGCGGCAACTGCTCATAGGTGATTTTGCCTTCTGAGACGTTGCCCATCTGTACTGCTGCGACCTCGCCTTGCTCATTATGCTTGACCGCGCCGCGTGGCTGGAAGCCGACCCGCGCCCTTGCAAGTCGTGAGAATCGTTCTTTCATAAAATGTTCCCTTGCGTTGCATTGTTCTTATGAAGTATACTACAGAAATCAGGCATTCTGCGGTACTTCTGAGAAATTATTTTTTGATAAAGTGGGAATTATTCAATTTCAGGCTTGACAGTATCCGTGATTCGTGCAAGAATCAGTATATCGAAGGCAGCGGGCATTTATCCGAGATTCCAAGATTCGCCGCAAAAGGAGGTTTCTATGGTGACATAGAAAGCAAAAGGGCTTTGATGAGGAGTGGTGGAACACCCCAAACCTAAGCCCCTAAAGTCGAAAACCACTTACCCTATTATTCGCTGAGATCAACCAACGCGCAAGGGATTTGTAGACCGGTTTCCACTCTTATTGTATCACTCAACGTGATGAATGTCAAGCGGAAACCGGTTCTGCCCTCCCATGCCCACATCTGCCCAATGGAGGGGCAAAACCATAAATTACACTAAGTTTCCGAACCTGACGCCGAGCAAAGTCTCCGCGCTTCATTGCCACAAACAATTCAACGAAGTCCATATCCTCAAGACCGTCGAACCCGAAGGCTTTGCGCGTCCTCTGGCTTACGGTTCCGCCGTTCATGAAACGCTCAAGGACGTTTTCAATCCCGAATATAGCGCGTCGCCCATGCCTCGTAATGTGAAGGGAGCGGCTATCAAAGCGATTACGCGGCAGGGTTATCCCAATACTGCCGAACGTGACGAAGACACCGCAAAGTGTATTGCGACTGTCGAGGCGTATGTTGCTCAGTCTGCACCGGAGGAAGTGACTCTTGGCGTCGAAATGTTTGAGAACGCCAAAGTTGGGCAGAACGGGATAACCGTCACGCTCGGCGCGAAATTTGACCGTTTGTTGTTCTCGCAAACCACGCCCGACACGCTCGTTATCCGCGATTACAAAACGGGCAAGCCAACGGAAACAGACCTCGAAGGCGCAGCAATCATGCTCGCAATTGCCGCATTGCGCTACAAGAAGCAAGACAGTCCTCGTCGCTTCGAGCATTTCGCTGTTGAGTATGATTTTCTCTCTGAAAAAGGGCTTGTCGAACGGCGAACTGTCACGTTTGCAGAGGCGAAAATGGTATGGGCAGATTTGAAGTCTCGTGCCTTGTGCGTCTATCATGCGACTGAGTTCCCTGCTGAACCGGGAGAACATTGCGCTTTCTGTCCAATTCGCAAACAATGCCGTCCCGAACTGTTCGCCGAAATGGACGAAGTGGACGCATTGTTTTCCTAATGGCGATTTATCTTTTCTTGCGTCTGTGTGCCAACTCGGACAGGCGCAAGAAGACTGCCCTCAAGTCCCCATAATGTTCTGCCGACAATGGCACTGCTTCTCGCAAAGGGTGAGGAGCGCAGACGGCAAACGGTTCGTCTGCTCACCTCATGGAAGGAGATTTTGCCCAATGGCAAAGATGCAGTTG
>Ga0163144_10025797_pt1 | contig 11457 bp, 9 predicted proteins | sample OliLak19BULKMAT1_FD_123175 | JGI IMG/M metagenome (GOLD analysis project Ga0163144, IMG submission 123175) | Freshwater microbial mat bacterial communities from Lake Vanda, McMurdo Dry Valleys, Antarctica - Oligotrophic Lake LV.19.BULKMAT1 | ecosystem: Environmental > Aquatic > Freshwater > Lake... | reverse complement strand
TTGGATTCGACCAGGATCGCGTGCCCCTCCTCGGGGTGCTTCCGGATCAGGGCGAATTCCTCCTCGGTGAGTTTGCCCGGCTTGTTGAGCACACTATCGGGCACCTTCATCTTCCCCACGTCGTGCATGAGACCGCCGATGCCAGCCTGGCGAACGACTTCTGCATCCAGTCCGAGATGCCGGGCGAACGTCACCATCAACGTTCCGACGGCGACGCAGTGGAGAAACGTATAGTCGTCGGCATCTTTCAGGCGCAGCAGCGACAGCAATGCCCCACCGTTGCGTGACACCGAATCGGTGATATCGGCCACGATCGCTTCGACGTCCTCGGTCTGAACCACCTTGCCAAGCCGCACATCGTGCATGACGTTGCGCACGACCTGCTCCGCCTGAGCGTGGATGCGCTGTGCACGAACCATTTCGTCCGCGAGGGAATGCTTCGCCGGCGCGGGTTCCGGAGTTGCGGCAGCAGCCATCATGCGCTGCTCGACCTCCGCCTTGACTTCAGCCTCGGTCGGCGCGTCGGCGACGTCGAGTCCACGCGAAGTATCGATGTAGATCTCCCGGACACCGGTCGCGAGGATCTTGTCGATATCCGCCGTCTCCTTCAGGAGAAAGCGCTTGCGCGCAAACGGGTGAGTCAGCCAGTCGCAGTTGAGATCGTGGATGTACATTCCGATCTTGATCTGCCCGACCGCAATCTGCTTGATCATGCTGGGATTTCCTGGGTGGACTTCGCGCGGCGCGGAGCGATACCGGCAGCTCGACACCACCGTTTACGGGTCATCACATCCCCATCTTGAGCGCTTGGGCCGCGCGTCGCGATGCGTATAATCCCCAGCCTCCATGGACTCCCTGCTCCTCGTCAAGGCGCTGGTCCTCGGCGTGGTGGAAGGACTCACGGAGTTCCTCCCGATCTCGAGCACCGGGCATCTCATCATCGTCGGCGCACTGCTCGACTTCAACGACGAGAAAGGCAAGCTGTTCGAGATCGTGATCCAGCTGGGTGCGATTCTGGCAGTGTGCTGGGAATACCGGATGCGACTCACGACGGTGGTGGTCACGCTGGGTTCATCGGCCGATTCGCGAAGGTTCGCGCTCAATCTGGCAATCGCGTTTCTTCCGGCCGCGTTGCTCGGACTTGCCTTCGGTTCCGCGATCAAGCGCCACCTGTTTCACCCGGTCCCGGTGGCGATCGCCTTCATCCTCGGAGGCCTGTTGATCCTCTGGGTGGAACGACGCCGGCACGTGGTGCGTGTGGCGGCGGTCGATTCGATACGGCCGCTCGATGCGCTGAAGGTCGGCCTGGCCCAGGCCCTCGCGCTCATCCCCGGCACGTCGCGTTCCGGCGCCACGATCATCGGCGGAATGTTCTTCGGGTTGTCACGCCGCGCCGCGACGGAGTTCTCGTTCTTCCTTGCGATTCCAACGCTCACGGCCGCCGCGCTGTACGACCTCTACAAGCACCGCGGACTGCTCGCGACCGATGATCTCGCATTGTTCGCTGTCGGCTCCATCGCAGCGTTCGTGTCGGCGCTGCTCACCATACGCGCGCTGATCCGATACGTGGCGCAGCACGACTTCACGGCCTTCGCGTGGTACCGGATCGCGTTCGGGCTGCTGGTGCTGGCTACCAGCTACTTCGGCTGGGTCGACTGGGCTCACTCGTAGCACCCGGTAGTCGGGGCTTCCGCGTGGCGGTGTCAGGATTGGAGCCACGGCAAGCCTGCCTTGCGCCAACCGCCGACCGAACTGCGATGGCTCATGGGATCCTTGTCGCCTTCGAAGCCTTCCATGACGTTGTAGGCCTCGGTGTAGCCGGCCTGCTTGGCGGCGACCGCCGCCGCATGCGAACGGGCGCCGCTGCGGCAGATGAACATCACGAGGGCTTCCGGATCCACCTGCGCTTTCAGGTCGGCCGAAAACACCGGGTTCGGCGCCCCCTCGGGCCAGCTCTGCCATTCGATATCAACGCTGCCCGGAACCCGGCCGACCCAGGTCAGTTCGGCTCGTGTGCGAACGTCCACGAGCTTTGCGCCCGGCGCCAGGGAAAGCAGCTCATGGGCCTCCGACGGGGTCACCGCGCCGTCGTAGGGCAGACCTTGCTGCCGCGCTCTTTGCTGCGCGTGTTCGAGTATTTCAGACAATCGTCCCATCGTTTTCCCCTTCCGTGATCAGAGCCCTGCGCCGGATCGTTCGCGCGTGGCTCGGTTTCGCGAGGTCAAAAAGCGCGCACAGCCGCAACAGGGCATATGCCTCGCCTACTTTGGTGCGTCGAGGTCAAAAAATGCACTAATCCGGTGCGGCCAGTACCCGACCGGAAGCGCTAACGAATTGTGGCACAATGCTTTTTCATCCAGAAGCCGTGGCATGGATTCTGCGAAACAGCAGCCCCGACGTTACCTTCTTCGAAGCAAAACCTTCGTTTCCTAAGCAATTTTCCCAGTCTCGAGGAGAACCTGCAGATGTCCCCAGCCGAAGTCCTTAAATTGATCAAGGACAACGAAGTGAAGTTCGTTGATCTGCGTTTCACGGACACCCGTGGCAAGGAACAACACGTGACCGTGCCGGCCAGGCAGTTCGACAACTCGAAGTTCGACGATGGCCACGCTTTCGACGGCTCGTCCATCGCAGGCTGGAAGGGCATCCAGGCTTCCGACATGCTGCTGATGCCTGACTCGGTCAGCGCCCGGATGGACCCATTCACGGACGAGCCAACGCTCAACATCAGTTGCGACGTGGTGGAGCCCTCCGACGGCAAGGGCTACGACCGGGATCCCCGCTCCATCGCCAAGCGTGCAGAAGCGTACCTGAAGTCAACGGGCATCGGCGACGTGTGCTACTTCGGACCGGAACCGGAGTTCTTCGTGTTCGATTCCGTCACATGGCATGTGGACATGTCGGGTTCGGCGGTGAACATCGTCTCCGAGGAAGCACCCTGGTCCTCCGGCCTCGAACTGGAAGGCGGCAACATGGGTCACCGTCCTCCGGTCAAGGGCGGGTATTTCCCCGTTCCCCCGGTGGATTCGCTGCAGGACATCCGCTCGGCGATGTGCCTGGCACTCGAAGAACAAGGCGTCGAGGTGGAAGTGCATCACCATGAGGTCGCGGCACCCGGTCAGTGCGAGATCGGAACCAAGTTCGCCCCGCTGGTGCAGCGCGCGGACTGGCTGCAGATCCTCAAGTACACCGTGCACAACGTTGCGCACTCGTTCGGCAAGACCGCGACGTTCATGCCCAAGCCGATCGTGGGCGACAACGGCTCCGGAATGCACGTTCACCAGTCGGTCTGGAAGGGCGGCGAGAATCTGTTCGCGGGCAACGGCTACGCCGGGTTGTCCGAAACGGCGCTGTACTACATCGGCGGCATCATCAAGCACGCCAGGGCGCTGAATGCGATCACGAATCCGGGTACGAATTCCTACAAGCGCCTGGTCCCCGGTTTCGAAGCCCCGATCAACCTCGCCTATTCCGCGAAGAACCGGTCGGCGTCGATCCGCATCCCGCACGTCTCGAGCCCCAAGGGCCGCCGCATCGAAGTGCGCTTCCCCGATCCCACGGCGAATCCCTATCTCGCGTTCGCCGCGATGATGATGGCCGGCCTGGATGGCATTCAGAACAAGATCCATCCCGGTGACCCGATCGACAAGAACCTGTACGACTTGCCGCCGGAAGAGGCGAAGAAGGTGCCGAACGTGTGTTCGTCCCTCGACATGGCGCTGGAACACCTGGACAAGGGCCGCGACTTCCTCACGCGCGGGGGTGTGTTCTCGAGCGACATGATCGACGCCTACATCGAACTCAAGATGGAGGAAGTCACGACCTTCCGCATGACCACGCATCCGGTCGAGTTCGCGATGTACTACAGCCTCTGATCCGGAACTTCAGGAACCTGACGAAGGGCGGGGGATTCCCGCCCTTTTTTTTCCGGTCCGGCGTGAAATTGCGAGCCCCGTACAGGTGCCTTAGACTTCGACCGCTCCGCGTGCCGACGTGCGGAGCGATGCGCCACACTCCGGTACATGAAGACACTCTTCGCCGTCTGCTTCGCGCTCGTCGTCTCGGGTTCAGTACAGGCTGCGCGCCAGATCTGCAAGTACGTGGACGGCGAGGGCCGGGTGACGTTCGCCGATTCGCCGCAGAAGAATGCGCGCAAGCTCCTGTGTTTCGACCCGGTCCCCGTTCCCGCCCCCAGGCCGCTACCGAAAGCCGCCGCTGCAAGACCGGGCCTGGACGAATCGAACTTCCCGCGCGTGGACGGCACCACCCAGCGCCGGCGCGACACGGATCGGCGGCGCATCCTCGAGCAGGAACTCGCGGACGAACAGAAGCTGCTCGAACAGGCCCGCAAGGCGATGGGTATCGACGAGGCCGGGCGCTCCGGCAATCCGGGCAACGACGAACGCATACTCGAACGCATTCAACCGTTGCGCGAAGCGATCGGGACGCACGAAAAGAACCTCGAAGCGATCCGCCGCGAGCTCTCGAACGTGAAATAGATTGCGCTCGATCAGAACGGGCGCCGAAGCGCTCGGACATCTCGTCGCGACAGGACCGCGTGGCTCATTTTTTGCTGCAACACTGCAGCGTCGGCAGTGAGTCCGCATGAATCCGGACGCGCTGCGCGGTCTTGATGTTCTGGCCACCGCCGTGATGCTGCTCGATCGCCGGCATGTGATCGAGCACTTGAATCCCGCCGGAGAGAATCTGTTTCAGGTCAGCAGGAACATCATGGTCGGTCAAGGGCTCGAATCCGCATTTGCGCACAGCACACAACTCGAAGCAGCGATCGGCTTCGCCGACCGCGACAACTGCAGTTACACGCAGCACGATCTTTCGCTTGTCGCCACGGCCGTGGTTGGCGGACAGCGCATACCGCTCTCGTGCACAGTGACGCCGTTCGAGCTCGACGACTCGACCGGGTTCATGCTCGAGTTCACACCGCTGCAACAGCAGTTGCGCATCGCCCGCGAGGAACGACTGCTCGACCAGAGCCAGGCCAACCGCGAGCTGATCCGCAATCTCGCACACGAGATCAAGAATCCGCTCGGTGCGCTGCGCGGCGCGGCGCAACTGCTCGACCGGGAACTCGAACGTCCCGAGCTGCACGAATACACGCAGGTAATCATGATGGAAGCCGATCGCCTGCAGTCCCTCATGGATCGCCTGCTTACACCGCACCGCCTGCCGCAACCGACTGCGCTCAACGTCCACGAAGTCACCGAACGGGTTCGCAGCCTGCTCCTGGCCGAGTTTCCGGACATCCGGATACGACGGGACTACGACACCAGCCTGCCGCCGCTCACGGCCGATCGCGAGCATTTGATCCAGGCGGTGCTCAACATCGGGCGCAATGCGGCCCAGGCGATGAGCGGCGCCGGCACCATTACTTTCCGGTCACGCGTCGCGCGACGCGTCACGCTGGCGAAGAAACTCTATCGCCTCGCCGTGGTCCTGGAAGTGAACGACGACGGGCCCGGCGTCCCCGACGACATCCGCGACCGCGTCTTCTTCCCGCTGGTGTCGGGCCGCGATGGCGGCACCGGCCTGGGACTCACGCTGGCTCAGAATTTCGTGAACCAGCATCACGGCATCATCGAACTCGATAGCCAGCCGGGACACACGTCCTTCACCTTGTTGCTTCCGCTGCGCGAAACCGTGATCGCATCCAGCGGACCCGTTCCACAAAGACACTGAGAAGACAAACACCATGAAGCCCGTCTGGATCATCGACGACGACCGTTCCATCCGCTGGGTGTTCGAGAAAGCGCTCACGCGCGAGAACATCGCCTTCAAGACCTTCTCGTCCGCCCAGGACGCTCTCGCCGCGCTCGGCGCCACTCCGCCTCAGGTCGTCGTGAGCGACATCCGGATGCCGGGCAGTTCGGGGCTCGAACTGCTGCAGCAGATCAAGGCACGCTTTCCGAATCTGCCGGTGATCATCATGACCGCCTACTCGGATCTCGAGAGCGCGGTGGCAGCCTTCCAGGGCGGGGCTTTCGAGTACCTGCCCAAGCCGTTCGACGTGGATCAGGCGGTCGACCTGATCCGCAGGGCGATGGAAGAAAGTCTGCGCCAGAGCGATGTCCCGGAAGCCGTCGAGGAATCCCCGGAAATCCTCGGCCAGGCACCGTCGATGCAGGAAGTGTTTCGCGCCATCGGTCGATTGACGCAGTCGCAGGCCACCGTTCTCATCAACGGCGAGTCCGGCACCGGCAAGGAACTCGTGGCTCGCGCGTTGCATCGCCACAGTCCGCGCGCGGCCAAGCCGTTCATCGCGATCAACACCGCCGCCATCCCGAAGGATCTGCTCGAGTCGGAACTGTTCGGCCATGAACGTGGCGCGTTCACCGGTGCCCAAGCCATGCGCCGCGGACGCTTCGAACAGGCCGAGGGCGGCACGTTGTTCCTGGACGAGATCGGCGACATGCCTGCGGACCTGCAGACCCGGCTGCTGCGCGTGCTCTCCGACGGCCAGTTCTATCGCGTCGGCGGGCACCAGCCGATCAAGGCCAATGTGCGCATCATCGCCGCCACGCACCAGGACCTCGAAGCGCGCGTGAAACTGAACCTGTTCCGCGAGGATCTGTTCCACCGGCTCAACGTGATCCGGTTGCGCCTGCCCGCGCTTCGCGAACGTCGCGAGGATGTGCCGTTGCTGGCCAAGCACTTCCTCGTGAAAAGCGCGCGCGAGCTGAGCGTCGAGACCAAACGCATGTCCGAAGCCGCGCTCAAGTACCTCGGCTTACTCGACTGGCCCGGCAACGTCCGTCAGCTCGAGAATCTGTGTCACTGGGTCACAGTGATGGCGCCGGGCATGAACGTCGATGTGCCCGACCTGCCACCGGAGATCCGCGAGGGCGATGCACGCATGCCATCGGAGAGCTGGATCGCCGCGCTCGAACGCGAGGCCGAAAGCGCGCTCAATCGCGGCGAGACGCACATCATGGACGGGATGACGCGCCAATTCGAGAAAGCTCTCATCCTGAAGGCGCTCGCGCACACCGGCGGCCGTCGGATCGAGGCGGCGAACCTGCTGGGCCTCGGTCGCAACACGCTCACGCGCAAGATCCAGGAACTGGGTCTGGAGGACAAGGACCGCTCGGAGCGCCAGGAAGCGGCTGAATCCTGACCCGGCCTGGGGCGGGTTCCCGCTCGGCAGCCCTGGACCCGAGCCGAAGGCCCAGGCTTGGCTCGAGGCTCCCCAACGCAACTCGGCCGTGCGCGACAAGATCGGCCCAGAAATAGATCACCCGCGGGTACCGAGCGGTTCAGGCTGCGCCGCAGAGCGTTGCTGGTTCCACTTGACCAGCGCAGCGCAAATGCTCTATCCGATTTCGACCACCACCGGCGCGTGATCGGATGGCCGTTCGAGCTTGCGCGGGTCGACGTCGATGCGCGAGAGCGTGCATCGCGACGCGAGGGGCTCGCTCAGCAGGATGTGATCGATGCGAAGACCCATGCGCCGCTTGAATGCGTTCATGCGGTAGTCCCACCAGCTGAAGCTGCCGTCGGGCTGGTCGAACAATCGGAAGCTGTCCTTCAGTCCGAGCGACTGCAAGGCACGGAAAGCTTCACGTTCCGGCTCGCTGCAGAGCACCTGCCCAGCCCACGCCGCGGGGTCGTGCACATCGCGATCCTCGGGGGCGATGTTGTAGTCGCCGAGCAAAGCGAGGTCCGGGTAGCGCTTCAGTTCCCCTGAGAGCCATGCCGTCAGCGCGCGCAGCCACTCCAGCTTGTAGCGGTACTTGTCGGAATCGACGCTCTGCCCGTTGGGCACGTAGACGCACACCACACGCACGCCGTCCACGCAGGCCGCGAGCACCCGCTTCTGGTCATCCGCAAAACCCGGGATGCCGGCGCCGATGTCCGACGCCGGCATCCTGGACAGGATCGCGACACCGTTGTACGTCTTCTGTCCGGAGTAGATGCAGCGCCAACCCGCGGCTTCGATCTGGGCAGCCGGAAACTTCTGGTCCTCGAGCTTGGTTTCCTGCAGGCAGACCACGTCGGGCTGTTCGCGGCCGATCCAGTCGATCAGGTGGGGCAGCCTGACGTTGAGCGAATTGACATTCCACGCCGCGAGCTTCACGCGCGGCATCCGACTGGCGATGTCACTGCGAAGCGGCAGGTGCTGCGGGGGGCGGGGCCGGCACCGCGGGGGCGGGCGGCAGTTCGGATGGCGCAGGCGTCGCGGCGAGCGGCGCCAACTTCTTCGACTCTTCTTTCTTGCGCACCGGCATCCGCACGGCCGCGGTCTTCGGATAGCCGGCGGCGTCGAGCACGTTGTTCCACTGACCGGGTTCCCATCCCTTCACCGTGCTGCGGCCGACCTGCAGCACCGGCACCTCCACGGGGCCGCCCGTCAGCTTCCTGAGATCCACCTGGACGACGGGATCGCGCGCGTTCCTGTCCGCATACGGGACGCCGCGGCGTTCCAGCAACTCACGCGCAGCGTCACACGGTTCACCGCAATCGGCGCTGAACAGGTTGACGGGGAACGCCTCGGCCGCGCGCTTCACTTCGTAGGGGAGCTGGACGTCTCCTGCGCGCGTGTCGACGCGCTTCTTCTCGATGTCCCTGGCATCCTTCGGTGGCTGCTTGTCGGTGTAGTGCACGGTGCCGTCGGCATCGACCCATCGATAGAGCTGGGCAGCCTGGGCCTGGAACAAGAACGTCATCACGATAACTGCAGGAACGAGTGATCTCATGATTGCCTCCGTTGCCACCGCTGCGGTCGAGCTGCGCTCGACCGCGCGACTCAAGCAGACACCATGCCGTTGTGCCGTAACAAGGCATCGATCCGAGGTTCGCGCCCTCGGAACGCCCGGAACGACTCCAGCGCCGGACGGCTGCCGCCGACACCGAGGATCTCCTCCAGGAACCGCCGGCCTATGGCCGGGTCGAGCACGCCATGCTCCTCGAACAGGCTGTAGGCATCCGCAGACAATACCTCGGCCCACTTGTAGCTGTAGTAGCCCGCGGCGTATCCGCCCGCGAAGATGTGCGAGAAGCTGTTTGAAAACCGGTTGTAGTCGGGCGGAATCAGCACCGCTACCTCACGCCGGACTTCGTCGAGGATCTGCCTCGGACCGATCGGGCCGGTCGGATCGATCTCGTGATGGATCCGCATGTCGAACATCGCAAACTCGATCTGCCGCAGCGTCTGCAGCCCGCTCTGGAAGTTCTTCGCCGCCAACATCTTCTCGAACAGCGCGCGCGGCAAGGATGCGCCCGATTCGATGTGCCGGGTCATGTTGGCGAGCACGTCCCATTCCCAGCAGAAGTTCTCCATGAACTGGCTGGGCAGTTCGACCGCATCCCATTCCACACCGTTGATGCCCGAAACCGCAAGATCTTCCACCTGGGTCAGAAGATGATGCAGTCCATGCCCGAACTCGTGGAACAGCGTGATGACTTCGTCGTGCGTGAACAGCGCCGGGCGACCGGCCGTCGGGGCAGAAAAATTGCAATTGAGATAGGCAACCGGTTGCTGGATCCCTGCACTGACGCGGCGCCGCGCCATCGCCTCATCCATCCACGCACCGCCGCGCTTGGACGGGCGCGCATACAGATCCATGTAGAACCGGCCGACCATCCGTCCGGCAGTGTCGGTGATGCGAAAGAAGCGCACGTCCGGATGCCAGACGGGCGCTTCGTCGCGGGCGATCGTGAGTCCATAGAGCGTCTCCACGACCCGGAACATCCCGGTGATCACGCGATCCTCGGGAAAATACTGCTTTACCTCCTGTTCGGAGAAGGCGTAGCGCGCGACGCGCAATTTCTCCGATGCCCACGGGATGTCCCAGGCCGCCAGCTCCGCGAGTCCGAGATTGTCCCGCGCGAAAGCGCGCAGATCATCGAGATCGCGCCGTCCGAAGGATTTCGCGCGCGCAGCCAGATCGCGCAGGAAGGTGAGCACCTGAGCGGGCGATTCCGCCATCTTGGGCTCGAGGGATACCTCGGCAAAGCTGCCGAAGCCCAGCAGCTGGGCCTGTTCCCGGCGCAAAGCAAGTATTTCGCTGATCAGCGCAGTGTTGTCGAGCTTCGCATCGCCGAGTTCCGAAGCGCGCGTGACATAAGCCCGGTACACGGTCTCGCGCAACGGACGGTGCTCCGCGTACTGCAGCAGCGGCAGGTACGACGGCATGTGCAGCGTAAATTTCCAGCCATCCTTGCCGTCGGCCCTGGCGGCGTCGGCGGCGGCGCCCAGTACGTCGGCCGGAATGCCCTTGACGTGGTCGGCATCCGTCTCGAAATGGGAGAACGCATTGGTCGCGTCCAGGACGTTGTCGCTGAAGCGCGAGGACAACTCGGAGAGCCGCTCCGCCACCGACTTGTAGCGGGTCTTGTTCTCGTCGGACAGTTCGGCTCCGCCCAGGCGGAAATCGCGCAGGCGATTCTCGACGACGCGGCGACGCGCGGGCACCAGTTCGATGAACTCGGGCGAAGCATGGATCGCCTGGTATTTCCGGAACAGTCCCTGGTGCTGCGAGAGCTCGGTTCCGTACTGCGACAGCTTGGGCAGGTTCGCGTTGTAGACTTCGCGCAACTCCGGCGCATTCATCACGGCATTCATGTGCGCCACCTGGCCCCAGGCGCGATACAGTCGCTCGTTCGCGTCCTCGAGCGGCTGGACGAAATCGTCCCAGGAAGCATTCACGCAATCATCCGCGAGCCTCTCGATCAGCGCGCGATTCTCGGCGAGCAATTGGTCAACGGCGAGGCCCACATGCTCGGCCTTGAATTCGGCAAAGCGCGGGAGCCCGGAAAAATCCAGCAGCGGGTTCATGATTTCGTGTCCGGGGCTATCGGGGCTTGGTATACCACGCGGCCGCCCACCAATGTGGCGCACACGCGGCCTTGCATCTCGTAGCCCGTGAATGGTGTGTTCTTTCCCTGACTTTTCAATGCCGAAGGCTCGACCCGCCACCAGGCATCAGGGTCGAAGATGCACAAATCGGCCGCCGCGCCGGCTGCGAGAGAGGGCTCGGGCAGGCGCAGCACGCGCGCCGGTCCTGCAGTGACCCGCTCCAGGCTACGCACAAGCGGCAGCTTTGCTTCAACGCCCCATTTGAGCGTCAACGGCAGCAGTAGTTCGAGCCCCGTCGCCCCGGGCTCGGCTTCACCGAATGGTAGTTGCTTGCCGTCTTCGTCGACCGGACTGTGGTCGGAACATATGGCGTCGATCGATCCGTCGGCCAGTCCGCGCACGATGGCTTCCCGATCGCGCAGGCTCCGCAACGGCGGTGACAGGCGGCAGTGTGCGTCGAAGTAGCCGATGTCCATCTCGGACAGATGAATGTGATGGGCGGACACGTCGCAAGTCACGGGGAGACCGTCGGCGCGTGCCTTGCGAACCATCTCGACGCCTTCCGCGGTGGACAGGCGGCACAGGTGCACGCGCGCGCCGGTTTCGCGCACGAGCAGGAGAATGGCGGCGATGGAGATGGTCTC
>Ga0163144_10025796_pt1 | contig 11457 bp, 8 predicted proteins | sample OliLak19BULKMAT1_FD_123175 | JGI IMG/M metagenome (GOLD analysis project Ga0163144, IMG submission 123175) | Freshwater microbial mat bacterial communities from Lake Vanda, McMurdo Dry Valleys, Antarctica - Oligotrophic Lake LV.19.BULKMAT1 | ecosystem: Environmental > Aquatic > Freshwater > Lake... | reverse complement strand
CCCTGGACGTCGACGAGCCAAGAGCCCTCGGCCCGTTCGATCACCATCGGCTCATACTCGCTCATTTGGGTGAACGAGTGCCAGAAGTGGCGGAGGTCCCAGTCTGTTAATTCTGCCGCGGTCGCCATCCTTGCTCCGAATCGCTTTGCCCGCGAATCACGCGAATGGGCGCGAATAAATGACTAGACAGGATCACGAGATCGCCAAGGATCGACAGGATTGGGAAACAACGAATTTCATCTTGTCGATCCCTTTCATCCTGTGATCCTGTCTAGTCTTCTCTTCCGTTACTCTTATTCGCGCCCATTCGCGTGATTCGCGGGCTGTTTTCTGTGAATCACCAGCGAACCTGCACCGGCGTGCCAACCTTAACGCCGAGCATCATCTTCGCGCTGTCGTCGACGATCGCCAGTTCCAGGCAGTCGTTCGAGCCAATGAGGGCAATCAGCGTCATCGGCGGCTGATCGGCGTAGGCGTTGAAAATACACCGGGTCTCGTGCTCGTCGCAGAAGACGCCGACCGTTTCGTCGGTAGGGACGCCGGCGAGCATTTCGCGCGTGACGTCGGTGACCAGATTGCCGAACGAGTCGATCGCCGTTACTTGGCCGTCGATGCGATTTGCCACCTTCACTGCTCCCGGCCAATCGAGCGAGACGAACTGCGCGTGGACTGGCCCCAGGCCGTCGGGCCCTATCCAGGAACCAACGCCAAGACTCAGACGCGCTGCCGCCGGCGCTATGATGTCGCGACCGTGGAACGTCGGCGCCATTGGCTGCCGGAACCACCGCTCCTCGGTGATAGCACGTATCTTAGACGCCCCGAGCCGACTCGCCAACCGCGTGTGATGGCTGTTGCCTGGCCCGCTGAAACGGCGACGGCTGATCTGGGGGTGAATGCTCGATCGCGCCGCGCCGACGACTAAGTCGACAATCGAAACATGCAGCGAGGCGCTCGGATATGGGGGAGCGATTTTGGCGAGGAGAACCGCTTCTGGGGCGGGCGTTATGTGGCGCGAAATAGTCGCTTCGTGATTTTCGCCAAGCTTCTACGGCGCAATTGAGGGCGATTTGCATCTCAAGCTAGATTGTCACGGCGATCCCGTTGCCGCTCGGCGTCGCCAGCCCAACGCCAGCAGGCCTGTAGCGAGCAGCGACGTCGATGGTTCCGGCACGACCTGATAGCCGAGGCCGTTAAAGCTGAAGCCGTTGCCGGCGGAGTTGGCCCCATCCCAGGCGATGCCGATTGTCTTCCCCTTGGCCAACAGGAGGTCGTCGAGCGGCAGCATGCCGTCGTGCAGATCGGCGAAGTGGACGAGGCGCGTCGCGCCGCCGATGGTGAGTTGCAGCGAATCCAGCTCGTCGAATTGTTTGAGCCGCAACCCTTCGAGCAACATGTCTTCGTTAAACGACAGGACCAACTCTTCAGGCGCCACGGCGCCGCTGTCGAGCGTGAAGTCGATCAAATTCGGGTTGTTGCCGGCGAGTCCGTTGACGCCTACCAGGCTTTGCTCAAAATCGACGCCGACCGTCGCGGGAGTTTCCGTCAGGCCTTGCAGCGTCCGCGTCTGCCACGTCGCTTCTATCGGCACGCCGATGTCGGGGTCGGTGGGAAGATGCACCAATGACGCGCTGAACAGATTGCGATAGTCGGCCACCACGGAGATCGGATCGTAACAGAGCGAACTCGTCGAAGCGACGTAGATTCCCTCGGTGCCGTCGGTGAATTCAGCGCGGAAAGCGAGGTTGTACTTAAACTTGACCGTGGTGAGCGCACGGCTGCCGATCTCCAGATTGCTGATGACGCGGCCATCGAGAATCTTCCCTTGCCGCGTGATTTCACTAATCACGCCGCACGAGTCGAAATAGATGCCGTAGCCGCCGCCAATCGAGACGGCGGGGGCGCTATTCGGCAAGGCGGTGTTGTTGTTGACGACCGAGTTGGCGACGAAGGCATGCGCCGAGCCAAGCGTCGAGACCCCCTCGAAGTGCCGAAAGTTGAAGCCCGGAGACGACGGATTAGGGGTGGTAACGTCGGCGACCTTAGCCAACGAGCCGTGGAGGTAGCGGTAGACCCCCGCTCGCGCGGGCGTCGAAAAAATCTCGTTATACGAGAACAGGACGGCCGAGCCGGCAAGGCTCGGCCGCGCCGTCTGGACGATGCCGGTCGTGGAGACGTTGTCAAAATGGGTCGTCAAAAACCCAAAATTGTCATCGAACTTGTCGGCGGGGAATCCCGGAATCGACACATTCTTGTCGGCGACGGCCACGATAGTATCGGTCGACTTCTCCCAGCGATAAACGCCGAAACGGGCGACGTTGCCGGCGTCCGTCCATTTCGCCATGAACGTTGCGTAGTTGATGTTGTAGTCGATGTAAGAGTCGAACGTGCTGCCGTAAGGGGTGAATGATTGGAACAAGGCGCCGCCGCCGCCCGGGACGGCGTCGCTGGCATCGACGAACGTGTTCTGGATCTGCGTGATGTTGATCCCGACCTTGTTGGCGGCGTAGGCGGTGCTGCCGCTGTAGAGCGAAGGAGGGCCCCACGCCACGCCGCCCAGATTCGTCGGCGAGTTAGGCGCGACATAGGTGAAAATCTGGTTCTTGTAGTTTGTACCGTCGTAGGCGCTCGGCCGCGTCGCGATCTGATTGCCGGAGATCGCGGGGTCTTCGACGAAGAAGGCGATGGTTCCGATGGACGGATTGGGACCGGGGCTAACCACCCGCTTCGCGTAATTGGTCAAGGCGCCGGCGGTCGTGCCGACTTCGATTCGGTCGTACAAACCCCCGCCGCCGATCACGGGACCGAGCGTCTTGGCGCCGAAGACAACGTTGCCGCCGCTGATGGCGGGAATGCCGACGTAATCGTAGACTGCGGTCGGCGGTTCGGAGGGGGGCGTCGTCGTGAACGAGTTGACGATTCGCTGGAAGCTGAAGGCGCCGAAGGCGGGGCGGGCCGTCACGCCGACGGTGGCGAGAAGCGCGAGCGTCAAGATCAAAGGGCTAAACGAGCGGCTGTTGGCCCTCAATGGGCGCAGCGAACAAGGTGAAGTCATGAGCGGTCGCTCCGAAGAAGAGAATGAGCCGTGAAGTGAATCGCCTTCTAACGCCTCGGAATTCGCCGTGCGTTGTAGTCCGATCGGGTAGAGATTGCAACTACCTGCTCAAAGAGCCCGAAAGTGCGCGAGCAGATGCGAATATGCAACGAGCGACTGGCGCCCCCACGTTGTTGGGAGCGGACAATATCGCCCGTGATGGGAGCGTCGGGACGTTCCTCGATATTGCGGTGGCAGCCGTAGTTCCCGCACCGGCGACTATCGTGATGCTTCTGATCGCTGGAGTCGCCGCTCTCTTTATGCTGCCGCGGTTGGGAAGGCTCTAGCCACTATCAATTTGATGATAGAACCACCGTACCCGGCGGGCTTTATTTAATTGATTGCCTCCCTTCGTGAGCGTCGTGTCCAGGAGAGCGACGCAGGAGGACAATGGTGGCGCCCACCCTTGTTTAGCTAGCGGAAGCGGTCTCTTACCGAGCCGCTCTCGCCTTTTGCTAAATGTGAAGTTTTGACGAGCGTTATATGATTCTTACTCACTAGAACTACGGTGACGTTTGCGCATTAACTAGGACGATATACGAAGAACCTTTGATCTCTTGGGTTCTAGTAGGTAGCATCTATTTAACTTGACCCGATCTGGCGGAATCGGTAGAGCAAAAAATCTGCTTTTCCTTATCGCTCTCTACCCCCCCCTGGAATTCACATCTTTTGGCATAAGTTCGTCTTGACTGCGCTGGGGTACTCGATCCGCACAACCGCCACTCGAAGAGCCACGTCCTCGCATCCTGAAGGGATCCACAAACATGAAGCGACTTCTCGTAGCCCTTACCTTCTTGCTGGGCCTGGAGACCGCCGACCAAGCCCATGCGCAAGTCGGCACGGCGATTTTTCAAGAGAACTTTGACGGTTTGACGCTTGGTCCGAGCGTTAACATTCGTAGTGCGGTGACCCCGACAACGGAAGTGGTGGCACGATTCGATGCGCCGGGAACGATTTCCCATCAGAATGCGTTCACGCACACCCCGCCGGCGGGGTGGGTCGTTCACGAGGACTTCGATAACTTTGGGAACGTCGACCTCAACAACCTCAACCACGCCCCCGACGACATCGTCGGGAACATCGGCCTCGGCAGCAAAGGCAATCCGGACAGAGGCGTCGACGAGTGGGAAGGCTGGAGCTTTGCCGATTCGGACTTCTGGTTGGTGGCCGACTTCCAACGGCGTGAGGAGTTTACCAACGGCCTCGCCGCCAATTCCATCGTCGCCGTCGCCGATAACGACGAATACGACGATTTCAACGACGGCGACGACGGGTTGTACTACAACACGGGCATGTCCACGGGAACGATCTCCGTTGCTGGCCGCTCGAACGTCTACTTTACGCTCGATTCGAGCTGGCGCGACGAAGCCTTCGACGAGGAAGGCCACAGACTCCTGGGTAATGCGCAAGTCAACAACCAAGCCGCGATTATCTACGCGCACTTCGACGGCGCCGCGCCCGTGCAGGTAACTCGATGGAGCTCAGATCCCGCGGACCCGATGTTCAGAGATGATTCGCCGAACGAGACGCTGACATTCCCCGTGACCATCCCGGGTGGCGCGCAGAACATGAAGCTCTCGTTCGCTTACATCAATGCTCAAAACGACTGGTGGTGGGCAATCGATAACTTGAAGCTGCAAGAAGGCGCCAACACGCCGTTCTGGACGGAAAACTTCGAGTCCGTCACGCTGGGCCCCAGCGTCAACGAACGCTTGAGCGAAACGGTGTTCGCGCCGCAAGCCACTCCAGAGACTACTCCCAAGCCCAATTCCTTCACCCATACGCCGCCGGCGGGCTGGAACATCAACAACGATGCGTTGACCAATGGCTTCGCCAATGATGATGTCGGGTTGTTTGAGTTTGAAGGATGGACGTTCACCAACGCCGGCCTGAATGCCCTTGCCTCTGGCAGTACGCAGCTTCAAGGCTTCACCAAGTCGACAGGGCCTTTTGCGATCGCCGATTCTGATGCCTACACGACAGGCGAACTTGGGGAAGGCTTTGGCGGTCCGACGATTATGCAGACGCCCGCGATCTCGCTGACCGGCCTGGCGGCGGGCGCGCTGAAGCTGCAGTTCGACTCGGCTTGGCGAACCTCGGGCGCCCAAACTGCCGAGATTACGGTGCAATACGGCGCTGGCGCCGAGACGACGGTCCTCAGCTGGAGCTCCGATTCGGTCGATCCCGCCTTCCACGCCACGAATCTTAACGAAACCGTCTTTGTTGATCTGGCAAACCCTGCCGGAAACTCGTCGGCAGTTGTCCGCTTTAAGTACACAGGCACCGACAACTGGTTCTGGGCGTTGGACAACATTAAGATCGGCACCGCGGCCAATGCCGATTTCGACGGCGACGGCGACGTCGACGGTAAGGACTTCCTCGCATGGCAGAAAGGCTTTGGGACGGGCACCACGCTCGCCCAAGGCGACGCCAACGGCGATAGCGTCGTCAATGCGGCGGACCTGACGATTTGGAAGGCCAAGTTTGGCCTGCCGGCCTCCGTTGCCGCCAGTGGCGCTGTTCCGGAACCGGCAGCCTGCTGTTTGGCTGTGTTCGCACTGGGTGCGGCGACTTTCGTTCGCCGGACCCGTGGCAACTGATTAGCTGATTCGGGGGAAATGGCTATTCAGTAGTTAGCTTGAAGGGGCGTCGGAAGCCGACTTAGTCTGGTTTCCGGCGCCCTTTTTTTGTTCTGTAGCAAGATCAGGCGGCGGGTCCGTTAGTCGTTGACCGCCGCGCGTCCGGTAGATGCCCCGGTCGCCAATAACGCTTGGTAGGACGCTAGTTTTGCCAGATGGTCGCAATCGGCGCGAAGTCCGACGTGTCCATCGGGACGAATAACAAGTAATGTTGCGTCGCTATACGCCTGTCGCTCAGCTGCAGGCGTCTCCAGCCACGAATAGCGGTGGGAATCGTGAGGCGCCCCCATCAGCACCGCCGTAGCTTCGACAATAAGGATTTGTTTCGCACTTTCCAGGGCGTCGGCAAGCGCTGAAACTTGAGCGTTAACGGCGGAGCCTTTGGCTAAAAGTATGGCCGTGTGGCCAGTCCGATGCGCCAACTCGTGAAGCAGGCCTGCCTCGCCAGTCGCATGGCGTATTCCAATCGTGTCCGGCAACCGGTGGCCGGGAGCCAGTACTGCGTCCGAGTCTCCAAGGACGATAGGCGAATTGCAGTAGTCAATATTCAATTCCGCCTCGGCGATCGACTCATGATGCCGCGTCTTCGGATTCGCGAAGATGGCGCGCAGCTCCTCGTCGCGAGCGCGGCGTTGCTCAGGATCGGTGATGGACTGGGCCTGCTCGAAGGCGTATCCCGAGGCCGTGATCATCTCGGCGACAGGCCGGCGCTCTGCTTCATAACTGTCGAGTATGGCGGGAGTGGCGCGCCCCTGGCAAACCAGCGCTATTTTCCACGCGAGGTTGAAAGCGTCCTGGAGCCCGCTGTTCATCCCATGCCCCTGCGACGGCGAACAGACGTGGGCGGCGTCGCCGGCGAGAAAGATGCTGCCGGCGCGATAACGCTCGGCGACCTTGGTATGACAATGAAATCGCGTCGGATGGGTGACATCCGCAAAGGCGATCCCAGGCAGATAGCGGTTGAGCGTCGACGTGGCGTCGGCAATGAGATCCGATTCTTCGGAAGTCGGCCGCAGGTAGACTCGCCACCGCTGCTGTGGCAGCGCGGTGAGAATCACCGGCGGTTCGTCAAGATAGGCGTAGTTCGCCTCGTGGGAGTGGGGCCAGCCGATAATCGTCGTATCGAAGACTGCCCTGGGATCGGGGCGGTCGTGGCCAACCAGTTCGATGCCGCTCAGCTGACGAGTGACGCTGCGGACGCCGTCGCAGCCGACGACCCACTCAGCGGCGACTTGCTCAGCGTTTCCTTCATGATCGATCGTGGCGAGCACGCCGTCGTCGCGTTGTTCGAGATTGACGAGGCGCGACGAGCGATGAATCGCGCCGCCGAGTCGCTGGAGGTATTCAGTGAGAATCGTCTCGGTCACTTCTTCCGAAATGCCGATGTTGAAGCCGTAGCGACAGCCGCAGAGGGCGAGGTCGATTTCGCCGAGGATGGTGCCGGCCGAGTGGAGGCGAGCCACTCGCTGCTTCACCCCGACGGCGAGGAGCGGCTCGACGATGCCGAGCGACTCGAAGATCTCCAGGGAACGCGGGTGGACGACTGTCGCCCGGTCCCAGTGGAGCGGTTCGGGATTGGCGTCGATGACGCGACAGGCGACGCCGCGGCGACAAAGTTCGGCGGCGAGGAGCAACCCGGTGGGGCCGGCGCCGACGACGAGGACTTGAACGTCGCTAGGCATGGCAGACCTGCTGAGGATGGGTGCGGAGCGTTACGCTCCCGCCTGCGACGCAAGTTCGATCGCCAACTCGCGAACGCGATTCGGATCGACGTTGGGGTTCTTCTTCTTCGCCTGACCGATCAGCGAGGCGGCGGCTTGGAGCTTGCCGCTTTGGATGTCGGCGACCGTTTTCGGGTTGGCGGCTAGGAGTTCTTGGACCATCGCCACGAGCGCCGACTCATCGACTCGCTCGATCTTCAACTCGGCGAGAGCGGCCGCAACGTCGCCACCCTTGGCGAGCATCAGTTGGAATGCTTCGGCGGCGCGCGTTGAGGGGATCGCTCCCTCATCGATCGCGCGAATTAGTCCCGCGAGATTCACGGCCAGCATGCCGAAGTCTGCAATCGTTTGCTCGCGTTCCTTGAGTTCGCGCTGTACCTGCCCGGTCACCCAGTTACAGGCAGACTTCGGGTTGCCCGAGACGTCGGCGACGGCCAGATAGTAGTCGACCAGCGGCCGGCCTTGGTTGACGATCACCTCGGCGTCGTAGAGTGACAGCGCGTACCCCTCGGTGAGCCGCCGACGTAAGTCGGCGGGGAGTTCGCCAAGCGACTCGCGCACGGCGTCCACTTCGGCCGCGGAGGTGATCACCGGCGCTAAGTCGGGATCAGGGAAGTAACGATAGTCGCTCGACTCTTCCTTGCTCCGCTGGCCGCGCGTGATGCCCGCGACGTCGTCCCAGCCGCGGGTTTGCTTCGGGGCTTCGCCGAGTTGGCGGCCCGTCTCTTGCCACTCGCGGTATTGCCGCGGGGCTTCGTACTCCAGCGCCCGCTCGACGGCGCGGAAGCTGTTCATGTTTTTGATTTCGACGATCGGCGTCGCGATCCGCTTGCCATCCTTCTCGAGGTGGAGGTTGACGTTGGCGTCGACCCGCAGGCTTCCCTCCTGCATGTTGCAGTCGGAAACCGCGATGTAGGTGAGCAGCAGCTTGAGCTCATCGAGAAACGCCCTCGCTTCAGCGGAGCTGCGCATGTCGGGCTGCGAGACGATTTCCAGCAGCGGCGTGCCGGTGCGGTTGAGATCGATCTCGCTGTCGGCCTTGCCGGCCGCTTCGTCGTGAACGCTCTTTCCGGCGTCCTCTTCGAGGTGGGCGCGAATGATGCCGACGCGCTTCGGCGGAAATTTATCTTTCGGGTCACTGATCTCCAGATAGCCGTCGGCTGACATCGGCAGATCGAACTGGCTGATCTGATATCCCTTCGGCAGGTCGGGATAGTAGTACTGCTTCCGATCCCACTTGGTGAACTCGGGGATGTTGCAGTTAATCGCGACCGCGGTTTTGAGCGAAAGTTCGTACGCTCGACGGTTCATCACCGGGAGCGAGCCGGGCATGCCGATGCAGACGGGGCAGGTCTGCGTATTCGGCTCGGCGCCGAACTTCGTGCTGCAGCGGCAGAAGAGCTTGCTCTGCGTCGCGAGTTGAACGTGGACCTCGAGGCCGATGACGGTGGTGTAAGGTTGGGACATGAAGATTGCCCGCGAATTACGCGAATAAGCGCTAATAAAAAAGATAAATTAAGGTCTAGAATCGGTTAGTGCTACACGCTTGTATTGGAGTTTGGGGAAATGGCCGAAGTTAACAACCAGTCCGAGCGGTTTTTTAATGGCGTTCAGATAATTTAGCAATTGAGCAGTATGTTCGTCCGCTAACGTCGAAGTCGCCTTAATTTCGAGAACGATCTGGTCCCAGCAAACAAAATCAGCCTGATAGTAGGTCTGCAGAGTTTGCCCTTTGAATTGAACGGCCAAAATAGGTTTACTGACGAAGGGAATCCCACGCTTGCGAAATTCTATCTCCAAGCATTCGTGGTAAATGGCTTCAAGAAAACCACATCCCATCTCGTTATAGACTTCAAAGCAGGCCCCAATGATTTGGTAGCTCTCCTCGGGCAGGATTAGCTCACTCATCACAACCTCAACGTCGACGATCTAAGGAGTTCAGCAGATCCAGCTCGAATTGAATTTGTTATCCCTTTTCATTCGCGTCTATTCGCGTAATTCGCGGGCTCTGCTTATGCCAGTCAGTCGCGGCTTCGAACATGCGCGCCCCGCGAAGGAGTCGTTCTTCTTCCAGCGGAGGTGCTTGCAACTGCAGTCCGATGGGGAGGCCTGCTTTCGTGATTCCGCACGGAACGCTGATCGCGGGGATGCCGGCGAGGTTTGCGCTTACGGTGTAAAGGTCGACCAGATACATCGCCAGCGGGTCGTCGACCATTTCACCGAGCTTGAACGCCGGACCCGCCGTGACGGGGCCGACGATGAGATCGACTTGCTTGAACGCTTCGTCAAAGTCGCGACGGATCAGTCGCCGTACCTTGAGGGCCTTCAGGTAATACGCATCGTAGTAGCCGGCGCTGAGGGCGTAGGCGCCGAGCATGATCCGCCGTTTCACCTCGGGGCCGAAGCCGGCTTCGCGGGTGCTGCAATACATGCGGACCAGAGGCGAGTCGACATTGTCTGCCGCGGCGGCGTTGCCCGCAGCGACGAATGCTTGCCGCTCCGCCGCGAGTTCGGCGAGCGTATTCGACTGATCGGCCCGAAAGCCGTAATGGACGCCGTCGTAACGGGCGAGGTTGCTTGACGCTTCGCTGGGGGCGATGACGTAGTAGGCCGCCACGCCGTACTTGCCGTGCGGCAGCGGGACTTCTTTCACCTCGGCGCCGAGTGACTTGTAGACTTCGATCGCCGCGCGAACTGACGCCGCCACCTCGGGATCGAGTCCGGCGCCGAAGTGCTCGGGGACGACGCCGAGTTTCAATCCCGCGAGCGGCTTGTTGATCGACTCCGTGTAGCGCGGCGTCGGTTGGTTGATCGAGGTCGAGTCACGCGGGTCGTGGCCGGCGATCGTTTCGAGCAGCAGGGCTGCGTCCTCGGTCGTCGTTCCGAACGGTCCGACCTGATCGAGGCTGCTGGCGAACGCGACGAGGCCGAAGCGGCTCACGCGGCCGTAGGTCGGCTTCATTCCCACAATGCCGCAGAGGCCGGCCGGTTGGCGGATCGAGCCGCCGGTGTCGGTCCCGATAGCCAACGGCGCCATGCGTGCCGCGACCGCCGCGGCCGAGCCGCCACTGCTGCCGCCGGGGGTGCGCGTCGCGTCCCACGGGTTCCGCGTCGGTTGGAACGCTGAGTTTTCGGTCGAGCCCCCCATCGCGAACTCGTCCATGTTGGTGCGACCGATCAGCACCGCGTCGGCTTGCTTCAGCTTGCTGACGACGGTCGAGTCGTACGGAGAACGAAACTCCGCGAGCATCCGTGACGCGCAGGAGGTGATCGTGTCGCGATCGCAGAGAACGTCCTTAACCGCGACGGGAAGTCCGGCGAGGGGGCCGAGTTTTTCGCCCGCTTGTCGCTTGCGATCGATTGTCGCCGCCTGGTCGAGAGCTCGCGCGCCGTCGACGCGGAGGAACGCGCCGATCGTCGCATCGTACTGCTCGATGCGATCGAGACACGCGCGGGTGAGCTCGACCGACGTCAACTCGCCGGTGGCGAGAGACTTCAGGAGCTCAGTCGCGGATCGATCGACAATAGACATGGGCAAGTAGCTCTCAGCTTGCAGCGATCAGCAGTCAGCCAGAACATCACGACGACGCCGTCTGGCTGACTGCTGAACGCTGACGGCTGATCGCTTTCACCCTTACTCGCCCAGCACTGCGGGGACCAAGTACCCGCGGCCGTTGTGCCGGGGGGCGTTGGCCAGGGCCGCCTCGCGGGGGAGGCTGGGCTCGACCTTGTCTGCTGCAAAGACGTTCGTCACCTCGACGGCGTGAGCCATCGGCTCGACGCCTTCGGTGTCGACTTCGCCGAGTTGGTCGACGTAGCCGACGATCTGGGTGAGCTGGTCGGTCATCGTCTCCAACTCGGTTTCGGTGAGCCGAAGCCGGGCGAGGAGGGCGACTTTTTCGACGTCGGCGCGGGTCAACGCCATGGGGGGTTAGGCCTTGGCCGCTTGTTGCGGGACCTTGAAGGGGGCCGCGCGAACGATCTTCTTGACGCCGCCGGAACGGAT
>Ga0163144_10025793_pt1 | contig 11458 bp, 10 predicted proteins | sample OliLak19BULKMAT1_FD_123175 | JGI IMG/M metagenome (GOLD analysis project Ga0163144, IMG submission 123175) | Freshwater microbial mat bacterial communities from Lake Vanda, McMurdo Dry Valleys, Antarctica - Oligotrophic Lake LV.19.BULKMAT1 | ecosystem: Environmental > Aquatic > Freshwater >... | reverse complement strand
TGAATATTTCTTTAAAAACAGCCATTTCAAGACACTGTGGTTCAATGATTAATAAGTCCACAGGTTTCTTATCTTCTTCTGAAGACGAAGGCGCCTGGGGCTCTAAAAACTGAAATTGCCCCCTAGACTCGCCTGGCGTCAATGGGTTCTCTGCTTGATTATCCATGACCACACTAAGCACTCTTTCAAAGATCCGGGTCAGCGTCATCTTCTCAGTGGATGCTTTAGCAAGCCCCTCCTGCTTATCCTCTTTTTGGGCTGGTAATTCACATTCAATGTCATCAGAATTTCGTTCTCCATCCCAATCACAGATATATTTTAACATGGCCTGCCAACGCGCCAAGTTTCTGCCATTACCCTGCTTAGGGTGACTATCCTGCCATGCGGCCATCCCATAACACAATGAAAAACCTAAACAATGTCCTTTTTGAAGAAAAGTAATGAGGCTTAATGGCTGGCCTATTTTTTTGCTTTCTTGATTAAGAAACAAGCTCATCTTTCTGAGTAATATTGTTTGGGGCACAGCTTGTCTCGTAAATGTGATTTAAATAAGGAATCATTATAGAATTAGAAAATTAAGGGAAGATTAAGCGAATGAAAAAAACAGTGAATTTTACAGACCTAGATATTAGCAGTAATTTTCAAAGAGACCGAATCTCGATAACCCTTATTAATACCATCAATAGTATTGACTTTATTTTGGACATCAATCATTTGATCTTGAATAAAAGCATGTGCGTAGCTGGCGTCAATAGAGAGCAATTTACTCAGCTTATATCCAATTGACGTCCCTAAAATAATGTTATCCCCTTCAGTTATTTGAAAATCTGGATTCCCAGGCGATTGTACATAGCTCCCTGCCAAACGGATTATCCATTTGGAAGATAAACGATAATAACTCCCCAAGGTATAAATCCATACATTCTGAAAATTTAAAGGAATCGTTACATTTGATAAAATAACTGGGTTGGGGCCTATTTGCGTCGCAATTCCATTCACATTAAGCTTGTTGTATATATCAGATTTTATCCATTGGAGCGTGCCAATCAAACCAAAGGTTCGCGATAAAAATTGATTGACCGACAGCACGTACCTCGCAGGTGTCCAATAATCAAAAGAAAAATTATTCGATGCAATGGTCGGATTACTGTCAAACTGACTGGTGCCCTTGAAATGATAGGTCATAGAACTGCGGTAATTTAAGCCAATTTGCGTAGAAGGTAAGGGTTTAAATAATAGACCTAAATCGCCGCCCAAAGCATGTGCATCGGCATTATTGTGACTTTGCATATCAGGACTGTCTAAGCTCGGAAATCCGGAAATCGGCGTAGAAAGAAAATTGGCTTGCGAAAAATTAAGACCAGCGCCCACTGAGAAATAATCATTTAATTTAAAGCCCATAGCGGGAACAAGATCAATATCTTGAATATTATTATCGGACATGACATAGCGCAGAATAGAATTTTGATCCATATCCCGGCTAAAATCATTTGCCACAACCGCTAATCCAAAAAAAAGTTTATTAGATACAGGTATTCCAAAATAACCCGATGGTAAAAAATAATTGGACTTTGATTGACTCGCGCCAGATTGGTTAGATCCATTCGACGTCACTTCACCGGTAAATTGACTATGAAATTGCGCAACGCTATCAAGCACTATTATCTGAGGATTTTCCAAAAAAGTTAAAGCGGCAGGATTATAATAGGTTGCAGTGGCGTCATTGACCACTGCTGCTCCCATACTGGATTCAATAAAAGAAGCCATACTCACTTTTGGTATCAATAAAAATACCACGAAAAGTTTCCACGATAATCCGCCGACGCGGAAAGTTGATCCATAGTTAGTATTTTGATGAAATTTTTGGTTCAAGATTGTTGGCCTATTAATTAAGCAGCAAGTTTCCTTTAAAAAGCTTTCAAAAAAGGGTGGCGGAATTGCTTCACCCAACTGCTATCAGTTTAAATTAATCACAAGATTTGGTGCATTGCCATAAGCCAAGATGCGCCCTTGATCATATTGTAGGTCATGCCGTTCACTTCACGGCACTGGAATTCCTAGTTAAATAATGATTTATAAAATTCTTTCGCTTTACTGGCGTCTGCGGTCATCAGCTCATTCCAGCAAAAATCGCCCTGCTTAGGCCTATTTTTTTCCATAGCTCTTTCTCCTGCAAAAGTCATTATGATCTCTAATGACTGGATTTTACGTCAACTTGTTCTTGGGCGATTTTTCTAAAATATAAAGGTCGCGGGATATAAAAAAAAGGGTCTTGCGTGCCGCCAGTGCCCACTATAAACAAAGTTCCATAATTCAGAATTCTACCTAAAATGGATTGATCGACTTTTATGGCTTCTATTTTATCTACAAATAATTCTAATGAATCGCGGCTGATCCAGCCGGTTTTAATCAAGACCCTTTTATTAGTAATACCATATTCAGATGTTGTATAACGAATATAAGCAGAAATACCCGAAAAAATAGCGGCGACCAAGCAGGCCAGCACTATCACAGAGGATAAACGAATATTTAAAAAAGGGATATAGCCTCGAAATAAGAGAGGGGCAAATATGGAAAAAATAATAGTCGCGGCTAAAAAAATAACCGGAGTACCAAAAATAATCCAATGAATACGGGAAAAATAAATTAGTTTTTCATTTTTTAATAAATTATTATGAATATATGTCATTGTTAATTCCTCAAAACGTTCTAGCAAATTTTTTTAAGTTTAACCTAAATTCTTCAGTTGCCCTCGTCGCGAGAAGGTTTAATGCGCTGAAGATTGAGGCTTTTTTTGGGTTTTTTTTCCTGATTTAGGTTTAAAGATTATAATACTTCGCAACGATCAATATGATGAAAACCTCGCGCCAATAATGAGCCTCTCTGCCCTCGCTCACCGCGAAAATTCATTAAATCCTTAGGCGTTAATTTTATTGAACGTTTTCCGGAATAAACGACTAAAGAATTATTTTCATTAAGCACGGCAATGGCCGCACAAAATTCCTCTCGCTTACTCGCCCGGACTGAAGGGATTTGAATAATTTTATTCCCTTTCCCTCGTGATAATTGCGGCAAATCTGCGACTGGGAATAATAATAACCGGCCTTCATTAGTCATGGCCGCTAAATATTGTTTATTAATATCAACAATCGGTGCAGACACCAACACTTTAGCCCCTTCGGACAATTTTAACACAGCTTTGCCAGCGCGTACTTTAGAATATAAGTCTTCCATTTTAACGATGAAACCATAACCAAAATCAGAAGCCAATACATAATTGGTTTGTGCTTCAGCTGAAAGTAATGCTGTAAAATAAGCGCCGGCGGCAGGTTGGAGATATTTGGTCAAGGGCTCTCCCTGGCCGCGGGCCGAGGGAAATACATGCGGCAATAAAGAATAACTTTTGCCTTCACTGTCAATCACCACAATAGGTAGATTGCTTTTACCGTTGACCTGTAGGGCAAATTCATCGCCTGCGCGATAACTCAGGGTATCTCCAGAAACATCATGGCCTTTGGCTGATCGTATCCAGCCTTGCCTGGAAAGCACTACGGTAATCGCTTCTACGGGCAGCATTTCTTCTTCACGCAAGGCTTTGGCTTCAGATCTCGCGACAATGGGCGATCGCCTGGCGTCACCAAAGCGCTGCTTATCTTCTTGAAGTTCTTTTTTTACTAAGTTTTTTAATTTCGATTCGGACTGTAAAATTGCCTCTATGTGATCCCGTTCCTTGCTTAATTCATCCTGCTCACCCCTGATTTTCATTTCTTCTAATTTAGCCAAATGCCGTAATTTGATCTCTAAAATGGATTCGGCTTGTTTATCACTTAATGAAAATCTTTGCATTAATACTAATTTGGGCTCATCTTCGGTACGAATAATGGCAATGACTTCATCTATATTTAAATAAGCAATGAGTAATCCGGCTAAAATATGCAAGCGCGTTTGCACTTGTTCCAAACGAAATTCCAAACGTCTGCGCACGGTTTGTAAACGGAAACTCAACCATTCCGTTAATATAACCAGTAAATTTTTAACCTGGGGACGGCCATCCAAACCAATCATATTCAAATTGACCCGGTAACTTCGCTCCAGATCAGTGGTGGCGAATAAATGCGCCATTAGAGTTTCAATATCCACTCTATTTGATCGAGGGGTAATGACTAAACGTGTTGGCGATTCATGATCCGACTCATCACGTAAATCACTGACGTTGGGTAATTTTTTTGCGAGCATTTGCGCAGCAATTTGTTCCAGAACTTTTGCTCCGGAAACCTGATGGGGTAAAGCGTTAATAATAATATCACCGTTTTCCTCGATAAAAGTTGCCCGCATTCTGACGCTGCCGTTGCCGGTTTGATAAATGGTACGTAAGTCTTCGGGACTACTGATAATTTCCGCGTCAGTAGGATAATCAGGGCCTTTAATAAACTTCATGAGATCAGCATTGACTACTTTTGAATTTTCCAATAAATAAATACAGGCATCAGTGACTTCTCGTATATTATGAGGCGGAATATCAGTAGCCATGCCCACCGCAATTCCCATGGTGCCATTTAATAATACTGCCGGTAGACGCGCTGGAAATACGACGGGCTCTTGCAAAGTCCCATCAAAATTAGGCTTCCATTCCACTGTGCCTAGCTCTAATTCTTCTAATAAAACCTGAGCGAATGGCGTCATGCGCGCTTCAGTATAGCGCATGGCGGCAAAAGATTTAGGATCATCGGCAGAGCCCCAGTTGCCTTGACCATCGACTAAAGGATAACGATAAGCAAATTCTTGAGCCATTAATACCATGGCTTCATAGCAAGCCGAGTCGCCATGAGGATGATATTTACCAATGACGTCGCCGATGGTTCGTGCGGATTTTTTATATTTGGAACCAGCCCGCAAGCTTAATTCAGACATAGCATAGATGATGCGCCTTTGTACCGGCTTCATGCCGTCGCTAATATTCGGCAGGGCGCGGTCCAAAATCACATACATAGAGTAATTTAAATAAGCTTTTTCTGTGAATTCACTAAGTGGCTGCCGTTCAATTTCGGCTAAATGAGTTGTATTCATAATATCTCTCTGGCATGACAGATTAAAGATCTTATGCTAATTTAAGCTCATGGACAAGCGAAGCCAGCAATTCCCGCTGAAAGCGGTCATTGCTTCCTGTTTTGATCCTACGCATCGGCAAAGCCGATGCTCGGAATCAAGGGGAAGCGCTTCGCGCGGCTCCCCCTTAAAATCCCCCATGGCGCAGAGAATTTTCTACGAAAATAATATTTTTTTTCAAGAAAATTATCACAATATTTCATTCAGTTAAATCCAATTTAGATTCAGCGGGAATGGCTGAGCAATTCTGCTTGAAAGTTAATACAAAAAACCAAACAAATAGAGTGGGATAGTATTTTTATGAGTGCCCGTTACAATATTATCGGCTATCACAAAACTGGGAAATTTTTCGGCAAGTTGCTTAAAAGTTTTGTTCTTACCACCCACTTCACAATAGTAGTTTTCAATTTTAAAATCACCCGTTTCATTGTAAAAAATTTTATGATCTGTATTTTGAAGATTATTGACCACAAATGTTTCCCGGATTTTCCCCAAAATATCTTCAGAATTTTGCGGCAATAAATAATTAGCATAAACCAGATTAGTATTCTCCGGATAAATTTTTGTGGGTCTTTTTAAAAATGGTTTCCCCGCTTTCTGTGAATATAAACATCGAATCAACCCTGCCTCATTGAGATATTTAATGTAGTTATCAATAGTTTCATGATCTTTGTTTAAATGCTTTGAAAGTTTATGAGTATTCAATTCACCAGGAGATGAGTTAATCACATATTTAAATATTTTTTCAATAAAAATTAAATTATTAGAATGAATTTGATGAAGCGTTGCGATATCTTCATAAATAGTTTTTTGCGTTGAATTTTCAATGGCTTGAAATTTTTCTCTATCCTGGGTTAACGATTTTAAAAATGGATAATATCCTACTCTTAAATATTCACGAAAATTTTTCAAAATTTGTGGCGCCGGGATGTTCTGGGCAATTTCTAAATGATTTTCCACTAAATCTGTTAAAGAAAATAAAGGCAACTTAATATTCAGGTAAAATTCTAAAAACTCTCTAAATGATAAACCATGAAAATTATGTATTGTAACTCTTCTCGATAAATCATATTTGCTATGAATAATGTCAATCGCCGAGCTACCTGAAAAAATAATTCGAAGATTTTTATAAGTATCAACAATATTCTTTAATTCTTGAACCCAATTGGGGTATTTATGAATTTCATCAATACAAAGATATTTGACATTAGTTTCTTTATAAAGCCAGTCGGCTAAATCAATTAACCGATTTTCTAAAAAAAACAGATTATCTGCAGATACATATAATGCATTTCTCGATTTTGCCCCATATTTTAAAGCCAGTATTAGCAAAAAAGTAGTTTTACCGATACCCCTTGGGCCCACAATTCCTGTTGCGTAATTATCAAGAGTAATTTGATTATAAAACTCTCTTTGATAGATTTGAGAAAGATCAAACTGCTCTAAAATAATCTTTTGAATTTCAAATAAGCGCTCCATCACTTAATTATCTATCATTTAAATTTCGGTTGCAACCGAAATTTTTGACATTAAATTTAGACTGCAACCGAAATATGGAAAATTTAGGGGATACTGGTCAGCAATTCTCGGTGACATAACTAATTGAGTAATAAAGAATAAATATCTCCAAAAGAAGATAATTTTCGTAGAAAATTAATCCCGCGATGAGGGGATTGCAAGGGGGAGAAACGCGAGTTCTCCCCCTTCATTGCAAGCATCGGCTTTGCCGATGCGCCGCATATAAACCAGGAAGCAGTTCTCGGTTCACCGAGAACTGCTGGATGCTGGTAACCGGAATCGACTTAGTTATTAATAGGCGGCTGCTGACAGATCAAATTTTTTATGCTAATTTAAGCTCATGGGCAAGCGGAGCTATTCTAAACTTGATCAAGTTTTAATTGAGTTGCAAAGAGGATTGACCTCAATTTGTGCTGATTTGCCTGGCCGCCGCCCCAATCCAGCCGCTAATATCCCTGAACCTCAATTAACGCCTGAAGAGCGCCGCGCCAGCTCTCAAATGATGCGGGTTAACCATTCGGGAGAGATTTGCGCCCAAGCGCTTTATTTCGGTCAAATGGTCATGGCGCAAAGCCCACAAATTTATAACATATTGGCCGAGGCAGTGAAAGAAGAAACCGATCACCTGGCCTGGACTGCGCAGAGGCTATCAGAATTAAAGAGCCATTGCAGCTATCTAAATTTTTATTGGTATACGCAATCATTTTTCATTGGCTTATTAGCAGGCTTAGCTGGTGATCGCTGGAGTTTAGGATTTATTGAAGAAACCGAACGGCAGGTCTCCCAGCATTTATCGGGACACTTAAACCGTTTACCCGCTGCAGATATTAAAAGCCGCGTTATTCTTAGCCAGATGCGTGAAGATGAACAGCATCATGGTCAAACCGCCGCTGCCGCTGGCGGCTATCCTCTACCATGGCCCATTAAACATTTCATGGCGGCGCAAGCTAAAATTATGACCACTTTAGCCCAATGGTTTTAGTTCATTAGAACTGTAACACACCTGATTCTGAGCATCGGCTTGATTCCCTTTTGATGATGTTTTGAAAGAAAAAAATCCATTTGCCGATGGTAAAAGTCCTTGCACATTCCTTTCTCCAAGCCACTTTATCCTTGCCGCTAAAATTGATTCGATATCCGCTTTAGCTTTGTTGTAATCCTCAAAATGAAGCACTGCTAATTCTATATATTGCTGGAGCCTCTTTTGGCACACCTCTTTCAAGGGCGCTTCCTCTGGCTGAAACGCCGCTTCCCTTTTAATCTCTTCAAGATCAATCCTATATATTTCCAAATAAAGAAAAGCTCTTTTTTTCAGATAAAGATAGGCTCTTTCATTGATACTTAATGGAATCCCATCTCTTGCCTCACTATTACCCTTGGCCTCCCCTTGAAGGTCTGGAGTTAACCCTAACAACAGCTCCGCCCTCTCCGCTAGAATTGGTTTAAAACCAATTCTAGCTTTTTCGGAATTCTTAAAATCAAGCTCTCTTAATTGCGTATATTGGTTGATCCTCTCTTGATCCTCCCCTGGCAAGGGCGCCCTCTGCCCACTTTTTTTCCAGAGTGTACACTCTGTATTAATCACTTTAAGAGCGGCATCAACTAATTCTAAATAGAGCTTACTTCTTTTTTTTATATAAAAGGCGGCTCTTTCATCCAAAGTTAATAAAGCCCAACCTCTAACCTCTCTTTCTACTTCGCTATCGTCCTTATGCCCCTTATTATTCAATGGAATTTTCGATTCTTGAACTCGAGATTTTTTATGATTGATTTCTATTTCTTTAGAATCATTCGGCCTTTTCATTAATTGTCTCTCTTTTTCACAAGTAACAACGTTCAAGAACTTCTTCTTGGGTTAAAAACGATTTTTCTGGTCCATCCGCCTGCAGTCGAATTTGACCTTCAGCTAGCGCCAATAAGCGATTGCCGTATTTTAATGCGATTTCTAAATTATGCGTAGTGAGGACACAGGTAATATTTTTTTCCTCCAATAATCTCTCCGTGTATTTAATTAAATTCGCAGCAATTTTGGGGTCCAAAGCACTGGTATGCTCATCTAGTAATAATAATTCCGGCGGATGCAATAAACACAAAGCCAATACTAAACTTTGCCGCTCTCCTCCAGATAAGGCCGCCACACAAACATCCATTTTTTTCGGTAATTGCCCATGAAACCCTGCTAAGTAATCTTGAAAAAAAACTTTTTCTTGATGTTTCTGAATCTGAAAGGAAATTTTTTGAAACCGGGTTTCCCATAACAAACAGTTTTCTAACACGGTTAAACTAAAAAATAATGAATCCCGCAAATCCTGGGTGACAGTCACGATTTTTTGACTTAAAACATGCAGAGGAATAGTGCGCAGTTCTTTATTTTCCAGATAAATTTTACCGGTTGTCGGTTGATAGGTTCTATTAAGCAATTTCAGCAAAGAACTTTTACCAGAACCATTACCGCCTAATAAAATAATTCGATCGCCATACTCTATGGAATAATTAATGTTGCGCAAAATCGGCCGATCCGCCATCGGAAAAATTAATTCAATATTATCGATAACACACATTTTCATATGAAAAAAACTCTAAGCGCTAAAACCTTGTTTCTTCTTGGTGGTTAAGCTTAAAAAGAATATCAGAATCAAGCCTAGTAATAATTTTAAATTTACAGGATTAACCCCCCAGGCCAAAAATTCATTTATGGCAATAAAATATAAACAAACTCCGATAATACAACCACCAAATTCGAGCAATAAATGAAAATGATGTTGCTTATAGAAAGGTTTGAGAATCTGCCGACCGATAACTACCGTGCCAATCCCGGTTAAGGCCATGCCAAAACCCATGCCTAAATCAGCATAACCATTTATTTCGGCAGTCATGGCCCCACACCAGGCGACTAAAAAATTGCTCAATGCAAAGCCAAAAAAACGATACCATTCAATCTGATGACCCAGTCTTTTAAGTAATTGTTGTTGATCGCCGAAAGCGCGTAAAACCAGTCCGAACCGGGTGGTTAATAGTAAACTTAAAATGATCAAAATCAGTAAAACGACAACGCCGACAAAAATCCAATTCCCATTCATATCATTCATGCCCAAAAAACTTCCCAAGCTTGGGGAATTAAATAAACTGATATTGGGCCTGCCCATCACATCAAAATTAATACTATAAAGCATGAATAAAGCCAGAATACCGGCTAATAATGAATTGATCCGTCCTTTATACTGAATAAGACTGACTCCAATCCCTGCTAAAGCGCCACCCAGGCCTGCCGCTAAAAACGCCCAATAAACAGGCACATTAGCTGTTAATAAGCGGGCAAATATAGCGGCCCCTAAAACAAAACTGCCGTCAACGGTCAAATCTGTAGCCTGCAAAATCACATAACTAATATAAATACCCAGCGCTAAAGGCAAAAATAACATGCTTTGACTCAAGGCTGTGAGAATAATATCCATTAAGGGGCAATCGTTGGATTCATTTTTATCAGATAATTTTGCTGTTTAGCATAGGCTTTAACGGCTTCTAAATCTAAACCTTGTAATGCCGCTGATTTTTCATTCACGAAAACGATCAAAGTTTTCATTGATTGAATAGGCATTTCCTGGAGAGAATCACCATTTAATACTCTAGCCGCCAGCTCACCTCCAGCAATACCAATCTGTTTCTCTTCGACACCTAAAGCCACTGCTGCGCCTTTGCTAACCGTGCCTTCGTCACAAGTGATTAATGGCAAGTGTCTTTTGTTAGCAACATTGACTAAAGTATTGATGCCGCTGGAAACTAAAATATCTTTTAAAATAAAAATAGCGCTGCTATCTGAATCGACTCTTTGGCTTGAGGCATATAAATCCCCTAAATTAGCAATCATCAGCGGCTGAATAGTCAGACCCTTTTGTTTAGCGGCTATTTGCACTTCATTAACCGCCTTAATCACTTTATCTTCTGTGCTGTAAACCAGAGTTATTTTTTTAGCTTGAGGCAAAACAGAATGGACAAAATTAATTAATCCAGCGCTGTCGATTTCATCTGGAACGGCGGTAAAACGGCTGGCCAGATTATTTTGATCCCGGATAGAGGGAGGGAAATTTGCCGCTAAGCCAATGATGGGCTGGTTTTTCACCATACTGATAGCCATTTGTGTGGCCGATGTACCCAATGGTGCAATCAAATCGACTTTTTGATTGATAAATTTCTGCAGAATGGCGCGTTGAATATTCAAATCATGCTCAGCATCTTCGACTTCAAAACGGACTTTGCCTGGATAATTTTTACTAACCGCTTCCTTAAAGCCGCTGATAATGGTCTGCAAATCAATATGATCCAAAGGCATGACAATACCGATTATTTTTTCTGGAGGTTTTTTGGTCTTTTCTTCCGCAGCCGAGGCTACAAATCCTACCCATAAAAAACTTACCCCTAAGAGTAGAGTCAAAATTCTTTTCATATTAAACCTCCCCATCTAACTCATCCGAAGCATCTTGTAATGATATACCATTACAAACTCTAATGTCAATAAAGGAAATTTTTTAATAACTGATGTCCGGCCTGGGTCGCTATGGATTCTGGATGAAACTGAACACCAAACAAAGGGTACTGGCGGTGCTCAATTGCCATAATATCTTTTATTTCGCCATCTGGGCCGCTGGTCCAGGCGGTCACGCGCAATTCTTGAGGCAGCGTTTTGGGTTCAATGACTAATGAATGGTAACGCATGACGACCATTGGCAGGGGCAGGTTGGCAAAAATTCCCTGCGCCTGATGATTAATCAAAGAAGTTTTGCCATGCATTACTTCAGGAGCCAAAATTATTTGGCCGCCTAAAGCCGCGGCAATG
>Ga0163144_10025792_pt1 | contig 11460 bp, 9 predicted proteins | sample OliLak19BULKMAT1_FD_123175 | JGI IMG/M metagenome (GOLD analysis project Ga0163144, IMG submission 123175) | Freshwater microbial mat bacterial communities from Lake Vanda, McMurdo Dry Valleys, Antarctica - Oligotrophic Lake LV.19.BULKMAT1 | ecosystem: Environmental > Aquatic > Freshwater > Lake... | reverse complement strand
AGTGAACCAGTTCTCGTGCACGGGTTCTCGCGCACGGGTTTGGCCCATCTGATCTTCATTTGACCCGCTTCCCAGATCAAACACTGACCAATTCTCACAACTCGCCTGCCTCTATTTGGCAACTTGGCCTCTTAGCCATTCAGTAGTTTGGAAACCCCACTCCCATGCACTGCATCATCCAACAAACCGTTCTTCCCGCCCGCACAAACACCGCTGAGCACACCGCCCTGCTCAGCAATCATTATGCTGGTAATCACCCGGGGCTCATCTGGCGGCGTTACGCGGCGGTGTGCGATGATGCGCCGCTGGTGACCGCGGGCGTGCTGCTGCTGTCGATGCCGGTGCTCAACGCCCCGTGGCGGGCCATCGCCTGGCCAGCGCTGTTTGGCGACGCCGCCAAGCGCGAGGCCGCGCGGCGGGCGAACGCGCACGTCCGCACGATCAGCCGCATCGTAGTTGATGCTCGCTTTCGCGGTCGTGGGATTGGCAGCGCTCTGGTTCGTCGGGCAGTTGCCGATTTCCACGCGGCAGGCAGCGGCGGCAACCAGCCGCATTTACTCGAGGCCGTCGCCAGCATGGCGCTGGTCATCCCCGTCTTTACGGCAGCGGGAATGCGGAGCATCAACATTCCCGTTTCGGCTCGCAATCTCAAGCTCACCATCGCTCTCGCCCGCGCCGGCTTGTGCAATGCAGATCTCATTGACCCTGAGACTTCGTTCGTGATCTCCTCGGCAACCAGTGGTCCGCTCGTAACGCTGGCCAGTGCGCTGCGCGCTTGGGCGCGCAGCAGCGGCGGCACGCGCAAGCTTCTGTGTGGTCCGGCCCCGGCAATGCACCACGCCGCGGCCCGGGGCGTTGCTGAGAAAGCCGTGTTCGTTGCCGGGAGTGATTCGTTTGGCTGAGCGGAACAGGTAGAGATGAACGCGGAGGGCGAGGAGGGTTTGAGGCAGGGAACGCGGAGGAATTCGGGAGACTGGATTGGGTTTGGCGACGACAGAGAGGTAGGTGTTGCTGAGTGTGAACGAATGCCGGTTTCAATTACCCGATTTCCTTTTTCTGCTTCTTTGTTCTGTCTTTCTGATCTTTGACACTGTTCTTTCCCCGTTGGTGAATCTCCGGTTTAAAGCCGTCAGCCTGCGTTTGCACTGTGTTTTGGTTCGCATCGTTGTGTTCGCTTTTTTGCGCAACCTGTCGGAAATGCTGCGGCATGTCTGGTCGCGCATTTCGTCTCGAACACCGTCATAAACCCCCGCAAATATGGAGGTGATCTTATGTTCCCCCACACGCCCGCCGCCCTCAAAGACATTGCTCGTGAGTGCTTCCAGTTAAACGCCGCCGCATCGCCGCTGCTTCCCGGTGCGTGCAGCCCTTCAGACTATCTTGTTCACTCCTTCTTTGAAGGCCGGTGCAACGGGACTGATCCCGGGCTTCGCCCGAGCGGCAAGGTCGCCAACTGTCCGACGGATTGCGTTGTCTGGGCCAACCGTGGCGGCGGCAAGACGCTCATGGGCGCTGTCGCCACCATGCTTGATCTCATGTTCAAGCCCGGCATTCAAGTCCGCATTCTGGCCGGCTCGCTGGAGCAGGCCGCGCGAATGCACGAGCATCTTCGTCGCTTCTGCCAGAACCCAGCGGTTGCAATGTTTCGTCCAACCGCCACCGCGCGCACCCTAGCCATGCTCAACGGCTCGCGGGCCGAGATTCTGTCCGCCAGCGAGACATCCATCCGTGGCTCACGCGTCGCCAAGCTTCGCTGCGATGAGGTTGATTTATTCAAGCCTCATCTCTGGCAGGCGGCGCAGATGACAACGCGATCCACCAACATCATTGGTCCGTGGGGCAACACTGTTCGTGGCGCCGTCGAATCACTGTCAACCATGCACATGCCGCTGGGCATGATGTGGTCCATCGTTTCTGGCGCAGCGCCAGCGGGAAGCTTTCCTTCTGAGGTTGATTCCGGCCGCACCGATGAGGCGGGCACGCCGCAAGCCGCGGAGGTCGCCGCAGCCAAGCGGCCATCGCGCGTGCTGTTTCGCTGGGGCATGATGGATGTGCTGGAGCGTTGCCCGCCCGAGCGGGACTGCGGTGCTTGCTCGCTGTGGGATGACTGCCACGGCAAGGCCAAGCGCGCGGAGAGTGACCCCGACTCGGGCGGCCACGTGAGCATCGATGATGCTATCGCCCACAAGCTTCGCATCCCGCTGGTGCGCTGGCAGTCTGAGGCGCTGTGCCTGCGCCCCTCACGCAGCGATGCGGTGTTCCCGGAGTTTGATGAGCGTGCCCACCTCTTTGGTGATGCACTCCACCCCGTGTGCTTCGAGCCCGCCAGCGGCGCACTCGGCGGTGTTGGCGGCAGCGGCAGTGCGCGGCTGTACGCGGGCATGGACTTTGGTTTCCGCTCGCCAACAACCGTGCTGTGGGCAAGCCTCTCGGCCGACGGAGTGCTGCGAGTGCTTGACTGCTACGCCGAGGCCACCCGCACGTTGGACAAGCACATCGAGGCCATCACCGAGCGCACGGCACGGTTTACCGGCGCCGGCATCGGCCTGTGCCACATCGCTGTTGACCCTGCGGGCCACCAGCGATCAGCGCATTCCGGAGTGTCATCGGTGGTCATGCTCCGCCAAGCGGGGTTGGTGGTTCGGTCGCGCCCGGCCGCTATTGATGATGGATTGCAGCGCATCAGGATGATGCTCGAGGATCGCCCTCATTGTGACGAAGGTGTTGTGTCGACCGGCCCTCGCCTCCTGATTCATCGTCGCTGCGCCCCGCTCATCGAGGCCATGCACCGCTTCCATTACCCGGCCGACAAGCCGCACGAGACCTCGCCGGTCAAAGATGGCAACGACCACGCCGTCGATGCGCTGCGGTATCTGGTCATGAGCCTGCCAAGGACGGGCGAGGCGGCGAGGGGGAGATCTTACTTGTAGGTGGTTGGTGGGAAGGGAGACCTGAGATCTGAAATCTGAGATTTCAAACTTCAGTTCCTGACAAAAAGAACGCGAGCCGGGACGCTGTTAAACGTCCCGGCTCGCGTTAGGAGGAGGAGCGGAAGAGACCACCGTGCTTGGAAATTCTACCGCATCAGTTCAGATTGTCGATTCGAACGCAGCTTTGAAATCAAGTGACTTCACATTGTTTACTTCGGGGATGAGCCGCCCGGTCCTGACGTCTCGCCACTTTCCGGCATGTTTGAAATGCCTGCCGGTGCGTTCATCGGCTTGCCATCGGCTCCAAAGAACATGCCGAACGGGAAGCCGCCGCCGCCGCCGCTGCCGCCGGGGTTGTAGAGGTAGCTGGCATCCAAAGCCTTGTCGATGCGTTTGGCCGCATCGGCCAAGTGGGCCTTGGTGTACGGATCAAGGTTGCCGGTCTTTAAGTACCCGTCCATGCGGGCCCGAAGGTCTTTGAGCTTGGCGCTGGCCAGCGTGCTGACCACCTTGCCGCTCTCGCCGAGTGTGTTGGGCTTGACGGCCAGGTCGATCATCCGCTCGATGAACTCACGCTGCAGGTTGCGACGCAGCGAGCTGATCGACGGTTTACGGGCAGTGCCGCCCGACAGATCCTTCAGTTCGGTGAAAATCGAATCCGTCACCGTGTCAAGCATCTCGGTCACCGTCAGCGCGTCCTGATCCTGCGGCACGCGCAGCTCATTGTCGTATACGCGAGCCAGTCGCACAGGGTTGATCAGCCCCGACAGTGCGCCAGCCTGAACGCCGCCGATCTGATCGTGAATCGGCCAGTCCGGATTGCCACGGCCTGCGCCGGCATCGGGGAACCGATCCACCGTCAGGTACTTGAGCAGTTCGGGCGTGAGCCCGTACGCATCGTCGCGGAAGGCCGTTTCCAGCACAAACCGCAGCGCTGCGCGCTGCTGCTCGGCTGGCACAACCTGCAGCGGGGGGCGGCCGTTGGGGTCACCCTTGCGATCGCGATGAATGTACGCCGAGCCAACCCAGTTGGTCATGATCGACACCGCATCGGTCTGCATGTTCAGCGTCGTGGCGTAGCCGCGGCGGGCGCGGGCCCATGACTGGCCATCCTTGACGAACTTATCGAGGATGCGACCGCGGGCGAACTTGGCCAGTTCGATGCGGTTCTTGGCGTAATCCATCGGATCGGAGAACAGGTCGTAGCGACGGATGGAGGGATCGATACCGCCGGCATCTTCATCGGAGCCAAACTGCAGTTCAGGGTCGGCCGCGCGGGACGCTACCTTCTTGATGTCTCCAAAGCCATAGCCGTACTCGATCGCCCACATGTCATAGGCACCGATGTTGAGCATGTTGTAGTCACCCTGGGTCGCCCCCTTGTCAAAGTTGACGTTGATGGGGTTGTAATCCATGACCGAAGTGGAAAAGGGCTTCTTACCCTTGAACGCTTCGGAGTTGACCTGTTTGCTGGTGTAGGCCGCGGAGGCTTTGAAGTTGTGCCGCAGGCCCAGGGTGTGGCCAACCTCGTGTGCTGTCAAGTCGGCCAGCGCCTGAGAGATGAACCACTCGGGGATACCGTCGAGCAGGTCGGGCTTGTCCTTCTTTTCGCCGTCTTTTTCATCCTTCTTTTTGTCGTCTTTCTTCTTGTCGTCCTTCTTTTCATCTTTCTTGTCGGCGGCATCATCCTCGGGCTGGTCGGTATCGTTCATGATGCCGGCCAGTTCAAAGTACATGCGGCTGATGGACATGTCAAACGCTTTGCCTTGTGCCGCCATGCAGTCCCAGGCGGTCATGCGCTTGCCGGGGGCTTGGCCCAAAGTGGCCATCGCCGCATCCTCGGCGGTCGTTGCGCTGGCAAGCGTTCCGGCACCGGGGTTGGCGCCCGCGGGCCAACCGCCGAACCGCGCCACGCCGCGATGAAGCTTCTCGGCCTCGTGGCGGAAGTTGGCCATCGCCACCGCCTCGCGCTGGCCGGGGGGCGCCAGTCGCACCCGCGGATCCCACTGCGGGTTCTGCGACAGCCATGAGATTTCCTGATCGCTCATGCCGCGCATCACGATATCCGGGATGATCTCGTTGCTCTGGAACCAGAACGCCCGGATCCAGCCGTCGGTCAGGATCACATCGGCATCGAGAATCTGGCCGGTCAGCGGGTGAGCACGAGACGGCCCGATCGCTGTTGAAATGTCGTTAGTCACCCAGCGCAGGAAGTTGTACCGCGCATCTTCGGGGTCTTTTTCCATGTGGGCGCCGGTCGCTTTGTCCTGGAAGTACACCTCGATGGCGTCGGAAATGCCCACCTTCTCAAACGCCTTGTTCCAGTACAGCGCGCCGTCGCGCACGAAGCGGCGGTACTTCACGGGCACAGCGCTCTCGACGTAGTACACAATCGGGCTCTTGGGCGAGCTCATCTTCAGCTTGGGGTCCGCCTTTTCAATGTGCCAGCGGTTGATGTACCTTACCCACTTCTCATCCTCCTTGAATTTGCCCAGGTCGCGGAAGACGGTCTGGAAGTAACCTATCCGCTCATCGGCCACACGCGGGGTGTAGCCGGTGCTCTCCGGCACCAGGTTCAATGAGTAATAGAACGTCTTGAGTGTGCCGCCGGTGGTCGGCATCTCAAAGGCCAGCTCCACATTGCGCGGGAAGGCCTTCGCTTTCTTGATCATTGCCAGCGCGGGGTTGGCCCCCAGTGCTGCGCCGCCAAAGAACTTGCCAGCCTGCTGCCCGAACAGTGCATCGGCATCAACAACCGGCCCGCCGCCGGGGCCGATGCCCACGATCGGCACATCCAGCAGCACCCGATCCGTAAACACCCGCTCCACGCTCGCCTTGCTCTCCCCATCGCCGGTGGAGCGAACATCAATCTGCGGCTCGATCAGCGCCAGCCGCTTGTCAAACCGCTTCCAGTACACGTACAGGTCCGGACCCTGCAGACCCGCGAACGGTTCGCCCGTTGAAACGGTCATCGCAAACAGGTACTTCAGCCGCGCAAACTCACGGGGCAGCTCCAGCAGCACCTGCTGGTCTTTTTCACGCGTGTACACGGTAAACAGCGACGCATCGCCATCGGCCGTGGAGACGACTTTCACGAAGTCCTTGCCGAACTCCGCGAAGAGCGGAAACTCCGGCTTGGCGGCCGCGGCTGCGGGCCCGCCAGCAGGCGGAGCGTCTTGAGCGATTGAAGTGGTTGATCCCGCGGCCAGAGCGATTGTCATCGCCAGGACCGGTGCAACAAAGCGAACAGACTGAAGCATGATTTCTCCAATGAAAAATGAGGCAGATTTACCCACGAAGGGGGCGGCCGAAGCCGGAGTAGAGGAGTTAAGTGTACCGGCCTGACTCGAGTTGGTTTAGGTTTCCGGACCGCTTCTGGCACCTCCGGCCCAAAATTTCACGGCAAAGTACGGTCGTCCACCCTCCTGATCCCTGTTTTTTGAACGACTTGGCCGGATCGGCGAAGACACCGATCAAAACGTCCGATACCCTCGGCGCGATGCGATACGCGATGATCATGGCTGGCGGCGCCGGAACCCGACTATGGCCGATGAGCCGCAACGTCAAGCCCAAGCAGTTGCTGCCGCTCATCCCGCGTGACGGCAAGGTTTTATGCTTGGTGGAACTGGCCGCCACCCGCCTTGATGGGTTGGTGCCGCAGGATCGTCGTTATATCTGTACCGGCGAGAGTTACCGAGCCCCGATCCGCGAAGTGCTCCCCCAGTTTGCTGATGCTCAGATTCTTGGTGAGCCCGCCGCACGCGATACGGTCAATGCGGTGGGTTTTACCGCCGCGGTTTTGCACAAACTGGACCCAAAGGCGGTGTTCGCGGTGCTCACGGCCGACCATGTTATCGAGCCGGAAGATGTGTTCCGCAAGCGAGTTGAGCTTGGCTTTCACCTGGTGGAGGCTGATCCCAACCGCCTGGTGACCTTTTCCATCAAGCCGACGCACGCGGCGACCGGCTTTGGCTACATCGAGCGCGGGGCGGAGATTACCACGGTGCCCGGGGCCAAAGGCTTGGCCTACCGCGTCGCGCGGTATGTCGAGAAGCCCAACATCGAACGGGCCCAGGCGTATGTGCAGTCCGGCTTGTATTCGTGGAACGCCGGAATGTTTGTTTGGAGCGCCGCGACGGTGCTGGACTGCATCAAGCGTTTTAAGCCGGAAAGCTACGCCGGGTTGATGAAGATTCAGGCCGCCTGGGGCACGCCCGACCAGAACAAGGTGCTGGCCGAGGTGTACCCGACGCTGCCCAAGATCAGTATTGACTATGCCGTGATGGAACCCGCCAGCACCGACAAGAAGGTGCAGGTTTGCACCGTGCTGACGGATGTGCACTGGCTGGATGTTGGTTCGTGGCCGAGCTACTCCGAGACACTGACAAAAGATGAATCGGGCAACACCCGCGGCGGCGAATCAGGCGTGGACAACGCCATGATGGTCGGCTGCCGGAACTCCATGGTTGTCTCAAGCGATGGCAACCACACCGTGGCGCTGCTGGGCTGTGATGACATGATCGTGGTGCACACGCCGGATGCCACGCTGGTGATGCCGCGGGGCAAGGCGGAGGAGTTGAAGCTGGTGCACGGGAAGCTGCGGGATGGGCTGCGGTGATTCATAAGAGTCGCAAGTCAAATTCGCTGCTGTATCTCCCGTGACGCTTCTAGTCGAGGGCAAAGGCAGCGGACAAGCGAGCATCACCATCGGCACGTTCGAGGCGCGGCCTCTTTCATTTCCGCCGCTTCCAGTCTAAGGCAAGGCTACCAAACTACTCGACGGCCGTAGCAGAATGTTAAAAAAACTCGGCGAAATCTAGAAAACCTTGTCTTTTACAGCTCTGCACATTTATTCTGAGCTGAGAACGGTCTTTGGCTTAAGCGTCGGAGGCGGGCCAAGAGTTTTTCAACAGCCTGTTAGCATGATTCGCTTTACGCAGGGTAACTTGCTTGACGCCGATGTGGAGGCGATCGTAAACACCGTGAATATCGCGGGTGTCATGGGCAAGGGCATCGCGCTCATGTTCAAAGAGAAGTTTCCGGAGAACTTCCGGGCATACGAGCGTGCATGTGAGCAAAAGCAAGTCCAGACCGGTCGCATGTTTGTCACCCGATCGCCGGAGCTCAACGGTCCGTGATGGATCATCAACTTTCCGACCAAGGCCCACTGGCGCTCCCCATCACAAATCGAGTGGATCTAGACCGGGCTGATTGATCTTCAGCGCATCATCACCGAGAACGCAATCCACTCCATCGCTATTCCTCCGCTGGGCAGCGGCAACGGCGGCCTGAACTGGTCCGCTGTCCGGCCGCTCATCGTCGCCGCACTCGGCAACCTCGCGGGCGTTGAGGTCGTCATCTACGAGCCGACGGCAAAGTACCAGAACGTCATGAAGGGCAAAGGGGTCGAGATGCTCACCCCCGCCCGCGCGAAGATCGCCGAGATGGTCCGCCGTTACGGCGTGCTGGGCTTGGAATGTTCAATCCTCGAAGTGCAGAAACTTGCGTGGGTGCTGACCCGTGTCCTCGCCAAGCTCGATATCACAGACCCGCTGCAGCTCGAGTTCCAGGCAGATCACTACGGTCCCTATGCCCCGAAGTTCGGCCACCTGCTCAATGCACTTGATGGCAGTTATCTGCACTGCGAGAAGCGCATCGCGGATGCATCGCCATTGGACACGATGTACTTTGATCCGCGGCGGCAGATGCAACTAAGCAACTATCTCAAGTCCGCCGAAGCCGCCCCGTCTACTGGTGTGATTAAAGCCGCAGATGAGCTGATCGACGGGTTCCAGTCGCCACTTGGCATGGAAGCGCTGGCCACTGTCGACTGGTTGCTCTCAAGTCGGTGCGTCGCCACGGAACTGGGTGCGGTTCGCACCGCGCTGGGCGAGTGGCCATCCGGCCCGGATGCGAGCAAGCGCAAGGCGCAGGTGTTCACCGATAAACTGTTGCAGGCGGCCATTGACCGGTTGGGCTGGTTTACTCCAAAGACTGCGTGGCGAGCATACCTGACCATCCTCCGCACGAACGAAGATTAGCCCAGAGCCGACCACATCGACCTGGCCCATCAAGTTGGCCGACTGGGGCACGGTTGACGGGTGTTCGGAGACACCGCTGACACATTGTTCTGCTCACGGGGCACGCGTGCGCAGGGTTTTAGGAGGTCTGCCGCGGCACGTCGCCATCGCCGCCACGAAGTTCGCCACCGGAAAGTGCGTAAGCCCGCCGTCCTTCTCACTGCTGGCCATATTCAAAAGCCCTCGGGCGCACTACCCTGCGGTCCTTCGTGCCCCCGCACCCACAACGCCCCCGGCCCAATCACCCCGGTTAAGGATTCCCTCCATGTCTGATGCACTCATGCTCTCCATCTCCGGCTGCCGCGGTGTTGTGGGTACTTCGCTGACCCCGGAAGTGGTCATGCGCTTCGCCGCGGCGGTGGGGGGGTATGTGAAGGCAGAGAGAAAAAAGCCAAGAGTAAAGGTAAAAGGAAAGGCCAAGACGGCGGGCGCCGGCGCCAAAGCTGGTACCGGCACTGGCACCGACGCGGTGACCGGGCGGCCGCTGGTGGTGGTGGGGCGGGATGGCCGCGCTGGTGGCGAGATGATCCGTAACGCCGCGGTGGCGGGGTTGCAGAGTGCTGGCTGCGATGTGCTTGACCTTGGCGTCGCCATGACGCCCACGATCGGTGTCGTTGCCGATGAAATCGGTAGCGCGGGGCTGGTGCTCACGGCCAGCCACAACCCGCAGCAGTGGAACGGGCTAAAGCCCATCGTCAAGCTCACCGCACCCGGCCCCTTTGGCACCTGCGCCAGCGCACCCGACAAAGCCGCCGTGGAGGCGATCATCGCGGCGTTTGAAAAAGGCACCACCGCCTGCGTCGCGTGGGATGGTCTTGGCACCGTCACCGATGCGAGCGAACTGGTTGGTTTCCACGGCGTCAAGCTCACAGAACTGCTCAAGGACTTGAAGCTCAAGAAAAAAATTGAGAAGGCTGGCTTTAAGGTTGTCATCGATTCCGTCAACGCCTCGGGTGTTGATCTTTCGGCCCTGCTGATGGATGCTCTCGGTGTCAAACTCACCCATGTGGGCGCACTGCACAACGGCCTGTTCCCTCACACGCCAGAGCCCACGCGTGAGAACTTAAAGGACCTGTGCAAGCAGATTAAAAAGCACAAGGCCGATGTGGGGTTTGCCCAAGACCCCGATGCCGATCGGCTGGCGATCATTGATGAAAACGGCCGCTACATCGGTGAGGAATACACCATCGTGCTGTGCGCCATGGCGCTCATCGAGCTTGGGCTGATCGCCAAGGGCGACAAAATCGTCGTCAACCTCTCCACATCTCGCATGATCGAGGATGTCGTGACCATCGCCGGGGCCACCGTGGTGCGGGCCGCCGTGGGTGAGGCCAACGTGGTGGCCATGATGAAACAGCTCGGCTCACCCTTCGGGGGCGAGGGCAACGGCGGCGTGATCTGGCCACCCATGACTTACATCCGCGATTCGCTCTCGGGCATGGCCCTTGTGCTGGGCCTCATGGCCCTCCGCGGTCAGAAACTCAGCAAGATTGTTGATGAAGTGCCGACTTACGCGATCGTGAAGCGCAAGGTGGATTTGGCCAGCAAGGATGCCGCCAAGCCCGGGCTTGATCGGCTCGCGGCCCACTACAAGAGCCACAAGGTTGATCGCCAGGACGGCGTGCGCATCGCCTTTGAGGCCGAGCGGGCCTGGCTGCACGTGCGGGCCAGCAATACCGAGCCGATCATGCGGCTGATCGCTGAGGCCCCGGATGCCAAGACGGCCGAGCGCCTGCTGGATGAAGCGGGAAAAATCTGCCGCTGAATGCGGGTTGCGGCCCGCCGCTTACGCCTTTAAATCTCTCACTCGCGATCATGACCAGCGCTTTCATCAACACCGCCAAAGCTCCTCGCCGAACCCTCGCGATTGCCAGCTTTGCTGAGCTTCGACTCGAGCTTGACCGGCTTGCGCGCGCCCATACCGCGGGCACGCTGAAGTACACCGGCAACTTTGAGGGCGGGCCAATTTTCATGCACCTGGCGCTGCCCATCCGCTACGCCGTCGACGGTTTCCCGATGATGGCGCCTTGGCCAATCCGGGTGCTGGCCAATCTGGTTCTGCTGCCGATGATCAAACGAAAGCCATTCTCACCCGGTTTTAAGCTGGGCAGAAAAACTCAGGCCCAGATCTTTCCTCAGGAGGTGAGTTTCGCCGATGGCCTTGGTGCGCTGCAAACCGAGGTGCAGCGCGTGGAATCTGGCCAGCAGATGACCAAGCCCCACGCCTTCTTTGGCCCCATGCCGCATGATGACTGGGTGCGATACAACCTGAAGCACGCCGACTTGCATCTTGGTTTTCTCGAGCCGGGCGAGACGCGGTAAACGCGGCTAAGCTCCCGAACGCGGGGCGAGCAGTGTGTAAAGGCCGTGTGAAGCAACCAGTTACCGCCGTGTATCTTCCATTGTGAAGCATCCGCAAAAGAGGCCCTCGCCCACCTCACGATTATCGT
>Ga0163144_10025791_pt1 | contig 11461 bp, 10 predicted proteins | sample OliLak19BULKMAT1_FD_123175 | JGI IMG/M metagenome (GOLD analysis project Ga0163144, IMG submission 123175) | Freshwater microbial mat bacterial communities from Lake Vanda, McMurdo Dry Valleys, Antarctica - Oligotrophic Lake LV.19.BULKMAT1 | ecosystem: Environmental > Aquatic > Freshwater >... | reverse complement strand
GGTGGCCCGACCGTTGGCGGGCCATGACGGAAGTGGGAAATAACTCTCTTTGCCGTCATGGCCCGGCTTGGCCGGGCCACCCAGTCACGTTTGAGTTGATGTCGCACTCTCAGCCGGAACGACCCTGTCTGGGTGGCCCGACCGTCGGCGGGCCATGACGGAAGTGGGGTCTAGTTGTTGCACCTGGTTGTTGCCCCGCTGTTGTGCGAACGGGCGGTGCGTGCTTCAAGGCTTGCGACTTTCGAATGAGGAGCGACACGGCACATGGCAGGACCCACGGCAGCGACAGGCAACAGGTCCAACCCGGGTTTGACTCAGGTGCCATCGGCCGCAAAGGGCGGAGCGCGTGCCACGGCCGCGTCCCAGCGCACCCCGCGCGTCGTGTGTCCGTTCTGCTCGCTGTTGTGCGATGATTTGCTGCCCGGTAATGGAGCCGCCGCGACCAGCAAGCCGACGTTGCCTGCTAGCGGGCCGACGTTGCCGAACGGTGCCGTTTGCCCCAAGGCCAGCGCCGGATTTTCGCGGGAACGGCCTGTGGCGTCGCCACAAGTGGCTGGGCGCGATGTCCATTTGAGCGAGGCCATTGATGCCGCCGCCGCGATCATCAAAGCGGCAACCCTCCCACTCTATGGCGGGCTTGGCACCGACGTCGACGGCATGCGCGGCTTGCTCGACCTCGCCGATGCCACCGGCGGCGTGGTCGACCACGCCATGAGCGCGGGTGCGTTTCGCAACATTTCCGTGCTGCAATCGCGCGGCTGGGTGATGACGACGCTATCCGAGGTGCGAAACCGCGCCGACCTCGTGGTCGTTGTCGGCGATGGGATCGGCGCGTCCTATCCACGGTTTTATGAGCGGATCGCCGGGGCGGCCGCCAGCATGTTCGGTGCTTTGAAGCGCAAGGTTGTGCTGATCGGCGACGGCGGGGACGCCGCGCTGGTGCGCGCGCCGGTGACGGTCGAAACGATCGCAGCGCAGCCCCAAGCTCTCGGTGCGGCCGTCGCTGCCCTTCGTGGTGCGTTGCGCGGGTCCCCCGTGCCGCCGGGGTTGGCGAACGCGGGAATCGACACGGCGGCGCTGACGGCGCTGGCCGACCGGATCAAAGCCGCAGCTTATCCCGTCGTCGTCTGGTCACCGGCGCTGCTGCCACCGGCCGATGGCGATCTCATCGTATTGTCGATCTGCGATCTCGTCCGCGATCTCAACGCCACTCAACGCGCCAGCGGCCTGTCGCTGGCCGGCAGCGAGGGCGGGGCAACCGCCATGGCGGTCACCGCGTGGCAGACCGGCTACCCGATGCGCGTCAGCTTGGCGACCGGCATTCCGGTCTATGACCCGGTGCGGTTCGACATTGCCGCTATGCTCGCGCGGGCTGAGGGCGATGCCCTGATCTGGACGGCGGCCATCGGAGCCGGGCTATCGCCGCCAGCGACCACGATCCCGACGGTTGTGATCGGCACGCCGGGGCTCACGCTATCGCGGACGCCAGAGGTTTACATTCCCGTCGGCACGCCGGGCCTCGACCACGACGGCGATCTTGTGCGGACCGACAGTGTCGTGACACTGCACCTGCGCAGCACGCGGCAATCGAGCATGCCGTCGGTTGCAACCGTGGCCCGTGCGCTCGCTGACCGCCTTGCGCTGTAATTTGCGCGAACGAACCGACCCGCCTCTCCAACACCCCGACCGACCTTTGACCGCCACGTTCCAAGCCCCCCTTCCGAGACCCCTCTTCAATAAGGCCCCTGCGAGACCTGATGGCATGATCACCAAACTCACCGGCGGCACGATTTACGATCCCGCAAACGGCGTCGATGGCGTCGTCGGCGACATCTGGATCGAGGATGGGCGCATCGTTGCCCCGCAGCCGGGTGCGAATGTCGCGGCGGAATATTCGCTGGCGGGCGCGATGGTGATGGCCGGCGGCATCGATCCGCACACCCACATCGGCGGCGGCAAGGTCAACATTGGCCGCATCATGCTGCCGGAGGATCACCTCGGCCACGAATACACCCGTACGCACTTGACGCGGTCGTGCTGCGGCCATGCCGTGCCGACGACCTATGCGGCGGGCTATCGCTATGCCGAAATGGGCTACACGTGTTGCTTCGAGCCAGCAATGTTGCCCGCCAACGCGCGGCAAGCCCATCTCGAGATGGGCGATACGCCGATGGTCGACAAAGGCGCGTTCGCCATGCTCGGCAGCGACGACCTGCTGCTGCGCATGATCTCGGGCAAAGCCGATGCCTCCGCGATCAAGGACTATATCGCGTGGACCATGCACGCGAGCCAGGCGATCGCGGTCAAGGTCGTCAACCCGGGCGGCATCTCGGCGTTCAAGTTCAATGCGCGCAAGCTCGACCTCGACGAGGCGCATCCCCACTACGGCACCACACCACGCGACATCATCTTGACGTTGGCGCGCGGGTTGACCGAGCTTGGCGTGACCCATCCTCTACATGTGCACGGCTGCAACCTGGGCGTGCCGGGCAACGACGAGACAACGCTGGCGACGATCGCCGCCGCCGATGGCCTGCCGCTGCATCTGACGCATCTTCAGTTTCACAGCTACGGCACGGAGGGGGACCGCAAGTTCTCATCGGGGGCGGCGCGGATTGCCGACATCATCAATCGCACGCCAAACATCAGCGTCGATATCGGGCAGGTGCTGTTTGGCCAGACCTGTACGGCGTCCGGCGACAGCATGCGCCAGTATGGTATCAGCGCCAGCGCCTTCCCGAAGAAGTCGGTGATCATGGATATCGAGTGCGATGCCGGCTGTGGCGTCGTTCCGATGCGCTATCGCGACCAGAACTTCGTCAACGCGCTGCAGTGGTGCATCGGGCTCGAGCTGTTCCTGCTGATCGACGATCCGTGGCGCATCTTCCTGACGACGGACCATCCCAACGGCGCGCCGTTCACCACCTATCCGCATCTGATCCGGCTGCTGATGGACGCCTCGTTCCGCAAAGACATGATGGCGACGATCAACCAGGACGCTGTGGCGATGAGCATCCTGCCGACGCTGAAGCGCGAATACACGCTGTATGAGATCGCCGTGATGACGCGGGCGGGGCCGGCCAAGAGCCTGGGCTTGCGCGATCGTGGGCACGTCGGCATCGGCGCCAGCGCGGACGTGACCGTGTACCGCCCGCACGCCGATAAGGAGCGGATGTTTGCCAAGCCCGAATTCGTGTTCAAGGCGGGCGACCTCGTGGTGCGCAACGGCGAGATCGTCAAGGTGGTTCATGGCGCAACGCACGTCGCCCGGCCGGCTTATGACCACGCAATCGAGGACGTGATCGCGGACCATTTCGACCGCTTCCAGACGGTGGGAATCGACAGTGTCCGCGTCCACGATGACGAGATCCACGGCCGCAACGGCGGCTCCATCGTGGTCCAGCCGACGGGAGTGCGCGCGGTATGACGGATGATTTCGTGAAGGCTGCTTCCATTTTCCCTCTCCCCGCGAGCGGGGAGAGGGCGGCGATATCGAGCGAGCGAACGCGAGCTTCGACATCGCGGGTGAGGGGCTGCAGCAGTCGCACGACTTTACTAAGAACTGAACTCGGGTCTCTCAGACTGCGGTCGATGCCGCCCCTCACCGCGGCGCGAATCGGGCTTTGCCCCGATCCGTCCGCTGCCTCTCCCCGCGCGCGGGGAGAGGCGAAGAACCCTCGTGCCGGAGCCGTGAAATGACGACCCAGATCGTTCGCAACGGCATCACGATCGACGACACCTTCGCCGAAGCGTTCGGAATGAGCGCGACGGGGCTGATCATCACCGCCGATAGCGCCAAGTGGGCGCGGCAATGCGCTGTGACGATGACCGGGTTCGGCACGTCCGTCATCGGATGCGGAGCCGAATGCGGCATCGACCGCGAACTGTCACCCGACGAGACGCCCGACGGCCGCCCTGGCTTTCGCGTGCTGATGTTCGGCTTCTCGCCCGACGCGCTGATCCCGCAGGTCATGAACCGCGTTGGCCAATGCGTGCTGACCTCACCGGGGTCGGCCTGTTTTGCTGGCGTCGAGGCACCGATGCGGATCGGCCTCGGGGCCACGCTGCGCCGGTTTGGCGACGGCCACCAGACCGCGCGACGGTCGGGCGGCAAACGCTATTGGCGCATCCCGGTCATGGACGGCGAGTTCGTGTGTGAGCACGACACCGGCTGCACCACGGAGGCCGTCGGCGGCGGTAACCTGTTGATCTGCGGGCGCGATCGGCCGGGCGTTCTGGCGGCAACCGAACTTGCGGTCGAGGCCATCGCCAAAGTCGCAGACGTAATCACACCGTTCCCCGGCGGTATCGTCCGCTCCGGCTCGAAGGTCGGCTCGAAATACGACGGCATGTTTGCCTCGGCCAACGAGGCGTTTGGCCCGACGCTCAAAGGCGCCGTACGCTCTGAGTTGACCGCCGACATCGCCAGCGTGCTCGAGATCGTGATCGACGGGTTGACTGCAAAGGCCGTCGCGGACGGCATGCGGGCGGGTCTCGCCGCCGTGATCGCAGAGGGCGGGCGGCACGGCGCGACGCGGGTCTCGGCTGGCAACTACGGCGGCAAACTCGGGCCGCACCACTATCACCTGAAGGACCTGATCTGATGGCTGGCATCGTGTTGACGTTGAAGACGCAGCCTGACGAGCGGTTGGATTTCTCCGGGTTGACCCCGGCCATGGTCGCGCTCGGTACCACGAACGAACTGTCGGCCCACGTGGTCGGCACGACGCGGCACGCATTGCGGCTCGCCGACCTGTTCGACGTTCGCTCGGGCGGGGCTGACGGCGACATCACGGTCGCGACCAAAGGCGCGGTTATCGACGGTATCGGCAGCGGCATGACAGGGGGACGATTGGTGATCGACGGCGATGCTGGCGATCGCGTCGGAGCTGGCATGAAGGGCGGGCTGATCGAAGTCCGTGGGCGGGCGGGCTCGCACCTTGGCGCTGGCATGTCGGGCGGGCTGATCCACGTCGCGGGCGATTGTGGGGATAGCGCTGGCGGGCTGATCGCGGGCAAACGCTTCGGCATGACCGGCGGCACGATCGTCATCGATGGATCGGCGGCCGCGCGGACGGCTGAGAAGATGCGGCGCGGGACGATCATCGTGCGCGGCGCGACGGGTGCCATGGCGGGCGTGCGCATGCTCGGCGGTACAATCGTCGCCGAGGGTGGCGTTGGACCCGACGCGGGCCGCCTGATGCGGCGCGGGACAATACTGGCGTCGAGACTGATAGCTGGCGCCGATATTCCGGCGACGTTCGCCGATTGCGGTGTCCACGATCTGGTGATCCTGCGCATCATGGCGCGCAATTGGACGCGTGAACTTGGCCCACTGGCCCCGCGCTTTACGCCACATGTCGTGCGGCGCTACGCGGGCGACCTCGCCACGATCGGCAAAGGCGAGTTGCTGCTGCCAGCGTGACATCCGCATCACTGCAGCCTCAGGCCAGAAAGCAGCGAAGTGTCGTGACCAATCTGCTCGCCGACAACGCGCGTTATATTGCTTATGGACGTCTCGATGTGATGGCCGCAGAGGCGGTGGCATCATCGAGCGTCAATCGACGAGGGAACCTATGCTGACCATCATTCTGTCTGCCTGTCTGGTCGCCGACCCCGGCCAATGCCGGGATCATCGCATTCCAGCCGAGAACATCGTTGATCCGACGCGCTGTGTGATGACCGCGCAGCCGTTCGTCGCAAAGTGGGCCGACGAGCACCCGCTTTGGGAAGTGAAGAAGTATATTTGCCGCCCGACGGCGGAAAACGAAGGCTGATCAGCTGGCCACGATCAGACCGATAACCCGGCGATGGGCCCCTCAGCGCTTTCGCCCCGCCCGGGTTCGCGTCAGCATCCCACGGACCAGAACCGTGTAACCGACGCGGACGATGGTGGCTGCGGAAAATATGGTCATTGCCATCGCGGCTGCCGGGGCCACGTCGCCCGCGTCATCGATGTTTAATACTTCGATCGACGCAGGGTCGTTTCTGGCGAACACAGGAACACGACCGCAGACACCGTGGTCAGCGCGTTGACGAACACAGAGGGCGGATTGTTGCTCAGACCCCGCCCGATGGCGGGCTCACCCTGCCTCTATGACGGGAGTGTGAACGTGGTTACCCCGTCCAGCTAAGCGTTAGGGTGGGCAGATGGCGTCCCGAAGCCAACAACCAGGCCTCGGTTCTAGAAAGCCTCTGTTAGGTGACATTCGCGAACCAACGAAATTGCAACACCCAATCCTGGAAAGCCGTGGCTCGGCAATTCGTTGACTGACCGACCGATGCGCCGATGCTCTCGTAGTCTATAAAGCGTGTGGCCGTCTTGGCCGGCTCAACCGAGTTCCTCTAAGCCAAGCCCAGGACCCTTCAACTTTGGCAGTTCTTGACCGACCGGATCGACGGCAAGTCGCCTGGGTGCTTGGTCTGCACCAAAAGGCAATGCGTTTGGCCGACCGGCTTCCCGAAAATGCTAAGCATATCGTACCTGGCATTGTCGTTGCCGCTGCGACGGCGTTCACCGCCTACGTGATCACGCAACTTTTTGGCGCGCTGTTTACGATGGCGTTCAGCCGCAACTTGACGATCCCAGTTGTTGCGGTGGCACTGTTGCTGGGACTGGCACTTAATCGGCACTTGGCGACGCCCCGCTATCGTCCGGGGCTCGTGTTTTCAGCGGGGACGATGCTTAAAGTCCTCGTCGCGTTATTGGGCCTTCGGATATCCTTGTCCGACGTGTCGCAACTCGGCCTCCCGCTAGCTATCAGCGTTATCATGTGCATGACATTGACGCTTGCAGTTGCCATTGGAGCTGCTCGCGCGCTCGGGTTGCCGTCGTGCACCGGTGCGCTAATGGGTGCTGCCAATGCGGTCTGTGGTGCGGCCGCAACGCTTGCGACATCCGCTGCCTTGCCTGCCGATCGCGATCGGACTGCCAGTGTCTTGCTAACCGTCGTGTTGGCCAGCACAGTTTCCACGATCGCTATGCTGACCTTTCCTCTACTCGCGGGCACGATCGGCTTGAGCCCCCTGCAGTCTGGGGTCCTGATTGGCTTGTCGATTCAGGATGTCGCGCAGGTCGTGGGCGCCGGGCTAGCGTTGCCGCCGGAGGCTGCTGCTGCTGCTGTTACCGTAAAGATGTTTCGCGTATTTATGTTGCTCCCCGTCGTACTCGCTATTGCTTGGCTTTGGCGTGGGCAGACCACCCTGCCGGATACAAAAGTCCCTCTCGTGCCAAGGTTCGCGATTGGGTTCTTGATCCTGTGCGTCATAAATTCTAGCCTTCAGGCTTTGCCAGGGCCATCAGCGGTTTATATGCCCCTCAGGTCAGCCGTCATCGATATGACCAATGCAGGATTGGCCGTTTCGATCGCGGCATTAGGAATTGGAACGTCGATGCCGACACTTTGGGGATTGGGCGTCCGCCCGATCGCCGTGTTTTTGCTGGCGGCCGTGACGATTTTGGCAGGCGCGCTCGGCAGCGTCCTCATTCTTGTGCCGTAGCCGGAGTGAACGTAGCCCGGAGTGAACGTAGCCCGGAGTGAACGTAGCCCCGAGTGAACGTAGCCCGGAGTGAACGTAGCCCCGAGTGCACGATCAGTGCTCGAATGGCAATTCGTCAGGCCGCTCCAGGTAGATTACATCCCGCTCAATACGGATGAGACCTGATTTTTGAAATCGCGAGAGCGTACATGTCACCCACTGGCGAGTCGAGCCGACGATCGTTGCCAATTGTTCGTGGGTGATGCTGCGGTCGATCATCAATCTTTCGCCTTGTCGTCCATTTCGGTCAGCCGTCGCGAGGATGATAAGCAGCTGTGCCAAGCGTTCCGTGATCGATCGGGTGCCAAGCATTTGCACCAGCGCCGAATAACACTTTCCTTTTGTCACGAGCCCTTCGATCAGCGCCAGCGCGATGCCTGGAATAGTCGACGCCAAGTATCGCAGTTTAGCGGCTGGCAAATAATCGAGGCGCGATGGTTCGACCGCCATGGCTGACCACATGTGCAGACCGCCACCAAAAATTTCTGGGCCGCCGATAAAGTGTCCTGGAGTCCAATAGGCGAGTGTAATTTCTTTGCCGGTCGGACCCGCGTAGTAGATTCGCACCCGTCCGCTTACGATCACAAAGATACCGCTGTGGACGTCACCTTGAAGGAAGATCGTCTCCGATGCGGAAAACGTCATTGGACTTGCCGCGCGCCGAAGCTGGGAAATTTCGTCAAGTTTTAAGCGGTCGAGAAATCCTGCTCCCTCGTTGATGTGCGAGAGTGCTTCTGACAGAAACACTGCGGAGTTTTGCCGATCGTGGCCATCGTCAACCGATGAAGCACCCAGTCGCGTTACGTTGGCATGAGGCTCTGTCATGGCCCTCTCGTCAACAATATTACTTGGTGCAGACCCGCCGGTGTGCTCGGCGATTTGGTCATTTGTTCTGTTGCTCGAAAGCTCGCATACTTTCACTGCGGATCTTTTCATGACACAACCTGCGTAACTTGATGAACCGCTCGTCTAACGCCGTGTCTCCATCGCGCGGACGTGGCAGATCGACGGTGATATCTGCGATAATGGCGCCCGGGCTCGCGCTCATAACCAACACGCGGTCGCCGAGAAAAACGGCCTCATCGATGTCGTGGGTCACGAACAATACTGTGATGCCAAAATCGCTCCAAATCTTGAGTAGATTTTCTTGCATGACGTGGCGGGTCTGGCTGTCGAGAGCGCCAAACGGTTCGTCCATTAGCAGCACACGGGGATAATTGGCGAGCGCCCGAGCGATGCCGACGCGCTGCTGCATTCCGCCAGATAGTTCAGAAGGATAGCGGTCTGCGAACTTCGACAAGCCAACCATTTCGATAAACGTATCGGCGACGGCCTCTGGCGTCGGGTCCCACCGTTCGAGAATACGCGGCCCGAATGCCACATTCTCTCGAACCGTCTTCCACGGAAACAACGAGTATTGTTGGAACACCATGCCACGGTCGGGGCCTGGTTTTTCAATAGTTTCACCGTCCACAAGAACCTTGCCAGTGCTCGGCGTAACGTAACCAGCGACCGCGTTGAGGAGGGTCGACTTACCGCATCCCGATGGTCCAAGCAGGCAGACAAACTCTCCTGGTTTGATTTCTAGTGACGTCTCCTGGACGGCAAGTTGCTGCTTTTCCCTCTTGCCGTAAGTAACCGTAACTTTGTCGATAACAATATGGCCCTTATCAAGGGCTGTGCGCTTTGGTGTGCGAATGACTGACATGGTTGTCGCCTGTCTTAGTTCAGGCTCCGGCGGACGGCTGTTTGGCTTCAGGCGAATTATGTTCAACATGGCTGATGCTCGCAACTGGGAACGATCGGACGGCCTTGGTGTTAGCGTTGGAGCTTTCGCCACCTCAGGAACGGTGCTGTTGCCAACTGGACAGCGAGCGTCGAGAGTGTGCCGAGCAGCCCGATGGTGAGCATACCGACGATGATCTCAGGGTATTTGATGAGCTGGTAAGACGTCCACGTAAAGTACCCGATCCCATACTGACCAGAGATGATTTCTCCGGCAAGCAGCGAGAACCATGCGACTCCCATGCCGACCGACAATCCGGTTGCGATATTAGGCAGTGCGGCTGGCAACACGACGTGTCGAAATATCTGCAGCTTGCGTGCGCCAAGAGAACGAGCCGCGCGAACCAGCACTTCAGGCGTTTGGTCGACGCCAGCGACGGTGTTGAGAATAATGGGAAAGACGGCGCCGAGGAACGTAATGAAGATGATCGAGCTTTCCTCGGTTGGCCACATCAGGATCGCGAGAGGGATCCAAGTCACCGCTGGGATTGGTCGCAAAATTTCAACGTAGGGTATGACGAAGTCATACGCGATGCGCGAGCGTCCCATCGCTAGGCCAAGAATGATCCCGATAATTGCTGCGAACGCATAGGCGATGGCGACGCGCTTTATACTAACTAGAATGTGGACTAGAAACTTGTCGCCTTCCAGCTGTTTTACGAACGCGGCCCAAACCTCGACGGGTGACGCGACATGCTCAAACCGGACAATCAGATTCAACTCGACATCGACCGCCCATTGCCACCAAAGAACACCGAGCACGAGTGCCAGAAATCTGCGCGTCCAGGTGATGACAATGCCGGGGCCGGATGCGAACTCCGATATCCAACTGAGCATTTTATGGGTGAGAGTCGGACCCGGCTTGATTGTAGAGATTGGCTTCGTATTTGCGATTACTGCTGGATTGCTTCGCGCTGGCACTTCGACGCCTGAGGCGACGTCGAGCGATGCCGTTGCGTGGGCGGCGACGATTTTTGAATTTGCACGATCCGGCGCCGCTGCGATTGCCATATGCGTATCCTCCGAGCACGTCAGCTTCGTCCACAGGCGAAGGCCGCCTCATTGGCGGGGCAGTAGGGGAGGCCAGCCATCTCTGAAGGACGGCCTCCACTCTGGCGATGTTCATTCAAGAGACACGTTTTCAGGAAACCTCGGCCCACATCACGAGTTGGCCTTTTCCGGCAGCCGCGAACGTTTCGGCCTCACCTTTTTTCATGAACGTCGCCAGTTCGCCCGAGGCGCCACGTACGTAAAAGGCAACGTGTCCGAACAGCTTTAGTCCGGTCTTTTTGTCGTAAACGTAGGTCGCGAAGACCTTTTTCCCGGCGCCTTTAGCCGTCTTGTGCGCTTCGATCATTGCTGCGACGGTGTCAAACGATACGATGCCCTGTCCGTCGATCCACATTTCGGCTGGCTTCAGCCCAGGTAATTCGGGTGATGGCGAAACCACGGACTTTACTGCAGCGTCATAGTCAAGCCCTTTGGTTGCAAAACCTTTCTTGACAAATGTCGGATCAATCCAGCGATCAAAGTCTAGAGGCGGGATCTCACGTTCTTTGGCGAGAAGGCTGTGGTCGAACTTCAACGCCTCGACCCACTGCGGCTTTATCGAGCCCTCGAACGTCGATATACCGCCCTTTGAGAAGTAGAGATATAGAACTTCCTTTTCGATACCCGTCCACTCTGCGACCTTGATGGCAGCGTTCAACGGGTCAGCGGCGATCCAAGCCTGTGCTTCCATCGTGGCGATAACGTAGGCCTGCACGATCTCGGGGTACTTCTCGGCGAATTCTTTCAGCACCACGGTGCCATGGAAGGTTGGGATCCCAGCTTCACTGCCATCAAAAATTTTGCGACCCGTGCCGCGAAACTCCATGACTTCCGACCACGGGCAGAAATTAGCGTGGGCGTCGATTTTGTTTTGCGCGATATTGGTGACGCCGATCGGTGGCGATTGACCCAAAATCTCGATCTTGTCGAACAGTCCGCGCTCGCGCAGGACTTTCAGCGTCATACCCCAGGCGGCACTTCCAATCCATGCCTCTCCCTTTAGCTCAGGCCAACGCTGCGTGAACTGAGCCGAAGCGGCGGCAGCGGCGGGCGCCATCGATGATCTGGCGCATGGTGCGGGCGGGTT
>Ga0163144_10025789_pt1 | contig 11461 bp, 10 predicted proteins | sample OliLak19BULKMAT1_FD_123175 | JGI IMG/M metagenome (GOLD analysis project Ga0163144, IMG submission 123175) | Freshwater microbial mat bacterial communities from Lake Vanda, McMurdo Dry Valleys, Antarctica - Oligotrophic Lake LV.19.BULKMAT1 | ecosystem: Environmental > Aquatic > Freshwater >... | reverse complement strand
TGGAAATAAACCAGCGTGGCAGCGGCGATCGCAAAGCTGCCATAAAAGAGCAAATGCCAGGGGGTGAAGAAGCTGCCATCGACCTCGCCGTGAAAGTGCGCCCAGCCATCTACCCACAACCCGGCGAGAAACAGCGCCGACAAGCCGATCATCAGCCAGTCGAAGCCCGCGCTGCCTTGCGGAGTGCCATCCTGTCGTGTGACGACTCGCTGTGCTGCCGAGTCGCGTCCTGTGATCGCCGCCATCTGAGGTGACTCCTGTGTATACGATGATGCGACTCTATACGTGCGGGCAGGGGGGCGGGTTACGCCGAGCCACCGTATAAAAACGCGCCTGCCAGTCCATCGGCAAGACAATCATACCTTGCCGCGAAAAACGGATCACCCCACCCTGAAGAACAGCACCCGCCCCGCCTCATCCCCCGCCGCCAGCGTCCTGCCGTCGCGGCTCAGGGCGAGGCAGGTGATCGAGCTATCTGCGATGAACTGCGCGCGCACCGCGCCGCTGTGCCGATCATACTGGGTGATACGCTCGCCCCGATGCCAATAGAGAACAGCGTCACCGATCAGCGCATCCTCTGCTTCTAACAGCGCCGCCGGATCGAAGCCGCGTGCGCGCGCCCATGCGATCGCTGCGCCTGGAGAGTCCGCGCGCCAGTCGTGCAGCACTTCCAGCGGCACCCCGTCGGCGCGCCAGAGCCGCAGCGTCCTGTCACGCGCCCACGACAGCAGGCGCCCATCCGCCAGCGCCAGCGCGCCGTACACAGAATCCGAGTGACCCTCCAGGGCAGCCAGCGGCGCCCCGTCGGCGCTCCACAGCCGCAGCGTGGTGTCCCGTGGCGAGGTGTATCTCTTGACATACGACCACGAGAGCAGGCGACTATCCGCCAGCGCCAGCGCGCCGTCCACCCCGTTCGTGTGTCCCGTCATCGTGCGCAGCAGCGCCCCGCCCGCCGCCAGCAGCGCCGGATAGCCGTTGTCGATCAACCTCAGCGCCCCCGGCTCGTCGGTCAGGCGCGCCACGAACGCCGCCGCCCCTGCGTTCTGATGCTGCGACGGCAGCCGTCCGCGCATCTGCTGCGCCCACTGGGTTTGATCCTGTTCCAGCGCATCCAGCGACAGGCGCACCGCCGACTCGATCAGGCGCAGACGCAGCGACCAGTCCTCCGGCGATTTCGCCAACTCCGCATAGAGTTCCGCATCTTGTGGTCTCATTCTGCGACAGTCAAAAGCATCAAGCAAGCCCCGTCAAGCGAGACCCTCCGTCCGCTCTCCCTCAGAGGATCGCAGGCCTCCTGCACGTTTCTAAGGTTCCGTAGGCAGCGTCTTCGAACTCTAAAAACGCAGAATTCGAAAAAAACGCCCATATTCCGGTCCCGTTCTACGTCCTATCTGACAAGAATCTGTGCGGAAGGCCGTATATTTACTGCCGAATGGTCGCCGGGGACAATCCCACGCTCACACCAACCCGCATTTGCTCATTCCCACAAAAGAACGATACTTAAGACAAGTTAATACTTCTGACATGCCTGCACGCCGACGCCTCCTCCTCTGGCTATTGCCCCTCTTTACCGCATCCATCCCTCTTTCCAGCCCCGCTCAAGGGATCAACGGTTCGATCCAAGCTCAGGCTCAAGCCGCTGGCCCCGGGATCGCGAGTTGGTATGCGGCGAGGGGCAACGCGCCCACATGGTCTGGAGAATCCCTCGGATCGCTGGCGCGGTTCGTCCAGGAACTCGATACGCATGGACTCAACCCCGCCCTCTTCGGTTTGGCCCAATGGGATGCCCAGTGGCGCAACCCCTCCACCGATCCAGCCACTCGAGCCAAAGTCGAAGTTGGCACCACCCAGCTCGCCCTTTTTGCGATCCAGTCCCTCGCTTACGGCTTCGTGGATCCAACCACGGTGCATACGAAATGGGACGCCCTCAAGCGCACCCCCACCGCCTTCCAGTTCCTCGATCAAGCACTGGCTCAGCCGCCCAGCGAGCTGACCCGTTTCCTTCTTAATGCCGTTCCACCACAGGATGACCGCTACCGGGACATGGTCAAAACCCTCGCCCGCTACCGCGAACTGGACCGCCTCGGAGGATGGAAAACGCTCCCCGCCACCGCAACCCCGGTCGGTCCCGGTTCGCGCTACGATGGACTCGACCTCCTCCGTACGCGCCTTCAGGCCGAGGGCGACCTGCCTCCCGGCCTGAGCAAATTCAAAGGCAAAGAGCTGGATCAACGCACCAGCGACGCCATCAAGTCCTTTCAATTCCGCCACGGGATCGAGCCCGACGGATACATCGGTGGCGATACCCTGAAAGAATTCAATATCCCAACTTCCCAGCGCGTCAAAATGCTGATTATCAATCTGGATCGTCTCCGCTGGATGCCCCGCGCCTACGAAGAGGCCGAACACATTGAAGTGAACATCGCGGAGAGCGCCCTGCGGCTTTTCAACAATCAACGGCAGGTCACCGTGATGAAGGTGATCGTGGGAGTCAAAGGCAAGCACCAAACGCCCATTTTCCACGGAAACGTCCAGCACCTCATTTTCCGCCCTTACTGGAACATTCCCATGTCCATCGCCAAAACCGAGCTCGTTCCCCTCGCTTTACAGGATCCCGAGGGCTACATGCGCCAGCACAACTACGAGATTGTAACCGGCTACGAAAACGCTCCCAACGACATCCTTCCCAATACCATCGAGAACCTCAACAAGTGTTCCACTGGCGCACTCCTCATGAGGCAGAGATCTGGTTCCGACAACTCCCTCGGACTCGTCAAATTCATCTTCCCCAACGACAACTCCGTCTATCTCCACGACACTCCCGACCACTCCCTCTTCGAACGAGCCAATCGGGACTTCAGCCATGGCTGCGTGCGCGTCTCCCGCCCCGACGAACTCGCTACCCTGCTCCTCCAGCGCAGCGGAGGCCCATGGGACATCAACAACGTTCGCACCGCCATGAACGACGTCGCCAATCCCAACCGCAAGGAAGTATTCAGCAAGACCCTCCCCGTCTATCTCATGTATTGGACTTCCACCATCATGAGCGATGGACGGGTCCGCTTTGACGAAGATATTTACGGACACGATGTCGTGATGTTTCAAAAATTTGGGCTATAGTCAGACCCCTCGCCTCCCACCGGAGCGAATCATCAGGGCCTGTAGCTCAGCGGTTAGAGCAGGGGACTCATAATCCCTTGGTCCAGGGTTCAAATCCCTGCGGGCCCATCATTCATTATCAGGGAGTTACAGAGATTTTTTTGCGCGGCCACCCCAACCCTAAAAGTGTTACCGATGGATTGAACCAAAAGTGTTACCGATGTATTGACTGCGCCCGACCCCTAACAATATCCCGGCGCCGATATCCCCCTACCCTCCCGAAGGAGTTCCGGAGATCGCGATGCACGATTCCAAAGAAGTCCGCGGCTACGGCAATCTCCCGAAAGACCGCGACCTGACTGCCGAGGAAGTAGTCAACCTCCGCCACGGATACTATGCCTCGATCAGTTTCATGGACGCGCAGATTGGGAAAATTCTGGAGGCTCTCGAGGAAGGCGGGCACGTCGACGACACGATCATTTGCTTCACTTCCGATCACGGATTCCACATCGGCGAACATTCGCTCTGGGGAAAGACCAGCAACTTCGAACTCGACGCCCGCGTGCCGCTCATCGTCGCCGATCCATCGCACACGGCCGGTCACGGCAAGAAAACGGACGCTCTCGCGGAGTTGGTCGACCTCTATCCGACACTTGCTACGCTCGCCGGTATCGAAGGCGACCTCCCGAAACGTCTGGAAGGCGCCAGTCTCTCACCTGTGGTTGCCGACCCGAGCGCGACTGTGAAAGACGCCGCCTTCACCCAGCATCAGCATACCTTCTACGGACCTCCCGAAAAATGGGAAGCGTGGGGCTACTCCGTTCGCACCAAGCGCTGGCGCTACACCGAGTGGCGTGCGATCAAGGACGGCAGTGTCATGGCGCGGGAGTTATACGATCACGAAAACGATCCCGCCGAGACCGTGAATGTCGCCGAACAATATTCCGAAGTAATAAAGCCGCACTCAGTGCGGATAGAAGAACAATTCGGAAAACGATGAGGCGGTTTCAAAATGTAGAACAGGGTGCCGATCCTGTTTTCGAACGTCGTTTGGCGACCCCAAACAAGGCAGGTGCCTCGTTCTACGTTTTCCTGCTCCTCGCCGCACTTCTCGTTTCGCGAAGCATCGCCGACGACCACCCCAACATCCTCCTCATTCTTGCCGACGATCTCGGCTGGTCCGACCTTGGGTGCTACGGGAACGAGAATTTCGAAACCCCACGACTCGACCAAGTCGCCTCCGAAGGCACCCGCTTCACTCAAGCTTACGCTGCTGCCCCGATTTGCTCCGCCTCGCGCGCCGCGATTCTTACCGGCAAAACGCCCGCCCGCCTCGGTTTCGAATTCGTGACCAAACCAGAGGCCGGCTATCAGCCCGTCGGCGCCCCTTTCCGTGCTCCGCCCTACACACTCGATCTCCCGCTCGAAGAAATCACAATCGCAGAAGTCCTACGCGACGCTGGATACCAAACCGCATTTTTCGGAAAATGGCATCTCTACCAGCACTACCAGCACTACCAGCACTACCAGCACTACCAGCACTACCTCGGATGGAGTCCCACCCACGGACCGAAAGCGCAGGGATTCGAAGTCGCCGAAGAAGACTATGATAGCCACCCATGCTCGTATTAGAACGAGAAGAAAAAACGGAGTTTTCTCAATCTCGACGACGGCGAATTCCTCAAAGACAATCTCACAGAAAAGGCAATCAGCTTTCTGAATCAGGACCATGAGGATCCGTTTTTTCTGATGGTCTCGCACTTCTACGTTCATGACCCGAATCACACCCGACTTCGCTGGTTCTACGACGATTGAACACCCTCCTTCCCCGTCCCACGGGTGACAAGGATGCGGAAGGGATGCAAAAGCAAATTCCTAGCAGTTACCGTTTTTTCCGAATGCCCGGGCTCCGGTTGCCGCGATCCTCCGGATGATCACGTACCCTATTTCTCTTTGCGTTGACGTCTGATCAGCTGAATGATGTTTCAATACACCGCTTTTCCAATATGAGACTCATCACCTTCGTCGCTACCTTCACTCTGGTTATCTCGTTAGCTCTGCAAGTTTCAGGAGATGATCCGAATTTCAAAGCCGGTGCCGCCATGAGCGATATTTCACCGGTCGTTTTCCCGTTTCAGCTTCGATCCGGTTCTTCGCAATATGTCCATGATCCCATCTCCGTTCGGGCGATTGCATTTGAAAACGGCGCGGAAAACCGATGTCTGATCGCGATTATCGATGCCATTGGCGTGGGCAGGGAAATGACGGACGAAGCGAAAATTGCTGTCGCCGGAAAAACAGGCTGGAAACCGGAATCGATGATGGTGGCGGCGACGCACGCACACTCCACGCCCAAGGGCGGTGACAGTTCCCCCGGTCGCATCGCCTATGAAAAGAAACAGCGGGAAGGTCTCGCCGATGCCATGCTCAAGGCGATTGAAGCACTCGAACCGGCCAAAGTCGGATTTGCCTCGGATCTAGAGGCCTCGGAAGTTCGCAATCGCCGGAACTTTTACGAAGAGGGAGCCTCCTCAACCCTGAACCCTCTTGGAGGCTATGACAAAATTCGCATGAACGGCGGGACCAAGGGAATCATCAAACCGGCCGGTCCGATTGATCCCGAGATCTGCGTGGTCGACGTTCGCAATGCCGGGGGGAATCCGCTCGGGCTGCTCGCGAACTATGCCCTTCACTACGTAGGTGGAATTCCAACGGTGATCGAACCCGATGGCCGGGAGAGAGGAATGGCCTCAGCCGATTATTTCGGTGAATTCGCGAGAGTCATGCCTTCCCGAATGGGTGGTCGGGTGCAGGAAAACTTCGTCGCGATGATGTCGAACGGAGCAAGCGGTGATATCAACAATATTCCCTTCGGGATCGAGCGTGCTCCCCGTGCGCCCTTTGAGCAGTGCCGCATCGTTGCGGGTAAGGCGGCGGATGCCTCGTGGCGCGCGATTCAAAAAATCGAGCACTACGATGTTTCCCCCCGGATCGCGACCCGGCAGCGCGAGGTTAGCCTGACCTACCGACACCCTACCGAAGCTGAGGTTGCCAAAGCCCTCCAACTGCTCGAACTGAGCTTAAAGGAACAAAATGCGATCCACGGCCGAACCACGTCCGTCGCCACCAACACCGTCGCTTATGCAAAGCCGGATAAACCGCGCACCGAAAATGTGCTGGTGCAGGCGTTCCGGATTGGAGATCAGGCCATTGTTTCGATGCCGTTTGAGGTGCTCGTAGAAATCGGTCTCGAAATCAAAGAAAAGAGCCCGGCACCCCGCACCTTCCTCATCGAGCTGGCCAACGGGAGTTACGGTTATCTCCCGCCGCCGAATCAGCACGAGTTGGGGGGATACGAAACCTGGCTCGGGACCTCGCGTTTTGATACACATTCCTCCGAAATTCTCGTGAAAGAGCTGCTGGAAATGCTGGCGGAAATGTGGGATGCACCGGAACGATAGAAAAAAATTTGGGCGACGGGGGAAGGGAAAGACGGGCTGCTGCTAAAATAGTTTGCTTATGGAGCAACAGCCCGATATCACCTGACCCTGGGAACGCGTGGTAAGCGGCTCCTTCATACTCGGTCCTGATGGATCGAGGTATGAGCCAAACTTGGGGGGTAAAGAAGGCGCTTTGAAATACTTATTTTGTCGACTAACCAAGGGTGAGTCGAGCACGGCACCTATATCCACATGTGCCCCCGGAACTTTTTTGCGAGGGCCTGGCGATGCTTCGGCAATTCGCGCGCCCGAAACTGCGGCCAGTCAGTGGTGCTCGCGATGCGTTTGCCGTCGGGCGGGGAGAGGACGAGGAGCACCGGGATCCGGCCCTCGCAGAGGGTGGGATGCTCTTCCAGCGCGAAGCCGTCCTTCAGCTTTACCTGCGCTTCCGGTGACTCATTGACGTAGGAAATTTTCACGCTGCCCTTGTCGACCTACGGGATCGAGAGTGGCAGCAACTCATCAAGCCAACTGATTTGCCCTTGTTTCAAATGCTGGTGAAACGCGGGGATGAGGGGCGCGGCCTGGGCTTCCTTCACTAGCGTGAGGCCGCTGCAGGAACGGGCAAGGCAGGCGGTGATCGCGGCCTCATCGAAGCGGGCAAATTTCAGTTCGGGCAGGGTGGCGTGGACGAGGTTGCCACTAGCGATGAATTGATTCAGCCGATGATCCATCTTCGGTAAGTCAAAGGCTCCGCTGCCGTGAGCCTCGGCGAGGCAGCGTCCGCTCGCGAGTGGATCGAGATCGTTTTGTTGTGCCTTCTCCTCGATGACGAGATCCCGATAGCGCACGAGTTTCATCGCGGCGACGCGCTTGTTCTTGGCGTCGAAGAGGTGCTCCAGGGTGGTGCTCAGATGCTGGGGGAACATCTCGGTGATCCACGCGGGCTTCACGGCGGTGGCGAGGCTTGAGGAGGGTCAATGGAGGGAGCCGCGCGAGGGAACTTGATGCAGAATGACGGCGACGAAAAAGGGGGCCTCCTGGACCACGCTTTCACGCACGAGCTGGCCTTCCCTTTGCTCGGTGAGCACGCATCAGGGTGATGAAATCGGTCTCCTCGCTGTCCGCGAACCTCTCGCGGGTGGAGGTGGTTTGGGCATCATCGCGATTCAGACGGGTGAGAAAATCGCTACCACTGACAAGGGCGGCACACAAGGCGACATCGGGCACGCAACCGCGCTGGCTCGCCTCGATCAACATGCGAGAGTAGAGCGGGTGCATCGGGAGGCGCAGCATCTCGCGACCGATCGGGGTGATGTCCGCATCGAGCAATGCCCCGAGCATGGTGAGGAGGAGCTCGGCGCGTTCGACGGTCTGCGGATCGGGCTTGTCGAGCCAGTCAAAGGTGGCTGAACCCCCTCCTTCCCCGGCTCAAGGGTGACAAGGATGCGGATGGGATGAAAAAGCAAATTCCTAGCAGCCTCGGCATTTCTTCGGGCAGAGCCGTCGCTCCATGCCTACTGAAAACTGAAAACTGAAAACTGAAAACTGAAACCGCGCCCCTTGACACACCCTCGCGTCACCGATAAAACAACAAGATGCCGAAGTCTCCCTCCCACTTCCTCTGGCTCATCCCGGCCCTGCTTTTCGTGACAGCCTCGCCAACCCCGGCGCAGGTTCCGGCAACCGAGCCGACGTTCCTCTTCGAGACGGGCGTTCCACCTTGGCGGGGCGAGCGGATCGAACTGCCGCCGGAATTCGCACCCGACCTCGGATGGAATGGGGTCGAGCATATCCGTTTCGCGCCCGGGATGTTCGATCCGGACGCCCCCGATTTTTTCTCCTACGTGATCGCTTTTCTCCTCTCGGCCGACGCAGACGCCTCAGCCGGGATCCTCGAAAAGGAACTGCTCACCTACTATCGCGGGTTATCCAAAGCGGTCATGGGCGGCAAGGGAAAATCAGTCAAGGCTGAGAAATTCACGATCTCCCTGGAAAAGGTAGAGAATCTCAAGAGCGTTCCGGCATCGGCTGAGAATGTCACTGTTTACACCGGAATCTTGAATTGGACGGAGCCATTCGCCACGCAACAGGCCCAGGTTTTGAATCTCGAAGTTTTCGTGTGGAATCATGGTGATCGTCCCGTCGTCCTTTCGAGCGTTTCACCAGCCGCCGTCGATCAGGAAATGCCGTGGAAAAACCTTCGCGAGATCTCGTCTCGGTTCCGACTCGAGCCGTGAAGCGGTTTCATTCTGGGTGGTCTGTTCGTGAGGGGCGTATCGGCTCGGTTGGAGCAGAGCGTCGATCAGAAGATTCGGCGTCTTCTGCTACTGGTCGTTGGTGTAGCCCGGAACTTGAAAAAGTTCCGACGTTTCGCTTTCACGTTACCGAAGTCGCATAAGGCAGCGCTATTCAGGACTGACAACACCGTGCAGTTCCGAACGGGGGGAAGATTCTACCGGAAATTGATGAAGTTTACTAAGGTTTATAAAAAATGATAAACTTGGATAAACTCTTCATATTTCGGCTCATGGATCCAGTCCACGCCTCTGAGACTGAGGATGGGCCGGGGACGAAAGAATGACGTCATTCGCTACGCGGGCGGAGGGAGAGTGTCGCGAAGCTCGTGAGAGTTTCGGGGTTTGCGGGTCGCCGGTTTGCGCGCGCGATGCTACCCTATTTCTATTGATTTTTTTTCATGATGAACCTACGACCAAAATCCTTTGCCCTTTGTCTTCTTCTCCTCGGAACGATAGCCTCCGCACAAACCTCGCCGAACCTCTTGATCATCCTGACTGACGATCAGGGTTACGGTGATCTCTCGCTTTATGGGAATCCTTACATCGAGACTCCGCACCTTGACCAACTGGGACGAGAGGGCGTGCAGTTTGACCGTTTTTACGTGAACTCGGTTTGCGCGCCGACGCGGGCGGCCTTGTTGACGGGTCGCTATCCGGTGCGGGCGGGGACTCACAGCGTGACGCGAAACCGGGAGGCCTTGCGACCCGGCGAGGTGACTTTTGGTGATGCTTTTCAGGAAGCGGGCTATCGGACCGGCTATTTTGGAAAGTGGCACAATGGGGCTCAATATCCGAACATTCCGACAGGAAAGGGGTTTGACGAATTCCTCGGTTTTACCGCCGGGCATATCAACAATTACTTTGATGCCGTCCTCCTTCGCGGAACGAAGGAGGTGAAGACGCAGGGCTATGTCACTGATGTTTTGACGGACGAGGCGATGGCTTTTATGGATCCGGATTCAGAGGAGCCGTTTCTTTGTTATTTGAACTACAACGCTCCACACAATCCCTATCAGCTGCCGGATTCCTATTACGATCCACTCGTGGCCGAAGGGTTATCTCCGGAGGCGGCGGGGCACTTTGGGATGGTCAAAAACGTCGATGAAAATCTCGGACGCCTCTTTGCCCATCTTGAGAAAATCGGTGCCCGGGAAAATACGATCGTCGTTTTTCTGACCGACAACGGTGCCGCCGGATCGGCGGGTCGTTACTACAACGCGGGAATGCGGGGCTATAAAACCAGTACCCACGAGGGTGGATCGCGGGTTCCGTTTTTTATCCACTGGCCAGCGGCCAACTGGAAGCCTCATGTCGTGGCTGAGTTGGCCCAGCATGTCGATCTATATCCGACTTTGGTTGATTTTGCTGGAATCGAAATGCCGGAGGGTCCCCCTCTTGACGGCGTGAGCCTGCGATCTTTGATCGAGGATCCGGACGCCGATTGGCCTGAGAGGATTCTCTTTACTCACAACGGAATCGATGAGACGAACCGTTATCCGGGGGCGGTGCGCACGCCCCGTTATCGGCTCGTGACCCAGATTAAAGGACCGCAAGCCGGGTCGCAATCGGTGAACCGCGACGAGACCCGCACGCCTTGGGAGCTTTATGACATGAAAGAAGATCCGGGCGAGAAGAACGATATCGCCTCCGGGAATCCCGAATTGGTGGCCGAGTTGTCCGGACTCTATGAAGCCTGGATTGACGATATTTTTGCGGAGGGCCTTCGCCGCTGGCCGATAGCGGTCGGGCATGACGAGCACAATCCGGTTCGTCTTCACGCCTCGCAGGCTTACTTCGAAGCACCGGTGGCCTACGCGGTCGGGGGATTCGCCCATGACTGGCTCACCGATTGGACGGACGAATCGGGAGAGATTGGTTTTGAGATCGATGTGGTCGAAGCGGGTTCTTACGAAGTGGAAATCGCCTTCACGAGTCCAGCGGAGAACGCCGGTTCCGTGATCACCGTGGAAGCGGCCGGTTCTTCCGCATCGGCGACGGTGCCGGCCTTTGCTCCGGTCGATATCCCTCTTGCGAACCGCGACGAGGCGAGTAACGCGCGCTACCGGAACCGCGAGTGGGGCATTCTGGGTGTAGGTGCTCTCGATTTACCGAAGGGAATCTGGAAGATTACGATTCGGGCTCATTCGATTCCGAACGGGTCGGTGATGGATTTCAAGCACCTGGAATTGCGTAAAATCGAAGAATAGTTGTGCGCGGGAAAATCGCAGGGCGGGAGTTCGACTCCGACCATGAGCGACTGAGTGTCGCGAAGCTCGTGAGAGTTTCGGAGTTGGCATGGCCGGGGACGAAAGACTGACGTCATTCGCTACGCGGGCGGAGGGAGCGTGTCGCGAAACTCGTGCGCGGTGTCCGGGGGCTGCGCGGTGTCCGGGGGCCAGGTTAATGATTTGATCGCAAAAAGAGGCCACCTCGCCGTCGCGAGTCGTAAGAATGACCGTCCATGGCCGATCTTTTCCGAGGATCGCCCGACTGAGAATTTCGAAGGTGTCGCTGTCGAGCCCGTCGAAAATTTCGTCGATGAGGAGGAGTCGGGGGCGCTGCACGAGCGCGCGAGCAAAGAGCAGTCTCGTTCGCTGATTGGCGGAAAGGGAAGCCCCGCCG
>Ga0163144_10025787_pt1 | contig 11461 bp, 6 predicted proteins | sample OliLak19BULKMAT1_FD_123175 | JGI IMG/M metagenome (GOLD analysis project Ga0163144, IMG submission 123175) | Freshwater microbial mat bacterial communities from Lake Vanda, McMurdo Dry Valleys, Antarctica - Oligotrophic Lake LV.19.BULKMAT1 | ecosystem: Environmental > Aquatic > Freshwater > Lake... | reverse complement strand
TCAGAATTCAGCCGCGATGCGTTGATTGAAGGCAAGCCTGGCTCTGACGCAAACGACCAGGCCGCTTATCAAGGCGATACGCTGACAGAGTTGAAACACTATGGATTGCACCGCCATTTCACTGGAGGCTCGAGCGTGGTCATGTTCGGCGGCGGAGTTAAGGCGGGTTACTTATACGGAAAAACCGCGGACGAGCGTCCGCTCGTTGCCGTCGAGAACCCTGTAACGATTAGCGATCTGCATGCCACGATCATGACAATTATGGGAATTAGCCCCAAGACGCAGTTTGACGTCGAGAGTCGTCCGTTCTACGTAACCGAGGACGGAAAAGGCTTGCCGGTAATGGACATTTTCGCTCGAACCTAATATGCAAGTCGACGGTGGACTCGTTTCGCGTCTGCGATGCACCGCGATGACGAGCCTGGCCAAGGCGGCGTCGAACGTTAGTTTGAGGAAGTACGAAGTATGCGACGCCCATCGACCGAAACTCGAAGAGCTTTTGTCCGAAATGCGTCGCTTTGCGCTGCTGGAGCGTTAGCTTGGGGCGGAGAGTCGCTAGCCGATGAATCGCCTCGCGGACACAACAAAATATACGCGTTCACGAAGCCTTTTCAACAGCTTTCCTTCCAAGAGCTCGCCGACCGCGTCGCTGAATTGGGGTTTGACGGCATTGAGGCGCCGGTACGCCCCGGCGGTCACATCGAACCGGCGAACGTCGAAGATCAACTTCCGCAGCTCGTTGAGGCGCTAGCGCAACGAAAGCTTGAAATTGGCGTTCTGGCCTCGGGCATCAAGAGCCTCGACGAGCCTCATACCCAGTTGGTGCTCCGCACGGCGGCGAAGTTGGGGATCAAGAAATACCGATTGGCGTACTATCAATACGATTTGAACCAACCGGTCGTCGATCAGATTCGCAACTTGCGCCCCATGCTTCGCGATTTAGCGGATTTCAGTGGCGAGCTAGGGATTGTTCCGCTATACCAAAATCATTGCGGCGCCGACCTCGTGGGCGCCCCGGTGTGGGACGTTCACGAATTGTTCGACGACGTTTCAGCGGACAAATTGGGCATGGCGTTCGACCTGGCGCATGCCACGATCGAAGGAGGGCAATGCTGGCCGCTGCACGTCAACCTCATGTGGCCTTACGTTCAATCGTTATACGTGAAGGACTTCGTTTGGAACGGTAATGAAGTGCAATGGACGCCGCTGGGCGCAGGTCGGATCGACTCGACGTTTTATCGGCAGCTTTCGCGGCGCGGATTCCGCGGACCCCTGTCTGTGCACGTCGAGTATCTCGACCACGGCGACTTGCAGCAGCAACTGACGGCATTTAAGCAAGATTTGGAGCAATTGCGACAATGGCTTCGTTCGTAACACCTAAATCTCGGCGCTTCTCCAGTCGACTTCCGGCAATTCGCGGAGGCAGGATTGTGTACGCCTCGTTAGGCGTCTGCATTCTTTTGATCTGGTCCTGCGAAGGTCTCAGCGCCGCCCCGCATGCCAGCGTTTTTTCTGCGAATTTTAATGACGCAAGCGACCATGAGATTCCCGAAGGTTGGAACGTGGTGGCGCCGAACAAACCGCTCGCTCCCAAGTTTGAAGTCGTCACGTCGCCCGATGGCCATAAATGCCTGTCAGCTCAAGGAAACGGCAGGCCGGAGTGTTTCGGGTACATCTGGCATCCCGTCAAACTTCAGGCCGACCAAACGTATCGGTTTCGCGTCAAGTTTCGGTTTGAGGGGATTGAAGACGTGAATCGGCACTTATTACATGGCCTCTTCACTCCCGATAACGGTTTTAACGAAGGTGTCTTCACCTATCGCAAAGAAGGAGACAGCGTGATCGGCGAACGCGTCTTCGCGGGCCCCAAAGAGGAGATCGACGCGGAACTGCGACTCTATTTTCGGTTCGCAGACGTCGGTCGGGTGTGGTGGGAAGAAGTTAGCGTCGAAACGGCCCAGCCCATCCCGCCGCGTCTGGTCAAAGTCGCCGTCAGCGCGGGATTTGGCGATCTCGACCGGTGGTCTAAATGGCTGGACCTCGCAGGAGAACGTAAAGTCGACGTCGCTCTGCTGACGGAGTTCTTCAACGTCCCCAAAGAACGCGCCGCAGAAATCACTACTCCCGAATCGATCGATGGTCCGTCCGGCAGCCTAATGGCAGCCAAAGCGAAGCAATGGAATATGTATGTCGCTGGGACGTTTCGCATGGAGCGCGACGGCGTGATCTACAATTCGGCGCCTTTGTTTGACCGAAACGGTAAACTTGTCGGCATCTACGACAAGAATCTTCTATTCGATCCCGAGCTAGACCACGGCACGTCCCCAGGAACGGGCTTTCCGGTATTTGAGACCGACTTCGGCAAAGTCGGTATCATGATCTGTTACGACAATTGGTTTCCAGAGCCCGCGCGGCTAATGTCGTATAAAGGCGCCGAGCTAATCCTCTTTCCAAGCGCCGGCTACTACGCGGAATTGATGTACGCGCGCGCGGCCGACAACGGCCTAGCGATCGCTGCCAGCAGCTCGAATTGTCCACCTGGCGTTTGGGATTCCGGCGGCAACCGCGCCGGCGAATTGAAGCCCGAGGAAACCCGGTTTGCGCCAACCAACATCGTTGCTTCGGAGAACGACGTCGAAAACGGGATGCTGACCGCCACGCTCGACCTGTCGCGGACCCCCAGCCCGCATTGGTGGGGCGGGCCGATGCTTTCAGCTCCGGCCTCTCGGCGCGTTAGGCAAACTTGGCGCGTCCCGCTCGAAGAGGAAATCGCCCGCGAAGCGCGTCGCTGGTACGAACCGGACGTTGTCGAACGAAAGGACGCGCCGAAGCAACGGGCAGCACAGGCGGAGACGTCCAAACCACAATCTTGAGCCGGCATGGGCCGAAGCGATGCGGCGAATCCAAAGCCATCGCTGTGAATGGTAAACAGTTCGGCACACTCGTAAAGGACCACTCATGCGAACTTTCAATTCAGTCGCGTATTTCTTGTTATTTCAACTTTCATGGCTGCTTCCGTCGCAGGCCGAGGAGTCGATTGGCCGACCTGTGCGCGTGGTCAGCTTCTGCTTCCCACCAGAATCCGCATTTGAGTCGATACTTGAAATGGTGGATGCAGAGGGCGCCAAAGGAGCGGATCTGATTACGTTGCCTGAGCTTTGTCGGGGCCAAACTGATCAAAGCCCCGAAGCGATCGACGGTCCTACAGTGACCGCGCTGGCGAAGCTCGCCAAGAAACATCGCACATACATTTTAGCGCCGATTGATGTGGTGGAGGATGGGAAGCCTCGCCGCAATACGGCCGTTCTGATCAACCGTGAAGGAAAGATCGACGGGAGGTATGAGAAAGTGTTTCCGTATTGGACGGAATACGACCACGACAATCCCGTCGAACCTGGCGCCTCCGTGCCGGTGTTCGACACCGACTTCGGAAAATTGGGCGTCGCGATTTGCTTCGACGCCAACTTCCCAGAGGTGTGGCAACAGCTTGCCGACGGGGGCGCCGAATTGGTCGTTTGGACCAGCGCCTATTCGGCCGGAAAACATCTAGGAGCGTACGCCTTGCTCCATCACTTTTACATCGTTTCGTCAACTTGGACCCACGATTGCCAGGTGTACGACATTACCGGTCGCCAACTTCTCGATGAAAAAAGCGAGCCAGTTAACGTTTCCAGAGTTACCTTGGATCTCGATCGCGGCATCTATCACGAAAACTTCAATCTGGAAAAACGCGACAAGCTGCTCAACGAGCATCCGGACGATGTCGTGGAAGAAGACCATCTCCCTCGGGAACAGTGGTTTATTCTCAAGTCAACCCGCGCGGGCGTAAGCGCGCGCCAGTTAGCCCGCGAGTATGGTTTAGAAGAACTGCGCGATTACATCGATCGCAGCCGTCAGTCGATCAACGAACGGCGGGGGCATGTGTTTCGCGCTCAATCGTATGACGGCAATTAGACTACGATCCGATCGCGGTCGAATTTCTAAGCTGCCTAAACGTGCCCGCCCCGGAGCCGGAGGAGTTGTCCGTTGGACCTAAAAGGTAAAGTGGCTTTGGTGACTGGTGCTACCAAGGGTATTGGCGCGGCCACGGCTGTTGAACTCGCACGGCGTGGCGCAGACGTTGCGATCAACGGTCGTCACGACGACAACGAAGCTCGGCAAACGCTCGATCAAATTCGCACCATTGGATCGCGCGCCGAATTAGTTTTGGGCGATTGCAGCGATCCGAGCGTGGCCATGCGTTGCGTAACCGCTACAGCGGAGCGTCTAGGCGAGCCGACCGTGCTCGTACATTCGGCCGGTGGCCCAGCGCCGGGTACCATCCTCGAAATTTCCCCCGAACAGTGGATGGCGGCTTTCGACGTCCACGTACACGCCGTGTTTCATCTTTGCCGAGCGGTGATTCCATTGATGCAACGTCAGAAGGAGGGAGCTATTGTTCTGATTTCTTCAGCGGCAGGTCTCCGGGGTTGTCCTGGCGCGATCGGATACCAGGCTGTCAAGGGAGCCTTGCCGCAAATTGCGCGCTCCATCGCGCGTGATTTCGCGAAAGATAATGTTCGAGCTAACGTCGTGGCGCCGGGAATCATCAGTACGAGGTTTCACCAGAAAATGACGCCGGAGGCGCGGCTGAACAATCTGGAAAACCGCATCCCGCTTCGCCGTGAGGGAGCCGTCGCCGAAGTAGCGCATTTGATTTGCGAACTCGCGATTAACGAATACATCACCGGGGAAACGGTTTCCATTGATGGCGGTCTTACGATGAGAATCGCCTAGTTTGGAGCATCGCTTTGACTGCTCGCTCAACAATGAACATTTCATTGAGGCAGATCGTCGCTTCAACTCTGCTACTCACCCGTGATGCGGGTGAAGGCTGCGCGCCGGAGTTCAACTAGGCATGGCGAACCCCGTCGATATCGTCGCCGATCAGCGTTCGATTTTACGGAATGCGCGCGGACGGGGCGTCGGTGCAACCACGGCGGCCTATTTTCGCCTGTCCGGGCCCGGCTGGATGCAGGCCGCGATGACGCTTGGCGCCGGCAGTTTGGCGTCTAGTCTGTATCTCGGCGTTCTGGGAGGGACACATCTGCTCTGGGTTTCGCCGTTGTCCCTTGCCTTGGGTATCGTCATGCTCTCCGCGATTTGCTACGTGACGCTGTCGACTGATGAGCCTCCGCTATTGGCAATGAACCGCCACATCAATCCAATTCTGGGTTGGGTTTGGGGCATTGCAGTGCTTGCGTCGAACATTATTTGGATTTTGCCTCAGTTCGCTCTGACAACAGACGTAGTCCAAGAGAATCTCCTGCCGCGCATCTTTGGAAGCAGTGGTCTATTTGGGGAAACGCAGTCGCGGATCATCGTATCGCTAATTACCTTCACGTTGGCACTTTCGGCGGCGTGGTTATGCGCTGCTAGCGGCCGTGGCGCCAAGCTCTACGATCTTCTGATTAAAATCGTGGTGGGTGTTATCGTAATCAGCTTTCTCCTCGTAGTAGTTACGCTATCCATTCGAGAAAACATCGTGGATTGGGGAGCCGTCGCGCGAGGCTTCATCCCTCACATAGACCAAGCCATGCATCCCGTGCAGGGCTTGCAAGACATGCTCGCTGGAATTCGCGACACTGAGGTACGCAATTATTGGTCGCAACTGCTAGTCGGCGAACAACGGAATATCATGATCGCCGCAGCTTCCTCTGCGGTTGGCCTGAACATGACCTTTCAACTCGCATATTCATTGCGGTCTCGCGGTTGGGATCGAGAATTTCGCGGGTTAGCCATTTTCGATCTTTGGACAGGACTCTTAGTCCCCTTCACGCTGGTCGTTACGTGCGTCTCGATTTCTGCCGCCAGTCAGTTCTTCACCATACCGGCCGATAGCATCCTCGATGTCGATGGCGAGATTGTCGCTGCTCCTGACAATCCGAAGTTAAGAGAGTTTTACAGCCTACTCAACCGGCGATTCGTTGCAATCCCGGAAACTCAGTCGGCAGTCGAGCCATCGGAGCGAATCCTTGCGGCCTCGCTTATTCGCCGCAGCGCAGGAGATCTCGCCAATGCGCTAACTCCACTGCTCGGCCGAACTCTCGCGCAATTGGTTTTTGGCATCGGCGTGATAGGTATGACGCTTTCCTCGATGTCGTTGATATTTCTTATTTCGGGCTGGTTGGTCTGCGAAATGTTTGGCAAACCTCTGGACAGCAAGCTGTTTTACGTCGGAACATTGTGTGGATCAACCGGCCTCTTATGGCCATTATTGTGGGGCAAAGACGATGTGAAATTCTGGTTGGCGATCACAGCGTCAGTCGCTGCTTTTATCCTGCTACCCATCGCCTATTGGGCATTTTTCCTCATGATGAACTCGAGAACCGTATTAGGCGATGCCATGCCTACGGGAACTCGCCGCTGGTGTTGGAATACGGTCATGGTCGTCGCGTGCGGCGCGGTCACCATCGCCAGTCTCTACGTGATGACGGAAAGAGTGGGCGTGTGGGGCTGGGTTTGTCTGATCGCATTTTTAGCCGTAGCCACGCTGGCGAAATTGCGCGTATCACGGAAGAAAGTCCATCCGCTGAGTCATAATCACTGATGACCTCCGCCTAATTCGTCGTCTGACGCATCTTTCTCCATCCGCGTGTGGTGTTTTTACAACTTTGAGACGGTCCAATAAATATAGGTCCTGCCTCGTTAATGTACCTTTCCAAAGCTATGCGCCAAATCAGCTTGGCGCCTATATTGTTCGCCATAGGTGCGCTACTTGCGGCTCGCGTGGAAGCACAACTGCAATTCGACGCGGCCGTGTTTCATCGAGCGACCCAAGCTGGTATTGAAAGCTCCAATAATCGCGACGACGGAGGGGCCTTATTCCTGTTCTTGAAGAATACCGGATCCAGCACCCAGACTTTCAATAACGCGCAAATTCAGGTCAATGGCGTTCCGCTCGCGAGCATCGGCGGCGTCGACTGGTCGCGCGTGTGGCCGCTGTCACTGGCGGCTGGGGAAACCGCGACGCTGACGATTAAGGGTAACTTTGCCCCATTTCAGGAATCATCAGCGGTCAACGTGACGCTTCAAGCCGATTCCGGCGCTTCGTTGACGCAGAGCATTGCGTTGACCACGCCTAAGCTGCGGGTGGCTAACGTCATCGCTAGCCAGGACATGAAGAAGAACTACGTTTACGTACGCAATGACGATAGCATTAGTTACACAGTCGACGATCTATTCATCAACGAAAATGTCACTGCCAGAAGCCGATTCGTCGGCGGTAATCAAATTATCGCGCCTGGCGCGCTGAAGATCATCGAGGTTAGTTACGACGCCCCTCAGGCTGTCTTGCGTCCGATGGCTGTCCGGGTTGCCGCTCGACGCAACGATACCCAATTACCCGTAGTCACGGGCGCTCCCTTGCGGCTCACCGAGCCCTTTCTTCCTACCGGTACTTATTCAAGCAACGTGAATCGGGAAGAGACGGTCATGGAGGACGTGCGACTTGCATATGGCCACGAATTATCATGGATGCCGGGGAAATTTCGGCTTTCAGGTTCTCGCTACGAAAAATACGGCATCCGTGGATTGAATGATTCTCGGTTAGATTTTCCCTCGACAGGGACGAACCAATGGAACATCAACCAAGTAGTGGACCCATCCTCGGGGCAAACAACCCCCTTGTTCACCCTGCCGTCCTCCGTGCAAGCGGATTCGTCAAATGCGGGAATCTATGCTTGGCAAATCGAGGACGAACCAGACTTGAGGGTCGGACAAGCGAACCGCAACCCCCAAGCAATGTGGCGCTTGAACGAGACCTTTTGGCGTAATTCGGCTAAACCAACCTATTTAAATTTGGCGGTGGACAACACGGTGCAGCGGTATGGCCTGATCGCCGACCACACCAGCACCGACCACTACATGCAATTTGCGCCGCTGAATCACGGCTCAACGTTCCTAAACACCTACAATATTGACGAGGCGTTGCAATACGCCGAATCGATGAAGAACAATATTGAGCCCCGCTCGATGTGGTGGATACCGCAAGGCGTCTCGCCGGGCACCTGGAACAATCAGCCTGCCGATTGGGGGATCGACGTGCAATTCTGGAGCGCCATCGCGGCCGGCGCCAAAGGAGTTACCGGGTTTAAATATGATGCTGGCGCTCAGATGGCTAGCCAGTATCCAGCGCAATTCGCCAAACAGCGAGACGTGGTTCACGAACTGCAAATGGTCCGCAATCTGGTCCTGTACGGCGAGCCGGTCGATAACGTGCAGCACAGTCTTTCGAACAATGACTTAGCCGCGAGATCCATCGTTAGCGAACACGCCTTGGTGACGCCGGTCATCAATCTTACCGGCCGCTACGAGACGGGGGCATTCGGTTCCGGAGCGTCCGTAAGCTTCAGCACCCTACAGAATGTGAGCGTTCAAATTGCGGTCCCCGATTGGATTGACGTCGAACAAGTCAAGGAACTTACGCCTAGCGGTTACGTCGACGTCGCCTATTCGATCGACGAAAGCCGAGTGGTTTCGATCACGCTCGACACGCTGCGTGACAGCCGCGTATTCGTCATCTCGGAGCTAGATCAGACGGCGCCAGCTCGCGTTAGCGATCTGTCGATCGCAGTTCGCGATCCGACGGATCCCTACTACGTTCCAACTCCGGCGGGCAAAGATTTCCTTTCGTGGACGGAGCCGTTCGACAACTTCGGCGTGAAGGGTTATCTCGTTTACGAGAACGGCGTTCAGATAGCCGACGTGCCCACGCCCGCCTTCAACTCTCTCACGTATGATCCCTTTAACCTCTACATGGTACGCGCGTATGACGCCGCTGGTAATTTGGGTCCGAGCGGCCGCTTTCTGGGCTATTTGCCACCCGGCGATTACAATGAAGATGCTCGCGTCGATGGAGACGACTTTCTGCTATGGCAGCGAGAGCTAGGCGCCGGTAGCGGCCCCCTATACGCCGATGGCAACAATAACGGCGTCGTAGATAATGGTGATCTCGCCATCTGGCGTAATAACTTTGGTCGATCGCGTCCCGGGGCAGCCACGCCTGTGCCAGAACCATCAACGACAATGATGATTCTTTTGGCCACGATGTGTTGGAAATGGAAAAGTTCTCACCGCCGTTTCGCACGAACTCTGATACCACAACGCCATCGTGGGCTATCGTAGCAGTTCACTTCGATCCCGAAACGGTTCCCGATTGCGAATCGTCTGCAGGATGGCAAATCGAGCCTCATCTATCATGAAAGTAAACGATATAAACTTTGCTAGACCAAGTTTAATGTGGCCGCTAACGTGGCTGATGTCGTTAGTCCTCTTGTGCTTCCCTCGGACATCATGTGCCACGCTTGTCCAATATTGGACGTTTGAAGACGCGACGACGTCGACGACATTGGCTAATCAGGTAGCGGGCGGCAACGTGGGAACGCTCTACGAGAAGAACGTCGTAGCGACAACCCCGGCCACGTTCTACAGCAATAGCGTTCCGGCGCCGATCGCGTTGCGTTCCAACCAATCACTATTCCTCGGCGGCACCCGCTATCCGCAATACCCAGCGTTCGTCTCCAACAATGGCTGGGCTGATTTAGGCTCGTTTGATTTAGATAACGAATTGACCTTGTCCGGTTGGTTTAAAGTTGGCCCCTCAGCGTTCGGACACGAAGTGGATCATCGCCCCTGGTCGCAAGTGACGACCGTCGGTCAACCGCTTGGCGGAAATGCCAACTTGCTGGGGAGTAACCAGCCCTACTTGTTGGCTAATAATAACAGTTGGCAGAAGATGTCGGACACGAACGTCTTTTCTCAGGACAACCCGCAGTGGCGGCACTGGGGACTGGTGTTCAATCCGGCTGGCGGAGGGACCGCCTCTTTCTATCTCGATGGGGTTCCTCAGTATACGGCGCCTGGTCAGTTCAACTTCGAGCCTAATCAATCTAACTTCGGTTTGGGCTTGGCCTACTACTCGGGTGGAGGCGGGGTGTTCGATCCTAACTCGAATGAACTTGGGGCCTATCTTCGTGGTAACGTGGATGATCTGGCGATCTATGACACAATGCTTAGCCCCCAACAAATAAGGGATTTATCTCTAGGCACTGATCCCCGTGACATTGTGCCACCCAACGGCGATGATCATACCGCCTCCATCTACTTCACGAACGACCCCGGCGGCTTGAAGGCCATGCACATCGATGCGACTTTCTTCGGCCACAACAGCGGAATTAACCGGCCGCTCACCGGCGAGCCCTCCGCCGGCGTATCGAATCAGAAAGCCTACGACTACAGCTCCCATATAATTAAAGACTCAGCTACCGGCGAGTATCGACTTTATACAGGTGGTCGATACCGCGCTCGAATCGGAGGCTTTGGGTCTTTCGGCGGCACAGTAGTGGACGGCGATCATGTCTTCTTGCATTCGTCTGCTAGCGGCCTGGCAAATACGTGGGTTAACCGCTCTCCAGCTGCATTCAACTCGGAGCCGAAACCGGCGCCATTGTTTCTACAGGGAAAACATTCGGGACAGCCCAATCAATGGTTTTCAAACAATTATATTGAGCCTGAAGTGCTAAAGGTTGGCGGTACCTACTACATGTATACGCAAGTTGAAATTCCGCCAGGTTCCATACTCGATAACGGACAAACCGCTGTTACTCATGGAGACCGCATTCAACTTCACACAAGTGCGGACGGCATCAACTTCTCGCGATTCACTGACCGCGGCGTGGTCGTCAATATTACCAATCCAACGACCACCCATATCGGGCATCAAGAGGTAATGTACGTGCCATGGGACGATACGAGACGCCCTTTTTGGCTCTACACACGCGTCTTCACCAACGATGTTTTCATGGGGCATGTGCGTCTGCGCTCGGCTGACCCCTTCACGTTCGACTGGAACGCCAAGGAAGCCGTGTCGAATTTCGCCAATTTAGGGAACCAAGTCGGATACATTCCCGATGCCGGCGGGCTTCCGCTATACACTCGCATCACCTTCGACGCTGATCAGTCTGACCGCTGGGTTCCAACCCTCCAGTTTTCACGCGATGGTCTAAGTTGGAATTATGGCGCCGGCGGACCAGTTCTTCTGCCGGGATCGACTGATATGACTCTGTACCAAGACATCTTCTTCTTGGGCATGTCGACGATTGACGGCACTGGAGAATGGGAAGAAGTATCCCCCAATGTTTACAAAGTTTTATTTGCAGGGACGTTGGCGAACTCGCCCGTTGTTCCGGACATATACGACTCTGAAATCGGCGTTGGCGAGATGTTTATTACCCTTGTGTTTGATGCGCCCCTCACGCAACCGGGCGACTACGACTCAGATGGCGACGTCGATGGGAACGACTTTCTCGTTTGGCAACGTGAACTTGGTGCAACGGGAGGAAGCCTAACAGCCGACGGAAATGCCAACGGCGTCGTCGACGCTGGTGATCTAACCATTTGGCGAGACAATTATAGTGATTCG
>Ga0163144_10025786_pt1 | contig 11462 bp, 9 predicted proteins | sample OliLak19BULKMAT1_FD_123175 | JGI IMG/M metagenome (GOLD analysis project Ga0163144, IMG submission 123175) | Freshwater microbial mat bacterial communities from Lake Vanda, McMurdo Dry Valleys, Antarctica - Oligotrophic Lake LV.19.BULKMAT1 | ecosystem: Environmental > Aquatic > Freshwater > Lake... | reverse complement strand
CGCTTATCTGGGGGGTAAGAGGCCGTGGGTTCAAATCCCGCTGCCCCGACCAATTTCAAGTTCCGTAGGCGCAGGCTGTGGAGTCCCGAGAATTCGGGACGCAAATCCTGCGACGTTGCACTGAGGCTAAACTAAGGCCATGGTCATAAGTGCCCCGAGAGGGCGAGAACTGATGTGCAAAGGCTGGCACCAAGAGGCCGCTCTTCGCATGCTGATGAACAACCTCGATCCTGAAGTTGCAGAACGACCAGACGACCTCGTCGTCTATGGCGGGACCGGAAAGGCGGCACGAAACTGGGACTGCTACCACACCATCGTCCGCTCTCTGAGAGATCTCGAAAACGACGAAACGCTGCTCGTTCAAAGCGGAAAGCCAGTCGGCGTTTTTCGTACTCACGACATGGCCCCCCGGGTCTTGATCGCAAACTCAAACCTGGTCGGCCACTGGAACAACTGGAGTCACTTCAACGACCTAGAAGCCAGGGGACTCATGATGTACGGACAAATGACCGCCGGGTCGTGGATCTACATCGGGTCACAGGGCATTGTTCAGGGGACTTTTGAGACCTTCGCAGCCTGCGCGGACAGACACTTTGGGGGCTCGCTCGCCGGGAAACTGGTCGTAAGCGGTGGGATGGGGGGGATGGGTGGTGCCCAGCCCTTAGCCGCAACGATGAACGGTGCTGCATACCTCGGGATCGACGTTGATCCGAACCGGATCGAAAAGCGGATCAAGACTGGATACTGCGACAAAATCGCTTGGTCTTTGGACGAAGCGATGCGACTCCTTGAAGGCTCCCCTAACCTTTCGGTTTGTTTAGTCGGGAATTGTGCCGAGGTTCTGCCAGAAATGGTGGCCCGTGGGATCGTGCCAGACGTGCTGACCGACCAAACCTCCGCCCACGACCCTCTCAACGGTTATGTTCCGGCTGGATTGTCACTCGATGAATGGGTTGAACTCCGCCGAACAAACCCTCAAGAGTCTGAACGAAGATCAATAGAGTCCATGGGCGTCCATGTCCAAGCGATGCTTGACCTCATGAACATGGGTGCGGTCACTTTCGACTACGGCAACAACATCCGCGAATTTGCAGTTCAAGCCGGAGTGAAAAACGCTTTTGACTTCAAAGGGTTCGTGCCAGAGTACATCCGTCCGCTTTTCTGCGAAGGCAAAGGACCGTTCCGTTGGGCCGCGCTAAGTGGAAACCCAGAAGATATTGCCAAGACGGATGCAGCCGTCCTCGAAATGTTCCCAGAAAACGAAAAACTCACCAGATGGATGGGGAAGGCAAAGGAGAAAATCCAGTTCCAAGGGTTGCCTGCCAGAATTTGTTGGCTGGGCTATGGAGAGCGTGCAGAAGCTGGATTACGATTTAACCAAATGGTAGAAAATAGCGAAGTGGAATGCCCGATCGTGATCGGAAGAGACCACCTCGACTGCGGCTCTGTCGCATCCCCGAACCGGGAGACTGAAGGGATGAAGGACGGAACGGACGCCGTCGCTGACTGGGCATTCTTGAACGCAATGGTCAACTGTTGCTCCGGAGCAAGTTGGGTAAGCATCCACAACGGCGGCGGCGTAGGAATCGGCTACTCGCAACACGCGGGGATGGTCGTCGTCGCCGACGGGACAAAGGATTCCGCCAAAAGGTTAGAAAGAGTCCTCACCTCCGACCCAGGAATGGGTGTCATCCGCCACGTTGATGCTGGTTATAGCGAGGCGAAGGATTTTGCGGAAGCGAATAATGTCAAGGTGCCCATGGCGTGAACCGCACTCTCTCCGGTTGCCTACCCTACGCCGCACTGGCCCTAGTCGGGATTGTCATCTGGCCGTTTGTGGCCGGAGCGATCGTCATCAAACTCGTCCTCGCCATTGGTATCGTCGGGTTTGGGATGGTCGCTATGGCCAAGTTCCGTCTCGGCTTGGAGAGCCGAGGGAAATACGACCTGAAGCGGCTCGAACGGGTACACGAACGTGAAGCCTTGAAACACGCCGAGGTTCCTGTGGTCGCGAAGGACGCTGACGAGGCCTACTGCATGACCTGCGGCGAGGCTTTCGATGGTCGCCATCCCGCTTGTCCAAGATGCAAAACCACGCATTGATCTGTAGAGGACACCTGCGCAACTCGCACAAAGACTACAATAGGCAATGCCGATGCCGCTTGTCCTGACCGCCTTGCTCCTCGTCTCACAGAACAAGGTCGCCAAACCCTTCGACCTCATAACCCCAAACTCGATCCAAGCCCACATGAAGTTCCTCTCCAGCGACCTGCTCGAAGGTCGGGGGACGCCGTCGCGCGGACTGGACATCGCCGCAGAATACATCGCGTCTCAGTTCCAACTCGCTGGACTTCAGTCCGCGCAGGGCTTTTTGACCGCTAACGGTCAAACGCAACCTGCACCTACGGGCCTGGATGGTTACTTCCAAATCACTGAATTCGAGAATCGGCGCACCAAGCTCAAGGCATCCGTGCGCAACGTGATCGGAATCATCCCAGGCACTGATCCGAATCTCAAGGGAACGTACATCCTTGTGACCGCCCACTACGACCATCTCGGCAAAAAGGAAGGCGAGGGCGACACGATTTTCAATGGCGCAAACGACGATGGGAGCGGCACCGTCGGCGTTATCGAGTGTGCCCGTGCCCTAGCGGCCTCGAAGCCCAAACGCACGCTCGTTTTCATGTGCTTCTGGGGAGAAGAAGCGGGACTACAGGGTTCCCGCTATTACGTTCAGAATCCAGTGTTCCCACTGAAAGACACCATCTCAAACATTAACCTGGAGCAGATCGGACGGACAGACGACACGGAAGGGCCGAGAGTCGCGGACTTCAACATCACCGGCTTCGATTACACCGATCTCTCGACTTATCTCACAAAATCTGCTCAACCGTTTGGTGTGAAAGTCACGATGCACCCAAAGCTGAGTGGCCTATATTTCAATGCCAGCGACAACGCTGCTTTTGCCAACGCTGGAGTCCCCGCGAATACAATCAGCACCGCCTATCAGTTTCCAGACTACCACGCAGTCGGCGACGAGTGGCCGAAAATCGACTTTGAGAACATGACCAAGATCGTGCGATCAGTCTGCGCAGGAGTCGCGTCAGTGGGCAATAGCAAAGAGCCTGTCAAGTGGAACGAGTTAAACGAAAAGACCAAGCGATATGTCGAAGCCTGGAAAAAGCTCCAAGGTTCAACATAGCGCATGGATCAGGAACGTGATTGGTCACGTTCCTGCGAAGTCAAAAACCCTTTAACCCTTATATACCATGAACGTCATTCTGGCGCGGTCGTCATCGCCCTTGCCTTCAATCACGAACCGTTGGTTGAGCTTGCCACGGACGACACCACTAACCCGGCCAGTGTATCGGTCGTACCGAAACCGAATGTCTTTGTAATGGGCTGTCGGACTGATGTCGACATGGTCGTCCTTACCTTCGAGTCCACCATCTTCTTCCATGATTCGAACCATCACGTTGGAATAGCGAGCGCGCATATCGAGTGGGATTTCCCAATAGGGATAAGCGTCGTCTTCTGAATAGACTTCTGTTTGTCGAGTGACACCGTTCACAGTGACTATGGCGAAGAAGTCAGCTCTGTTCTTCCCAAGAGCGTCGCCGTGGTCAAGATTCACCAGTTGTTCAACCCGCTCGATCAGTAAAACGGGCACACCCCGATGTTTTGGTGAGAACGGCTTGTGGTCTTGCGCAATCGCCATCGAAAAGATCGACGTTATTGCCATGGCGGAGAGAAGGCACTTCCGCATTCCTAGTTTAATTTTCATGGTTTACAACCTTGGAGCACACTTGTTAGCGGCTCCTGACCTTCAATACGCTGATTGTCAAAGTGAAGGGCGGAAAGTCCCTGAGCTAACCCAGCCAACACTACAAAACCTAAGAATTGACACCTCATCGCCACATTTAGGCGTATGGTATGTACAGGCTGCGAATTCAGCGGCCCCAAAAATCATGAGACATCAATTTTTTTCTCTCGGTTGGGTCAGCGTTATGCTGTCAACGTCGTTCGCATTCCTGTCTGGATGTGCGCCATCGACGCCGTCAGACACCAAAGTGGGAGCAACAACCGCGACAGTTTCTCGCCAGAATTTAGTCGGATACACGTTCTTCGACGCACAAGTCGCTACTCCTCCAAATGCAAAGGCAATGGTCTACGCGCCGTTCAAACTTCCCGTAAGCGAAATCTTGACAAGCGTCGGAAAGCACGTGAATCGAGGGGAAGTGATGATGAGACTGGCCGTGCCGGACGCCAAGCAGATGGTCTTACAAGCTCAGTCAAGTCTGCAATCAGCACAATCAGCATATTCAGCGTCCAAGGCACAAAGCGACGGTCCAGTTCGCGAATCTGCCCGCGCTCTTGCCGAGGCTCGAAGCGCAGAACTTGCCGCCCGCAACGATCCTTCTGCCGATCTAGAGACGGCAGTGCAAAATCGAAAGGATGCGGAGGAAATGCTCCGGTCAGCCACGGCAGATATGAACATGGCACTCCTTCCGGACAAGCAGGCGGTAGATTCGGCCTACCAGTTCCTCAATGAAGCCAAGCGTGGCGCAAAAATGACTGAGGTCAGGGCTCCAATTTCCGGCACTGTCGTTTCGATGGACGCGACCGTAGGAAATGACGTCGGCACGACTCCAAATGCACCAGTCGTGACCATCATCGATATGGGCGCGATCCAAATCCGAGCCACGATCCCTGCTGAAAAGAAAGATGAAGTCCAAAAGGGAGCGAAAGTAGTCTTCACATCGACGGATCCTGGGGTGGGACCACTCGAAGGGATTGTTTCATCGTTACGAGTAGCACCGTTAAAGTCAGGTGAGAAGACATCAGTTTACGTAGCAATGATTTCCTTCGACAACACCAAGGGGTTGATCAAGCCTGAGTCTGTAGTGAAAAAAGCTGGCGTACCCGCTGGAAAAGTTGAAAATGTCCTAGTAGTCCCGGTTGGAGCAGTTTCCCAGAACAAAGACGGGAAGATGGTCGTGTTTGTACAGAAAGGATCGGATTGGATTGAGGTTCCGGTCGAGACAGGACTCACCGATGGTGCCTTAATTGAGGTCAAAGGTGGAGTAGACGAAGGCGCGATTGTCAAAGTGGTAACAACGATTAAGAAATGAACAACACTTCAGTCGTGTCCCAAATGTTTCGGGACACGACTGAAAGGCGTCTAATCCGGCTGCCATGAAGCGGACGATCTCTGAACAGTACCATGAAGACCTTTGAGAGTCTGTAGGTTTCCGTTGTAATCATATGTGGCTGAAATCGTTAAGAGTTGAAGGTCTGTTCCTCCCTTCGGGTCCCCGTGAATCTTCCACGTGAAGGTCTTGTCCTCTTGCGTCCGTGGTAACTTGACTTTTTCCTCAAGGTCCACCTGTAGCGGCATTGTGTCCATTGCGAACTTCCAAGGGTGCAACACCGGCCCACCGGTCGCCTGGTTAAGGTTCACCGTTGTGTCCTCTTCTATCAAAGACAAGAGGTAAGTTATCGCCTCTGCTTCGGTTTTGATCATATCCTTCTTGCTCGAATCCTTATAAAACGTGTATCCTCCAAAGACCAAGATCAAGAATATGATCCCGCCAATCCACTTCATCTTGCCCATTGCATCACCATAAGATCATCATAGCATGGTTGGGTGACAAAGCCGTCCTGCAACTTCAGTCAGGTGCGACGAACAGTCAAACTGTCGAGCCGGACAAAATACCTTTAGCGTTTCGCAAAGACTGCTCAACCTCGACCATGGGGTCGCCTTCGCCTTCATATTCCAGACTGAACCACCCGTCGAATCCTGCGTCGTTCAACACTTTAACGCACCCCGAAAGATCCACGGAACCTTCGCCGATGACAGTCCCTTTGAACTTTGTGCCAGCCAGTGAGCTATAAACTCCATCGCCAGGAGCGAAATCCTTAAAATGGCACATGTACGCCATGTCGGCCACCTGACCGACTGCCTCGGCACTGTCTTGGTCGACAAGCAAAAAGTTGCCGGTATCCGGGTTGGCACCCATCGAGTCGTGACCGCACTTCGCCCGAACATCCTCGACGATAGCCCTCACCTGGTCGCCTCGCCCCGCGAGCTTGCCGTGGTTTTCAAGTGCAAGTTTTACGCCCTTTGTGCTCGCGTAATTCGCCGACTCAACGAGCCCATCAATGATCCAGGCCCTGGCTTGCTCAGACGAGATTCCTTCAGCTATATCGCCAGCAAAAACACGAACAACCTTGGCGCCAAAAAACGTCGCTTCGTCGACTCCAAACTGGATTCGACCAACTTGGTCAGACCTCTGGACCGTATCGAGCGTGGCAAAATTGTTCGCGACGCTGAATATGCCGCAAGGTAGATCGAGTTCCTTCAGCTTGGCTTTGACATCGTCCCGCTCAGAATGGGGATCTTTGTAGAAGAAATCGAGCAACTCCACCCCGTCAGCTCCGATTCTCTTTGCTTCGTTCAAGAACTCAATCAAGTTCATCTGTCCGGCCTGAACAGCTCGAACGTAGCACCACATACTGACTCCGAGTTTCAATCTTTCTCCGTCCTAGCCAACTTCATTCCTGTGCCGTTCCAATTCGACGCTTCGGTCATCTTTGTCGAAAGCGGCGCGGTCAAAGTATCTTGTATCTTCGAAACAGCAAAGCTAGCGACAAAAATACCGACTGCGCAAGAAACGACGACAAGGTTGAGCCCAAAACTTGGTTTTGCTGACCTGTTGGTGACCGCACCCTCGTCATCGACGAACGTCGCTTGCACAAGTCCAAGATAGTAGTAAACGCTGATGACAGAGTTGACCGCAAGCACGACCGCTAAAATCGGAAGTCCAGAAGCCAATGCATCGTTGAAAATCAAGAACTTGCCGATGAATCCTGCAGTCGGCGGAATCCCGATCAACGAGGCGACAAAGACGATCATGCAAGCGACAGCCAACGGTGCCCGTTTCCAAAGCCCGTTCAAGTCCCGGAAGCGCGAGCCCTCTTTTCCATCTTTTGCCGAAAGACTGATGACGGCAAAAACGCCGAGAGTCATCAGGCTATAAGAGAGAAGATAGTAGAGCGTTGTTGTCAAAGGCACTTTGTCTGGCGATTTGACATGGGCCAAGACAGCCACCAGCAGGTACCCGGCATTGGCGATGCTGGAGTATCCCAAAACCCTCTTGGCATCTTTCTGCACGAGAGCGGCAAGGTTTGCCACAGTCATCGTCAAAATGCAGATCCAGGTCATCGCCGGGAACCAGATGTCTTGGAAAGGCGCGGCAGCTTGCAAGACACGGATCAAAGCCCCGAACGCCGCGATCTTGCTTGCCGCAGCCATAAAAGCGGTCACATTGGTCGGTGCGCCTTGATAAACATCGGGCGTCCACTGGTGGAAGGGAACCAATGCAGCTTTGAACCCAAGGCCAACAAGCAACATCCCGATACCGAAGACCACCATGGTCTGATGGGTCTCGGGGGCGGCGATCGGCATTGCGGCGATTGCTCTCAAGTCTAGCGAACCCGTCGCACCATAAATGTAGGCGATTCCCATCAGAAGGAACGCGCTTGCGAACGCTCCAAGAAGGAAGTATTTGAGCGCACTCTCCTCGCTCTTGGACTCTTGACGGCTCATCCCAGCAAGGCAGTAGAGAGCGATGCTCAAAACCTCGAGTCCGAGGAATAGCTCAAGCATATTGGTTGTGGTCACCATCAGCATCCCGCCGACGGTTGACCAGAGCGCCAAAGGATAGAACTCGGCAAAAGCGATCCGTTTCTCTCGGAGGTAGCCTTCGCTGAAGAGGAACGACAGGAAGCACACGCCGATGAGCAGGAGCTGCAAGACGAGCCCCAGGTGGTCGCGGAGGATGAAATCGGCGAACGTCTGGCCGTCTGGCAACCCAAACTGCCGGACTACCGTCCAACCCGCGATCACAAGACCAACCAGGCTGACACTGACAATCGTGTTGTTGTTCTGCCGGGGCCAGTACATCTCAACAAAAAGCGCGATGACCCCAGTCAGGGTCATCACTAAAACTGGCATGATCGTCAGCCAATCGATCGAGGGCAACTGTGCTTGCACTTACTTGACTTTACCAGACTGGCAGACGGACTTTGGCACTCTGGCCCTTCGAAGCCCTCCGCTCAAATTCACCCCTGGTCACTCGACAGGTGGGGCAGGACGGGGGAGTAACCCGTCTGAAGGTGGCCGGGGCCTGGCCGCCGAGCAGGAGGATGAGACATATCCGACGGCTTTCGAATGTTGAAGGACTCAGGTGACGTGTTTGCACCCTGGTTCCGCAGGAACAATAGTTGGGCCCTCCAGAGCCTCTTTGTCTTTCAGACCGGGGTGCAAACGAGCCAAAAGGTGACAAGACGGGGGAATTGGACATGCCCGTTTCACCTAGGGCACCAACGAGAGGACTTTGACAGCACCGCCACCCGCCGATCAGGAGGATTCTAGTGGCCTTCCGAGCCCGATACCGAAGCCACAGGCTCCGGCTCGATCACGAAGTGAAAGTCTGTCGAAGCGACTGTACCTAGAACCGTGTAGTTCGAGAAGTCTCCGTTGATCGGGCGAGGAGCGACGCGCACTAGGTCGCCGTTCTCTTCGACCTCCAAAGAACTGTCGTTCCAAGCTGGCCTCTGGCCGGGATCGTTCAGCACCATCAATCGTGTGGCGTTCAAGGCCTTCTCCATCGGTTTCATAAAGGTGTTCGGATAAAGCCCACCCCACACCATCAGAACGACGAGAGAGCTGACCATCGCGATTTCCCAAGGCTTAAGGTCTTTCAACCGTGCCAGCGCTGGGTTGAGCTTGCCATAGAAGACTTTCTGGAACATCCAAAGCAGGTAGACCGCCGCCAAAATGACGCCGATACTAGCTACCACAGGAATCGCCAATGTCAGTCCGTTCTCACCGACAAGTGCCGCTTCCCAAGTGCCTTGCAAAGCCAAGAATTCGCCGACAAAACCGTTCAATCCAGGTAGCCCGACGGATGACAACATCACGATCAAGAACAGTGCGGCGAAGATCGGCATCTGAGCCTTGAGCCCGCCCATGTCCTTGAACATGCGTGTGTGAATGCGCTCGTAGAGCAGGCCGATCATGAGGAAGAGTGCCCCAGTCGAAACCCCGTGGTTAAGCTGTTGGTAAGCACCACCAAGCATTCCCGTGTGGGTCAGGCTGAAAATGCCGAGCATGATGAAACCCATGTGCGCGACAGACGAATAGGCGACCAGTTTCTTGACATCAGGCTGGACTGCGGCGACAATGGCTCCATAGATGATCCCCACGACAGCTAGTCCCATGATGAAGGGCGCGTTCTTGATCGTTTCCTCGGGAAAGAGCGGCAGACAGAAACGCAGGAAGCCGAACGTGCCCATCTTGAGCAACACGCCAGCCAGGATCACCGAGCCAGCAGTCGGGGCCTCGGTGTGCGCGTCCGGCAACCAAGTATGGAAGGGGAACATCGGACACTTGACCATGAACGCAATCGCGAACGCCCAAAACAGCATCGGTTGGAGCCAAGGGTCGGCCGCGGCCCAGAGTTTTCCGTTCGCGACGTTGCCTTGGATCGCCGAGATGTCGAAAGTCCAAGCTCCAGAAACATCCGCGTTGAGCTTGGCCAAGACGATCATCCCCACGAGCATGAAGATCGAAGCGGCAAACGTGTAAATGAAGAACTTGAGCGCGGCATAATTGCGCTTCGCGCCGCCCCAAATCCAGATCATCACCGCCATGGGGATGAGGCTAGCCTCAAAAAACGTGTAGAAAAGGATCAAGTCGAGACTGAGGAAGACGCCGAGCATCGCCGTCAGAAGCAGCATCGTCATGACGAAATACGTCTTGATGCGCTTGCTCACGTAGTAACTGAACCAGACTGCGATGACGTTCAAAAAGGTGGTCAAGACCACGAGCCAAATACTGATTCCGTCGATACCGACCCGGTAGTGGACGCCGAGCTTGTCGATCCAAGGGACGTACTCAACCATTTGGAAATGGTAGGTCGCGGATTGGAACCTGAACAGGACGCTCAAGCTGACAAGGAAGGTTAGCGCACTGAATCCTAAAGCCGCGCCTTTGATCGCTTTGCTGAACTCCTCTGGGATCAATGCGATAGCAATTGCTCCGAGGAGTGGCAACGCCATCAGCAGGCTTAAAATCCCCAAGCCTGTCGGTTCCAAGTTCACTTGTTCCTCCCTGTAGCCATCCGCTTGAAACTGAAACCAAAAACGAGAACAAACCCAACGAACATCATCGTGGCAAACGCGGCGTCCACCAATGGCTCAGGAACGCCCATGAGCCACCCCTTTCCGGTTGCTTCCAGGCCAGCATGAAGGCCGAACGGGGCGACCACCAGGCTCCATCCGGCAACAATTCGGTGTTTCCGGCTCACTTCGCCACCCCCTGTGCCATTGCATAGAGCAGGTAACCGATCAAGGCGACAACTCCGATCTGCATCAGCAAAGCATAGCTTCTGACATAACCCGTCTGAGTCTGCCTGATCCCGCCTCCCAAGAGTTTGACTATCGATCCGGTCGCGTTCACGATCCCGTCGACGATGTACTTGTCGAACCCAGCCGCAATGTTTCCGAGCAAACCGCTCATCTTGATCGTGTCGTCGGTCAGCACCTTGTCGATGCCCCATTGCTTGCCCGCCATCTTTTGGATCGGGTTCCACTTGGACAGATCGAAGCCCTCCCAGACCGGTAGTTTCTTGGCCCAAAGCCAGACTCCAATTCCGATTCCAAGGAAGCATGTCACAGTAGAAATGGCGATCAACATCCCGTGACTGACCGGCCCCTCGTGGGCCGCGACTTCGGCCCCAGGATAAAGCCATCTGAAGAACGTCTCGTTCTTATCGAGCCAAGCACCGCCGATCCATCCAAACGAGAACACAGCGAGGATAACCAAGGGAATCCACATGAGCGGAGAGACCTCGTGCGGCTTGTGGCTAGGATCCAACGCATGGTGGTGTTCTTCGTGAACTTCGCTCTGCAACTTGGCCCATTCCGCGTCGGTGTAAAAGAACCCGTGTGGATCGTCACCGTGGTCGTGCGAATGTTCGTGCTCTTCGTGATGCTCGTGGACATGAGCCCCTTCCGTCGGTAACAACTTCCACCTTTCTTCGGGGTTCCAGAATGTCAACAACATCATCCTTGTCATATAGCAGGCGGTCAATGCCGCGACAAAGAAGCCGACCCAACCAGCTATCTGCCCGGCACTAAACGGCCCGATCATCAGGGATCCATGACCAGCGTTCACCGCAGGTCCGAGAATCGCTTCCTTCGACCAAAAGCCGCTGAACAGGAACGGAATGCCAGCAATTGCCGCCCATCCAACCGCCATGGTTGCAAATGTGATCGGCAGATACTTTTTCAGGTTGCCGTAGTTCCGCATGTCCTGGTTGTGGGCCATCGCGTGGATCACCGCGCCTGCACCCAAAAAGAGTAGGGCCTTGAAAAAGGCGTGGGTCAGAACGTGG
>Ga0163144_10025784_pt1 | contig 11463 bp, 12 predicted proteins | sample OliLak19BULKMAT1_FD_123175 | JGI IMG/M metagenome (GOLD analysis project Ga0163144, IMG submission 123175) | Freshwater microbial mat bacterial communities from Lake Vanda, McMurdo Dry Valleys, Antarctica - Oligotrophic Lake LV.19.BULKMAT1 | ecosystem: Environmental > Aquatic > Freshwater >... | reverse complement strand
TCTTCTCGCGGCTGAACATGTGCATCGAGCCGCCCTTGCCCTTGGAATAACCGCCGGCGCGCCCGGTGAGTTCGGCCATGACACCCTTGGGGTCCATGCCGCAGGCCAGCATGTGGCCGTGGTCGCGGTACGAGGTAATGACGGCATCGCCGGTCTTGGATGCGGCCTGCATGCCGACCACCACGGCCTCCTGCCCGATATAGAGGTGACAGAAGCCGCCGATCTTGCCCATGCCGTAGAGCTGGCCGGCCTTTTCCTCAAAGCGGCGGATCAGCAGCATGTCGCGGTAATAGCTCAGGCACTGCTTGGCGTCGGGCTTGCTGCCTACGGCGCCATCGGTGGGCTTTCTAGCCATGCCTGTTCCTCCCGTACTGGTGCGCCATCATGGGCGCGCGGCATGACAGGACTATGCGCCGCGGCGGCTGGCGGCGTAAGCCGCCGGGGCCTATTTAACTTAAAATCAGTTACTTAACTGAAATTATATTAATTCACTCGGGCTTGGTGCCGGTGACGCTTGCGGCCTCCTTGTAGCCCTCGAAGGCGTCCTCGACCATTTTGCGTAAGACCTCGGGCGGGCCGCCCATCACCGCCGGCTCCTTAAGAATTTCGTCGATCTCGCGGTTCAGCCTGGCGACCACGTCGGCCGGCATGCCCGCCGGGCCGGAAATCGCGAACCAGGAAGCCGCACCCTTGAAGCCCGGCACCGCCTCGCCCACCGCCGGCACATCGGGCACCAGCGAGAAGCGCTTCGGGTTGGCATAACCCACGATACGGATCTGGCCGGAATCGAGCATGCCCTTGGGCGGCGCGCCGGCCGACAATTGCACCTCGTTCGACAGCAAAGCCGTCAGCGCTGGCGCGCCGCCACGGAACGGGATGTTTTCGATCTGGATGCCGGCCTTGTTCCACAGCACGGCGTATGCGAGCGAGGTGACGGCCCCGCCGCTGCCGAAGTTCAGCTTGCCCGGGTTGGCCTTCGCATAGTTATCAGTTCCGCCATGTTCTTGAATGGCGTCACACCGTTGGTGATCAGCACGGAAGGCGCGTTCACCAGCGCGATGATGTGGGTGTAGTCCCGCAAAGGATCGGCATCGAACGACTTCGACAGGATCGGGCCGGCCGCGACGCCGGGGTGCGTCACGCCCAGCGTGTAGCCATCGGGCGCCGCCCTTGCCGCCGCGAGCAGGCCGATATTGCCGCCGGCGCCGGTGCGGTTCTCGACCGTGACCGGCCGGCCCATGCGGGCCTGCATGCGCTCGGCCACGATGCGGGCGAACGTGTCGGTCAGGTCGCCCGGCGCCAGGCCGACGATCGAATTGATGCGTGCGACGGATAGCCGGCGGCGTGAGCGAAAGACGATGCGGCGACGATGGCGGCCGACAAGATGGCCAGGGTTTTCAGCAGGCGCATGTCGTTCCCTCCCATGGCTTTGTGCCGGTCCGCGCGCGCTGGAGGCGCCGAGTGCGTTGCGTTACCATGCAGTCTAACGTCATCGCAGGGTGGCGATAAGCCAGGATCGGGCAATCAGGGAGGCTTCCGCCATGTTTCGCTTTGTGATGTCAGCCGTCGCCGCGACGATGCTCTGCGCCGCCGCGCCAACGCTGGCCCAAACCTATCCCAACCAGCAGATCAAACTGATCGTGCCGTTCACGCCGGGCACCGGCATGGACATCATCGCCCGCACCGTAGGTCCGAAATTGTCGGAACGGCTGGGCCAGCCCGTGGTGGTGGAGAACCGGCCGGGCGCCAGCGGCAATATCGGCGCCGACGCCGTCGCCAAGTCGGCACCCGATGGCTATACGCTGATGGTATCGGCCAACACCATGCTGATCGCCGCCAACCTCTACAAGAACGTGCCATACCAGGCGATGGAGGACTTCGCGCCGGTGTCGCTGGCCGCCTGGGGCACCCTGCTGCTGATCGCCAACCCGAAGTCGAGCATTTCATCGGTGCCCGATTTCGTCGCCAAAGCCAAGGCGCAGCCGGGCAAGCTGACCTATTCGTCGCCCGGCATCGGCACGCCGCATCACATGTCGATGGAATTGTTCAAGGATCGCGCCGGCATCAACGTGCTGCACGTGCCCTATCGCGGCAGCGCCGGGGCGCTGACCGACCTGCTGGCGGGCGAGGTGGATGTGGGCTTCGTGCCGGTACATGTAGCGATGCCGCTGATCGCCGCCGGCCGGCTGAAGCCGGTGGCCGCCGGCGCGCCCAAGCGCCACCCCAACGCGCCGGACATCCCGACGCTGGAGGAACTGGGCTATCCCGCGCTGAACGTCGAGATGTGGTACGGCTTCTTCGCGCCGAAATCGACGCCGGCGCCGGTGATCGCCAGGCTCAACACCGAATTGCGCGCCATCCTGGCCGAACGCGACATCAATTCGGCATTCGACAAGATCGGCCTGGACGTCGCCTCGTCCAGCCAGACCGACCTGCTGGCGCTGATGCGGCGCGACTATCCGCGCTGGGGCGAGATCATCCGGAAAAACGGCATCAGCGCGGAGTAAGCCTTGTGACAGCGAGGGAAAGCCGGCCGGTCGTCGTCGCCGGGGCCGGGCCGACCGGCTTGATGTGCGCCTTGGCCCTGGCCAGGCAAAACATCCCGGTGATCGTGCTGGAGGCCGAGCCGGCGCTGACGCACGACCTGCGCGCGGGTTCGTACCACCCGCCGACCATGGAGATGATGGCGCCCTACGGCATCACCGCCGCCATGCACGAAACAGGTATCCGCGTGCCCAACTGGCAGGTCCGCAACCGAGAAGGCGACCGGGTGGCGCAGTTCGACCTTGGCCTGCTGGCCGACGTGACGCCCTATCCGTACCGGCTCCACCTCGAGCAGCACCGCGTCACACCGATCCAGTACGACATATTGCGGCGCGAGACCGGCGCCGAGGTGCGCTTCGGCCGCCGCATCGCCGGCTTCGAGCAGCACGCCGACCATGTGACCGTGACAATTGATGCGGGCGGCACGACCGAGACGATCAACGCCGCGTGGCTGATCGGCTGCGACGGCGGGCGCAGCACGGTGCGCAAGGAACTCGGCACCTTGTTCGACGGCTTCACCTGGCCCGAGCAGTTTCTCGTCGTCAGCACCACGCATGACCTGGCGCCGCACGGCTTCACGCCCAACGCCTATGTCGCCGACATCTCGGAATGGGCGGCGATCTTCAAGATGCCCGACACCGGCCCGCCCGGCCTGTGGCGGGTGGTGTTCCCCGCTTCCACCGATCTGACGGACGATGAAATCCTGGCCCCGGCCGGCGTCGAGGCACGGATGCAGTATTTCGTGCCGAAACGCGGGCCTTACGAGATCAAGTACAAGAGCATCTACCGGGTACATCAGCGGGTGGCCGCCGACTGGCATGTCGGCCGCGTGCTGCTGGCCGGCGATGCGGCGCACCTGAACAATCCGCTGGGCGCGTTCGGCCTCAACAGCGGCATTCACGACGCCATCAACCTCGCAGACAAGCTGGGCCAAGTGTATCGCGGCGAGGCGGACGCCACCTTGCTCGACCTCTATGTCCGCCAGCGGCGCCACGCCACGGTGCAGCAGGTCCAGACCATGTCGATCCGCAACAAGAAGCTGCTGGAGGAACGCGACCCCGCCGTGCAGCGCAAGAATCTGGAAGACCTGGTGGAAACCGCGAACGACCCGGCGCGCGCGCGCGACTACCTGCTCAACACCACCATGATCAACGGATTGAAGGCGGCGAACGCAATTGCCTAGTTCAGCTTGGTCGGCGCCGGTTTGGTGTAGATGATGACTTCATCGGTACGGGCAACGCCGAGGCTGGAGCGAGCCTGTTCGTCCAGCATGTCCATGTCGAGGCCGTCGGGCCGCAACAGGCCGACGCGGCGCTCGAGCCGGCGGCGCTCGGCCGTGGTTTCGGCCAGCACCTGCTTGGTTTCGGCAATGGCGGCGTTCAGCCGGTAATAGGCCTGCAGGCCACGCTCGCCCTCCATGGCGTGATAGCCGAAATAGGCGATGGCGCAGGCCCCGAACGCGGGGATCAGGGCGGGCGCCAGGCGGCGGCGAAGTTCACGCATCAGGCTCATGCGCCGCAGCGAATCACGCCGCCGAGTCGCGGTCAACCGAAAATGACGAAAACCGTCGTTGAATCAGTGGACTAGCCGATTACCGCGAAAACCTGATTCAGAACGGCACAGATCAGGGGCAACGGACCAGCCGGCGGTCGCCCTCGACGGTTTCGTCGAACAGCACGAGGCGCGATTCGGTGCGGTCCATGACCGGCAAGACCTGCTCCTCGCCCTCCTCGAAGCGCAGGGTGATGCGGTCGGCGGTGGCGCGGAAGCGGCCCTTGCGCGGCTCGTCGCCCAGCCGGTTTTCGAACTCGCCGCTCGGGCGCAGCGCGAGGAACGCGGTCTTGCAGGCATCGGCGCGCGGCGCCCAAACGCCATCGAACGGGCTGGCGGCCAGCGCCACGCTTGCCGCCAGCAACGCGACGATGACAGCGAAAAACTTCACCGGCGCAGTACCGACGTGCCGGCGTAGAGCGCCGCCGGGCCCAATTCCTCGGCGATACGCAGTAGCTGGTTGTACTTGGCCAGCCGGTCCGAACGGGCCAGCGAGCCCGTCTTGATCTGCCCGCAATTGGTGGCGACGGCGAGGTCGGCGATGGTGGCGTCCTCGGTTTCGCCCGAGCGGTGCGACATGACGGCGCGATAACCGGCCTTGTGCGCCATTTCGACCGCCTGAAGGGTTTCGGTCAGGGTGCCGATCTGATTGACCTTGATCAGGATGGCGTTGGCCGTCTTCTTGGCGATGCCGTCCGCCAGGCGCTTCGGGTTGGTGACAAACAGGTCGTCGCCGACAAGCTGCACCTTGGCGCCAATGGCGTCGGTCAGCGTCTTCCAGCCGGCCCAGTCGTCCTCGGCCATGCCGTCCTCGATCGAGATGATCGGGTAATCGGCCACGAGGGCGGCATAGTACTTCACCATGTCGTCGGGCGAGAGCACCTTGCCCTCGCCTTCCAGGTGATACTTGCCGTCCCTGAAGAACTCGGTCGAGGCAGGGTCGAGCGCCAGCATGATGTCCTTGCCCGGCTTGAAACCGGCGGCGGCAATCGCCTCCATGATGAAGTCGAGCGCGTCGCGCGCCGAGGCGATGTTGGGCGCAAAGCCGCCCTCGTCGCCGACATTGGTGTTGTGCCCGGCGGCCTTCAGCTTGCCCTTCAGGGTCTGGAACACTTCCGCGCCCATGCGCACCGCCTCGGCCATGGTCGTGGCGGCCACCGGCATGATCATGAATTCCTGGATGTCGATGGGATTGTCGGCATGGGCGCCGCCATTCAGGATGTTCATCATCGGCACCGGCAGGGTGCGGGCCGACGAACCGCCGACATAGCGGTAAAGCGGCAGGCCCGAGGCCAGCGCCGCCGCCTTGGCCAGGGCGAGGCTGACGCCGAGCAGCGCATTGGCGCCGAGCCGCGCCTTGTTCGGCGTGCCGTCGAGATCGATCATCAGGCGGTCGAGGCGCACCTGGTCGCGCGCGTCCTGGCCGGAGATCGCGTCGAAGATTTCGCCGTTCACCGCCTCGACGGCGCGCAAAACGCCCTTGCCGCCATAGCGCTTCTTGTCGCCATCGCGCAGTTCCACCGCCTCGTGCGCGCCGGTGGAGGCGCCCGACGGCACCGCCGCGCGGCCCAAGGCGCCGCCTTCCAGCAGCACGTCCACCTCGACGGTCGGATTGCCCCGGCTGTCGAGAATTTCCCGGGCCTTGATGTCGATGATCGCGGTGCTCACGAGAACGCTCCCTGCAACTCAGATTTTCTTGGACAAACGGTCGAAGGCGACGAGGTCGGTCAGCAGTTTTTCCATATCGTCGAAGCGCACCATGTTGGGGCCGTCGCTGGGCGCGTTGTCGGGATCGCGGTGGGTTTCCATGAACAGGGCGGCCACACCTACGGCCACGGCGGCTCGCGCCAGCACCGGCACGTAGCGGCGGTCGCCACCCGTCGTGGCCCCCTGCCCGCCCGGCTGCTGCACCGAGTGCGTGGCGTCGAACACGACGGGACAGCCGGTGGTTTCCGCCATGATCGGCAGACTGCGCATGTCCGACACCAGCGTGTTGTAACCGAACGAGGCGCCGCGTTCGCAAACCATCACGTTGGGATTGCCCGCCGCGTCGAACTTAGCCACCACATTCGCCATGTCCCACGGCGCCAGGAACTGGCCCTTTTTCACGTTCACCGGCTTGCCGGTCTCGGCGGCGGCGACGAGAAGGTCGGTCTGCCGGCAGAGGAAAGCGGGTATCTGCAGCACATCGACCACGGCGGCCGCCTCGGCGCAATGTTCGGGCAGGTGAACGTCGGTGACCACGGGCACGCCAAACGCCTTCTTGATGTCGGCGAAGATCGGCAATGCCTGGTCGAGGCCAATGCCGCGATTGGACTTGATCGAGGTGCGGTTGGCCTTGTCGAACGACGACTTGTAGATGAGGTTGACGCCCAGCTTCTTGCACAGCTCGACCAGCGCACCCGCCATGTCGAACGCATGGTCGCGGCCTTCCATGGCGCACGGGCCGGCCAGCAACGCGAACGGCAGGTCGTTGCCGATCTCGAAATCGCCGACCTTGACGTGGCGCGTGGGTTTGGCGGTCATCGCTACACCAGCCGGCTCTGCGCCACGGCGGCCTGCACGAATGAGGCGAACAGCGGGTGCGGCGCGAAGGGCTTGGACTTGAGTTCGGGATGGTATTGCACGCCGACGAACCAGGGATGGTCGGGATACTCGACAACCTCAGGCAGCAGCCCGTCGGGCGACATGCCGCTAAAGCGCATCCCGGCCGCTTCCAGCGCCGCGCGATAGTCGGTGTTGACCTCGTAGCGGTGGCGATGGCGTTCGGAGATTTCGGTATTGCCGTAGATCGCGGCGGCCTTGCTGTCGGCCGCAAGGCGCGCCGGATAGGCGCCCAGCCGCATGGTGCCGCCCATATCGACGTTGACGCCGCGCTGCTCCAGCTCGTTGCCGCGCATCCACTCGGTCATCAGGCCGACCACCGGGTTGGCGCAGGCGCCGAACTCGCTGGAGGAGGCGCCCTTGATGCCGGCCAGGTTGCGCGCCGCCTCAATGACCGCCATCTGCATGCCGAAGCATATGCCAAAATAGGGCACGCCGCGCTCGCGCGCAAAGGTGGCGGCCTTGATCTTGCCCTCGGCGCCGCGTTCGCCGAACCCGCCGGGCACAAGGATGGCGTGCATGCCCTCAAGGTGCGAGACCGCCGCCTCGCCCTGTTCGAAAATCTCGCTTTCGAACCACTCCATGTGCACGCGTACCTTGTTGGCGATGCCGCCGTGGGTCAGCGCCTCGGCCAAAGACTTGTAGGCGTCCTTCAGGCCGGTGTACTTGCCGACGATGGCGATCTTGACCTCGCCCTCGGGAATGGTGACGCGACTGACGATTTCCTGCCACTTGCCGAGCTTGGGCAGGGGCGCATCGAGCAAACGAAAAGACTTCAACACCTGGGTGTCCAGCCCCTCGGCGTGATAGCGCAGCGGGGCCTCGTAGATTGTGGCCACGTCCAGCGCCTGGATCACCGCGTCCTCGCGCACATTGCAGAACAGCGCGATCTTCTTGCGCTCGCCCAGCGGGATCTCGCGGTCGCAGCGGCACAGCACGATGTCAGGCTGGATGCCGATGGAGCGAAGCTCCTTCACCGAGTGCTGGGTCGGCTTGGTCTTCAACTCGCCCGCCGCGCTGATATAGGGCACCAGGGTCAGGTGGATGAACAGGGCATGGTCGCGCCCCAGTTCCAGGCCAAGCTGGCGAATGGCCTCGAAGAACGGCAGACCCTCGATGTCGCCGACCGTGCCGCCGACTTCCACCAGCACGAAATCGTTGTCATCGGTTTCCGCCAGGACGAAGTCCTTGATCGCATCGGTGATGTGCGGAATGACCTGCACCGTGCCGCCCAGATAGTCGCCGCGGCGTTCCTTGGCGATCACGGTCTGGTAGATGCGGCCGGTGGTGACATTGTCGGTCTTGCGCGCGGGAACGCCGGTAAAGCGTTCGTAGTGGCCGAGGTCGAGGTCGGTTTCGGCGCCGTCGTCGGTGACGTAGACCTCACCATGCTGGTACGGGCTCATCGTGCCGGGATCGACGTTGATATAGGGGTCGAGCTTGCGGAGCCGGACCTTGTAGCCGCGCGCCTGCAACAGCGCGCCGAGCGCCGCCGAGGCCAGACCCTTGCCGAGAGAGGAGACCACGCCGCCGGTGATGAAGATGAACCGCGTCATGGAACTCCGTTATAGACACTCACACGCGACAACAGAAGGGCGTCGGCGCGGAATTGAACGGCGCCGGTCAAACAGGTCACGACTCGTAGCTTATTGAGACTGCGGAACGGCCGGGCCGGTCGGCGTGCTGGGCGACGTGGCAGCAGGAGCGTCCAGAATTGACGCAGGCGCCTTGTAGCCGCCGGCGAGAATCGCCAGGCCAAGGCTGGTCAGGATGAAGATGCCGGCGAGAATCGCCGTGGTGCGGGTCAGCAAATTGGCTGCGCCGCGCCCGGTCATGAAGCCGCCACCGCCGCCGCCGCCACCAATGCCGAGCGCGCCGCCTTCCGAGCGTTGCAGCAGGACCACGCCGACCAGGGCCACGGCGATAACGAGGTGAACGACGAGAAGAACGGTCTGCATGGCATGGCTCCTGGCTGCCCGGAAAGGAAATGGGCAGGGCGGCGGCGTTTTACAACAGCCCGCCCGGGAGCGCCACCCCTGCCACTGTTACCCCTTGGCCTGAACGATCGGCCAGAAATCGGCGGCTTTCAGGCTGGCGCCGCCGACCAGCGCGCCATCGACATTGGCCACCGCCATCAGTTGCGCCGCATTGTCGGGCTTCACCGAGCCGCCATACAGCAGCCGCACGCCGGCCCCGTCCTTGAAACGCGCCGCCAGCTTGTCCCTGACAAAGGCATGGACCGCGCCGACATCGGCCAAGGTCGGGGTCCGGCCGGTGCCAATCGCCCAGACCGGCTCATAGGCGATCACGACAGTGCCCGCATTGGCCCCGTCGGGGACCGAACCGGCCAATTGCCGGCCGACCACGTCCAGGGTCTGGCCGGCGTCTCGCTCGGCCAGGGTCTCGCCAACGCAGATAATGGCGGTCAGGCCAGCGGCCAGCGCCGCCCGCGCCTTGGTCTGCACCAGGGCGTCATCCTCGCCATGCTCGGCCCGGCGTTCGGAATGGCCGACAATGCACCAGGCCGCACCCACGTCCTGCAACATGGCGGCACTGAGGTCGCCGGTATGGGCGCCAGAGGCTTTCGAGTGGCAGTCCTGCCCCCCGGCCGCCATGCCGCTGGTCAGCCGCAGCTTGGCCGCCACCGCCGCCAGCAGCGTGGCCGGCGGACACAGCACGATTTCGGCCCTGGGCGGCGCGGCCCGAACCAAGGCAACCAGCCGATCGACCTCAGCCAGGCCAGGCTCGGCCAGGCCGTTCATCTTCCAGTTTCCCGCGATCAGGGGCCGTGTCATGTAATCCGCTCCCTCTATGGGCGACCGTCTGTAACAAACCGCCGTGCGCATTGCCAGCCCGGGGGCCCGCCCCTATTATGCGCGGCCAATTTTCCCGCTCCGCCAAAGGTTTGTGCCACGATGTTGCAGTCGCTGCGAAAAGGCGCCGGTTCCTGGGTCGCCAAGGGCCTGATGCTGCTGCTGGTCCTGAGTTTCGGCCTTTGGGGCATCGGCGACTACGTGCTGGGCGGCGGCGCCAACCGCACTGTCGCCACCGTCGGCGACATCAAGATCACCCAGCCGGAATTCGCCGAAGCCGTGCGCCGCGACATCCAGCGCATGCAGCAGCGCTTCGGCAGCACGTTCGACGCCGAAATGGCCAAGCGGTTCGGGGTGGTCGATTCCACGCTGAACACCCTGGTTGATCGCGCCCTGATCGACCAGGAGGCGCGCCGGCTCGGCCTGCGTGTAACAAACGACGCGGTGCGCGCCGACATCACCGCCTCCCCCGCCTTCCGCAATTCGCTGGGCCAGTTCGACCGCCTGGCGTTCGAGGCGTTCCTGCGCAATTCCGGCTATAGCGAGGGCAGTTTCGTCACCCTGCTGCGCCGGGAGCTGGCGCGCGACCAGCTGATCGGCTCGCTGACTGCGGGCGCGGACACCGCCCCGGCCGCCATGGTCGATGCGCTCTACCGCTATCGCCAGGAAAAGCGCGTGGCCGAATTCATCGTGCTGGGTGACGCGGCCCAGCCCGCGCCGGCCGAGCCGAACGAGGAGCAGCTTGCCACCTTCCACAAGGACAATGCCGGGCGCTTCACTGCACCCGAACTGCGTGAGGTGACGTGGTTCACCCTGGCGCCGGCCGACTTCGCGGCCCAGGCGAAAGTGACCGACGAGGAGATCAAGAACGAATACGCTTCCCGATCATCCAGCTACACGGTGGCGGAAAAGCGCGCCGTGGAACAAGCCGTGTTCCCGACCGAAGGCGCCGCCAAGGCGGCGCTGGAGACCCTGAAAAGCGGCATTACCTTCGCCGCCATGGCGGAGCGGACCCTAAAGCTGAAACCGGCCGACATTTCGCTGGGCACCGTGACCAAGGACGACTTGCCAGCCGGCCTCGCCACCCCGGTGTTCGAACTGCCGCTGAACGAGGTCAGCGCGCCGATCCAGAGCCCGCTGGGCTGGCACCTGGCCAAGGTGTCGAAGATCGAGGCGGGCGGCACCAGGCCGCTGGCCGAGGTGAAGGAGGAGATTCGCCAGTATCTGGGCGTGCGTCACGCGGCCGACGACCTGGTGAAGCTGTCGCACCAGATCGAGGACAAGCTGGCCTCGGGCGCCACGGTCGAGGAGACCGCCGCCGCGTTCAAGCTGAAAACCGCGCAGGCGACGATCGATGCACGCGGGCGGGACGCAAACGGCCAGCCGGTAGCCGGTCTGCCGCCATACCAGCGCTTCCTGGCCGTGGTCGGCGAAGCCGCCGAGAAGGCCGAACCGCAACTGGAGCCGGTCGAGGATGGCGCCTATTTCCTGGCCCGCATCGACAAGGTGATTCCCGCCACGCTGCGCCCGCTGGCCGAGGTCAGGCAGACCGCGATCAATGCGTGGAAGGCCGAGCAGCGCGCGAAGGGCAGCGAGAAAGCCGCCAACGACGTGCTGGAAAAGCTGAAGGCCGGTGGCGATCTGCAGGCGCTGGCCGGCGCGCTGAAGCTGAACGTCGAACTGTCGCCCGCCTTGGCGCGCAGCGGCCAGCCGGCCGAACCGCGCCTGTCGCCGAAGCTGGTGGCCGACCTGTTCGCCGCCAAGCCGGGCGCCACGGTAAGCGGGCGCACCGCCGGCAACGATGGCCATGTCGTTGGCAAGCTGCTGCGCATCGAGGCCGCTGATCCGGCGCAGGCCGATGCAGCGGCCCGTGAAAACATCACCCGCAGCCTGGCCGGCAGCATCGCCGACGACATCCTCAGCACCTATCGCGCCGAGATGGAGAAGCGCT
>Ga0163144_10025783_pt1 | contig 11463 bp, 10 predicted proteins | sample OliLak19BULKMAT1_FD_123175 | JGI IMG/M metagenome (GOLD analysis project Ga0163144, IMG submission 123175) | Freshwater microbial mat bacterial communities from Lake Vanda, McMurdo Dry Valleys, Antarctica - Oligotrophic Lake LV.19.BULKMAT1 | ecosystem: Environmental > Aquatic > Freshwater >... | reverse complement strand
TCCCGATGGCGATAAAGATAAACGGCGCAAAGACACCGGCAAAAAGGGTCGCAATACCAGAGACGTAGAGCGCGGAACTTAAAATATCATTGCCCGCGATAGAGGTGGCAGCAAACTCTCCTAGAAGTACGTGTTGTTTTTTTGGTGAAGTTTTAGCCACGTCTTAGTGTAGCGAACACCTTAGCAAGTGTTCAACCATCAAATGAGATATATCTAAGCTTTTTTTTCAAAAAAACCATAGCATTTTGAAAAAAAGTAAGGCATGATGAGTTCACAACAAATTTAAACAAGAATATGCAGAAATTTCTTCATTACCTCCACGAAAAATTCATCGGTGTCAAAGCTCCAAAAGGCTTCATTGAAACGTTTTTTCTGCTCATTATTATCCTTGCCACTGGGACTTTCTTTTATTCGCAACATGAAGGATGGTCGATCATCGATTCGCTCTATTTTAGCGTCATCACTATCACCACAGTCGGCTATGGCGACTTCCATCCCACCACCGACGCCTCGAAAATCTTCACAATTTTTTATATTTTTGTGGGAGTTGGACTGGGACTGTACGTTATCTCGACGCTTTCAAGTAGCATTATGAAGGGAAGAGCACGAAGGATAAGTCGTGTAGAAAAAATTCTGAAACGTCTGAAGAAAAATTAGGCTGGAGTTTCTTCAGTAGCAGGTGGAACAACTGCTGTTTCCTGAGTCTGGGTTTGCAACAATTTCATTAAAGCAATAAAAATTTTTTTCTTCAGCTTCTTCCTTACTTTCTTCTCTTTGATTGAGTTTGCCGGGTATCATCAGTTCAAACATAGATTTCTCCTAACTAATGTAAAAAAGAAACAACTTGTTGTGAGTATTCAGGACGAGTAAAGTTACCAAGTGCATCAAGACTCTTTTGACTGGTCGGAATTGTCAATTCCATCTGGTGGTACTTTTTTTGTTGTATTGCATTTTGAACTTTAGCTTTGTGTTCTTCTGCAATGAGACCATCATTCAGTGATTTTTCAAGAAATTTAATAACCTTTGCTAGAAAAACCATTCTTTCTGCATCTAATCTCAAAGTTTTCTCTGGAGATTCATAATAACTATGCTGAAATCCAGGTTGTTCCCAATCCACACTTCCTTTGACACTTAAGAAATAAATTTCTCCATCATTATTGACGGCTGCTAAATCAATTCCTAGTTTTGCATCGACTTCGAGCACTTCATACTTGTCCTTATGATCAAGCAACACTGGCATTAATCCATTTTTTACTAAAGATATTATGACTGCGGAATGTGCCCTGGCTCCAGCTAGCTCAGCTTTTATAGAACCTTCATCAATACCACCTTTTTTTGCAATTGCATGAAAGAGAGTTACAAATCTCAATGCTCGTCGACTTTTATCGGTTTTTTTCTCAAGTGCGGATTCAGCTAAAAATTTAGCTAAAGATTGATTAAATGATGCTAATTCAAACAGCTGGTCATCTCCAAAATCCTCTCCACTTGTAGCTTTATCGTTATATATATCAAGTACATTTATAAAGTTTGAAATCCATTCTGCGAGCAACTTTAAGGATGATCTGAGTCTTTCCTTATCGGTTTGCGTAAACTTGGCTGCATCGAATATTCTTGTACATAGAGATTTCTCTTCACCAGTCATAATATAGGTATTCAACACATTAATCACTGCAACAGGTGGTTGTTTTTTTTCCTTACCAGAAGCAACTAGCTGCTCGTACGCAGAAACGTATTCGACTACTAATTCACTTGGATTCTTTTCCCTCTTTTCAGATTCACTCTTTGAAAACGGTGATGCTGATTTTTGATCTAATACTAATGGTGGTGCAACGGAAAGTAACTCTGGCATATAATCTGTTATATCATTCGGACATGAAAAAAAACATAAAAATTATCTTCTCCACTATTTTCTTAATTGTCTTTTTGACACAGTCACAGACGGTTTTCGCTACTGGCGAGTTTTCCTCTTCTCTAGAAAACTCCATTTACGTCGCAGAAAATGGCCAAACGACCGTCAAAAAAACGTTCACGATTACGAACAATCAAAGTTCTTTTTATCTCAAAAAGTATGGCCTTGATTTGAGTTCAAGTAAAATATCCAAAATCAAAGTCATCAGTCAGGGTGAAGAAATCGACGCGAACATCACTCAATCAGAAAATAAAACCACCATAGGGATTGAATTTCCAGACATCGTCGTGGGGAAAGATCGCAGTCGCGTATTCACGATCGAGTACATCGATCCTGACTCAGGGATTATCTCGGGGAATATTTTAGAAGTCTACCTTGCTCGATTGGCCGATCCAAAAGAATTTGCTCAATATGACACGATCATTGATATTCCAAGTAAGTTCGGCAAACCAGCCATCGCCACACCCAGCGAGTACACGATCAAGCAGCAAGATGATCGGTTGATGTTAAAGTATGATAATGCAGGAAGAGAAGATGGCATCTCAGTGATTTTTGGGGAGAAGCAGTTTTTTGATTTTTCACTAGACTATCATCTGGAAAACCCCACCGGCAATACCGGCATCACCCAAATCACCTTACCTCCTGATACCCAGTTTCAGCAAGTAAAGTACTCCGATATCAACCCTCGACCGGAGACGATGGAGATCGACCCGGATGGCAACTGGATCGCCACCTATATCCTCCAACCCAACCAAAAAGAGACCATCAAAGCCGAAGGGATCGCTACAGTGTATCTTAAGCCACTTGGAAGTTATCCAGTGATCTCTCCAGATATTGCCCATATCCAGCCCACCACCCAATGGGAGACCAAAGAACAAACCATCGAAGCATTGGCGATGAAACACAACTCACCAAAAGAGATCTTTGATTTTGTCGTGAATGCACTGGAGTACAATGATGCTAGAGTCAGTCTAAGTAGTCAGCGATTAGGAGCAAAAAGAGCCTTGGAAGATCCCAATAATGCCGTCTGCCAAGAATATACCGACGTATTTGTGACATTGGCCCGGGCAAATAGCATCCCGGCTCGCCAAGCGACTGGCTTTGCATTTACCAATAATGCCGAACTTCGTCCACTCAGTTTCGTCCAGGACATCCTGCATGCCTGGCCAGAATACTTTGATGATGAGAAAAAACTCTGGATCCCGGTCGATCCTACTTGGTCCGACACTACAGGAGGAGTGGATTATTTCTCACAGCTAGATTTCAATCACTTCGTTTTTTCATATCAGGGTATGCACAGCGATAAACCTTATCCGGCAGGCTCATACAAACAAGAAAATATCGATACAAAAGACGTCAACGTGAGCCTCACTGATGAAGATCTGAGTATCACACCGGACTTTTTGATCAGCATCGATCAGCCACAACATCACTTTTTGGGCCTGAGAGCTCAGCACACGCTAAAGATAAAGAATGAAAGTGGCCAAGCGTACTACAATGTCCCAGTAGATATTCGTTCAAGCGAAAACACCACTGTCTCGACCTCCGGCACAGTCATCGAACGCTTCTTACCGTACCAAACGTACATCATTCCACTCTACATCCAAGGGGAGCATGTCATTGGAAACCAGCCAGCACAAGCATTCATCACTGTGGCCCAAACGAGTATGCCCCTTGATGTCTCTGCTGGCTCTCGCTTTCAAGAAATCATTATTCATCCCTACTTTTTGTACTCCACAGCAGCCGCAGGAATAATCGCCTCAGTACTCCTCACTCTTTTTCTGGCAAAGTTACTGTTTACGAAGCGGAAACGAAAAAAGTGAAGTAGAGTAGAGCAGAGTAGAGTGGAACAGCAGATATTTCTAAGCTTTCAAAACTGTCAAAATCTTGGTATAGTAATCGTATGAAATCACTCATCATCGGCTCGATCAATACCATCCTCTCCATAGCTTTACTGGCATTTTTAGTAAAGACAATCCAGTTCACTGATTACCTGACATTAATCTTCGCTGGAGTGGTTCTGACGCTGCTGAATATGATCATTAAACCGATCTTAAAAATTCTCTTTTTACCGATCACGATCGTCACCCTTGGACTTTTTTCTTGGGTAATCAATGTCCTCATGTTGTGGATAGCGACACGGTTAGTGCCTGGTTTCGATATCCAACCAACCTTATTTTTGGGTATCCAACTCGGTATGTTTGGGACACTCGTCCTGATGTCATTTTTGTTGAGCATCGCACAGACTTTTGTCGGGATTTTTATCCGAAAGTAAATACTGCGTTCGCATTTTTCATGACCAAATCAAGTTTTTCAGGCTCACTTTTTATCTTCTTGACCATTCTCGTCGCACTGACGACTTTTTTGTGTAGCGCCAAATTTTTACAGTGGTTTTAATCGATTTCACACTTGTAATTTAGCAAACAACTCAGTAGAATGCTAAGCATGATACACGATGAAAAAAAGCAGTCAACAAATACACAAACACCCACTAAAGACACTGATCAGCCAAAAAAGAAATCTTCTCAAAAATCTCCACTTGGCTCAGCTATGACGCAATTGGTCGAAAAAAGAAACACCCTGATCTTGCCACTGATCGCAGTTCGTGAAGGCATTCTGTTTCCTCAAACTGAGGCTGTCTTGAACTTCGGACGCAAAAAATCTGTCGCCGCTATCACTCAAGCAGAAAAAACCACACATATGGTCGTCCTGGTTGCACAAAAAAGTAAGCGAGTGGATGAGCCAACTTTTGAAGATTTGTACACTGTTGGGACACTGGTGACTGTCGAACGAACGCTCAACACCAGTAACCAAATCAACGCCTTAGTTCAAGGCAAAAGTAGAGTCAAAGTCATCCGACTGATCAGTGATGCAGAGTATTTCATGGCAGAAGTAGAAATCATTCAAGATATCACTCGAGACAAGGAAAAAGTTAAAACGCTTTCATCGCATTTATCCAAATTATTCAACAATGCCGTGAACTTAGGTAAGCCAGTCGAGTTCCTAAACTTCATGAAGCTGATGAGTGGCGTGAATGCAGGTGAACTGGCAGACCAGATCGCCAGTACTCTACAAATCTCTACAAACAAAAAGCAAAAAATCCTCGAAACGCTTGATGTCGAAGTGCGTCTGGATGTCATCATCCAAGAACTGGCCAAAGAACTCCATACCTACCAGATCGAACGTGACATCATAAATAAAACGCAACAATCTTTCGATAAGCATATGAAAGAAAATGTGCTGAGAGAACGTCTCAGGACGATCAAAAAAGAGCTGGGTGACACGGATGAGGAAGATGAACTGGATGAGCTCTCTATATTAGTAAAAAAGGCCAAACTTCCAAAAAAAGTGGCCGAAAAAGCTGACAAAGAACTCAAACGCTTAGATAGAATGTCGATGAACAATCCGGAAGCTGGATATATTAGAAACTGGCTCGAAACTGTGCTAGAAATTCCTTGGAATGACCGGAGTCGAGGGACACTTTCATTGAAGAAAGCGACCAAAGTCTTGGACAAAAACCACTACGGACTCAAAGAAGTCAAAGATCGAATCACCGAGTATCTCGCAGTCATGCAACTGAAAGCCAGAGATAAAGAAAATACTGATCGACAAGTCCCAACCATTTTATGTTTCGTGGGAGCACCTGGCGTCGGAAAAACGAGTATTGGAAAATCTATTGCTGAAGCGCTCGGACGTGAGTTTGTCAAAATTTCTCTCGGAGGTATCCGTGATGAAGCAGAGATTCGTGGTCATCGTCGCACATATGTCGGCGCGATGCCAGGTCGTATCGTCAACGGGATGATGCAAGCTAAAAAGAAAAATCCTGTCTTTATGTTGGACGAAATTGACAAAATTGGCAACGACTTTCGAGGCGATCCATCTGCCGCCTTACTTGAGGCACTCGATCCCGAGCAGAACAAAGAGTTCTCTGATCACTATCTAGAAGTCCCGATCGATTTATCGGAAGTTCTCTTTATCACCACCGCGAATACGTTGAGTACTATCCCACCTGCACTTCGAGACAGATTGGAAATCATCCGCTACTCAGGCTACACGGAAGAGGAGAAGTTCCATATTATCAAAGACCACTTGCTGCAAAAAGTGTTGGCCAGAAATGGTTTACAACCCAACTTCGTGGAAGTGACTGATGACAGCTTGAATGAGATCATTCAAAAATATACTCGAGAAGCCGGTGTACGCGAACTTGAAAGACAAGTGAATAAACTCTCCCGAAAGATCGCCAAGAAATTTGCTCAAGGGGAGATCGAGAAACAGAAGATCAAACCAAAAGATCTTCCAGAACTTCTAGGTCCCGAACTCTATGATGTGACATTGACTGAAGAAAAGGATGAGATCGGTCTCGCGACGGGCTTGGCCTGGACGAGCGTCGGCGGAGATGTCCTGTTTATCGAAGTCGCACTCACGAAAGGCAAAGGCCAGATAAAAATGACTGGGACACTGGGTGATGTCATGAAAGAGTCAGCTCAAACCGCCTTTACCTACGTCAAATCTCAAGCCGAAAAGCTCGGCATTGATGAAAAAATGATGCAGGAAACAGACGTCCATATCCATATTCCTGAAGGCGCGACACCAAAAGATGGCCCATCTGCAGGTATTACCTTGACGACAGCCATCGTCTCAGCTTTCACCAAAACACCTGTCAAACGAGAAGTCGCGATGACCGGTGAAGTCACTCTTCGAGGACGTGTCTTACCAATTGGTGGATTAAAAGAAAAACTCATCGCTGCCAAACGAGCGGGAAGTACGATCGCCATCATGCCAAAGAAAAATGAAAAGGATATGGAAGAAATTCCTGACAGTGTCAAAAAACAGATCAAGTTTTACTTTGTCGAACACGTCGATGAGGTACTGAAGATCGCGTTGAAGAAGTAGATTGAACTACTCACTTTTTCCGATTCACAATATACTCGGCTAGCTCGCGAAGGACCTGAATTTCAACTGTCTGCTTTGGCAGTTGATCTAAAACCTGGATACCTTTCTTGACGTACTGCTGAGCTAGGTCTTGGGAATGCTCAAGTGCACCAGTTTTTTTCACGATCTCCTTAACCTCCTGTAATTCTGTCTCACTCAGTTGGGTTGCGATGATTTGTTGCAAAAATTCTTTTTCTTCATGACTGCCGCGAGCAAACGCCTCTTGTATCAATAATGTTTTTTTACCCTCACGCACATCATTGCCTACAGCTTTACCAGTTTCGCGAGTGTCCCCAAACAATCCCAAAATATCATCATAGATCTGGAAAGCTATCCCGAGACACCGTCCATACTCTGTAAAGATTGGCTCAAGCTGCCGCAAGACTTCTTCATCATTTGTCAGCTGCAGACCAATCTTCATCGGACCCACAAACGTATACCGACTGGTCACGTACTCCAAACCTTTCAAAAACTGCTCTTGTGTCGCTTGTGAGAGTGATTGATTGTTTTGAAAGTAATGAATTTGCCAACCCAACACGGTATCTTGCATGAGTGATTTCGAAAATGTGAGATTGGCTTGAACAAGTGCTTGAGCATCACACCCACTGGTCATGAGCATCTCGCTCGCAAATGAGTTGAGCAACGCACCAGCGATCGAACTTAATGTCCTACCATGATGATCAGCATCTTTCCAGTTCGCAAAGACTTGCGTTTTGTAGTACTCTTCCAGGGTTGGCCCGCCATGCCGCAAGACGTCTCTATCTGCCATGTCATCTAAATTGAGAATATATAAGTGAAGCAGTTCGACAGCTCCAGCTGCCTGGTAGATATCTCCTGTCTGTGGGGTTGTACGCAACTGAGTTGCATACTGATGTGCAAGCACAGTCAATAGAGGACGGATCCGTTTTCCACCCCGCATGACAAACTCTTTGATCACTTCTGTGATCTCTACCTGGACCGCATCTTTTTCTTGTGCCTCTGCCAGCTTTCGATCTAAAAAAGTTTCCATCGATGCCAGCAGCAGGGGAACATGGTGTGCTTGATACTCAGTAAGATTGGAAAAATCTTGAGTCATAACTATTCTTTCACTTCAGCAGAGCGTTCGACATTGCGGTACAGCGTCAACCCAGGCCATACCACTGCGTCTGCCCCGATCACTACCCCTGGCATGATCGTGGTGCGCACTCCGATCTTTGCATCATTTCCTATCATCACTCCTAAGTTATTGCGACCGACATCCACTTTTTGCCCTTTGACGTCCACTTGGATATTTCTGCGGTCATGTCGCTTGTTCGCTGTCAAAATTCCAGCACCAATCTTGACGTTTTTACCCACGATCGAGTCAGCCAAGTATCCAAAATGCAACTCTGACCCAACCATCAAGATTGACCTCACGACTTCGGTATTGGCTCCGACACTCACTCCTTCCTCAAGAGAGGATTGTCGCACAAATGAGTAATCGCCCACAAATGCTTTTCGACCAATATAGGCTGGACCGAGAATTTTGACAAAATCCCCAATCACCGCACCGTTTTCGATCACGACTGGTCCATGCGACTCATCGATCACCGCAGTACTAGCAATAGTGGCCTCCGGATGATGTGATGATTGCAACTGATTGAAAAAAATCTGTTGAAAATCAAATAAATGCCACGGATATTTTTCAGAAGGAGGAGCGTCGACGATACTTGCCATTACTGCATGATCTTTAAAATATACGTCAAGTGCAGACTCAAAACTATACTCGGCCGGTTGCTCGTTACTTAAGATCTCCAGAAATGCATTTGATAAAAGATACTCACCAGTCGCATACAAGTTCGACTTTTCTTGACCTTTTTCAGGTTTTTCGACGATCCCTGAGACTTTTTCATCTTCAATCGTGAGGATACCATACAGCCAAGGTTCATCCGTTTTTGCGACTGCAAGCGCACTCCCTGTGCCAGCTTCACCAAGCATTTTTTCCAAAACTTTTCCAGAGTCTACTAAATAAGGAAACGTCACCACAAAACGGTCTTGAATATATTCTTTCGCACACAACACAGCATCTCCCATCCCTTTTGCCTCAGGTTGAAGGATCGTCTTCACGTTCCAGTCTTTGCACATGAGACTCAATCCCTGTCCAGCAAAATCCTTCGGAGATACTACCAATACGATATCACTGTAGCCGTGCTCTTGAAGATCCCGTACTGTCAGCTCGATCAGCGTCTGGCCACAGAGCTCAATCGCACCTTTATGTGTGTCTGTATTGAAGGGAAAAAAGCGAGAGTTTCCACCCCCTGCGAGGATGATGACTGTTGGATTGGAAGTAGACATGACAGCATTCTATCAGAAGGAGAAAAAGTTTTCATCTATTTGGGTCCTGCTGCCCAACTTATGATATAATTCCCTTTCTATGGCAAAAAAATCCGAACCAACCACCCAACCAACTACTCAAGATCACTCACATGATAGTCATAACCACGCTCAACAAAACCGTCACCCCGAGATAGGGGAGAACAAGCAAATTGAGTTTACAGTTGACTCAAAAACCATCGACGAAGCCTATCAAAAGGTCATCCGAAAGTACCAGCCACACGTCAAATCAGATGGATTTCGTAAGGGCAAAGCGCCGATATCCGTCGTCGAGTCCATGGTCGGTCAGCAGCGTCTGTATCAAGAAGTCGCTGAGAGTGTCGTCCCTGGTGCTTACTTCAAAGCCATCCAAGAGGCCAAACTGGCTCCCATCGCTGATCCGGACATCCATATCGAAAAAATGGATCCAGGACAAGATTGGAAGTTCCACGCCCATATCGCTGAAAAACCGAGCCTAAAGTTAGGAAAGTACAAGGAAACCGTGAAAAAAGCTGTGAAAGAACATCAAGAGAAGATCCTGAATCAAGTTCAGGATGACAAGATTAAAGTCGCAAGTGACAAGCAGCAAGGTGAAGATGCGGCTAAAGCAGAGGATGAGAAAGCTCCAACTCCAGAGCAAGTTCGAGATCAAAAACTAGATGCCATCTTAGGTGCCCTGCGAGCAGAGCTCAAACCAATCATACCAGAACTTCTTGTCCGCCAAGAAACCACTCGACAGATCCAACAGCTTGAGAAGTACTTGAAAGCATATCAGATCTCACCAGAGTCATACTTCAAATCGACCGGTAAAACCGGCGATCAACTCCAGCAAGAATACAGTGCACAAGCACTGGCAACTTGGCAGATTGAGATGATCCTCGATGCTGTAGCCGAGGAAGAAAACATCACCGTCCCCGAAGAAGAAGTCACAGATACCCTTGCAAAAAACGCCAAAAATACTGAAGCGAAGTTCACTGAAAGTGATCGGAAATACACACAATCACTTCTGAAGAAAAAGAAAGTGTTTGACTTTTTAGTCGAACTGGAAAAATAATTTCACTCTAGACAGCTCTGCTTCTTGAGAAAAAATCCTTATTTTGGTATAATCCTGCCAACGCCATCGAAAAATGGTTTATTTTTTGGTTATGAATAAAGTTACTCCACACCAGCAAGGAGGTTTTAAACCTTCTCACACCCAGACAAATCCTTTTGGACAATCACCAATCGAGATGGGTGGGGCACAGAGTAAAAATACCTCTCAAAGCCCAGCGGAACAACCCCTTACTTTAGGGGAGCATTTTGATGGTGCACTCGACTTTGTCGCGGACTCGCTTTTTGGTGGGAGCATGACTCACGGCTCTTCAGATGACTCCTCGGATAATGATTCAGGCAGCTCAAGCTCCAATAACCCTTTCGCTGAAGCTCTCAAACGAGAACAAGGCAAAAACTCAGAGATGTCGACCGAGATGAAAAAGCAGCAACATCTCGCCAAGCACAAAGAAATGCAGCTGACGGAAGTGTTTGATATTGAGAAAAAGAAAAGTGAGCAGCTAATCAAGCAGATCAAAGAAGAGTTACTCGCGCTTATCCACCAGATGAAAAACCTCGGCCAAGCCGTCGACCAAAGCATCCACACCGCCACTTTCCAAGACGATCCAAATCCCGGCACCTATCACGTCAACTTTTTCACACAGCTAAGAAACTTTCTCGTATTACTGACAAAAAGAGTACGAGAAGGAAATACCTGGATGCAGACCTTCCAAGGCAAAAAACACAAATCCAAGTACATGCAAAACTCACAACAATACGGATCTCAGTACCAATTTGGCCAGGAAGGGCAAGGACTGACGAGACAAGCGGGGTAATCTCAAACAGGCGTAATACACGGAGAAGTTCGAAAGGTTTTAGGGTCATCTAAAATATCCAGACAAGCCTGCGCCACTGTATCTCTTGAAACACTGAAGTGCTTTCCTTTTCCGGCTGGACCTAAGACGTACGGTCGAGCACTCCCACCAGTCATTAGATTTGCTCTGAGTATAGTCCAATCCAATTCCGATCTTACGATCTCCTGCACATGCTGCTCTCCATCCCTCAGTCGTTTCGGATCGGCCACTTTCAACATGAACGTCAAAACATCACGTGTGGGTGAAGGAAGATCACCTTTGACAAATACACCTGTCCCTGTCAGGGAGATCAGTCTTTTTTTTCCAAGTACCTTCATCTCTTGAATGATCAGGCGTATAGCATTGGTTTGAATATCCGCAGGAGAGTCCTTACGATGGCCGATAAAT
>Ga0163144_10025781_pt1 | contig 11463 bp, 9 predicted proteins | sample OliLak19BULKMAT1_FD_123175 | JGI IMG/M metagenome (GOLD analysis project Ga0163144, IMG submission 123175) | Freshwater microbial mat bacterial communities from Lake Vanda, McMurdo Dry Valleys, Antarctica - Oligotrophic Lake LV.19.BULKMAT1 | ecosystem: Environmental > Aquatic > Freshwater > Lake... | reverse complement strand
GCTCGGAAAATTGGGAAAGCGGGAAATCGGAAAAGGGGAAAGATGGAAAAGCGGGAAGGCGGAAAACGAGTGTGAAGCCCGGAAGGCGGCGGGATCGAGGGATCGTGTTTTCCGATTTCCCGATTTCCGCCCGTTTTCCCGATTTTCCCTAGATGTCCCCGTGCGTCAGCGTGCGGAAGATTTCGTCGAGGCGGGCTCCGGGTTTGCGGGCGCGGAGTTGCTCGGGCGTTTCATCAGCAACGACGCGGCCGCGGGAGATAATGATCACGCGATTGCAGATGGCGTCGACTTCTTCGAGGATGTGCGTCGAGAGGATCACGGCCTTTTCCTGCGACATGTTCTTAATCAGCGAACGCACTTCGTTCTTCTGATTCGGATCCAAGCCGTCGGTCGGTTCGTCGAGCACGAGAACCGCGGGATCGTGCAGCAAGGCTTGGGCGAAACCGACGCGTTGCTTGAAGCCTTTCGAAAGGGTTTCGATCGTCTGATTCCGCACGGGCGCCAAGTGCGTCAGGGTGATCGCGCGCTCGACTTGGGCGGCCTTGGCGCCCTTCTCGCGGAACCCGCGCACATCGGCGATGAAGCCGAGAAATTCCGCGACCGTCATTTCGGGATACGCGGGGGCGCTTTCGGGGAGGTAGCCGATCCTCGACTTCACCGCCACGGGGTCGGCGACGACGTCGATGCCGTCGACGGTGGCCGTCCCGGCATCGGGCCGCAGGAAGCCCGTGATCATTTTCATGGTGGTCGATTTGCCGGCACCATTGGGGCCGAGGAAACCGAGAATATCACCGCGACGCACGGAGAACGTGACGCCGTCGACGGCGCGTTTGGCGCCATATGTTTTAACCAGACCTTTGACTTCAATCATGGGAACCGGGCGAAGCGAATAGGGGCAGATGAGACCGTCGGAAGAGGAAAAGTTCCGGCACAATCCCGTTGTAGGAGTCTGCCGTAAAAAGAAAGCCGGCGACCGGTCGCAAGCGCAAAGTGCTTACCGCCGATGAACAGTCCATCTCATTCGGACGCGGTGATGGCGAATACCACCGTGTGCGGCGTCTCGCCGATCACCTGCATCTGGAAAGGTGGGCGTGACCAGCGAGTGTGGGCGTTGAAGAAGTCGACGTTGCGCTGCCATTTGGTGACGACGAGGAAACGAATCCCCGATTCGCGCCAGCGAAGAGCAGCGTCTCGCGGCGAAAGCTGCAGGTCAAAAAGCCAGTCCACGGCGGGGCTCCAGAGCGGGATGGCGGTCACTCCGACGGCGGCAAAGCGGCGCTGGTAGCCCGGCCCGTCCGCGATCACTCCGCCCGTGACCCCGGAGCGGCGGACGATGGCAACCGTCTCATCGGCATCACCCAGGGGAGCGTATCCGTGGGGCGCGAAGGCCGGCCAGTTGCGGGGCGGGGTGCGCCAGGGGTTTTGCGGCAGGGCGAGGGTGGAGGGGACGGTTCCAAGCGTCAATAAACCCAACGCCAAAGCGGCGCGGTGATAGAGCTCGGGACGGCGGGAGGCAACGGCCGCGAGAGCGACCCCGGCGACGAGCGTGCCTAGCCCAAGGGCGGGACTGATGACGCGCATGGAATAGAAGAGTCCGCCATTGGTATAGCGTACCGACGCGATCCACAGGGTGAAGATCACTCCGGTCGCGACGAGAACTGCGGCGGCTTCCCGCCGCCAAGAGTTCGCCCGAAGGATGGCGGGAATCAGCACCACCCATCCGACCAAGGCGAGCGGGGCGAATTGAACGAGATAGCGTGCAACTTGGATCCAGCCGTCGGCGGATTTGATCACAGCGCCAAAGGCCTCCGCGTCATGTTCGATCCATGCCACGAACCGCTCGTTGATCGGCAGTCCCGCGAACCGCAGGCTGTGAAACGGGTTCCCCGTTAAGAACAAGGTGCGAAGCGGCCAAGCAAGACTCACGAGGGCCACCGCGATGAAGGCCGCCCACGCGCGGCGCGTTCCGCTGCCGCCGATCAGGCCGAGCCCGGCGAGAATGGGGAAAATGAGACCATACTCGCGCGCGGCAGCGCCGAGGACGCCGAACATCGCGGCGAGCGCGGCCCAGCCGACTGCCCGGGTTTGCTGCCAGCCCAACAGCGCGACGGCGATGCCGACCGCGGATAACGTGGTGAGTCCGGTTTCCTGACCGAGGAGAAAAGACCACGCCAGCAACGGTGCGCTCGCGGCCGCCATGCAGGCCAGACGGGCCGCGCGAAAGCCGCCGATCCGTTCAGCACCGTGCCACAGCAAGTCGTGCAGCGCCCACAGCTGCAGCACGACGACGGGCACGGTCCAGACGGGATCGTAACTGCCGGCGCAGGCATAAGCCCAGGCGTGCAGCGCGGCGACGGCGGGCGGAATGCTCTCGGCCCAAAAATACGCGGTGAAGTCAGCGGCGGTCTGCGGCGGATAGAAATTCAGCGATCCCCGACTCAACATTTGCTCAGCCAGGAAGCTCCAGCGAAATTCGATGTCAGGTCCGGCCAGCGGCTCGTGCACCGCGCGCCAAATCAGGGCCACCCAGGCGATCGCGAAGAGGGGTGTCCACGCGCCCATTTGGCGAAAGATGGTCAGCCAGTCGGTGCGCTCGGGTATCGTGCCGGTGGACTTTTCGCGGCGGTGCGCCAGCAGGGAAAACAGCACCAGGGCGAGCGCGAGACCGGTACTGAGCGATCCGATCGAAATGCGGAGGCCGGTGGCGTCAAGCGCGAGAACCGTGAGGTAGAGAATAACAACCGAGCCGCCGAAGCAGGCTCCGAGGGTTCGGGGGACTGCCAGTGCGCGCATCGCGGCCGCTCCGGGCAGGAGCAAACCGGCGAGCAGCAACGCAATTTTAGCGGCCAGCGAGAGGAGCGCGAGCACCACTCTCTGCAATGCTACTCCCGACCGACAGGCCAGCCGGAAATAAAAGCCGGCTCTTCGGAGTGGATGAGGCGGACGTCGTCCAACGGATTGAAACCAAGTCCAAACCCACAGCCTTCGATCGATCGCGGATAACGCGGATGGAGCGGATGGCGATGAGTCGGAGGACTCTCATATACATTAACTTAACGCCTTGCACTCCGGTTTGTCATTGCGAGGAGCGGCTTTTCCCTAAGCCGCTGGGTTGAGGATTTCGCCGGCGAGGCGTCGAATCCATCCTGTAAATCGGGTTTATCCTGTCTCCCGTCTTCCGCGCTTCAACGTTCGATCTTAATCATGACAGGATGACAGGATGAACGTCGTCTCGGACCCAAGCGGCCGAACCACTGATCGTCACTGACGGAACGGGGCGTGGTTTCCATCACGGATGACGGATGCGGCCGGGGGCGGCCGCGGTCCCAGGTTGCCGTTAAGGTGGAGTGTGTTGTCCCTAACGCGCTGGTTTGAAGCCGTTGCCATCTGGGCGCGGCGAGCCGCGTCAGCGGCGTGGGGACAAGCCGCTCTACCTCTCACTGAAAACAGCGAGGAACCAAAATCAGTGGTTCAACGACGTTTTTTAGCCTGAATGCGGCCGGGGGCGGCCGCGGTCCCAGGGGCGCGCGATCCGGCGGACCGCCTCGTTCAAGCGGCGCCGGCGAGCTCGCGGTCTTTTTCGGTTTTCAGACGGAGCTGGCCGCAGGCGGCGTCGATGTCGTGGCCCTTTTCGCGTCGCAAGGTGACGGATACACGGCGGGCGCGGAGGACGTCGGCGAAGCGTTCCTGACGCGTGATGCTGGGGCGTTTCCACGGCAGCCCTTCCACGGTATTATACGGGATGAGGTTGACGTGGGCGTGAAGATCCAGCGCGATATCGCGGAGCTTCTCGGCCTGTTCCAGGGAGTCGTTCACTTCCTCGATGAGGATGAACTCCAAAGTGACCATCCGACCGTGTCGGGTGGAAAACTCGCGGACGGCCGGGATCAGTTTCGCCAGCGGAAATGCCTTGTTCACCGGCATGATTTTCTCGCGAACCTCATCGGTCGCTCCGTGCAGGGAAATGGCCAGACGGAACCCGAGTTTCTCTTCCGCCAGTTTCAAAATCTTGGGTACGATGCCGCTGGTTGAAATCGTGATGCGGCGGGCGCCAAAACCGAGGCCCCATTCCGCATTCACAATCGTGAGGGCCAGGATCAGCTGTTCATAGTTGGCCAGCGGTTCACCCATGCCCATAACCACGATGTTGTCGAACGAGGCGAGTTCAGAACGCGCGCGCGGCGTGCGTTCGTCTTCCCGGTAACAAACCTGGAGTAACTGCGCGACGATCTCGCCGGCGTTCAGATCGCGTTTGAGACCGGCGAGCCCGCTCGCGCAGAACACGCACGCCATGGCGCAGCCGACCTGGGTGGAAATACAAATGGTCTTCCGCGATTCGTCCAGACCCACGCCTGCTTGCGGGGCGCGAATGATGACCGTCTCGATCAACGAACGATCGCCCAGTTCGAGCAGGAGCTTGTCGGTCACGTCCTCCGATTGCTTATTCAGCACGAGCGAAGCTGGTACGAGCTCCAACGTATCCGCGAGCCAGGTACGTAGCGGCTTCGGGAGGTTGGTCATCTCATCCCACGAGCGCACCCGTTTCTTGTAGAGCCAATCCAGGATCTGCTTCGCGCGGAAAGCCGGCTCGCCTTGGGCGCGGAGCCGCTCGGTGAGCGAATCGAGCGTCTCGCCGGTGAGCGGCGGCTTGAGGGGCGTGAATTTCATCGAAGGATCACGATGGGTGCGGTGCGGGTGCGGCGCAAGCGGACAGGTCGGCTCCGCCCGGAACGGGGCGCATCGGCCGGTTGGCGGTGGCAGCCACCGCGGCGGCGAAGGGACTCGCCGCCCTACCCGTTGTGACATTTGGAAATGGCGGCGAAGGGACTCGCCGCCCTACCCACCGTGACTCTTGAAAAAGGCGGCGAAGGGACTCGCCGCCCTACCCACCGTGACTCTTGAAAAAGGCGGCGAAGGGACTCGCCGCCCTACCCGTTGTGACTTTTGAAAAAGGTAGGGCGCGGACTCCGCTCCGCGCCGGAGCCGGAACCGCCAACCGGCAGACGCTAGCCAGCGCCTTGGGGACATGTCGCTCCACCGTCAGAGCGATTGTCCCTACGCGACTCAGCGTTTCACCAACGCCCGGTTGAGGGCGCTGACGATGGCTTTGATCGAGGCGAGTTCGATGTTGGTGTCGATGCCGGCACCGAAGAGCGTCTGGCCGCGCTCTGTCTTAATCTGAATGTAGCTCACGGCCTGCGCTTCGGAACCCTTGCCGAGGGAGTGCTCGGCGTAGCTCAATACTTCGAATTTCGGCAAGGTGGTCGCTGCGAGCGCCCGGGTGAAGGCGTCGATTGGTCCGTTGCCGTTGCCCACAAGATTACGCGCGACTCCATCGATGGTCACCGCAGCGGAGCATTTTACGGCGCTGTCGTGCTCGGTGGTTTTAAACTGCTGCAATCCGATGGGCGAGGTGCGTTCGAGGTACTCCTCGCGGAAAACCGTGTAGATATCCTCGGGTTGAAGTTCCGTGCCCTTCGCGTCCGCGACGTCGTTGATCAGCTTTCCAATCTCCTTGTGCATGAGCTTCGGCAGGGAATAGCCGAACTCGTTTTCGAGCACGTACGCGACGCCGCCCTTGCCGGATTGGGCGTTAATGCGGATGATGGCTTTGTAGCTGCGGCCGATGTCGGCCGGATCGATGGGAATGTAGAGGACGTTCCACGGCTGATCGGCCTTCTGGTGGGCCCACGATTTCTTGATCGCGTCCTGGTGCGAGCCACTGAAGGCGGTAAACGTCAACTCGCCGGCGTAAGGCTGGCGGGCGGGAACTTCGAGCCGGGTGGTCCGCTCGTAGATTTCGCGGATTTCATTGATGTTACTGAAATCCAAACGGGGGTGAATCCCGTGGGTGTAGAGGTTAAGCGCGACCGTAACGATGTCCAGGTTGCCGGTGCGTTCGCCATTGCCGAAGAGCGTGCCTTCGACGCGATCCGCGCCGGCGAGCAGCGCCAACTCGGTGGCGGCGATGCCGGTGCCGCGATCGTTGTGCGTGTGGAGGGAAATGATCGTGCAATCGCGACGCGTCAGGTGCGTCGCCATCCATTCGATTTGATCGGCGTGCACGTTCGGCGTGGCGTACTCGACCGTCGCAGGAAGATTGAGGATGATCTTGTCCTGGCGCGTCGGCTGCCAGATGTCGGTCACCGCTTCGCAAATCTGCAGAGCGAAATCGAGCTCGGTGCTGGTGAAGCTCTCGGGCGAATACTCAAAGCGCAGCTGGGTGCCAGCAGCGATGAGCGGCTGGGCGTGTTGCTTCACCCACGACGTCCCGCGGCTGGCAATCGCGATGATGTCGGCTGGGGAAGCATTGAAAACATGCTGCCGTTGCGCGGGCGACGTTGAGTTGTAGAGATGGAAGATCGCGTTTTTAGCGCCGCGGAGCGCTTCCATGCTACGCGTGATCAGCTCCTCGCGGCATTGGCAGAGGACCTGGATCGCGACGTCATCGGGGATGCGTTTCTCTTCGATCAGGCGCCGGCAGAAATCGAATTCGATTTGGGAGGCACTGGGAAAACCGACCTCGATCTCCTTGAAGCCGATGCGGACCAGCATCTCGAAGTATTCGAGTTTTTCCTCTACGCTCATGGGCTGGGCGAGGGCTTGGTTGCCGTCTCGCAGATCCACGCTGCACCAGATCGGAGCGCGGGTGAGGGTGCGGTTGGGCCACTGACGACTGGGCAGGTGGACCGGCGGGAAAGGCCGGTATTTCGTAACGGGGGGAGATTGCATGACCTAAATTGCGAAGAACAGAAAAGTTGTGACGGTGGGCGGAAGAACTGGCCGGACTCGCCGGTCAGCGTGTCATTTCAGCCGCAGCAGGCGGCGAGGAATCCACAGGTTTACGCACGACCGGCCGCTACGCGGCGTCCTTAAAGGTCGTGCGTGCAGGTAAGTCGAAGGGCCTGATCCGAAACTCGCATGTAACAGTGTCCTACTACTGGCTCGGTGCCGCTGAAGTCAAGGACGCCCTCGTGCGCCCGGTCTCGCGGCAGCGCATCTGCCGGTTGGCGGTTCCGGCTCCGGCGCGGAGCGGAGTCCACGCCCTACCTTTTCAGAGGTCACGAGGGTAGGGCGGCGAATCCCTTCGCCGCCTTTGCAGATGTCATGAGGGGTAGGGCGGCAAGTCCCGGCGCGGAGCGGAGTCCACGCCCTACCTTTCAGAGGTCACGAGGGGTAGGGCGGCGAGTCCCTTCGCCGCCTTTTCAAAGGTCACGATGGGTAGCCGCCGCGGTGGCTGCCACCGCCAGCCGGTAGATGCGCCCGGTTTCGTGCGGTTGGGATAGGAACTATTTTAGGGATGTCGGGAAACTTACGGTAACTCACTCTTGAAACGAGCGTCTTGCGTGTCGTGCTTCTCGTTGCCTCCATTCGCTTATGCCTGATGACGACGTGCTGCCGTTCGATCTGGCTGGCTGCCTTACGCGCGTGCGCGGTAACAACCAGCAGGCAGCGCGCGACCTCGTGGAACACCTTTATCCCCTTGTCATCCGCATCGTGCGGGCGCACCTGCCCCGCCGAGTTCCGGAGGAAGATCTCGCGCAAGAGGTCTTCATGAAAATGTTTACGCGACTCCAACAATATCAGGGGGCGGTTCCCTTTCCGCACTGGGTCTCCCGGATCGCCGTGACCACCTGCATTGACCATTTGCGCGCGCAGAAGCGCCGTCCGGAATTCCGCTGGGCCGATCTTTCCGAGAACGAGGCTCAAGTTTTGGACGCCGTGATGACTAATTCGGACGACGTTCCCGCGAACGACGCGATGGCGGCGCACGAGTTGGTTCACACGTTGTTGGGCCAGTTGAAACCGGATGATCAGCAAGTCATTCGCCTGCTTGACCTCGAGCAGAAAACAATTGCCGAAATTGCCCTGCTCACCGGCTGGAATCAGTCGTTGATCAAGGTTCGCGCCTTCCGAGCTCGCCGGAAGCTGCGTAAACTCTTCCAAGACTTACAACGAAAGGAACACGCATGAAAATCCCGACGCCTCACAACCCTTGGCTCCGGCTCACCCAAGCTGCCCGACAGGTTCAGGATGACCGCGACACCGCAGCTCCCTATGGTTTTTCGACCCGGGTCGCCGCTCTGGCTTTTGCCGTCGAGCGCCACCGTGTTTCCTTGGTCGATCGATTTGCCCTCCGGGCCTTGGGCGTCGCGGGTCTCGCGGCGCTGTTGAGCGTGGTGGTAAATTACAGCGAACTCGTCGCTCAAGCTGTTCCCGCTCCCGTGGCGACGGTTGCGTCCGCTACGCTGGTCGTGGCCGATTATGAACCCTACGCGCACGACGATGCCGTGAGCATTGTGCTGAATCTCGCCGACTGATGAACGCGCCTTGGAAAGTCATCGCAGCCTTCTTGGGCGTTTTTATCGCAGGCGCGATCTTCGGGGGCGTCTTCACGATGCGCGCCTCGTCGGCCCGGCGAGTGCCGCCGCCAGCGGCCCAGTCGCGTGCTCTCACTCCGATTCCTGCGCCTAGCCAGCGCCCGCAGGTGGCGGGCCCGCAAGTTGCCGTCACAGCGGCGACGCCTCCTGCGGTCAATCCGCTCACGCCAGCGCTGATGCGTCAGTTTACCCAAAAGCTAAGCCTTACGCCCGGGCAGCGGGACCGGATTCGCCCGATGGTGTCTCGCGCCAGCGAGGACTATGCGCGTTTGCGCCTGGAGAATCTGGCTGATACCGCGCGCGTGACGGAGCGGATGTACGCCGACGTTTCCGCTCTGCTGACGCCGGATCAGCGCGATCAACTCGAGACGATGCGCCAGCAAATGTTGGAGCGCGTGCAGGTGGAAAAGAAAAAGCGTGCGGATGCCGCCGCCGCGGAAGCCGCCAATCGCGATCGGACCAACGCCAACCGCGCGGTCGGCGCTGGTCCCTGACGGTGGTTTCGCCTTTCAGGCGAGAGGGCAGGTAGGGGCGTATCTGCCGGTTGAAGGTGGCAGCCACCGCGGCGGCGAAGGGACTCGCGGCCCTACCATCGTGACCTTTGAAAAAAGGCGGCGAAGGGACTCGCGGCCCTACCATCGTGACCCTTGAAAAAAGGCGGCGAAGGGACTCGCCGCCCTACCATCGTGACTTTTGAAAAAAGGCGGCGAAGGGACTCGCGGCCCTACCATCGTGACCCTTGAAAAAAGGCGGCGAAGGGACTCGCGGCCCTACCGTCGTGACCTTTGAAAAAGGCGGCGAAGGGACTCGCGGCCCTACCATCGTGACCTTTGAAAAAAGGCGGCGAAGGGACTCGCCGCCCTACCATCGTGACCTTTGAAAAAAGGCGGCGAAGGGACTCGCCGCCCTACCTATCGGGACGTCTGAAAAAGGTAGGGCGCGGACTCCGCTCCGCGCCGGAGCCGGAACCGCCAACCGGCAGATACACCCGGCGGGAACTGAATTCGGAAATTGCAGTTGCGCTGCGGCTCGAGCGACACATGGTTCGCAGCGGCCAGGTGCCATGCATGGGCAGGCGCGTGAACTCCGCCAGGACCGGAAGGTAGCAACGGTAACGACGTTCTCCTAGTGCCGTGGAGTGCCTGGCCACTTTTTTTCTCCGCCAGACTCGGCGATGTTGAAAGTTGAAGATTGAAAGATGAGCGTTCCCCGACTCGCTGGGGGGCGGCCCTCGTCAGCGGCGCAGGTTCAACCCTCTTTTTAAGCTTACCTTTGTCTTCCACCTACCAAGTCATCGCGCGCAAATGGCGGCCGCAGACGTTTGATGACCTTGTCGGTCAGGATCACGTGGTGCGTACGTTGCGGAATGCGATCACGCGTCAGCGGATCGCGCACGCTTACCTGTTCGTCGGCCCTCGGGGCACGGGCAAGACATCGACCGCGCGCATTTTTGCCAAGGCGTTGAACTGCACGGATGGGCCCAATGCGAACTTCGACGTCAACGATCCCGCCTGTAAAGCCATCGCCGAGGGCTCGCATCTGGACGTGATCGAGATCGACGGTGCTTCCAACAACGGCGTCGATCAGGTCCGCGATCTCCGCGAGACCGTGCGGTACGCGCCGGCGCAAGGGAAGTTCAAGATCTACATCATTGACGAGGTGCACATGCTTTCCGCGGCCGCGTTCAACGCGCTGCTGAAGACGCTCGAGGAGCCGCCGGCCCACGTGAAGTTCGTGTTTGCGACCACGGACCCGCAGAAGGTGCTGCCGACGATCATTTCGCGGTGTCAGCGTTTTGATCTGAAGCCGATTCCTCCGGAACTGATCATCGAGCGGCTGAAACGGATCGCAGTGGATGAAAAAATCAAGGTGAGCGATAGCGCGCTCGCGTGTATCGCGCGCTTGGCCGATGGCGGCATGCGCGACGCGCAGTCGATTTTCGATCAGATGATTTCGTTTTGCGGCGTGGAGATTTCCGAACCGGATGTTTTGGACGTTTATGGATTGGTCGCAGGCGAGACGATCAGCGAACTTGCCGGAGCGCTGGCCACGGCGGACCACCGGCGAATCGTCGCGATTGTCGATGAATGTGACGCTGCCGGGCGCGATCTCGTGCGCTTGCTGATCGATCTCCAGGCATTGGTTCGCACGGCCCTGCTCGACTCCATTACGCAAGGCGGCAAGACCGAACAGCTCGGCGGCGCGACGATGACAACGGAGCAGATCACGCGCATGCTGGATGGCCTGCGCGAAGGCGAGGGCAGCGTTAAGCTTGGTCTGGCGGAAAAAATCAATTTTGAGGTGACGCTCTTGAAGGCAGTGGAGGCGAGTCGGGCGCGGGCGATCGACAGTCTTATCAAAGAGCTCGCTGCGCTCGCTGAGGCGGCTCCGGCCGCGCCGGGGGCCGGAGACGAAAAAAAAAAGAACTGATTGATCAGCTCGAGCGCGGGCTGATAGATCGACTCGCGACCCAGGCGGATCTGGATGCGCGCGTACTCGCGGCGGCCAAGGCGGACGTTCGCGTCCCGGCGGTGCAGACGGTGTCGGCGGTCCGGCCCGTCATCGCGAAGTCGGTGCCAAAGGAAGAACCAGCGGGAAGTTCCGAACCCGAAGCATCCGTCGGTGGTGGGGTGGTCGCGGATGAGCCGGAGCCGCCGAACTGGCCCGACGAAGCGTCAGAGACCGCCTTTCTCGCCGACGCGCAGGAACGCGGGGAGATCGTCACGCCGGCGAAACCCGCAGAGGCGCCGGAGGTGAGCGATGAGGTGCAGCCGCTGCCGTCGCTGGATTCGTTGGTCGAACGCATTCCGGCCGGCGTTCGGGACAAGCTCGAAGAGCTCTTTCGCGCCAAGTTTGTCCGCGTTCAGCGCGTCCCGCGGCGAGTATTGAAGAAGTAGCAGGTAGAGGGCGGGTTATCCTTAACCGCCCTCGTTATACCAGCAGCTGATGTGATTGTGACTTTAGGCGACATCGGCCGTAGGGCCCGAGCTCGCTCGTGGCCGATTCTTTTTCGCCCCACCGTTCAGGCCACGACCAAGGTCGGGCCCTACCGGCGCTGCCGCGCCAAAGTCAAAATCACACG
>Ga0163144_10025779_pt1 | contig 11464 bp, 6 predicted proteins | sample OliLak19BULKMAT1_FD_123175 | JGI IMG/M metagenome (GOLD analysis project Ga0163144, IMG submission 123175) | Freshwater microbial mat bacterial communities from Lake Vanda, McMurdo Dry Valleys, Antarctica - Oligotrophic Lake LV.19.BULKMAT1 | ecosystem: Environmental > Aquatic > Freshwater > Lake... | reverse complement strand
TTGGGTGAAGTCGAGTTCGCCATTTTGCAGGTTCCATAGGATATTCTCGGTGCGGTAGGCTGAATAGCCGAGGTTGATGGCATGGCGCGGCACATAATGCTTTTCCCATGTGGCATTCAGCGGCGCCCACTCGCCACCATCCTCCAGACACTGCGTGATCGAGTCTCCGATCAGCACGAGATCATATTTACCGGATTTTATGGCCGCCACTTTCTGGTCGTGCCGAGCGCCGGGCGATGGAGTCAGAAAATCCGCATCACCCGCCTTGGGTGCGTTAATAGCCGCCAATGGAATCGACGGAGAAACCGGTTCCTTCGCGCAGGTTAAGCCCGCAACGCCGGCGTTCAGAACAAGGAATATCAGAGCGGGCGTCAGGGTAAATTTCATGGAGATTTAATCGACTGGAGTGATTGAGTTCAAATTTGACAAGAGAAAAATTTCCCATTAAATCGTTAAAAACTCACGGCGTTGGTGACGAGCATGCGGAAGAAGAACGGAATCTGTCCTGCAAAATTAAAGAGCCCCATCTAGCGTGCCGTCTGATCGATTTCGTCACGCCAGCGACAGACCTTGCCCACCATCCCATAGGCGCAATCCATCACGTTTTCAGCTGACTGGTGCTCAGGAAGGTCACGTTGAGCGTCGCCGGGACATTGAGCCAGTGAGACTCCAAGATCCCGTCCTTGCTTCGCTCTAGGGTCAGACACCTCGATAACTGGGGATTCGCGATCAAAAGGAGCGCATTGCGCCAACCCATCCGGCTAATGGAGGGGTTACGAATCAAAAATAGTTTGAGGACTACGAGTTTACGCCTGACGCTTCGAACAGTTGTCACCTTGTTGTCCTTCGGTCTGGCCAATGGCTGTTTCACAGGTCTCCCGCCAAACCCAAATTTCTAGCAATCGAATCTGATTAAACCATGATAATAAAAGCAACGCCCCTCATTTCCCTGCCCTCCTGTCCAGCCAACGACTTTCTTAGCGGCCATCACCCCACACGCAGTTCCCTTGCAATGAGGCATCTCTTCTGCATTTCTACACTTGGTCTTTTTTGCTCGTTTACCTACGCTGAAGACCAGCAGATTACCCCTCCACATGAGCCAATGAGTATATGGTTTGCCAATCCCGGGAAATCATTCCATGAGTCCTGTGTTCTCGGTAACGGTCGTTTAGGAACCATGGATCTTGGAGGAGTCAGCAGGTTGCGAGTTGTGCTGAATGAGTCGTCGGTCTGGTCGGGCGGACAATACGACGCTAACAAGGTTGATGCCTATAAGTGCCTACCGGAAGTCAGAGAGAAGTTCTTCGCAGGTGATATCAACGGAGCAGGAGCTCTCCTTTTAAGGGAATTCAGTTATGCCCCCGGTGTCGCAGGCTGGTCTGACGAAAACCAGTTCGGCTGCTATCAGACTCTTGGCGATCTGTTAGTCGATTTTGAAGCACAAACGAAAACCAAGGTTACTTCACCCAGCGGCCATGGCCAAGGCGACGGCAAGACGATTGAAAACAGCTATGACGGCGATACCGGCAGTAAATGGTGCATCGATAACGCCGGCACATCAGTGGTCTGGCAGGTCGAGTACGAAAAGGCGGCGAAAATCGTGACTTACTCTTTTACCAGCGCTGATGATGTGCCAGTCCGCGACCCGCAGGAGTGGGTGGTTGAGGGTTCATCCGATGGCAAGTCATGGATAGAAATAGACCGGCGAAAACTCGATAAGCCTTTCGACAACCGACATCAGACCAAATTATTTGATATAACCAAGCCGGGCTCCTACAGGTTTTGTCGTTTCAGCTTCGTCCCGAAAGACAAATTTTTCCAGGTTGCGGAGATCGTTTTGACCTGCGGTGATAAGACCATTGAAAAACCAGCCTCAGTTTCGGGCTATCGACGGGACTGCAACCTGATGCGTGGCACTGCCCATACACAGTATAGCAAAAACGGCGTCAAATTCACCCGCGACATGGTTGTGTCGAAGCCTGATGAGGTGATTGCGCTCCAGCTTAAAGCTAACAAAAAAGGCTCGCTGAGTTTCTCATGTTCACTGTCTCGCAAGCAGAACGCGAAAACAAAAACAGAAGGCAGAGTGCAGGTTATGGAAGGGCAGCTCCCCTTCAATAAGCCGGGTGGCGGTGGACAAGGAGTCAAGTTTATAGCCCTTCTTTCAGTAAACGCAAAGGGCGGGACGGTGAGCCAGTCTGAAAATGGTGGACTGACTGTGACAGGTGCTGATGAAGCCACGCTAATCGTATCAGCAGGGACAGACCTGTTTGATAGGGCTTATGCAAACACTGCTGCAAAGCGGCTTAATGCGGCTTTAAATAGGTCCTTCGATGATATCCTCGACGACTCAGTGAAAGACCATTACCGGTATATGAGCCGGTGCGTGGTAAAATTACCGGATGGACCCAACTCAAATCTGCCGACACCAGAACGGGTGAGGCTTGCGGAACAGACGCCCGATCCTTCATTGGCAGCTCTCTATTTCCAGTTCGGGAGGCACCTGATGATTTCCGGCTCGCGACCGGATTCGCAGCTTCCGTTAAACCTGCAGGGCATCTGGGCCGAGGAATATTCGACGCCTTGGCGCGGCGATTTCCACAGCAACATCAACCTCCAGATGAACTATTGGCCGGCCGAGATCAGCAACCTTTCTGACTGTCACATGCCACTGATGAGGTTCATAAGAAATGTGTCAGTAGAAGGTGCCAGGACGGCGAAGGCCTACTACAATGCGCCAGGCTGGATGGCGAATCACACGCAGAATCCATGGTTCGAGACTGCGCCGTCATTCTTGCCCGCCTGTGTAGGCCCCACGTGCGGCGCTTGGCTTGCCCAGCACATCTGGCAGCATTATTCCTTCACTCTGGATAAGCAATTTCTCAAGGAATACTATCCTATCATGAAGGATGCGTGCCGGTTCCTGCTGGCAGTCCTTGTGGAGGATCCCAAGACCCACAAGTTGGTGACAAATCCTTCAAATTCACCGGAGAATTCCTATGTATTCACGGATAAAGACGGAAAGAAAAGCTCAACTGCATTTTGTGTCGGATCAACCTATGATTTACAGATAACCCGAGGCCTGTTTAGGGCTACGGCAAAAGCTGCCAGGATTCTTGATGTTGATGTTGACTTTGTAAAAGAACTTGAATCGACTCTGCCGAAACTGGCTCCGACGAAATTGAACAGCTCTGGCCGCATCATGGAATGGCAGGAGGATTTTGAAGAGGTTGAAATACATCACCGACATGTTTCACATCTCTGGGGACTCTATCCCGGCGAGGAGATCAATCCAAACACGCTAGACCTGTTCAATGGTGCAAAGCAGTCACTTGAGCGCAGGGGAGATGCTTCAACAGGATGGTCGATGGCATGGAAGGCAAACCTATGGGCAAGGCTTGGTGATGGCGATAGGGCGAACAAGCTGCTGTCAATGCTGATTGGCCGTGGCGCTCCGAACCTATTCTGCCTGCATCCTCCGTTCCAGATCGACGGCAATTTCGGCGGATGTGCATCGGTGGCGGAGATGCTGGTCCAGAGCCGTCAAGAGAGGGCTGAAGGCGAAGACCTGCGACCTGAAACAAAGAGAGATTCCTATGAGATTGATCTTTTACCAGCATTACCTCAATACTGGGGGGAGGGCAGCGCAAAGGGACTAAAGGCACGCGGAAACATCACTGTTGATATGGAATGGAAAGACGGCAAGGTGACATCATACAAACTTGCTTCGCCGGAGAAACGTGAAGTTAGGCTCAAAGTAAATGGTCAAGTTAAGATGGTCAAAACGGTAGCGTTATGAAAGAACTAATTCAAATGATCTCGGTGCTGTTGGTTGCGAATGCGAGCATTGCATCAGCAGGAGAAGCGAAAAAGGAGACAGATTCCGAGCGCGACGCCAGAATGAGGTGGTGGAAAGAAGCGCGATTCGGGATGTTCATCCACTGAGGACCGGTGAGTCTGTCAGGAGGTGATCTAAGCTGGTCAAGAAAGTCGGATCGGCCCCTGGAAGCGCCGCGTAATGGCGGAAGCCCAGCCGGCCCCGGGAGGGACGAGAATTACGACACTTTATATAAAAGATTCAATCCGGATCAATACAATGCCGAGGAGTTGGGTGAAGATCGCTTCCGATGCCGGCATGAAGTACATGGTGCTGACCTGCAAACACCATGACGGCTTCTCCCTATGGCCGACAAAAGCGCGTGACGACAACATCTCCGCAAGTCCGTACAAAGATGGCAAAGGCGATCTCGTGAAAGAGCTTGTTGATGCCTGTCACAAATCCGGGATGAGGTTCGGCGCTTATTACTCACCACGTGACTGGACGCATCCTGACTATGGCATTGATGACAATGCCAGGTACCAAGAATTCATGAAGATCCAGATCAATGAACTGCTGAGTAATTACGGCAAGATAGATCTTATGTGGTGGGACAGCTTCGGGGTCGGTGACTCGATTGATTACTGGCATTCTGACAACTTCCTTGATTTCACGAAGAAACCGCAGCCAGCAATCATTAACAACAACCGCTGTTCATTTTATGATGAAACTAACAGGACCGGGCTTGAGGGGGATTATGACACGCCGGAGCAGACGATCGGCAAATACCAGATCGACCGACCATGGGAATCATGTATCACACTGGTGGGTGGACAGTGGGCCTACATGCCGGGCGGACACATGATGAACTCAGAAGATATCATACGCTCGTATCTGCGGTCAATCTGACCGGCGGTGAAGTCACGGCTACCGAGAAGAACGGTCAGATAAGAGTCACAATACCTGATGCCGGTAGGGCGGCTGGTGATACTGTCATCAAGCTTGTTACGGATAAAAATGTTACGCGTGTTGACGGTGAGATCAAGATGAGCAGTTCCGTGATCAACGGTTTGGACGAGATCAGTACCGACGCCACATATACGGTAAGCTCATTGGTAGATTTATGGAGTAGTGAAGTGGAGACGCTTTTAAAGGGGACGTGCCGCAGCGGGTTTGCATTCCATACAAACGACGAGAAGAATCCCTGGATCATAATCGATTTGAAGAAAGAGAAGTCTGTCGGAGCTGTCTTGATCGAGAACCGGTCGGATGAACTACAGGATCGGGCAAAGACGCTGACAATGTGGGTATCTTCGGACGGCAAGAGCTGGGTACAGGTCTGGATGGCTGAGGTTGCCAGCGGCCAGTGGACAGCGATTCCCGAGAAGATTCAGGCAGGCGCAACGGTGAAACCGGTGCAGGCAAGATACATAAAACTTGGGCTCGATACCGAGACGCCGACTGCGCTCCACCTGCGGAGCGTGGCGGTGTTTGGGAAAGATTAAAAAGCACAAACAAGATAGCCCTAAGAAAGACAGCGCGCTAGATGGCCGCAGAACCTCTCATGGGTTAGCGGTGGGCTTCTCGACGGTCGGCGTCGCGGGCTTCTGAGGAAGCGGTTGAGCGGGTAACTCGTTAAACAGGCAAAGCTTCATGCCGCCTGCGGAGTCCTTGCCGTCAGCATTGTAAACCACTATATTGAGACGCGATCCGTCATAAAAACTGGTGGCAGTATTGGCCAGAGGCACGGCCTTGCCGTTGACTCCCCCGATGATTTGATAGTTTAGAACATGCTGTTTACAGGAGACGGTGATGACCTTGAAGCTCAAATTATCCGTAGGTGCGGCTAGGCCGAGGACCGTGCCCGAGATCAGAGCCTTCACGGGATTGCTACTGAGATTGATCATGCGCACACTGCCCGGCGGAAATGACACGGTGTCATTTTTGAAAACAAATGACTTAGGAGGGGTGCGCCAGCTTTTCGAGCTGGGGCTGCGCATCAGAAACACAGTCAGATCCACCTTCTCATCCGCCAAAGCCACTTTGAGATAGCATTCCTTGATGGCTATACCACTTTTTTCAGGTATTAACGCATCAGCCTTGTCTTCATAGATATGCATCACCTTGCCTCCCGGATGGACAATCGGCGATATCGGTGTGTTCAGCCCGAGTTGCAATTGGTCGAAACCATCGGGTTTAGTCACATTTTTGACATACAGAATCGGTGGTGGAAAATCCTCCACAGGCGGATCAATGAATACGGGACCACGGTCGGTCGCCTTGTATTTGATAGGTGGCAGATCGCCGACCGCGACCAGCGAAATAGTCACCTTATTTTTCTCCAGGCCAGGCGTTTCCTGCCCCAATAAAAGCCCGACAAAGCTGCCGGTGAGCATACAGAACGGGATGATGGCTGATATCCTCATTGGTGTGAACGTCAAATTATAAGTTAGATTTCGGAAGGGTTCAACCATCGGAACTGCTTGACCACAAACCTTCTTCCAAAGGTCTTGTTGATTGGGGCTAAGTTGGGATTGATGCTCAGGGAGTAATCGGTGGTGCTGCGGACCGTCGGCGGATCAAGCGGGTTGTTGCCACCGGTTGTGGAAGGGGCTGTAATCGACCGGGCCGTCAGGTAGTCGGGCGTGCGCTGAACCACCGTCTCACACCAAGCCTTGGCCGTCACATTATCCTTGGCATCCCGTGCCTCCCCATAACCACGAATCAAGAATGTATCCCCGCGTGCGGTAAGATTGGCACCGATCGATTGCAGTACGTCCGCTTGGGTGAGGTAGCCGGGTGCGCCGAAGGTTTTCCATGGCGCAAACGCCCAGAAATCCGGGTTGAGTGAGCGATTGTCAAACGACCAACCACCGCGGCGCGCATCCCTGTCCACGGCATCGCCCCCAGTAACGGCCTGACCACCTAGCGCGGGAGAAGTGATGGAAGTGTTTTGCAAGGCACTATTGAGACCCGCAGCTTCGATAGCTGCTTGCAGCGGCCCGCACAAAGAGGCGTCGGTTTTGATATCTCCCGGCCCTTTGACCTTGACGAGCCGGCGATTCACGAAATCCGCCAAGCCCAGAAACGGGCCACGGGTTCTTACAATGCGCACGATTTCCTGTGCCAGAGTATCGATTTCCCCCTCCGTCAAGACACGTACACTGTTCCATGGCCCCGAGCTCAAATGATCACCCGCGGGTTCTTTGGTATTGGGTATGAGCAGGCGGGAGAACGCGGCCGTAACGGCCTTGCCATCCCGGGTCGGGCGATTCACGTCATTCATCGACGAGAAGAAGGCACGCCAGGCCTCCACGCTGGTGGAGTTGATGTTGAAAGCCCCCTGGTTGAGCAGGAAATAGGCGGCATAATCGAATGAGTTGGTTCTACTGGTGATCAGAGCGGTTCGTTCCGCGGTTGTATTAGAACTGTAAGGATTCAAGGTCATCCGGGTGTTAGGTAATGTCCTGGAATTGTCGGTCCAGTCCACCGTTCCGGCGCTGGTGTATGGCAATGAGGAAAGGAAATACCTGTCCCACAATGCATAATTGGTGGTGAAACTGGCATCGTAATAGAACAATTCATCCATCGGTGCGGCCGGCGTAGTGTTTTGGATCAAGTCATCCCATTGCCCCCAATTCACCGGGCGATCTATATCCATGTAGATATCCCAAGCATTTTTGTAAGTGCTGATGCCACCACGAGGGTCATTCGCCCAGGAAGCGCCATAGCCCAGCTCATAGTAAGCCTGATGCACGGTGATGTCCCGATGGAGGTAGGGGTTTGTAGGCACACGATCCTCCGCCCCGGAACCGGAGCGGGGTTCGCACATGGAGTTGCCAATGATGTAGGTGGGTTGCCATCCCTGATAGCTGAGTTGCGCGTGCTGGAAACAGGCCAGTGAATAAACCGGTGTCTGATTCTGCGGCACGTCAAACATCACGAACGACTTGACCGCCGAGTAATCGCTCGGGTAACCAAACGGTGAACCAAGGGATTTGCCATTGGCAAACGTGCCGCGGAAGACCACATCATTCACAGTTTTTTGTTCGGCGCCGGATTCAAGATAGGGGCCATAATTCCAGTACCATTGTTCGTAGGCCGTGCAAAAATTGCTCCTGTGAACAATGTTTGCCCTGACGTTAAAGTTGGCAATGATCGGCTTGGTAACCGGAAAGTTGCCGACCTCGCTGTTCCATCCGTAGTATTTTTCACTGGTACATTCATCCATCCACTGCAAGCGCCCTTCCGTGTACCAATGCCTCGATGGGACGGCTCCGGCATGGGCCCCGGCCGCCTTTAGCAGTCGCATAGCCTCACTCCCTTTCCAGTTGCCGTGCGGAGACCCAGCGTAATAGCCACCACTTTCACCAGATGAGGTAATCGCCAGTCGTTGAATGATCGGAAGTGTATCCCCTTCGCCTGCGCCGGAACTTTTCAAAACAAACTGACGGGTTTCCCCGGTAAAAATCGAATAAGCCTTGTCTTGCCATGCAGCGGGGGTGACCGCCGACGGTATCTGATAGTCACAATCAAAATAGAAATTTGATAATCCACCGGAAGGAGTGCCGCCACTCAAAACATTGGCTGAAATACTAGAAGATTGATATTTGGTCGCTTCCGATCCAGTGGCAGGGGAAAACACCACGCACTCGCCGGGTGCCATGGCTCCCGCGTCCAAGGTGAAATAAATCATGGTCCCGGCGGCATCCCCATAAAAATCGCCGGTGGCTCCATCTATCTTCTCTGCATTGGCCGCCCCGGAAATATTCATTCCTCCAATTACCTTCAAAAACCCCACCACGTATTGCGACGCGTTGATCGTCACATTGTAGGGGTTCCATAAGGTGACGCGGGGATAGACGTGCAGCCGCACCGCTTGATTGTTACCGCGTGCGGTATCGATACTGAAATCAAAAGCCATTTTACAACTGGTCATGTATGGCTGGACCGCCTGGCCACGGGATTTGATATCAGGCATGGGACCATAAGGCATGGTGCTTGGCCTCGTGGGTAAAAACACGGGATCCATTTTCCCTGCGTCCAGGTTGCCGGTGACTTTCTTGCGGAGATTATACCAATTGCGCAACTGCAAAAAGTTCGGCCCGTAATGGGCGTACAAGGAGCCCGGTAACATCGCACGCCCTCTGTTCCGTCCGGTTACGATATCGGGCAAACCTGTTTCCAGAATGCCGGTGATTCTTGGAGGAGCGGTGATCCCGGCCATATTGATATAACTGGTCATGTCTTTTTTAAGACCGCCATCGCGCGCATCGGTCAGGATACATTCGGAATACGTAGTGAAATCATGAAAGTTATTTTTTTGGCCTTTGTCAGCGCCACCCAGCACAGCCCCTAGGGTGTCCGGGGTCACGAGTTTGGATCGATCACTGGCCGGCAGATCTTGGATCGGGCCAAAGGGCTTGGCGGCGGCCGATTTCACCCCGCGCAGGTTGGGGCCTTCGGTGCCGGCGAGACGTGCCATGCCACCATTACCGGCAGCCGCGACATCCGGCTGATTGTCCGAGGCCTTCTGATCAATGCGTGCCTTCAGCGATTCGTCTGCCACCCAGTAGGCATAGGCTCCCTGCTGGTTGTTCGCTTGAGAGATGTTCACTATGGGAACTGAAACCCGGTTACTACTGTCGTCAGGTGCGGTGGAACCGGCCAAACCTGCGGATTTTTCCACCATCGTGGCGTGAGGCGCTGCTGGCGTGCCAGTCGTGGGATCTTCGGTTGTTTTGGGTGATCCGCTGACCAGCCAGGTTAGCATCAGGGATTTCCGGTTGTGGCCAGTCGTGTTGCGTGCATCCGATAAATAGTTTTTGTCAGGGTAGTTCGGATCCGCCCCGCCCAACACCACAGGTTTGGTGGGATCCGGAGCATTGGTGGCGCTCAGCGGTCTGGTGGGATCCACTGCCCGGGTCGTGGACCACACTCCGACCCATTTCATATTCTTGCTGTTTAGAGGACCCGGCATTGGACCTGCGCCGGGAAGGGCGGTGAGTTCCGCATTGGCAGTGATGCGTTGATCCGGCCCCGCGTATTTTTGCAATTCACTAATCGCAATTTGCAGGGCAAGACGGGCGTTGGCCCGGGCGCTGGCAATGGCGTCATCATTCTGGGAAGACCGTAGCGAGATTGAAGCTAAAGACAGCAGCCCGACAGCGATTACGGTAAGCAAAACCATCAACATGAGGGCAATTACCAGCGCGAAGCCTCTCTCTCTGTGACCGGCTTTCAATGGAAAGAAGAGGGACAGATTCATAGGTTTCCATATGCCAACGAGGAATCTCCCGCAAGGGATCAATCGATGCTGACCTTGAGGCGGGCGAATTTCACAGGATCCGGGGCGCGGGTCACTGTCAGGATCACGGTATCCGTGCCGTTGAGGTTATCCGTCACCGTCACGCCCGCGCTAGAGCCAGCGGTATTGGTGCCGACGGTGTAACTGGTAGGCCAGGTGATGAGGGAGGTGCCCACTTCGATGGACACCGAGGTGCCGGCGACCTTGGACGCTTGATCGCGCAGGAACGTGAAAACCAGATTGCCGCCGCTGAGTGAAGCGGCCGGAAGCTTGGCAAGGTCGTTGGTGGTTTCGAGTCCTCCGAGCACCCATTCGAGGCCATTTCTGACGCCATCGCCATCGAAGTCCTGAGTGGGGGTTCCGCCACCGGCGTGGGCGGCCGCCCATGTCGTGTAGCCGCCCCCCGAGGTCACGCTCACCACTCCGGTGCCGGAAAAGCGGGTGTTGTCGATGTGGGCCGCACCTGATCCAGTGGACCCCCACGTCCCTGAGGCTTGCTGAGCGGCTCCAAAGAACAGGGAGTTAACGATTTCCGTGCCGGATGCATTGACCTTGCCACCGCTGATGACGAGCTTGTTAGCATTGGCGATGGATGTGCCGTTCACCGCCAAGACGCCCCCACTGACGGTGGTGTCTCCGGTGTAGATGTTCGTGCCGGAGAGTGTCAGCGTGCTGGAATCCGATTTGATCAAGCTGCCTGCGCCAGAAATCACGCCGGAGAGGGTTTGTGCGGCGGTCGAGCTATATTCGAAGGTGGAGCCGCTGGCGATGCTGATGGCACCGGCATAGCTGCCGCTGCTGCGAAGTGTGGCGGCACCGTCGAGCATCAGGCTGCCGCCAGAAATCGTGGTAGCGCCAGTGTAGTCGGTCACGGCAGTCCACACCATACGTCCCGCCCCGCTTTTGGTGACTAAGCCCGAATTGTTGTTTGGACCGGTGCTCACCAACAAATCGGTGGTGGGATCCGTGCCGAGGGCGACATTGAACGTAGCAGTACCAAAGTTCAAGTTAAAGGATCCGGTGCCAGAAATGGTATTGCGGGCACCGCCGCTTGTGACGAAGGTGTTCCCGCCCGATACCCAGTTCATTCCAGCCCCTATGGTGAGTGCGCCGCCGCCGTTAGCGTCAAAGGTGATGGTTTTCCCACCAATATCGTAGCGAAAGGCACCACCTGTCGCCACAATGCTGAGCGTAGAGGGACCGTTGATGTTGATGTTTCCGCCGCCATAAGTAAGAAAATTAGAGGAGCTCAAGACCAGCGTGCCGGCGTTGACCGTTGTCGCGCCGGTGTAGGTGTTTGCGCCGAAGAGCGTCAGCGCACCCGCTCCGATTTTTGTCAA
>Ga0163144_10025778_pt1 | contig 11465 bp, 10 predicted proteins | sample OliLak19BULKMAT1_FD_123175 | JGI IMG/M metagenome (GOLD analysis project Ga0163144, IMG submission 123175) | Freshwater microbial mat bacterial communities from Lake Vanda, McMurdo Dry Valleys, Antarctica - Oligotrophic Lake LV.19.BULKMAT1 | ecosystem: Environmental > Aquatic > Freshwater >... | reverse complement strand
TGTTTCGCAGTAATTCGCATATTTATTGCCAGGTGGTCGACGATACGACCGGCAAGACCTTGGCGTCTGCCAGCACGCGCGACAAGGCGGTCCGCGATGGATTCAAATATGGCGGCAATAAAGCGGCGGCGTCGGCCGTCGGCAAAGCCTTGGCGGAGCGGGCGAAGGAAGCCGGTGTCACTCAGGTTTGCTTCGATCGTGGAAACTACAAGTATCATGGCCGGGTGGCCGCGGTGGCGGATGCCGCCCGGGAAGCCGGTTTATCCTTTTAAGTGGTGGCGTCCATGGCAAACGAACAAGGCCGCGATGGCTACGTCGACAAGGTCGTGAAGATCAAGCGCTGCGCCGCCGTGGTCAAGGGCGGCCGCCGCTTCAGCTTCGCGGCATGTGTCGTCGTCGGGGATAGCAAGGGACGCGTGGGCTGGGGCTATGCCAAAGCCAATGAAGTTCCCCCCAGCGTAGAAAAGGCAACCAAGCAAGCGACGCGCTCGATGGTGCAGGTGCCGATCGTGAATGGCACCATTCCCCATCAGGTGACGGGTTTCTATGGCGCCGCCCAGGTGCTGCTGAAGCCCGCTCAGCCGGGTACCGGCATTATTGCCGGGGCCGCGGTGCGAGCCGTGTTGGAGTCGGCCGGGATTCGTGATATCCTCACGAAGAGTTACGGCACCAATAACCCGGTCACCCTCGTGAAGGCCACAATCGACGCACTGAGTCAAATGCGGACCGCTCAAGAAGTTGAGCGGCTGCGTGGGGTGACACTGTAATGAATTTGAACGACGTCAACGAAGGAATTCACGGCCACCGCAAGACCAAGCGTCTTGGTCGCGGCCCCGGCTCCGGCCAGGGCAAGACGGGTGGCCGCGGTAATAAAGGTCAGGGACAGCTCGCCGGCTTCTCCTTCCATCCTGTGTTTCAGGGTGGTGCGAGCCCGATCGTGCGGCGTGTTCCCAAGCGCGGTTTCAATAACCGCTGGGCGCTGAAGGTTTCCAGCATTAATGTGAGCGAGTTGGGCGATGCCTTCGAGGCGGGCACGGAAGTGACCCCGGAGCTGATCGCCGAAAAGGGTTTGGTCAAGGGACGTTACGATGTGCTGAAGGTGCTGGGCGACGGGGAGATCACCGTCTCTCTGAAAGTGTCCGCGCATCGCTTCAGTAAGTCGGCTCAGGCGAAAATCGAGGGAGCCGGCGGGAGCGTGACTATCGTTCCGGGACCAACCCCCGTCGAGGAAAAGAAGAAAGCTGCGAAGATTGCGAAGAAAGCCAAAGCCCAAGCGAAGGGCTAGTCTCTTCTGGGGCGCCGCTCGGTCCGGATAGATCCTCCGGGGTAGTGGGAAGCCGTTTGTGAGAGATTTGATTGTCGCAGTAGGCTTCGCCAAAGGGATTGGCGGAGCGATTTGCGATCCCACCAGGCGCTAGCCGCGCCCTTGCCATCCCCAGCCACGGAGGCTTCTGGTCGCCATGTGGGAAAAGATCCGCGTCGTCTTTACGATTCCCGAGCTGCGCACGAAAATCTTCGTCACGCTTCTCTTCCTGGCCATCTATCGGGTTGGCTGGCAGATTCCTCTGCCGGTGATCAATCAGATGGCGACCCATCATGAATCGGGCGATAGCGCCAGCAATCCCTTCGGCGATTTCATCGATAAGGTCTCGCTCTTCAGCGCTAGCGACCTGCGCCAGGCAACCATCTTCGGCCTGGGGATCATGCCTTATATCTCGGCCTCAATTATCTTTCAGCTGCTGGGAACCGTTTGGAAGCCGATCGAAGAGCTGCAGAAAGAAGGGGAGGCGGGTAGGCGAAAGATCAATGAATACACGCGCTACCTCACTGTCTTTTTATGTTTCATCCAAAGCTGGATGTATGTCGCCTGGTTAAATCAGCCGGAAAGTCGGGATAATGTCTTTCCAAAATACCTGGATTCGGCATTTCTCGATCCGGATACGCATCTCTTGCCATTTAGCTGGGTGCTGGTCTCCGTCTTCACGATGAGCTGCGGCACCATCTTCCTGATGTGGCTCGGCGAGCAGATTGATGAATATGGAGTCGGCAATGGCATTAGCCTTCTAATCATGGCTGGCATTTTGGCCCGCATGCCGAAGGCGTTTATGGAATTGATCCAGGGTTCGACGTTGCAGCTCAATGGATTCGATCGCTCGGAAACGGGGCTTGAGGCATTGATCGTGCTGGTCGTAATGTTCGTGGCGGTGGTGATGGCGGTCGTGTTCATCACGCTCGCCAGGCGCGAGATCCCGATGCAGAGTGCGAAGCATGTTCGCGGACGCCGGGTGTATGGCGGAACTCGCCAGTTCCTGCCGCTGAAGATCAATCAGTCGGGCGTGATGCCGATTATTTTCGCCAGCAGCCTTTTGATGTTGCCGCAGATGCTATTCGGCTTGTTGCAGGGTGCGACTCAGGGAAGCCCCGATTCCTGGCTGCATGTGATCTCCCAGCAGTTCGTGCATATCTTCCATCGCGGTGATTCGTATCTTTACAACCTGCTGTATATCGTGATGATTTTCTTCTTCTGCTATTTCTGGGTGGCGATCCAATTCAATCCCCAGAAAATGGCCGACGACCTGAAAAACTATGGCACTTTCATCCCCGGCTATCGACCAGGCAAGCGCACCGAAGAATACTTGGAGAAGGTGATGGTTCGCATCACCTATGTGGGCGCGGCCTTCCTGGCAGCCCTGGCGATCATGCCCACCCTGGTGGCTAGTTGGCTCGGAGTGAAATACGATATCGCCAGCTTCTACGGGGGCACAGGTCTTTTGATCGCGGTCAGCGTGGCCTTCGATCTCGTGCAGAAGTTGGATAGCCATCTGGTTATGAAAAACTACACCGGGCTCCTTGAGGAGTGAGCGCCATGGCGGCCCATCCGCTCGCGCCCCACTTTTTGGATGGGGCGCGTCGAAGTGGCAGCCAAGGGGAACGTACGATGCTGATTATCTTCATCGGTCCCCCTGGCGCAGGCAAGGGAACTCAGGCCAGACGACTCGTCGATTCACTGCAGATCACCCATCTCTCGACGGGTGACATGCTGCGTCAGGCCATTCAGGACGATTCCCCTTTGGGGAAGATCGCCTCGCAGCATATGAATTCCGGCCGCCTGGTCCCCGATTCGGTGGTGATCGATATCGTCGGCAAGCGGCTCGACGACCCGGAATGCCGGCGGGGCTGCCTGTTTGATGGCTTCCCTCGCACCCTGAATCAGGCGGCGGCCCTGGATCGTTCCTTGGAAGACCACGGCAAGCGCCTCGATATGGTGATTGTCCTCTCCTGTAATGAAGAAGAGCTCGTGCGGCGCATTCTCACTCGGGCCAAGCTGGAGAATCGGGTCGACGACAATCCGGAAACGATTCGCCGCCGGCTGGAGATTTATCGGCTGCAAACCGAGCCGCTGATCGAATACTACCGCGACCACGGAGTGCTGGAGTTGGTCGATGGGATCGGCAGCCAGGACGAAGTCTTCGCTCGAATCCAGCAAGGCATCAATCATCGCCGTCCGCCTCAGGCGACGGATACTGTGCCCCCTGTAGCGACCGGCACTGTGCCCCCTGTAGCGACCGGCACTGTGCCCCCTCTGGCGTCGGGCCCAGTGCCGCCTCAGGCGACAGGCGCCGTGCCGCCTCAGGCGACAGGCGCCGCGCGAAAGTCGAATTGAGCCGTGGTCCAGCCCCGATTTCAGTTGCGAAGCGAGCGCGAGCTGGGGCTGATGCGCCGCGCGGGGCTGTTAGTCTGGCAAGCCCATCAGTTGGCTGCCAGGTTGGTGCGGCCGGGTGTCACCACTGCCGACCTCGATGCGGCCATCGATGGCTTCTTCGCCAAGGCCGGCGCCATCCCTCTCTTCAAGGGAGTGCCTGGCCCTTATCCTTTCCCGGCTGCCACCTGCATTTCGGTGAATGAGGAAGTGGTGCATGGCATCCCCGGCGATCGCGCGCTCAAGCCGGGCGATATCGTGAGCATCGATACTGGTTGCAAATTCCAAGGCTGGTGCGGCGATTCGGCTTACTCGCATGCGGTGGGCGAGATTCGCCCCGAAGCGCAGCGGCTGCTCGATGCCACCAGCGGAGTGTTGCAGCTCGCGATCGAGCGAATGGCCACCGCCGCCAAGTGGAGCGAAGTGGCCCGGGCGATGGAGGAATATATCGCGGAGCGCGGCTTCGGGATGGTGGAGCAAATGGTCGGCCATGGCATTGGCCGCGAGATGCATGAAGAGCCGCAGGTTCCCCATTATGTCAGCCCAGAATGGCTGAAGAGCAGCGATTTTCCATTGAAGCCGGGGTTGGTGTTGGCGGTGGAGCCGATGGTGAATGCCGGGGGATATTCCGTGCGGCGTCTCGGCGACCAGTGGACCTTTGCCACCAGCGATGGTTCGCTCAGCGCCCATTTCGAGCACACGCTGGCCGTAACCCGCGGCGGAGTGCGCGTGCTCACCGCGCCGCCGGCAAACGACGACGAACGCTCCTTCCTCGCGCAGTTTCTGTAGCGGCGCCTTCCATGCAATCCAACCCTCCTCGCTACCAGCCAAGCCAGACTTACGACTGGAACTACGCGCAGCATCCTTCGCCATGCGAGCTTGCTCCGATCGCCGTGCCTGGCGAATGGCGCTTCCTCGGCCGCGAGCTCACGGCGCCGCTCGGGATCGCGGCCGGTCCGCTCCTGCATGGGGATTGGTGCCGGTATTACGCTTCGCTCGGCTTCGAAGTGGTGACCTACAAAACGGTTCGCTCGCGCTCGCGGGCCTGCTATCCATTGCCGAATCTGCTGCCGGTCGCATGCGATCAATTGAGCGGCGGGGAGACGGAACTCTCTGTCGCCGCTTCCATGCGCGGCACCTGGGCGGTCGCCTTCGGGATGCCATCCCAGGAGCCGGAGATCTGGCGCGCCGATATCGAAGCGACGCGCCGCGCAATGCCGCCCGGAGCAATGCTCGTCGTTTCGGTGGTGGGCACCGTGGATGAAAAGGCCCGGCTCGACGACCTCGCGCGTGACTATGCATCGTGCGCGGAGCTAGCGGTTGCGGCAGGCGCCGAAGCGATCGAAGCGAATTTCTCTTGCCCGAATGTTTCCACCTGCGATGGCCAGCTCTATCAACATCCGCTCGATGCGCAGCTGGTCGCGGCGCGACTCAAAGATGCGATCGGCAAGATTCCGCTGGTGATCAAGATCGGGCATCTCACCGATGGCGACCTGGCGGCGGAGCTGCTCGATGTTCTCTCGCCGTATGCCGACGCGGTGAGCACCACCAATAGCGTGGCGACATGCGTTCGCGAGGAGAATGGCGAACTGGCCTTCGGCGGTCAGCGGCGCGGCATCTGCGGCGATGGAATCCGCGCGGCGTCGTTGCGTCAGGTGGAGTTGCTGCGCGAGAGGATCGAGCGGCGCTCTTTGAAATTCGAGCTGATCGGAGTCGGCGGGGTTTCCAGTGCCCACCACGTTCGCGCCTATCTCTCGGCCGGAGCGACGCATGTGCAGCTCGCCACCGCCGCGATGGTTGAGCCTCAGATTGGGCTGCAGATTCGTCGCGATTTGGCCGCGCGGTAAGTGACGTTTATTCGTCACTATTTCGCCGCGGGCTTATCGGCCGGTTTGTCCATCGGCTTTTCGGCCGGCTTGTCTTCTGGCTTCGGCGGATTGGCAGGCATTTCTTCCTTCTGAAAGAGATTGGCGGCGACAGAGTAAGCCTGGTCGCGGGTCTCGAGGATCTTGTCGAGGCCAACCTGCAATTCCACGGAAACGAGCTTGCCCGCTTCGAGGGTCTTGAGAACCTGCCTTTCCCCTTTCAGCCCCTTGCCCGTTCCCTTGGGGCTGAAGGTGTGATGGCGAACGTATCGCACCCAGGGTCGATTGCCGATCATCATCAGCTTGAGTTCCTCGATGAGCGGCTCGGTGGGAGCAAGCTCCGCGAGCATCTTCTTGCTCATGGCGTCGTAAAACGTGTCGAGATTCTCCTCGATGGGGAGCGGGATGCCATGATTGGGCCAGGGAGCCGTGCGGATCACAATCTGTGGCGGTGTGCCAGCCTCATGCAGGAAGAAACCGAGCACCTGGTCGCCGGGGAGCGTCGTCGGCGGAACTTCTTTCCAGTTGGTCGGGCCTTTCTGGTTGATGCCGCCGGGGATCGCATGGCCCACGTCCAAGGTCAGCGCCGGCAGGTCTTTCGTTTCGACGACCTTATACGAATGGCCCTTGGCCGTTTGCTTGAAATGGCCCTTGGGAGTCGGAGCCGCCGGCTCAGGCTCGGGCGGGGATCCACAGCCGCTCAGCACGGCAAGAATCAAAGAAAACGACGAGACGGATAGCCGCAAATGGCCGCGCATGATCGCGATCCTGAGGTAAGTCGAGCCGGATAAGCAAGAACCGCGCGGCCTGCCGCGCATCCTCGCTCCGCCCTTATCCTAGCCTCTGAGAGCCAGGGGAACAAATCACTCGCCCGGTTCGGAGGCCAATTCGCAGGTGCGGACCAGCGGCTGGCGATTGTCGAAAGATTCGACCTCCGCTTCGCGCAGGAGCTGCTGGAGATCATCGTCCGGAAGTGGGCGGCGCAGCGGTTCATTGGCTAGGAGCCGGCGGACCAGGCGGGCCACTCGCTGCGGAATCTGCGGCATGATTCGCCGCGGATCGCTCGTCGATAATGGCGGCGAGGAGTTCCCCGTGGTGACCGGAACCACCGACCAATTCGGACGCTCGCCGGTGAGCAGCTCGAAGAGGGTCACACCCAGGCTGAAAGCATCGCTCGCCGGGGTAACCGCGTGACGCACCGTGAACAGCTCCGGCGCGGCGTATTCGGGACTGCCGAAGAAGGGCTGGGGACCTACCTCGGAGGCCATGCGGATCCGCTGCGCCAAGCCGAGATCGATCAGGGTGACATGCGCACGGTGGTCGACCAGGATATTCTCCGGCTTGATATCGCCATGGATCCAGCCGGCCGCATGGAGCGCGGCCAGTGCTTCCGCCGCCTGGCGGATGAACCACAGGGCCCGCGGTATCGGAGGGAGATAGCCGCGCGAAATCAATTGCCGCAGCGAAGCGCCGGCGACCCAGGGTGTGACCAGAAACTTCGGTTGATCCAAGTGGGCGGCAAGCACCGAAACGAGATGCGGATGCGAAACTTCCGCGGCCACTTCGAGCTCGCGCTCCAAAAGGGGCGGCAGTGGCTGCTGGTCGTCACTGCGCATCAGCTTCAAGGCATAGTCGGCCGGCGCGTTCGCGCCGCTTCCGGCCGGACGGGCTTGATACACGCGCGACCAGCGTCCGCTGCCGACGCAGCGCACGAGCTCCCAAGCGCCGACCTTCGGCAATGGCCGTTCGCCTTGCTTCGAGCGTAGGGCGAGGGAGGGCGCGAGTTGGTCGCTGGCCGCAATCATGCGCAGCTTTGCCGAAATGGAGGAGATTTGCACGAGGAGCGCCACTTAGAAGAGATCGGCGGATTTCGGCGAACACTGAAACCGAGGGCTATCGCCATCGGAAAGTTGGGAGGATTTTACCCAGCTTCGCGCGTTGGACCCTGGTTTGTCCCCTCCTGCGAACTGCATCCGCCAAGAAACGGCGTTGAGATCCGAATTGCATTTGCCGCGGAACTGGTCGCGCGGCTTGGGTCTCCAGACCGGAGCACCGTTGCTCTCAGCGATGGAAGAGGGTCAAGTCTGGATTGCCGCTTACACTTCCCAATGGTGCTTGCGCCGGACAGAATGACGTGGTGCGCCGTACTGTGTGACGTCGATCCAACCTGATTCTACCCCTTGTCATTTCCTCGCCTGGTCGGCATGCCCCAATCGCTCGAATAATTCGCGAAGAATCTGCTGGCGAGCGGGCTTCCCTTTGCCGAAGAGTTTGAGCCGTTTCTCCGCGCGGTTCCGAGAGATCAACGACCGAAGGATGGCGAGCAGCTGGCGCGATTGCTGGTGCGCGAAAAAAAGCTCACCGCCTGGCAAGCCCAGCAGATCTATTCTGGGAAAGGAAAAACGCTCCTCCTCGGCAACTACCTGGTGCTGGATAAGCTCGGCCAGGGTGGCATGGGGGTGGTGCTCCGCGCGGAACATCGCCGCATGGGGCGACAAGTGGCGCTGAAGGTTCTCTCCCCGGCGATCACCAAGAGCCCCGACGCGCTGCGCCGCTTTCAGCGACAAAGGGATTGGCGGCGTTTACTGGCGCAATTTGGAAATCCGCCCGATCGATGCCATTCCGCCGGAAATCGCGGCGCTCGCACCGAAACGGTGACACTTGCTCCCCGCGCGCATGCCAAGTAAAATCGCGGGCTTCCCTTCGGGAATTCCTCTCCAGTCCTCTTCCATCCAGGTGGCCAGGCATGCTCGCGTCGCATGGGTTGTGGCGGCTTTTCGCCGGTTTTGTGGTTCTTCTCGCCGGGCTGAGCCTGCTCGCAGGTTGCGGGCCGACCACGAAGCGGATCGTGTTCGTCACCAATGGCGAATCTCCTTATTGGGACGCCTGCAGCTATGGATTGAAGCAAGCCGCCAAGGATCTCAAGCTGGAGGCCGAAGGCTACACCGCCGTGATGGAAGTGAACGACGGCACCGAGGAAGGGCAGATCCAGAAGCTGCGGCAGTTCCAAACGCAGTCGGACATCGTTGCCGTGGCGATCTCGGCCGTGCAGGCCGACAACGCCCAAGTCGCCGATGAGATGCGCAAGCTGCGGGCCAAAGGAGTGAAAGTGATTTGCGTCGATGCCGACGTGAACCGCGAGAAATTTCGCGACGCGAGAGAGATCTATATCGGCACCGACAATATCATCGGCGGCCGATTGCTGGGCACCGCCGCCAAGCAGTTGCTAAAGGCTCGCATGCAGGAGAAGGGAAGCTACGCCCAGTTCGTCGGCAAAACCGGCTCCCACAATGCCATCGAACGGATGGGAGGATTCGGCGAAGCGGTCGGCAAGGAATTTATGGAAGCGGCCCGCATGGGAGACAACTTCGATCGCCAGGTGGCGCGCGATAATGTGAGCCGGGCGATGACCAACTTCCCCGATCTCGTGGCGCTCGTCGGCATCTGGTCGTATAACGCGCCGGCCATTGCGGAGGTGGCGCAAAAGTCGGGCAATCGCAGCAAGTATACGATCGTCACTTTCGACGCCGAGCCGGGCGCGATCAAGAATATGCACGACAAGCTGATCGACGCCATGGTCGTGCAGAATCCTTACGACATGGGCTACCAGTCGATCCGATATTTGAAAGCCCTGCTCAAAGACGACAAGGCCACGATCAAAGAGATGTATCCCAAGCTCGGCGAGAAGGATGGCGATCTCTACGACACAGGGCTGAAGCTGGTCGTTCCCGATAGCGAGACTCCACTGAAGGCCGAGCAATTCGGCGAATTCGGCGGCAAGATGAAATTCCTTAAGCTCTCGGAATTTCAGAAGTGGCTCGACGATCTCAAGCTTGAGGGATCCTAGGCTTGTCACTTCCCGAAGCCCCAGCTCCAGCCGGCCTAGCCTCGTCGTGGAACCCGCTCAAGGCCAATGAATGGGGCCTTGTGGGGGCGATCGGCATTGTGATTGTGCTGGCCATCGCGCTCGACACCAACCATAGCTATTGGCACAACCCGGTCGACAACGCCTCGCGCATCCTGCTGCGGGCGGCTTCGGTTGGGATCATTGCCCTCGGCGCTTCGGTGGTGATCATCTCCGGCGGCATCGATCTTTCGGTCGGCTCGACGATGGCGTTCAGCGGCACCATGTGTGCGCTGACCATGTATCTCCTCTGCTTCTGGCTGAAATCGACATTCGACATCCGGATCGATGTGCAAAACACCGAGCCCGTCGGTTTCTGGATCATCGCGGCGGGGATCTTTGTGGCTATCCTCTCCGGCTTTTTGATCGGCAGTCTGCATACCTGGCTCGTCACCTCGGTCGGGCTGCCCCCTTTCGTGGCGACTCTGGCCACTCTCGTCGGCCTGCGCAGTCTGGCCAGGGCGATGGTAGGGGGAGTGACGGAGATTGTCAGCGGGGCGGCGGTGAAAACACAGATCAATGTGCAATCGCCCGACTTCCGCTTCCTGGGAAACGACCTGTGGGTGGTTTGGGCCGTGTTTCTCGTATTGGCCGCGGTGATCGCCGTGCTCCTGAATTGGACCGTGCTCGGGCGGCATATCTACGCAGTCGGCGGGAATGAGCAGGCGGCCCGGCTGAGCGGCATCCAGACCGACGGCGTGAAATGGCTGGCCTATGTCATCGGCGGAGTGACCGCCAGCATCGCCGGCGTGCTGACGGTCGCAGAGACGAGCGTCGCCAATCCGCAAAACCTCGGCCAGGGACAAGAGCTGAATGCGATTGCCGCCTCGGTGATCGGCGGCTGCAGCTTGCAGGGAGGAATCGGCACCGTCCTTGGCACTGTGCTCGGCTCGATCTTCCTCCGTGTGGTGATCGACGCGGTCTCGACGATCATCAAAGCCCAGGCGGAAATCTACGAGGGCTTCATCGTCGGCGTGAGTGTCGCGCTGACGGTCGCCTTCAGCCAATTCCGCCAGGCCGCTGCGTTGGGACGAAAGGCGTTTCCCGGTTGGCTCGGGTTCGTCTCGATCGCCGCGCTCGCGCTCTTGGCCGGCGTGGTCGTGTCGATGACGTCGCTGAAGAGTTCCGGCGTAACGACCGCCATCGCGCTCGGCAGCGGAGTGGCCATCGCCGTCGCCATCGGGCTCGGCATTTGGAAGTTCAATCAAGAGCGGCAGACGTAGATGTCCTCTCCTCCTTCCTCCTCCGCCGCTCCGCGCATCGCCATTCGGCGCGTGACGAAAGTCTATCCCGGGGTGACCGCGCTTGCCGATGTCTCGCTTGAGATCCGCGAAGGGGAGTTCCACGCCATCTGCGGCGAAAACGGCGCGGGCAAAAGCACGCTGATGAAGATCCTCTCTGGAGTGATCGCCGATTACGAAGGGGAAATCGAGCTCCGCGGCAAGCCGGCGCGGTTCCTGGGAACTCGCGACGCCGAACAAGCGGGCATCGGCATCATCCATCAAGAGCTGAACCTCGTGGAGCAGCTTTCGGCCGCAGCGAATATCTTCCTGGGTCGCGAGCTTCGCACGAGCGCTGGATTCTTCGTCGACGATCGCGCGCAGGAAAATCAGGCCGGCGCCCTTCTGCGCGAGCTCGAATGTGAAGTCTCTCCGCGGCAGCCGGCTGGTGAGCTGCGGGTTGGCGATCAGCAGCTGGTGGAAATCGCCAAGGCCCTCTCGCTGGCGACCGATGTGCTCATCATGGACGAGCCGACCAGCGCCCTCACCGAGTCGGAAGTCGACCGGCTCTATCGCGTGATCGAGCGGCTGAGGAAGCGCGGAGTGACGATCCTCTATATCTCCCACAAGATGGACGAAGTCTTCCGCCTCGCCGATCGGATCACCGTGCTTCGCGACGGGCGGCATGTGGCCACTCGCGATCGCGCGGCGACCAATCCGCGCGAGGTCACGCATCTCATGGTCGGCCGCGAAATCGAGTCGACCAGCTTCCGCAC
>Ga0163144_10025777_pt1 | contig 11465 bp, 8 predicted proteins | sample OliLak19BULKMAT1_FD_123175 | JGI IMG/M metagenome (GOLD analysis project Ga0163144, IMG submission 123175) | Freshwater microbial mat bacterial communities from Lake Vanda, McMurdo Dry Valleys, Antarctica - Oligotrophic Lake LV.19.BULKMAT1 | ecosystem: Environmental > Aquatic > Freshwater > Lake... | reverse complement strand
CGTCGTATCGGCCAGGCGGTGGGTGTCCGACCGCATCCCGGCGCGTTGGGTCGTCTCGCCCTTGTTGCGGACATATATCTGACTGGCGGGGTCCTCGCCGACGATCACGACGGCCAGTCCCGGCGTGACGCCATAAGTCTGTCGCAGCCGACGGGAAGCGGCGGCCACCCGGTCGACCAGACCGGTCGCGAAGGCTTTGCCGTCGATGAGGGTCGCGGGGGCGGGATCGACCGTCATGAGTTTCGGCTCCGTTTGTCGGGGAAAGTCTCGCTCGCCGCGATTTACAGAGGGCGCGGTTCGGCGTCTATGATCGCTGGCCGTAACCGGGGGACTTTCATGCGCCGTCATTCCATCTTGATCGCTGTCAGCGCACTGACGGTGTTTATTGCGGCACCCGCCTTGGCCCAGACGCCCGCACCGTTGTCGCCGGGCCGCAGCGTGCAAGGCCAGATCGCCGAGGGCGACGCCACGGGTCCGGACAACGCATGGCGCTATGACAGCTATGCGATCAGCGCCCGGGTCGGGCAGCGGCTGGAGGCCGTGATGCGCTCAGCGGTGTTCGACTCCTATCTGGAGGTGTTCGGGCCGAGTGAGGCCAGCGAACCCCTTTTTGCGGACGACGACGGTCTGGGCGAAGGTACGGACTCGCGGCTGCGTTTCACGCCCGATCGCGACGGCGTTTATGTGCTGAGGGCCCGACCTCTGTCGGGCCTCGAAGGCGGTGCCTACACGCTTGCCCTGATCGAACGTCCGCAGGCGCGTCCCGCGCCCCGCCCGACCCGGATCCGTGTCGGGCAGAGCAAGCAGGGCCGTTTGGCTGAGACCGATCCCGAAAGCGATGACGGCGGGACGTATGACGCCTTCGTCGTCCGGGCGCGCACCGGCGAGCGGTTGGCCCTCGACCTGACCGCCGACGATTTCGACCCCATCGTCCGGGTTGGCCGGATGCAGGGCGCGACCTTCACCGAACTGGCCATGAACGACGACGGCCCCGACACCGGCCTGAACTCCCGGCTGGTGTTCACAGCACCCGAGGCGGGCGAATACGTCATCCGGGTGACGCCGCTGAATGGCTCGGGCGAGGGCACCTACACCCTCGCCATGGCCCAGGGACCGGCCCCTGCGCCTGCGTCGGCCATCGAGATCGGCGCGACGGTCCAGGGCGAACTGACCGCCAGCGACGGCAAGAGCGAATCGGGCCGAGCCGCCGACGCCTACCGGTTCCAGGGCCGCGAGGGCCAGCGCATCCGCATCGACATGAGTTCGTCGGACTTCGACACTTATATGCAGCTGTTCGACGACAACCGGCTGAGCCTGGCTGAGGACGACGACGGTGGAGCCGAGGGCACAGATTCGCGCGTGACCTTCACTCTGCCGAGCACGGGTGCCTACATCGTCGAGGCGCGCGCTTTCTCCGAAGATACGGGACGCTACGCGCTGACCATCTCGGAGATCGAACCTGAAAAGGCACCCGAGGCCCTGGCCTTCGGCGCGACTGTGCAGGGCGAAATCGCCGAGGTGGATTCAACTGACGGCGAGGACCGCGGGTTCGACGCCTATGTCTTCACCGGCCGGGACGGACAGCGCGTTCAGGCCATCATGCGCTCAGGCGATTTCGATACCTTCGTTCAGATCGGCCGCCCCGGCGCTGAATTCGAGGCCTTGGCGTCGGACGACGACGGGCTGGGCGAGGGGACGGATTCCAGGCTCAGCTACACCCTGCCGGAGGATGGCGATTATGTGCTGCGCGCTCTGCCGTTCGTTGCGAAAGGCAAGGGTCTGTATTCGATCGAGCTGATCGACCGTGGACCCCAGCCGCAACCGGGCAGCCTGCTGGTCGGGGCGACGGCGCGTGGGACGCTGAGCGAGGCGGACGCCACGGCCGAGGATAACAGCTTCTATGACGCCTATCGCGTCACGCTGAAGGAAGACGAGAAGCTGCTGATCACCCTGGTCTCCAACGAGGTCGACAGTTTCGTGGTCGTCGGTCGCGAGAAGGACGACGCCACGTTCGAGGTGATGGGGTCGGACGACGACAGCCTGTCGGACACCCACGCCAAGCTGGAATGGACCGCGCCGGCGGACGGAACCTACGAGATCCGGGCCGGCACGTTCCAGCAGGGCCAGACCGGTGCCTATGCTCTGAACGTCGAGAAACAGCCGTAGCGGTTGGCCCGCCGACGAGACGTGCTAGACCCCAACCATGGCGCGCCCGGCTGATGATTTCGACCTGATCCTCGTCGGCGGCGGCCTGGCGGCTTGCCTGATCGCCTGGCGGCTGGCGCTAGACCGGCCCGAGGTGCGGGTCGCCATCGTCGAGCGTGAGGCGATGCTGGGAGGACGGCACACCTGGTCATTCTTCGACAGCGACCTCGACGAGACCGATCGCGACTGGCTGGCACCCGCAGTCGCGCATCGTTGGCCCGCCGGTCATGAGGTCTATTTTCCGTCCCGCGCGCGGACGTTCTCCACGCCCTACAACAGCCTGACGTCCGAGGCCCTGCACGCGGTCGTGGCACCGATTCTGGCCGAGCGGCTGATCGTGGGCGAGGCCGCGACGGTCGATCAGGCGGGGGTCGCGCTCACGGACGGACGCCGCCTGTTTGCGCGTGGCGTGATCGATGCACGGGGCCCGCAAACAACGGCGCATATGGGCCTCGGCTGGCAGGTCTTTCTCGGACGCACGATGCGCATGCGCGAACCACACGGCCTGACCCGACCCACCATCATGGACGCGACCGTGACGCAGATGGGTGGATATCGGTTCGTCTATCTGCTGCCGTTCGACGCCCACACGGTCATGGTCGAGGACACATACTACAGCGACAGTCCCAAGCTGGATCGCGCGGCGTTGCGCCCTCGCATCGACGCCTATGTCCGATCGCGGGGCTGGACGGTCGAGACCGTGGTCGGCGAAGAGGACGGTGTGCTTCCCATCGCCCTTGACGGTGATATCGACGCCTTCTGGGCGGAGGGCCCTCCGGTCGCGCGCGCAGGCTTGATGGCCGCTCTGTTCCATCCGGTGACCGGCTATTCCCTGCCCGACGCCGTGGGGCTGGCGCGCCAGATCGCGGGACAGGCGGACCTCGGCTCGGGCTCGCTGCGGTCGCTGACGGAGACGCGCTCGAAGCGGCTTTGGCGCGAGCGGGGCTTCTATCGCCTGCTGAACCGCATGCTTTTCCGGGCCGCCGATCCGGGCCAGCGCTGGCGTGTGTTCCAGCGCTTCTATGGCCTGTCCGAGGGCGTGGTGCGGCGCTTCTACGCAGGTCGCAGCTCGGCGCTCGACAAGGCCCGCATTCTCGCGGGAAAACCCCCCGTACCGATCGCGGCCGCCCTGCGGCAGCTGCGCGAGACCGGGCAAGGATGACCATCGTGAGAGACCAGGCGGCGAAACGGGCGGTGGTGATCGGCGCGGGCTTCGGCGGTATTGCCCTGGCGATACGGCTGCAGCGGGCGGGTATAAGGACGACGCTCGTCGAGAAGCGCGACAAGCCCGGCGGCCGTGCCTACGTCTGGAAGGAACAGGGCTTCACCTTCGACGCGGGCCCCACCGTCATCACCGACCCGGCCTGCCTGTCCGAGCTGTTCGACGGGACCGGGTCGGAGCTGAAAGACTATATCGATCTGATGCCGGTCGATCCCTTCTATCGGCTGTGCTGGGAGGACGGGGCCCGCTTTGATTACAACGACGACCAGGCGGAGATGGAGCGCCAGATCGCCGCGTTCAATCCGGCCGATGTCGCGGGCTACAACAGCTTCCACGCCTATTCGGAAGAGCTTTATCAGGAAGGCTATCTGAAGCTGGGTGCGGTGCCTTTCCAGTCGTTCTGGTCGATGATCAAGGCGGCCCCCGAACTGGCCCGGCTGGAGAGCTGGAACAGCGTGCATGCGATGGTCGCCCGCCATATCCAGGATCCGCACCTGCGTCAGGCCTTCAGCTTTCACACGCTGCTGGTTGGCGGCGACCCGTTCAAGACCAGCTCGGTCTATGCCTTGATCCATGCGCTGGAGCGACGCGGCGGCGTCTGGTTCGCGCGCGGCGGAACGGGGGCTCTGATCGCCGGCCTGATCAGATTTTTCGAGGACCTCGGCGGGGACTTCCGGGTCAATACGCCGGTTTCCAGCATCGAGATGGCGGGCGATCGGGCGGCCGGTGTGAGGCTGGAAAGCGGGGAGGTCATCCCGGCGGATATGGTCGCGTCGAATGCCGACGTAGTCCACACCTATGAGAAGATGCTGGGCCATACGCCACGTGGTCAGGCCAAGGCCCGATCGCTGAAGTCCAAGCGGTTCTCGATGTCGCTGTTCGTGCTGCATTTTGGACTGAAGACGCCGCAACCCCAGTTGGCGCACCACACCATCTGTTTCGGTGCGCGATATCGCGAATTGATCAGCGAGATTTTCGCGGGCCCGAAACTGCCGGAGGATTTCTCGCTCTATCTCCACGCCCCTTGCGCCACCGATCCATCGATGGCGCCGGACGGGATGAGCAGTCACTACGTCCTGTCGCCGGTGCCGCATCTGGGCGCGGCCGACATTGATTGGGCGGTCAAGGGACCTGAGTATCGCGAAAAGATCATCGACTACCTGGAGGAGCGCTACATCCCGAATTTGAGGCGCGATCTGGTGACGACACGCATCTATACGCCGGCGGATTTCAAACAGGATCTGCACGCGCACCTCGGCAGCGCCTTCTCACTGGAGCCGATCCTGACCCAGAGCGCCTGGTTCCGGACGCACAACCGCGACGACAGCATCCCGAACCTGTATGTTGTCGGGGCCGGGACGCACCCCGGTGCGGGCATCCCCGGCGTCGTCGGCTCAGCCAAGGCGACCGCTGGCCTGATGCTGGAACAGGTAAGCTGATGCCCACGGCCGACGCCATTCTGGAGGCTTCGAAGGCGTCGATCGTCAAGGGTTCGAAGAGCTTCCGCTCGGCGTCGCGACTGTTCGATCCCGAGGTCCGAGAGGACGCCTGGCTGCTGTACGCCTGGTGTCGGGCCTGCGACGACGCCATCGACGGTCAGGACCACGGGCACGGGCACGAGGATATCACGCCTGAGGAACAGCGCCGTCGGCTGGAGGGGCTATACGACATGACGCGGCGGGCGCTGGCGGGAGAGCCGATGGCCGACCCGACCTTTGCGGCTTTCCAGCGGGTCGCCCAGCGCCACCATCTGCCAGAGCGTTGGCCGCTGGACCTGATAGACGGTTTTGCCATGGATGTGGACCACCGCGAATACCGCACGATCGACGACGTGATGGCCTATTGCTGGCACGTCGCCGGCGTTGTCGGTGTCATGATGGCGCGGGTCATGGGCGCGTCCGATCCCGAGGTGCTACGCCGGGCCCAGGACCTGGGACTGGCGTTCCAGCTGACCAATATCGCCCGCGACGTGGTCGAGGATGCGCAGAACGGCCGGGTCTATCTGCCGGCCGACTGGCTGGCCGAAGCTGGCCTGGAGCCGACGGCGGAGGCCGTTGCCGATCCGGGCAACCGAACCAAGGTTCACACGGTTACGACCCGGCTGCTGAAGCTGGCCGAGCCCTATTATGACAGCGCCCGTGACGGCCTGCGCGGTCTGCCGTTCCGGTCGTCAATGGCCATTGCGGCGGCGCGGGGCGTCTATCGCGAGATCGGCCGCAAGGTGCGCCGGCGTGGCCCCGGCGTCTGGGGCCAGCGGGTGGTGGTGCGCAAGCCGATGAAGCTGTGGCTTTTCTGGCGCGGCTTCCTGATCGCGATCTGGACGCAGGTGCTGGACAAGGGACACGCACCGCCGCCGCGCCCGGCCCTGTGGACGCGGGTCTAGAGCGAAGTCGGTTCCGGCCCGATCCTGTCCAAACCGGCTTTCGTTCCAGCATCAGATACTAGGCGCGCCGTTCCGCGCGCAATCGCTTTAATTCGGCGTGGAGGGCCTTCGGATCCGGCGCTATCAGGAAGCCGAAGGAGACCGCTCCGCCACGGCTTTGTACCGCATGGTGCAGCCGGTGCGCCTGGATCAGGCGCCGCAGATAACCGTGGCGTGGGACCCAGTGGAACGGCCAGCGTTGATGAACCAGACCGTCGTGGAACAGGGCGTAGACCGCGCCATACAGCGTCACACCCGTGGCGACGGCGTAGATCAGCCACGACCCGGTCAGCCAGCCGAGACTGAAAAGACTGATTCCGGCGAAGGAACCGACCACGGCGTAGAGGTCGTTGGCCTCGAACAGCCCGGTACGGGGTTCGTGGTGGCTGCGATGCCAGTCCCAGCCCCAGCCGTGCATGACGTAGCGGTGGGACCACCAGGCGAAGCCCTCCATCAGGGCAAAGACGCCGAGCGCTACGGCGATGAAGGCGGCGTGGATCATGACGGGATGATACGCCGCGCCGCGGGGCGTTCCAACCGCGAGGAGAGGCCGCTAAGGTCGCAGGGACAGTGGAGTTCGACGCGTGACCGATATCACCGCCCGCAAGGACCAGCATCTGGATGTGATCCTGTCCGGCAAGGCGCGGCACGGGCTCGACAACGGCTTTGCCGACGTGCGGTTCGTGCATGAGGCCCTGCCCGATCTGGACCACGGCAAGATCGATCTGGGCGCCGACTTTCTCGGGCGCCGACTGAAGGCCCCGTTGCTGATCAGCTCGATGACCGGCGGCCCGGCGCGGGCCGAGGCGATCAACGCCCGGCTGGCCGAGGCGGCGCAGCAACTGGGCATCGCCCTGGCGGTCGGATCGCAGCGGGCGGCGCTCGAAGGCGGCGACGCGACCGGATTGGACATGGCGCTCCGTCTCCGGGCACCCGACACGCCGATCCTGGCCAATATCGGTGCGGCCCAGTTGACGCGCGGTTTCGGCATCGACGAGGCGCGGCGGGCGCTGGACATGGTCGCCGCCGACGCCCTGATCGTGCACCTGAACCCTCTGCAGGAGGCTTGTCAGCCCGAGGGGGACCGCGACTGGTGGGGCGTCGGCGCGGCGCTGGAAGCCCTGGTCAAGGCGCTGGATGCGCCCGTGATCGTCAAGGAGACCGGTGCAGGGATTTCCGCCGCGACGGCCCGTCGGCTGATGGACATGGGCGTGGCGGCGGTCGATGTGGCCGGAGCCGGGGGTTCCAACTGGGGCACCGTCGAGGGTGAACGCGCGACGACTGAGGCCGACAAGGCGCACGCCGCGGCTTTCGCTGACTGGGGCATTCCCACGGCCCGGGCCATCGCCGAGGTCCGGGCGGCCTGCCCCGGGGGGGTGATCATCGGCTCGGGCGGGGTGCGGGACGGGGTCGACGCGGCCAAGGCCATCCGGCTGGGGGCCGACATGGTCGGTCAAGCGGCGGGCGTGCTGGCGGCGGCGATGATTTCGACCGAGGCGGTAGTCGAGCATTTCCAGACCGTCATCCGGCAGATGCGCACTGTCTGCCTGTGCACCGGCTCGGCCAATCTGACCGCCTTGCGCAAGGCAACCTTGCAGGACTGAAGGGGTGCGAGAGTCTCGTATGCCGTTCAAAAAATCCGAACAATTCTGCTCTGGCGGCCGAACCGGTCACCGGGAGGGGGAACCGGGCCTGAAAAGCGGCGCGGCGTACGGTGAATGATGTCAAAGACCCAAGCCCGGCGGGCTTTGAAGCCATAGAGCACGAGGGTACGACAGGAACGGTCGCAGGGGCTCCGACCAGACAAAGCCTGACGTCCGGAGGGGGCGGAAGTGGCGGGTTTCGGGGGGCGGGAGTGGCGGACCGGGAGGGGCGAGAGTCTCTACTCAGGCCGAGGGCAACAGGTCGCCCGCGAACACCCGGTAGCGACCCGCCCGCACGCCGTCGGTGGCGCGGGCGATATCGGGAGCGAAATAGTGGTCCGAGCCATAGGCCGCCGCGGCCTCACGGACGATGGCATAGACCTTTTCGAGATCGGGCGAGGTGGTCAGGGGGCGGTGGAATTCGATCCCCTGGGCGGCGGCCAGCAGTTCGATGCCGACCACGGCGGCGGTGTTCTCGGCCATGTCCAGAAGGCGGCGCGCGCCGTGGGTGGCCATGGAGACGTGGTCCTCCTGATTGGCCGAGGTCGGCACGGTGTCGATGCTGCACGGATGGGCCACCATCCGGTTCTCGGCCACCAGGGCGGCGGCGGTGACCTGGGCGATCATGAAGCCGGAGTTGAGCCCGCTTTCCTTGACCAGAAAGGCCGGTAGATCGCTCATCTTGGGATCGACAAGGATGGAGGTGCGGCGCTCGGAGATATTGCCGATTTCACAAAGGGCGATGGCGATCATGTCGGCGGCAAAGGCGACCGGTTCAGCGTGGAAATTTCCGCCGGAGATGACGTCGCCAAGTCCGGGGCCGTCCTCGATGAAGACCAGCGGATTGTCGGTGACGGCATTGGCTTCGCGCTCCAGCGTGGCGGCGGCGTTGCGCAGCACGTCGAGTACCGCGCCCATCACCTGGGGCTGGCAGCGTAGGGAATAGGGGTCCTGCACCTTGGAACAGTCGTGGCGGTGGCTGTCACGGATGGCAGAGCCGGCCATCAGGGCACGCAGGCGGGCGGCAACGGCGATCTGGCCGGGCTGGCCGCGCAAGAGCTGGATGCGGGCGTCGAACGGGGCGTCAGAGCCTTTGAGCGCATCGACCGACAGGGCACCGGCGGCAATCCCGGCGGCGAAGGCGGCCTCGGTGGCGAACAGTCCGGCCAAAGCGAGGGCGGTCGAGCATTGGGTGCCGTTGAGCAGGGCCAGCCCCTCCTTGGGACCGAGGACCAGCGGCTTGAGACCGACCCGGGCCAGCGCGGCCTCGGCGGACAGGGTCTCGCTGTTGTGGCGGGCCTCGCCGACGCCAATCAGGACGCAGCTCATATGCGCCAGCGGGGCCAGGTCGCCCGAGGCACCCACCGAACCCTTGGACGGGATGCAGGGCAGGACGTCAGTGTTCACGAGGGCGATCAGGGCCTGAAGTGTCTCGCGGCGGATGCCCGAGGCCCCTTTCGACAGGCTGGCGATCTTGAGCACCATCAGCAGGCGCGTCACGCGGTCGTCCAGCAGGGCCCCGACACCGCAGGCATGGCTGAGGACCAGGTTCTTCTGCAGCGTCTCGAGATCGTCCGTGGCGATCGAGGTGTTGGCCAGCAGGCCGAAGCCGGTGTTGACGCCATAGACGGTGCGGCCCTCGGCCACGATGGCGGCAATCACGGCGGCCCCGCGGTCCACGGCGGTCCAGGCGGCGGGGGTCAGGTCGACGGTGCAGGGGCCGTCGAGGACGCCGCGCAGCTGGGCGAGGGTCAGGGGGGATTGGCCGAGGGTGAGATGGGTCATGATTCTTATCCCTTCTCCCCTCGGGGGAGAAGGTGGGCGGCGGAGCCGCTCGGATGAGGGGGATGCTGAGGCGAGACTGAGTGGCTCGAAGGTGAGAGCGGCTTGGGGCTGACACCCCCCTCATCCGTCTCGCTGCGCGAGCCACCTTCTCCCCCACGGGGAGAAGGAAGGCGCGCATGCCGACGGATCGCGTCCAACAGGATGTTCGGGTTGGTCGTGAAGGCGTTGTTGCGGTAGCGGACGACAGTGTAACCAGCCGCTCTCAGGCGTTCGTCGCGGGTGGCATCTTCGGCTTCCCAAATGTCGTGGACGCCGCCGTCCAGTTCGATGACGAGGTTGAGTTCCGGGCATAGGAAGTCGACGACGAAGCCGGCGACGGGGGCCTGTCGGCGGAATCTGAGGCCTTCGAACTGACGGCCTCGCAACATGGTCCAAAGCACGAGCTCGGCGCCCGTCATGTCCGAGCGAAGGCGGCGGGCGCGGCGGGTTCTGTCCGGCGATTGATGCATGGTGGGCAACCCCCTCTTCGGTCTCGCTGCGCGAGCCACCTTCTCCCCCGAGGGGAGAAGGACGGTCATGTCACGCTCGGCAGGTTGAGGCCGTGCTCGCGAGCGGCCTCTTTGGCGATCTCATACCCCGCGTCGGCGTGACGCATGACGCCCGTCGCCGGGTCATTCCAGAGCACGCGTTCGAGCCGTCTGGCCGCCTCGGGCGTGCCGTCGGCGACGATGACCACGCCCGAATGCTGGGAATAGCCCATGCCCACGCCGCCGCCGTGATGCAGCGAGACCCAGCTGGCCCCCGAAGCGGTGTTGAGCAGGGCGTTGAGCAGGGGCCAGTCGGACACGGCGTCCGATCCGTCCATCATTGATTCCGTCTCGCGGTTGGGGCTGGCGACCGAGCCGGAGTCGAGATGATCGCGGCCGATGACGATGGGTCCGCTGAGTTCGCCCGAGGCGACCATGTCGTTGAACATCAGGCCCGCGCGGTGGCGATCACCCAAACCAATCCAGCAGATGCGAGCCGGAAGCCCCTGAAATGCAATACGTTCTCTGGCCATGTCTAGCCATCGGTGCAGGCCGGCGTTGTCGGGGAACAGGGTCTTCATCGCCGCGTCGGTCTTGCGGATATCATCCGGGTCGCCGGTCAGGGCGGCCCAGCGGAACGGGCCGATGCCGCGGCAGAACAGCGGGCGGATATAGGCGGGCACGAAGCCGGGGAAGTCGAAGGCGTTGGTCACCCCGGCGTCGAAGGCGACCTGACGGATGTTGTTGCCATAGTCGGTGGTCGGGATGCCGGCGGACTGGAAGTCCAGCATGGCCTGGACATGGACGGCGCAGGACCGGCGCGCGGCCGCCTCGACGGCGGCGGGGTCGGAGACGCGTTTGTCCTCCCATTCGGCGACGGACCAGCCCTGCGGCAGATAGCCGTTGACCAGGTCGTGGGCGCTGGTCTGGTCGGTAACGAGATCGGGCCGGACGCCGCGCCGCACCAGTTCAGGCAGAACATCCGCTGCATTGCCCAGCAGGCCGACAGATATTGGTTTTCCACTTTTCTTGGCAGTCTCGATCTGGGCCAGGGCCTCGTCCAGCGTCTCGGCCATGACGTCGAGATAGCGGGTCTTGAGCCGCATCTCGATCCGGCTGCGCTGGCATTCGACAGCGAGACAGGAGGCCCCGGCCATGGTTGCGGCCAGCGGCTGGGCCCCGCCCATGCCGCCGAGGCCTGCGGTCAGGATCCATCGACCCGACCAGTCGCCGCCATAGTGCTGGCGTCCGGCCTCCATGAAGGTTTCGTAGGTGCCCTGAACGATGCCCTGGGTGCCGATGTAGATCCACGAGCCAGCCGTCATCTGGCCGTACATCATCAGACCCTTACGATCGAGTTCGTTGAAATGCTCCCACGTCGCCCATTTCGGCACCAGGTTGGAGTTGGCGATGAGGACGCGGGGGGCGTCGGCATGGGTGCGGAAGACGCCGACGGGCTTGCCCGACTGGACCAGCAGGGTCTGGTCGGATTCGAGGTTGCGTAGCTCGGTGACGATACGGTCGAACGACGGCCAGTCGCGCGCGGCCTTGCCGATACCGCCATAGACCACGAGGTCCTCGGGGCGCTCGGCCACCTCGGGATCGAGGTTGTTCATCAGCATCCGCAGGGCGGCCTCGGCGGCCCAGGTCCTGGCCGTCAT
>Ga0163144_10025776_pt1 | contig 11466 bp, 3 predicted proteins | sample OliLak19BULKMAT1_FD_123175 | JGI IMG/M metagenome (GOLD analysis project Ga0163144, IMG submission 123175) | Freshwater microbial mat bacterial communities from Lake Vanda, McMurdo Dry Valleys, Antarctica - Oligotrophic Lake LV.19.BULKMAT1 | ecosystem: Environmental > Aquatic > Freshwater > Lake... | reverse complement strand
TTTTCCTCGCCCGCCTGACCCTAATTTCGATTCGCTTCGGAGCCAACTGGCGGCGGAGTACCGACAGAACCGCAATCGGAATCCGAACGTGTCGTTCTTCGAAATCTGGAACCGGTTTCGGGCCGATTCTATTTTTCCGGCCCGCATCACCCCGCCCCGTTCTGAAGCGCTGGCGCTGCTAGCCCGCCTCCGGCAAAAACCTGACTACGACTCGCTGCCGCCGATCCGCCGCCTGGACTGGATCGACCGCTACGGCTACACCGCCCGCCCGCTGCTGGTGTACAGCGGGGCCGACACCTACGGCGTCGAGTTGGGTAGTCCGGGCCAGCCCGTGCGCCAACTGGCGCGGGGCACGCTGACTTCTCCCCTGATTGGCCTGCGGAATGTGTTGTTTTTCACTACTTTTAGCGCCACGGCGCAGCAAACCAGCCTGATTGCCTACGACACTGCCCTGAACGAACAAGTGATGAACGCCGACGTGGGGCCGTACTTCGACCTGGCACCGGGCCAGAGCGGGAATGAATTGCTGCTGGTGAAACCCACGGGGATTGTTCGCTACCCCACGCCCGCCGCCGTGCTGGCCAACGTCTGGCGGCTCGCACCATTGAATCCGGGATTGAGGCAGAAGTACACGTTGAAGTGAGTGAATGCGGATAGTCCTAACTCTAATGGTGAGGTAACCATTCTGCTACGAATGAAGTGAATAGCTCGCATCCGCCGCTCAACCACCCCGGCCTAAAGGCCACCCCTCCTTTATCAAGTAGGGGAGTCGTAGCGGTTTCCCCTACTTGATAAAGGAGGGGTGGCCTTTAGGCCGGGGTGGTTCGGTCGGGTTGATAGCCAGTTTGTTCTACCACACCACTTGGTTCAGCTAAAAAAGGATACCCGTAAAAGTCTCCGCTCGTAATGACGGATTAGGGAGACAAAATCAATAATATCACAATCCTCGCCTCCCATGACCACTGTCTTCCAGCACCGGTACGCGTACCTGATTGGGGTGCAAGACTATCGGTTCGTCAATAAGCTCGAAACGCCCTTGCAGGATACAAAAGCCGTTTCTTCGGCCCTGAGCCAGTATGGGTTCACGAGCAAACACTACGACAACCCTGACCGGGCCGAAATACTGAGCCTGCTCGCCGAACTCGCCACCCTGCCCGACCCGGAAACCTCCCAACTCGTGTTCTACTTCGCCGGCCACGGCAAGGGCGTGGAAGTAAGCGACGGCGAGGGCCAGCAACAGGCCGTGCAGGGCTACGTGCTGCCGGTGGATGCGCAGCCGGGGGCCTTGGAAACCACGGCCATTTCGATGCAGGCCATTGCCGGGGCGGTTAGTGCGCTCCGGTTTCCGCAGGTGTTGCTCATTCTGGATTGCTGTTACGCCGGCATGTTTCGCCAGGCCACCTCGCGCTTCCGCGATATGCTCGACGATGCCGAGGCCCCGCTCAAAAAACTCAGGCTCGAAGAATTCGACTACTACACCCGCTACCAGGCCCGGCAGGTGTACACCTCCACGGCCTACAACCAGAAGGCCCTCGATTCGTACCAGAGCGGAGCCGCCACGCCAGTTCAGAACCCAATCTCGCCCTTCGCTGAGGTGCTTTGCCAGGCCCTGAATGATCCGGCCACCGTCGACAACCGCGACGGGGTAATCACCATCGCCGAACTCCAGACCTACATCCAACGGCGCCTCAGCGGCCTCGCCGGGGGGCAGCAGCACGAGCAGAATACCTGCGTGTTTACCCTGCCTGAACACGAGGGCGGAGAATTCGTGTTTCTGACCGAGTCGTTCGACTATTCCAGCCTCGAATCGCTCGGCGACGCGCAGAATCCCTACAAGGGCCTCCAGTCGTACGAACCCAAAGATGCGGCCCTGTTCTGCGGGCGCGAGCAGGCAGTGAAAGACCTCCGCGAGCGCTGCGCGCAATTCAGCGAACACCCGCTTCAGGTGGTGGTGGGGGCGTCGGGCAGCGGGAAATCGTCGCTCGTGAAGGCGGGGGTGGTGCCCCACCTGAGTCCGAAGCCGCTCATCATCCGGCCCGGTCTCGACCCGCTCGCCAGCCTGGCCGCCGTGCCCATGCCCGAAGGCGCGCCGCCCGTGCTGGTGGTGGACCAGTTGGAGGAACTCGTCACCCAAGCCGACAACCGCCGCGACGCCACGCTGATCCCGGCGTTTTTCAAAACCCTGTTCGAGTTGTACGAGCAAAAAAAGGTAAGCGGCATCCTTGGTACCCTCCGCATCGAATTTGTCGACCCGCTCAAAAAAGCCGTCGAGAGTGTGCGGCCGGGCGGCTGGCAGCAGTACCCGGTGCCGGTACTCGACGTGGACGATTTGCAGGACATCATCATCACCCCGGCGCTGCGGATGGGCTGGTTTTACTACCCGGAGCGGAGTTTGGTGGCTCGCATCATCCGCGAATTCCGTCTGTACCCCAACGCCCTGCCGCTGCTCTCGCTGACGCTCGACGACTTGTTCCGCCGCTGTGCCGGGCGTAAGGACCGCACCATCAAGGAAGAAGATTTCGTGGAAATCGGGGCGGTGCTGAAGGGAAAAGAAGCCGATTTAAAAGCCGTGACCACCGCGTCGGGCGGGGCCATTTCCGACGAATTCCGGCAAAACCTGCTGCGGCGTTTTGTCACGTTTCAAAACGGCGAGTACGTCCGGCGGCGGGTCACGGCGGGTGAACTGCTCTTCGATCCGGCCCAGAACGAGGCCCGGCGAGCGCTGCTGGATTTTTTGGCCAAAAACCGCCTCATCAATGAAGTAAAACAGAGCGGCCCCCAGGCCGAATTTCGCGAACTGGCCCACGAGGCGCTCATTCTCGCCTGGGAACCCTTCCGCGCCCTACGCCCGGAGCAACTCACCCAGCGGGTCGAACTGGCCGAGGCCACCCGCCGGTACTTCACGGGGCTGCAAACCCAGAGCCTTTCGGATCTGGAAAAAACCCCGGAAGCGGAGCGCGACGAAGTCTGGCAGGGCAACCCCGCCGACCGGAATCCGGAGGTGACCCGCTACTCCAACGCCCAACTCCTCAGCCTGCTGCGGGCCACCAAATCCGGCGCCGCCCAGGCCCTGACGGCGGCCCACTCGCGCTGGCAATGGCTGCGCAGCGCCCTGGGATTCAGCGGGCGCACGTATTTCTGGGTGTTCCTGACTTTCCGGCGGAACTTCGGCTCGCTGGCCTGGGTGTCTGACCCGGAGCGGCGGTTTTTACGGAAAAGCCTGGGAGGGGTGCGCCGTACCCGGCTGCTGACGCTGGGGTTTCTGCTGGCCCTGGTTACAAGCAGTTCGGTGGTGTTGGAAATTAACCTCGAAGCGGAACGTCAGGCCGAACTGGAGCGCCAATGGGCCGTGCAGGCGCAACTCAAAAATACCCTCCGTGACCTGCTCAAGTCGGGCGAGCGGTTGGCGCTGGGCAACTCGTTTTCGGAGGCCATCCGCCAGTACGAACTGGTAGATAGCATCGTGGTGAAAAGCAGAACCATCAACCCCGACAGCCTGAAGCCTTTTTTCGACAGCATCCACCGGGAGGCCACCGACCAAACCGCCCTGACCCGGCAGCGGGAGGTAGTGTACCGCTTCGTAAATTCCAGGTTAAGAAAAGCGGACAGCCTAGCGCGGGAGCCGTTTCAGGGGGCTGTGCCTGAGGTGGCCGCTCTCTGCCAGCAGTATTGGGTTTTCATCCGGGCCGATTCGCTGTACCGGCGGGCAACCCAAAAATTGGCGGTCTCGCGAGGCCTCTTTCCAAAGGATTTTCAAAACAACTGGAATGCCCTCAACGACTTGGCCAGCGGTGGCCTTAACGTGACGAGTATTCAACTTAAAAACTTAAAAACCAGCAGTCAGGACATCAGTGAAAGCTACGAACTCAACCAGCAACCCGCCCTGGCCCGCAAGTACGCCGACATTGGCCGGGCCGTGGATGATTACCTCAACGCGCCGACGGGACGAGCCGTGCGGCTGGTGGGGCACTTGTCGAACCGTACGAATGAAATGAAAAACAAGAAATGAAAAATAAGGAATGAAAAAGTAGTTCTGCCTTTCCCTTTTTCATTCCTTGTTTTTCATTATAAATCCCCCAGAATGACCCCACCCCTACCCACCCTCTGGACCGATGAATTTCTCGACGCCAAGCGCAAAATTGGCGATCCGCTGGCCGATGCGGTGATTACGGCCATCGGGCAGTACAGCCAGCGGGCCGAAGTCGACCAGCTTTTCCGGCTCCTGGCCCGCAACAACACCTACACCGAGGTCACGTTTGCGGGGCTGCACCCGGCGGTGCAGGAGGCGCTCAAAACTTATTTCTCCCAGTCGGCGCGGCTGCCCGACTGGGCCGACCTCGACCGGGTGAACTTCGCCACGGTGTTGTTCGAGGAACATTTGCCAAAAATCCTGCTGATTCTCCACTGCAAGTCGCTGCCCATCAGCTACACCTGCCGGAAGGGCGCGAAAGTGCTCCACCAGGCGGGGCGGATGCTCGTGCGCGACGGCTCGATGCGACCCTTCACCCGGCGGCTGTACGAAACGGCGCAGTTTGTCGATAACCTGCTCACGGCCAACGGCTTTGACGCGACGGGTAACGCCATCGTGACCATTCAGAAAGTTAGGTTGATGCACGCGGCCATCCGGTTTTACACCAAACAGCACGGCCTTGACAATCTCGAAACGGGCCAGAACGCGCCCTGGGACGTGGAAGAAATGGGCGAACCCATCAACCAGGAAGACCTCGCCCTGGGCCTGATTACCTTCGGAACTACCATCGTCGAAGGCTTGCGCCAACTGGGCATCGACGTGTCGCCGGAGCAGGAGGAGTGCTACCTGCACCTCTGGCAGGTGGCGGGGCACGTGCTGGGCATTCAGGACGACCTCATCGCCCGCAACCAGGCCGACGGGCTGTACCTGCTCGACCGCATCATGGCCCGGCAGGCCGAACCCTCGGTGGAAGGCACCGAACTCACCGAAGCCTGCATCCTGTTTCTGGACGATAAATTTTCTCTCGGGCCATTCAAAAAATCCTTCACGCCCCGACTGATGCGGTTTTTTGTCGGTGATGCCTCCGCCGATTTACTTCGGATTCCGGGAAAACCCGGCCAGACGGCGGAAGAAGCCGCCACCGCCGATGCGGGCCTGCGGCTGAAAGGCCAGCACCTCGACGAAGCCGCTGAACGCAACCTGCTCCTGAAACTCCTCGCCCGGACGGTCATCAACGGCAGCGTGGATACCTTCCTGAACCTGGTCAATACCAGCGCCGACCGGCAGTTCGTCACGCCCGCCTCGCTGACCGACGCGGTCCGTCGTACGGGGGTGCTGGCCGACCGCCCGGCGACTACCGAATTTTCTCCCGCCCAAACCCTAACCGGGGCCATTGCCGCGCTGGAGGGCCTGACGGGGCAGTTTAAAAATCAGAACAACCCCCTGGGGTTTTTCACGATAACCCTCCGCCGAATGGCCCAGCGCCTCCCGTCGGAACCCTTCGCCGACCCGGCGCGGGTACAGACGATTTTCACGAAAACCCTCGACCGTTTTTTGGCGGCGGAACACCAGCAATCCAGCGCTTCCCCACCCTGGCAGCGGGTATTCGGCCTGACGCAAACCCGGCTTACCACCGACCAGTACGTGTTTGCGGCGGCGGTAACGCTGAACCACGCCCTCCTGCGGGTTTCGGCGGAAGAACTTCCGGCGGCGCAGCGCCCGGCCTTTGAGGCGGACTACCGAAAACTTACCGCTCTGTTCCGCCGCGTGTACGCCGACCTGAGCGCTCAACTCGATCGCGCCTATCCATCCGGTGGGCTACTGGGTCTGGTCAGCGGCCCGGCCCGGCGCTGGGAAACGAGGGCATTCGACGATTTTTTGGCCGGAGCCTGGGTCGCTGTTTCCGAAAACGAAACTGCGCAGCAAGCCGCCGGGCTGGCTCAGGTGGAGCGAATCGTGGCCCCGCCCTGGCCGATCCGCCCGGTTTTGGAGCGACTCGCCAAACGCGAATTCCCCGAAGAAGGCATGGACCGCTCGGCGGCGGCGAAGATGGACGTGCTGCTGGCGGGGGAATAGAAAACAAGTAGAACTAACTTGTCGAACTAAGTTGTCATCCTGGAAGAACCTTGTCGGGCTACCGTTCTCTTTTCAGGAAACTAACCGATAGGCCAACAAGGTCCTTCCAGGATGACAATCAAAAATTTATCCCAAACCACCCACCTTCCCCTCATGCCCCCACCTCTCCTTGCCACTGAAAAAAAAGCCGCCCTAATCCCCGAACTCAATGAAGCTGAAATCGTCCGGTACTACGACCAGTGCCAGGTGGATTACGAACTGGTCTGGCACCTGAAGTCGCAGATGTGCATGCACTACGGGTACTGGGACGAAAGCACGCCCCGCCTCCGCGATGCCTTGACCAACATGAACCGCAAGCTGGCCGAACTGGCCCGCATCGGCCCCGACGACCGGGTGCTCGACGCAGGCTGCGGCGTGGGCGGAGCCTCGATTTTTCTGGCTAAAAACTACGCTTGTCAAACCGTGGGCATCACCCTCAGCGACAAGCAGGTGCAGACCTGCCGCGAAAATGCCGCCCTCCACGGCGTAGCCGAATCCTGCGAATTTGAGCGGCAAAACTACCTGGCTACTGAGTTCCCGGACGCTTCGTTCGACGTGGTCTGGGGCATCGAAAGCGTGTGCTACGCCTACGACAAGGCCGATTTTTTGCGGGAAGCGTTCCGGCTGCTTAAACCGGGCGGGCGGCTGGTGGTGGCCGATTTTTTCAGTAACGAAGTCGTTTCCAACACCCCACAGGCCGATTTGATGGAAAAATGGACCCGCACCTGGGCCATCAAAAGCTACGCCGATCGGGAGGACTTCTGGGAGGGCCTGACGGCGGCGGGGTTCGTAAACCGGCGGCGGGAAGACGTAACCAGCCGCGTGCTGAAAAGCATCCGGCGGCTGTACTACTCGTTTTTCCCCGGCCTCGTCGTCACCACCGTGTCGCAGGCGCTGGGTTTCCGCAACGCCACCCAAACCGCCAACACCTGGTCAACCTACTACCAGTACCGGGCGCACCAGCAGGGGCTTTGGCAGTATTTGTTTTTTTACGGGGAAAAACCGGGGGAGGAGCAGTAGAAGGGTAGTCGTCATGCCGAACTTGTTTCGACATCTTCCTCTCGGCCAGCCGACTGTTTGGCTACCGACGAATAATTCGGTGGTTAAGCGGAAAGATGCCGAAACAAGTTCGGCATGGCGTTTCCCCATTTCCTCCTACCTTTAGAATCTCCATTCCACCCCACACCCGCCAACCCGGAATTCTAATGAAGCAACGCTACTCAAAAACCAATGAAGCCCGCGTCCCGTTTATTGTACGAAAGTGAGGAAACGCTGATTTACCTGGAACAAGGCCCCGACGGGCCGCGCATCCGGAAGGTGCTACGGGCCGTCACGCCCGACCCCGACCAGATTCTGCAATTCACCAACGAATACGAGTACACCAAAGCCCTCAACCTCCCCGGCGTCCGCAAGGCCTTTACCCTCCACCGCGAAAACGGGCAGTACTCACTCCTGCTGGAATACATCGAGGGGCAAACCCTGGGCGACGCCTTCGTAGGTCGCGACCGACCGCTCGAAACCGTGCTGCGCCTCTTCAGCGCAGTGGCCGATACGCTCGGACGGCTTCACGAACGGGGCATCATCCATAAAGATCTTCACGATCAAAATATCCTTTGGGTCGAGGCCGAACAAGCCCCCATTCTCATTGACTTCGGCATCGCCGTCCGCCTCGATTTGATTGCCAACCACCTGGGCAACCCCGAGCGCATCAAAGGCCGCCTTACGCACCTCTCGCCGGAGCAAACCGGACGCCTCAACCGTAAGGTGGACCGCCGCTCCGACTTTTACTCGCTCGGTGTCACGCTGTTTCTGGTGCTTACGGGTCAGTTGCCCTTCCAGGCCACCGACCCGCTCGAACTGGTTCACGCGCACATTGCCCGCAACCCGCCACTGGCGCACCACCTGACTCCGGCGGTACCCGAAGCGCTGGCGAACGTGGTGGCGAAACTGCTGGCCAAAAACGCCGAGGAGCGCTACCAGTCGGCGCAGGGCCTGAAAGCTGACCTCGATTTCTGCCTGACGCAGTTTCTCGAAAAAGGCCGCATCGACTCCTTCGAGTTGGGCAAGGCCGATTTTTCGGGAAAATTTCAGATTCCGCAAAAACTTTACGGGCGCTACGAGGAGGTGAAAACCTTGCTCAAAGCCTTCGACCGCATCAGCCGGGGCAGCGTCGAGTTGTTTCTGGTGGGGGGCTATTCGGGGGTGGGGAAAACCGCGCTCATCGCCGAGATTTACAAACCCGTCACCGAAAAACGGGGCTATTTCGTCGGGGGAAAATTCGATCAGTACCAGCGTAATCTACCCTATTTTGCCTTCAAACAGGCCCTGGGCGAGTTTTGCAACCTTCTGCTCACCGAGCGTCCCGACAGTCTGGCCCGCTGGCGCGAGCGAATCCAGACCAGCCTGGGCGACAACGGGCAGGTGCTGCTCGAGCTGATTCCCGAACTCGAAACGATTCTCGGCCCGCAGCCGGAGGTACCCCGGCTGGAAAGTCAGGAAGCGACCAACCGCTTCAACCTGACGTTTTCCAACTTCATCCGGGCCATCGCCAGGCCGGAGCACCCCTTCGTGCTGTTTCTCGACGACCTGCAATGGGCCGATGCCGCTTCGCTGAACCTCATTCACCTGCTCGTAACCGACGTGAGCCAGACCTGCCTGCTGCTCATCGGGGCGTACCGCGACAACGAAGTGAGCGCCGGGCACCCGCTGCTCAACCTGCTCGACACCGCCCAGGAAGCCGGGGCCGTCCTGAACAGTATTGCCCTGCGCCCGCTGCGCGAAGAGCACCTGTTTCAACTCATCCGGGAATCGTTACAGACTGATGAATCGACGATACAGGCCCTGACCGAACTGGTGTTTTCCAAAACCGGGGGCAACGCGTTTTTTACCCTTGAATTCCTGAAGTCGCTCAACCAGCTTGGGATGATTCAGTTCAGTCCCGTCCGGCGGCAGTGGGAGGTGGATTTCGACAAAATCCAACGGCAAACCATCACCGACAACGTGGTGGATTTGCTGCTTTCGCGGATGATTCTCCTGCCCCAGGCCACGCAGACGGCCCTGAAAATCGCGGCCTGCGTCGGGGGGCTTTTTGAACTGGGTCTGCTCTCGTTCCTGACCGGAACCGGGCCGAAAGAAACCATGAAAGCCCTCTGGACGGCCACCGAAGAAGGGCTGATTTCGCCCGTGGGCGAGGCCTACCAGTACGCCGACATTCTGCGGAACGAACCGGGCTTTAAAATAGAATTCGAGTTCTCGCACGACCGCGTCCACCAGGCGGCCTACTCGCTGGCCGAGGAGGCCGAGCGGGCGGAAATTCACCTGAAAATCGGGCGGCATTTGCAGAAAACCGGTGGTGAAACGGAGGCCACGCTTTTCGACCTCGTCAATCACCTCAACGCCGGGTCGAGCCTGATCATCGACGCCGCCGAGTGCGCCGTCCTGACCCGGCTCAACCTCCGCGCCGCCCTCAAGGCCCGCGATGCCAGCGCCTACCAATCGGCGCTGGTCTACGTCAACCAGGCCCGGCGGCTGGCCGGGGAAGGTATCTGGGCTGAAGACTACCCCTTCGCGCTCGATTTGCACAAAACCGCCGCCGACGTAGAGTACCTAACCGGCAATTTTTCGGAGGCTGAAAAACTGTTGCAGCAGTGTTTGGAAAAAGCCCGGACGCCCGCCGAAAAGTCAGGGATTTATTTCCTGACGATGCAGATTCAGAGCAATACGGCCCGCTACCACGAAGCCATCGAATCAGCGCGGCAGGGCTTAAAATTGCTGGACTTCGAGTTTCCCGGCCAGGGCAGCGATGCCGAGGCGCTGATTCCGGAGGAAATGGGAAAAATCCTGACCTACTTCAGCGAGCGCGGCGTGGAGGGCATTTACGAAAAAGAGGCCATGAGCGACCCACGCCTGCTCAGCATCATGGACATCCTCGACAACCTCACCGCGCCCACCTACACCTCCGGCGAGCTGAGCCTCTGGGTGTTGCACGTGCTGCTTAAGGCAAACCTCACCGTCTCCCAGGGCCTGACGCCCCAGGGCGGCTACGCGTTTTCGGAACTCGGACTGGTGTTTTTCATCCTCGGCCAGTACGATTTTGCCTTTCCTTCGGCTCAACTCAGCAAGCGAATCGCCGAAAAATACGCCCACCAATCGCCCCGGCACCTGAGCCGCACCGGACACCTGTACATCAACTACAACCTGCCCTGGGTGCGGCACATCAGCGAAACCTTCCCGCTCAGCCCCGAATACTACCAGCGCAGCCTCGAAAGCGGGGAGTTGATTTTCGCGGGCTACCTGAGCCAGTTTCCATTTTTCAACGCGTATTATTTGGGCAAAGACGCGCTCGAATCGCTGCTGGCCCGCCTGCCCGATGCGCTGGAATTCACCAAAAAAATCCGCCACGACCTGGCCCACGATTCCCTCCGGGCGCTGTACCTGGTGCTGTCGAACCTGGCGGGGAAAACCGCCGATGCCGAAGCCTTCGACACGCCCGAAATCACCGAGGCGGGCCTGCTGGCCTATTGTCAGGAGGTGAACAACGCCTTTGCCAGCACCGTCTTTTTTGCCTTCAAAGCCCAGGCGCTGTACCTCAACGGCAAGACCGAAGCGGCCCTCGCCTGCCTCGAAACGGCCCTGCCCCTGGCCGTGACCATGAACGGTTGCGTGTCGCTCGACACGCTGTTCCGCTTCACGTATCCGCTCACGCTGCTGGCCCTGCTCGACCGGGCCGATGCCGAAACCCAAACCGCGTACTGGACGCAAATCGAAGGCTTCCGGGGCCAACTCGCCACTTGGGCCAGCCACAACCCCGCCAATTTTGAACACAAACTCCTGCTCGTGGAGGCCGAAATCGCACGGGTGAAGGGCGAAAAAAGCTCGGCCATCGACCTCTACAACCGGGCGCTGGTTTCGGCAGAACGGCACGGGTTCGAACGGGAATCGGCCCTGATTCACCAGCGGGCGGGCGAATTCTGGCTGGGGGCGGGCAACTCGTTTTACGCCCGTCCGCACCTCGAAACGGCCCGTTACCTGTTCGGACTGCTGGGTTACAACCGGGTGACCGAAGGGCTGGATACCGCGTTCGCGTCTTTGCTGATGGCCCCGGTGCGGGTCGGCGCGGCGCGAACGGGCCGGGAATACCTTTCCTCGAAAACCTACCTGACCCGCACCACCTCGACGCGGGCGGAGGATTTTGACCTGCAAAGCGTACTGAAAGCGGCCAGTGCGCTGTCAGAGGAAATCGTGCTCGACCGGCTTCTGGAAAAAACCCTCGGCATCGCCCTTGAAAATGCGGGGGGGCAGCGGGCGGTGCTGCTGTTGCAGGACTGGGGCAAGTGGCGCGTAGTAGCCGAATTGGATTTGGAAAATCCCCGCGCTGAACC
>Ga0163144_10025775_pt1 | contig 11466 bp, 7 predicted proteins | sample OliLak19BULKMAT1_FD_123175 | JGI IMG/M metagenome (GOLD analysis project Ga0163144, IMG submission 123175) | Freshwater microbial mat bacterial communities from Lake Vanda, McMurdo Dry Valleys, Antarctica - Oligotrophic Lake LV.19.BULKMAT1 | ecosystem: Environmental > Aquatic > Freshwater > Lake... | reverse complement strand
CCTTCCGCGCCGATGATCCAACTGGCATGGAGTCGATCCTGAAGAAATCCCGCGAGCGCGCCGACCGAGCGCCCTTCCGCCCCTGGGGCATGGGCGAATGGCCCGCCCGCGGTTGGATCGAGACCGCGCGCAACGCGAAGGACTGGCCGGATGAAAAGAAGGCCCGCGTGTTCCGCATCGTCCGCGACCTCCGGACCGGACGCCTCAGCGCGGAAGCAGGAATGGAACTCCTCGCCGGCGAGCCCCGGCACATCGACCGGCTTCTCCACACCCAGAGCCTGATCCTGATGGCCGATCCGCATCACGAATCCTGGAAGCGCATCTTCCCCTTCGCCCAAGGCGCCCTTGCCCGCGAGGATGCCACGCTTGCCGCCGCCATCCTCAACGGCCTGCTGAACTCGATCCGCTCCGTCGGTGAGGGCGAGATGGCCGAGGCCCGGACCCTGCTGCGCAAGGCCTATGCCAAAATGGGAGGTCTAACCGCTGACATCCCGGCCGACAGCCCGATCGCACCGCTGCTCCAGATCATCCTCCATCTCCGCCTCGGCGAAACGGAACTCGCCGAGCAGGCCTACTATCAGAACCGCGGCCTCTTCGACGCCCACCGCGAGGAACTGCCCGTCGAGTTGATCCTCTTCGCGGCCCAAACCCATATCTCCCAGGGCACCCCGGAGGACCACGAACGCGCCGAGAGCATCCTGCGCGGATGGTTGATGAAATTTGGCGAGGCGGAGAACATCGACACCCGTGACAAGGCGCGCGTCCAGATCCTGCTTGCTAGAAACTATCAGCGCGCCGGCCGGTTCGACATCGCACGTGCCGAATTCACCACGGTGCTCAACCTCTACAAGGATCAGCCGGAAACGGTGGACGCGCGCTTCGGCATCGGCGAAACCTACATGGCCCAGAAGGTCTATGATCAGGCCGGGGAAATCTTCACCGAGCTCGCCACCCATCCGACACCGGCGATCTCGATCCGCGCGGATTTCCTCTGCGGCGTGCTCGCCATCCGCCAGGATAACAACGAGGAGGCGCGGGTGATCTTCCTCAACGTTCTCGAACACTCGCCCGACCCGGAACTCGCCAACGAAACCCTCTACAACCTCGCCGAGGTCTATGGCATCGAGCAACGATTCCTCGCCCAGCTCGAAACGCTCCGCACGGTTGGTCGCCTCGGGCAGGAGTCGAAGTTATGGCAAACTCCCGGCACGGCTCTATCAGTCGTGGTTCAGGATTCCGATCTCGGGATCAGCCGTGGCGACACCCGCATCCCGGTGGTGGTCCGCACCGAGCCCGGCAACGATCTGGAAGAGTCGTTTCTAACCAGCGGCGGAGCAGGCAAGGGCATCTTCCTCACCGAGATCCCCACCACCCTCGGCGAGGCGAAACCGGGCGACGGCATCCTTCAGGTCACCGGCGCGGATACGATCACCGTGGACTACCCGGAGGGTTTCAAAAAGGAGTTCCCCTTCGAATTCCTGAGCAACACCCGTCTTCGCATCGCCTCCGATGCGAGCCTCGAGGTCGCCAGTGCCGAAATCATCGACAAGGATGACGCCAGTTTCACCGACACCCTGAAGAAGGAGATCTCGGACGATGAGGACCAACAAGCACTGGCCGCGGCACGACCTAACAACCAGATCAAGCCGGGCAACCTGATCCATGCCCAGGTCAAGGACGGCGACCGCGATCTAAGCGCCGGCCCTGACCGCGTCGGCATCAAGCTGGGTGCCTCCAGCGGCGACGAGGTCCAGCTCGAGATCGAGGAGGAAAACCCGCACGGTGGTGTTTTCCTCGGCAGCATCCGCACCGGCGAACTTCCCGCCGGTGCCAAGGCCTCCGACTCGGCGATCGATCACAGCCCGCTGATGGCCATCGATCACGATCCGCAAACCTCGTGGCGCAGCGAGCCCGACGGTGCCGCGCCGAAGTCGCTCACCATCGACATGAAGGAGCTCCGTCCGGTCGAGTCCGTCGTCCTCACCTCGCCCGACGCCGAACAGGAATCCCCCGTTAGAATGCGGGTTCGCGGCAGTCACGACGGACGTTTCTGGTTCAAGCTCGGAGAATTTCCCGCGCCCCCGCCAGCCATCCGGATCAGCTTCCCCACGCCGGAAATGCGGCTCCGTGTTTACAAGACGCCCGCCAAGAACCTGCGCGAGTCCTACACCTGGGATGAAATCGCCGACCTGACCCGCAAGCTGGAACCCGACGACAATCAGATGGTCGAGCAGCTCTCGTGGCAGGCACCCGAAGAGGGGACGGACGCCTATTTCCTCGTCTGGTCCGGCCCGCTGATCCAGGAGCGGGACGGTGCCATGCGCTTCAGCGCCTCCGGCAGAAATTCCGCCATCATGCTCGACGGACGCCTTGAACTTCCTTTCGGCGAAGGTGGAAGGACGGTTGATGTGTTCGCCGAGCGCGGCGTGCACGAGCTCTCTATCATTTCGATCGTGACGCCCGAAGTGAAGTCCGCGGAAGTCCTCCGCGCGCGGGAGAACCGCCAGTCATCCGCCGTTTCGATGAAGCCCTTCAACGCCGCCGACTTCGATCCCGCAGCGCTGCCGGATCTTGCGAAGATCGAACGCCAGCCCGCTGGTGCGATCAACCGTGAGGAAAACCGCTGGGAGCTCGCCATGCCATCCCGCGAGCTTCGCTTCATCGACTTCGAATTTCTGGAATACCGCGGCGAGGCGATCGCCGTTAGCAACGTGGAAATCAGCGGCGGCGGCAAGCGTCACATCCCGCCCGCCGCCGACGTGCTTGAACTCGCCCACAACGACATCCTCGAACTCGCGCCGGGCGACACGGTCACCGTTTCCTATCTGGACGAACTCACCGGCGGCGGAGACCACAGCAACCGTCTGCTCACCCGCAACCTAACCGCCACCTACTACAATGGCAGTATCACTCCGATCTCCTATAACTTCACTCGAAACGGCGGCGGCTCCGTCCAAGGAAGCCGCAAGGAGCTGATGCGAATCGAACCCGGCGAACGCATTGTCGCCGAAGTGGTCGATTTCGATCTCGATGTCGGTTTGAATCGCGACATCGTCGAAGTGGAGGTGCAGGTCAACGGCGCACCCGCGATCACGGTCACCGCGACCGAGACCGGCCCTTCGACCGGAGTCTTCACTGCGGAGATCGACACCACAGCGGAGCCCGCCGACGGCAAACTGGTGGTCAAACAGGGCGACAAGATTTACCTGCGCTATCAGGACAAACAGAACACCTTCCCCGGACACGCATTCCACCGCGAGACTATGGTCTATCTCAACCAACCGACGACCGGCCTGATCCAGATCGTCGGCAGCGAGAAACCGATCGACGGGCCGCCCCGTCTGCTTCCGGTCACTGCGCCGCGTGGGCCCGATGACGTCACGCAAATCGAATACCGGCTCCCGTTCACCGTCGAGGTCATCGACCCGGATCAGGCGAAGGATTCGCGCAGCACTGTCATGGTTGACGTGATGACCAGCCGCGGGGTGAAGACGCGGGTCGAGTGCGTCCTTTCCCGTTCCTTCGCCCCGCCGGACGACACCATGGACGAGGTCCGCAATCCCGCCTTGTTCGAAGGCCGTTTCGTCGGGCAGGTTCCGCTGCTCCTCGGTGCCGCCGATGGCGCGACATCGGTTCCCGCCGACGGATCACTCCAGTCCGGCGGTCTCGGCAAGGTGCTTCCACCCGAAGACACATCCGACGCCGCGCCTCAAACCGTGGCTGGCTTCCATGTGTTGAATGTTGCCGGCAATGACACCCTAACAGCGAGTTATGTGGACACCGCGTCGCACGAGGCCAAGGCCGCGCTGTTCTCCGCCGCTACCCTCCGCATCACCGATTCCGAGTATCAGGAAGATGCTGTGATCGCCCACGTCGGGAAGAAAATCTTCCTGCTTCTCGAAGACCCCGACGCCGACATTTCCGACCAGCGGGACAAGGCCATGGTTAGACTCGTCACCACCTCCGGCGAGGACGAAACGCTCGAACTCGAGGAAACCCTCACCCACAGCGGCATCTTCAGCGGATCCTTTCCCCTCAAGGCAACACCGAAACCCACGGCCGGAAATTTCAGCGGCGATGTCGAATGCTTCTTCGGCGACGAGATCACCGTGGGCTATCTCGACAACGTCCCGCAAACACCGGACGGCCAGCCGATCATCGAACTCAAGCTCCCGGTCGCGGTCGGCACCGACGGCGAGATGTCGGCATTCAGCAAGGTTTACAAGGATGAGGACCTCGCGATCCAGACGCAGTTCAACATCGCGGAAAGCTACTTCGAGCTCTTCAAGGGCCACCGCAAGCTGGAACACCCCGACGAGGCCGAGGCCGATCTCAAGGCCGGCCGCCGCGTCCTGCGCGAACTCCAGGAAGACTATCCGAATCCGAAATACGCCCCGCGCACCGCCTATTTGTTAGGGCAGTTCGCCCAGGAAATGGAGGCATGGGACGAGGCGATTTCCGCCTATCAATCAATTGTCCGCAATCATCCGGAACACAACCTCGCGCCTGACTCGCAGTATAAACTCGGCCAATGTCATGAGGAAGCCGGCGAACTCGACGAGGCGCTGGAAGCCTACGTCACGCTCGCCGCCACCTATCCGAAAAGCCCGCTCATCGCGAACGTGATGCTGCGCATCAGCGAGCATTTTTACGTCAAGCAGGACTTCGCCGTCGCTGCCACCGTCGGCAGCAAGTTCATCGAACGTTTTCCAAACCATGAATGGACGCCCAAGATGGCCTTCCGCATCGGCCAGTGCCACTACAAGCTCGAGGACTTCCAGAAAGCGGGCATCGCCTTCGATGCCTTTGTGAAAAGCTTCCCCGAGCAGGAGCTCACCGCGCAGGGATTGTTCTGGGCCGGCGAAAGCTACCGCATGGCCAAGGACATCCCCAACGCCTTCCGCCGCTACAACCGCTGCCGCTGGGATTTCCCCGAAAGCGACGCCGCCAAATACTCGCGCGGCCGCCTGGCCCTCCCCGAACTCCTCAACCAATTTGAACGTGAGGCCGATCTGAACGAATGAGTCCAGAGCGAATCCATTTGCATTTGATGATGATCCAGAAGTCCTGCGCGGCATCGACAAATGGAGAACAAGCGCCGAGGTCTGTTACGACGTCAGCAGCCTCGAGCTTGACGAATCACGGGGCGGAAAGCTGCTGGCGTTGATCAGGCTGTATTGGACGTCACGACTCTTCCCCTCAGCCAGTCTCTAGTCTGGACACGGCTGGCGGACGTCTCCAAAGTGCCGTCTCTTCATGCGAATCTCGGACCGCTACATCGGAAAACAGGTGCTCGAGGGCACGCTGTATGCGGTGCTGGTTCTAGGCGTGGTGTTGGTGCTGGGAAATCTTTTCAAGCAAATCCAGCCCTTGCTGGTGGATCAGGGGGCTCCGCTCGAGCTGGTTGTGCGCTTTGTGATCAGCGTGCTGCCATTGTCGCTGATGTACACCATTCCTTGGGGATTCCTGACGGCGGTGCTGCTCGTTTTCAGGAAACTCTCGGCAAACCAGGAAATCACGAGCTTCCGGGTGGCTGGCCTGAGTCTGGTGCGTTTGTCCGCGCCCGTGTTCGTCATCGGCGCGGCGCTTTCCGCTTTCAGCCTCTGGCTGAACATCAATGTGGTGCCGAACTCGAAGGCGGACATGCTGCAACTCGTCTTCGATCAGGCGGTGCGCGATCCGACTTCACTGCTCAAGCCGGGCGTGGTCCAAGGGGACTTCGGGGGTGACGATTTCAAGAAATTGCTCGTGGAGGGCAAGGACGGCGGTTGGGTGGAGGGATTCAATATCTACGTGTTGCCCGGTTCGGGAGAGTCGGCTGGTTCGGTCACCTACGTGCACGCCAAGCGGGCGGCCCTTTCCGCCAAACAGGAAAAAAGCCAGCTCCGGCTGAAGCTCGAAGATGCCTATTTCGAGACCCGCAATCCCGAGGGCGAAATGGATTGCGCGTTCGCCGGGTTTGTGGAACCGCTGGTCATCGATTTGAAAAATCTCGACGAGCGCAAACCCAAGGCAAACTCGATGTCCAACGAACAGATCCGCCATGAGATCGCCACCAACCCGAAGCTGACCGCCTCCCGCAAGGTGAAGATGCAGACGGAGATCACCACCCGCTATTCGCTTTCGATGGCATGCCTGGCGTTTGCCTTCGTGGCGGTGCCGTTAGGCTTGCAAACACGGCGGCGGGACACCTCGTTCGGTCTGGTCATCAGTCTTTTGATCGGCGCGGGTTATTTCCTCATCGTGATGTTGGCGGATAATTTCAAGTCGAACGAGTTGGCGACGTTGGTCCTTTGGTCGCCAAATGCAGCCTGTGTTTTGTTAGGATTGGTTCTTTTCCGCCGTGCGCGTTTCAGGTAGTCTCGGAGGGTTCAATGAAAATCCTGCGCCCGCTCACCAAAGCCGCCCGCGACGTGCGGGACTTCTTCGCGGCTGAGCGGGTGGCGCTGGCTCCCTTTGTGAAAGACCTGCGGTGCTATAGCGTGCCGAAATTCCGCGAGGATGCGTGGGCTGCGGCGAGCGTGACGGTGTTGGCCATCGCTCAAGGTATCGCCTTCGCCGCCATCGCGGGATTGCCGGTCGTCTATGGAATCATCAGCACGGCGGTGGCCGCGTTCGTGGCTCCCTTGTTCGCGGGATCGCGGCATACGGTGTTAGGCCCCACCAACGCGACCGCGTTCATGTTGTTCAGTTTCTTCTCGGTGAATCCCGAACTGACCGGGCGCTTCGGCGAGCTGATCCCGCTGCTGGTCCTGATGGTCGGACTGATCGCGACAGCGGGCGCGTTCTTCCGGGTGGCGGATCTGCTGCAATACGTTTCCCGCAGCGTGCTGGTGGGCTATATCTCGGGTGCTGCGGTATTGATCATCGCGAATCAGTTGAAGCCATTCCTCGGTCTGGATGACTATCTGAAAGGGGGATCCTCATCGACCTTTGTCGGACTCGTGGTCGGCTTGGTGAAGGCGCTGCCCCACACGCAATGGATCTCACTGCTCATCGGCAGCGTGACCTTGCTGATCTTCGTGATCGTGCGGAAATTGCGTCCTAACTGGCCTGCCTTCGCGTTGGCCCTGGTGATTTCCTCGGCCGGCTTCGGATACCTGATCCATGCAGAGGTGGGGGAATTCTCAGGTGCCGCGACCTTCACGACTTTCACCATGGGCGATCTGGCGTTGAAAATGCCCCACCTGATGCGGGCTAACATTTTCGGTGATATCTCGTTTCTTTTCAGTATTTCCTTCGCGCTCGCCTTTATCACATCATTGGAAAACACGCTGATGACATACTCTATCGACTCGAAAACCGGCGACCGCCCTGACGTGAACCAGGACATGCTATCCGTGGGAGTGGCCAATGTCGCGGTCGCCTTCGCCGGTGGGATGCCAGCCTCCGGATCGTTGACACGCTCGATGCTGAATCATGATTCCGGCGCGCAAACGCGCTTCGCCTCGCTTCTATCCGGAGTTTACACAATGGCGTTCGCAGTGTTGATCGCAGCCTCGGTTGGGTGGGGGGTGCCGTTGATTGACTACGTGCCCAAGGCGGCGCTGGCCGCGCTGGTGATCGCCCTTTCCCTGTCACTTTTCAACATCCGCCACATTCGAATCTGCCTGCGCTCGACAGGGGATGATGCCGCAGTGCTGGTGATCACGTTCATCGCCACATTGCTGGCCCCGTTGCATGTGGCGATCTTCATCGGCGTGGCGATTTCCATCACACTCTTCCTGCGCAAGGCGAGCCGGCCGCACCTCATCGAGTATGAGTTCAGCGATGCCGGAGAGCTGCGTGAAATGGGCGAGAAGCGGCAGCGTCCGATCCCGGCGATCTCGATTGTCCATGTCGAGGGCGACCTGTTCTTCGGCGCTGCGGAACTTTTCCGGACGCAGATCCAGCGGACGGTTACCGACCCGGCTATCCAGGTCATCATCCTGCGTCTCAAGAACGCGCGCCACCTCGACGCGACCAGCGTGATGGCCTTGGAGGACCTGATCCATTTCATGCGGGACAGGGGACTGCATCTCATCGTCTCCGGCGCGACCCGTGATGTTTACAAGGTCTTGAAGAAGTCCGGCATCCTCGTGACCTTGCAGGACGGTTGCGACCGCGACGCGGGCGAGAGCAACATCTTCCTGACGAATCCTCGAAATCCGAATCTATCCACCCGATCCGCCCTCAAACGCGCCCAGCAGTTGCTCGGCACCAAGCAGGCGGACATCCGGATTTTCTACGATCCTTCACATCAGAAGTCACCCGAATGAAACGTTACATCATACCCCTCGCCGTCCTCATCCTGCTAGTTGGCTTCAGCGTCTGGTGGTATTCGCCGACCCAGGTGATCAAGCGCAAGGTCAGCTCGCTATTGAGCACCCTCACGCTGGAGGCTTCAGACGGCAGGGCTGGCCGGAATTTCCGGGGCTACGCGTTTCACGACCTGCTGGCTCCGGAGATCGAGCTAACCACCCCGACCATTGAGGAAGCGAATGGCACCTTCGACCGTGACGAACTCGATTCCGCATTCTCCTGGCTGTGCAACCAGGCGAAGCAGACCCGTTTTGAAATGGAGGATCTCCACGAGATCACGATCGATGGTGACAAGGCAACGGTGAAACTCACTCTAACCGGTCTGGTGGAGCTGCCCACCTATCGGCCTGCCGACGGAACCTATGACGTCACCTTCGATTGGGAAAAGTCAAAGGATGGCTGGCAGTTGACCCGTGCGGTTTGGGACAAGGTTCCCTGATCAATCTCCCAGAAAAACAAACTCCTCCGCCATGCGGTTCAGCGAACGGCGCGCAACGGGCATCGCTTCGGAAAGGGAACCAAGCAATTGCCTTGAGGCGCCGCATCCAGCCAGGCGATTGGCGGCCGCGTCCCGATAGGCACGCCGGGCGAAGGACTCGTAGAATTCGAGATCCGGAGCGCCGAACTTTTCGCACCGGCTCTTGAGGAAATCCGGATAGAGTCCGGCGAGGACGAGGAACTGGTTGCCAGCAGCCACCTGCAGGTGGAAACGCATGCGCCCCTTCGCATTGGAAATGATGGCGATGAAGTCAGAGGCATGGGTGAAACCCCGCGCGATGTCCTGCAGCGGGTCCTCGGGCGAGGGGCTGATCCGCTTGGTCATCACTCCCGCCACATAGTCCGCGAGATTGGCGTCGGTGAGTTCCGCCTGCAGGAATGCATGGCGGACCAGCACGTAGAAATAGAATTTTGGTGAAACCTGGATCGTGGCGGGTGAGTGCAGCAATCCTCGGAAAACCTCTTTCAGATCGAGCATTTCCCGGAGCGCTTGCGGGTCGCTCCAGAGCTTTTCCAAGTGAAGCCGCTGCTGCCCCGGTGCGACCACCGAGGCGAGAAACTCGAAGTCCGCCAAGGTGAACCGGTGCCTGACTGGGGCTATCCAATGTTCTAGCATTGCACTCTCGGTAACAAAATTCGTGCCAAAATGGCCAGAAAAATAGTTAGCCAATCCGTATGACACCTCGGGAAACCCCTCTTAAACAACGGTTTGTGCCATTTTTCGAGAACGTATATTTTCCTTGCCTGCTCTGGAGGAGGCCCTTATGCCGCTGGCTCCCCCAAGGGGACCAACAACGATGAACATGACCCGGAACTTCAAATCCGTGGCCCTGGCAATCGCCAGCGTCATCCTTATTCCCAGTTGTGCATCAACCGGGAATGCTAACACCAAACCACGAAACAACCTGACGGACCCGCAATACGCGGTCGAGTCAGTCCAACATGGCAAAGCCTCCTGGTATTCCATCCGCACCAACTTCGGTACGAAGACCGCCAGCGGCAAACGCCTCTCGAACGATGCTGCCACCGCAGCTCACAAGACCCTTCCCATGGGAACCAAGGTCCGCGTGATCAATGAGGCCAACGGCAAGTCCGAAGTCCTCACCATCACCGACCGCGGTCCCTACACCAAGGGACGCATCATCGATGTGACCATCGGTGCTGCCGAACGGCTCGGATTCGTCAATCGCGGGGTTGTTCCCGTGAAAGTCGAGGTCCTTGGAAAAATCAAGGTGGACGGCGAGTAAATCCTCTGCCTGTCCGAATCAATCACCCGTCTGTCGGTCATTCCGGCAGGCGGTTTTTGTTTCCGGATAGAAACCCTCGCCCGGAGTCCAAGCTTCAGCTTGTCTTCGGAGCTGCAAGAGGAAGACAAGCTGAAGCTTGGACTCCTCACGGCGGTTCAGTTTGCCCGGGAGGAAACCTCATTTCTCCAAGCGCCGCTCGATGTCATTGAGGACCCCATTGGAATTGAGCATCAGCGGGTGCGCCGGAACGGGAAATTCCACGTTATCCGCGCGCTCCCAGATGGAACTGCTGGGAGGCAGAATGATTAGATCCATCGGAGTCCGGTAGGATACCACGGGAATTTTATCCAACCGGTCCTGGGTAGCGTCAAGATTTGCCAGGAACCCGCTGCCGGGGCGCATCTGGATGGCACCCTTCGAGGGGTAGCTCCATGCCGCCTTGGTTCCGTGGTGGGGAGATGAGATGGTGATGAAATTCCGGCAGCGATCCGCGCCGCCGAGCTCCTGCAGATAATACCGGCTGACGAGTCCGCCCATGCTGAACGCCACGATGTTGATCGGTTCTTCTGTTCCGAATTCCGCGTCGATGTCCTTCTTCAGATGGATCGCCAGATTGTCCAGTCCGCCACGGCCGTCGCAGTGAAACAGGCGCGGGATGTAACAGGTGAAACCGCGCTTCTCGAGCCGCTTTTTCATGGGCTTGAGGGCGTTTCCGTTTTCAAAGATGCCATGGACGAGCACCACCCGCGGGACGGCGGGCGGCGTGGCTGGCGGTGGATTTCCGGCACAGGACGGCCCGGCGAGCGCGGCCGCGGTGGTAAGCTTGAGAAACAACTTCTTCATGATCGGGAGATCTAACCAGGAGGCCACAGCATCTGCCGTCCGCCTAACAAATGCACATGCAGATGGGGAACCGCCTCGCCGCCGTGCTTGCCATTGTTGATCACCAGCCGGTAGCCGTCGTCCGCGATGCCCTCGCTCCGCGCAACGGCGGTCGCTGTCAACAACAGGTGGCCTAACAAACCTTCGTCACCAGCTTCCGCCAACCCCACCCGCGGGATCGGCTTGCGGGGGATGATCAGGATATGCAGCGGTGCCTGCGGCGAAATATCACGGAATGCCACGCAGCGGTCATCCTCGTGGACGATCGTCGCGGGGATCTCCTTGTCACAAATCTTCTCAAAGAGCGTCTTTTCGGCCATGCGGACGAAATTTGGCAGGGACTGCCACGGATGCAAGTCCGGGGTTGACCATGGGGCCTCGACGCGCTGAAGAAGGATGCGGGCATCCATCCGGTGCCCGCCGCAGAATAGCAGCTTTTTCTTGTGTCTTCTGTCTTCCCGTCTTCTGTCTCTCCCCGCATGTCACCACTCGCCTACCTCACCTGGATCCTTGCTCTCGGCATTGCCGCGCAATGGCT